>Ga0247840_10001017_pt1 | contig 56089 bp, 37 predicted proteins | sample LaCruzMarch2015__FD_192404 | JGI IMG/M metagenome (GOLD analysis project Ga0247840, IMG submission 192404) | Freshwater microbial communities from meromictic Lake La Cruz, Castile-La Mancha, Spain - LaCruzMarch2015_17m | ecosystem: Environmental > Aquatic > Freshwater > Lake | place: Spain... | reverse complement strand
ATTTCTGAACGAAATTTTTATTACAATAAAAGCACTTTTTTTATTCATAACCTTTGATTTACTTCAAAATTAGTAATAATAAGCTTTTTCAGAGATTTTTCCATTAATTTTGTCTATTACGCCGATAATGCTGATAAAAAACTATAATTATTTTTTTTAAATAAGTTCTTTAAATTTTCCTGTTGTTTTCTTCCACTCTCCATCACTCAAACGATATTATAGCGTGGTTTTGATATTGCTTTCACAATAGAACTACCTGTTGCCACAATAGGTGTCAAATTAAAGCTATTAGAAGTATTAATTTTCATACAGGGTGGATAGCTCCAAATAATTATAAAAATTAAAGTTTCAATGCTCATTCGCTATAACTACTCTTAGAAATTAGCTTACAAAAAGTCTCTTTTCCGACTATCCATTCACAAAGCCTAACCTCTCTTTTTTTCTACTAACAATTGTATTTTTAGCTGTAAAAAAATACCAAAATTTTCACACTTGAATCGTTGTTTCTTTTGTTGTTTCCCCCATTTATAACATTCAAATTATCACATGCCATACATTGTTTTTACTTTGTTTTTTTATAACAAAAAAGTTTATTGAAATTCGTTTCAATAAACTTTTTTTGCTCAATTATGATAAAGAATAGTATTACTTTTTATTAACTATTTTTAGCATTTATTATATTAAAAAAAGCGAATTAACAGTAACTTGAAAACACTGTTATTATATGAATGTTTAATAAAATGACAAAGCTGTTTCATGATTTCAGATTATTCATTTACTGTTAATCGCTTTAATATTAAATTACAATTGACTTATTTCAGTCTGTTTTTTTAATGACTTATTTATTTTTTTTATTCCGTATATTGCACTCATTGTGATTAATACACTTACGCCTCCGTCAATAGGAGCACCATTTCCACCACCAACAGGACCAGTTTGTCCCACAGGATTATTTCCTGGTTGAGGAGGTTGCTCATCAGCTAGCACATTACTCATTAAAACGGGAGACATTACTAAAAATAAAAGTACTATGACTTTCTTGATTGTATATTTCATAACTATTATTATTTTATTAATTTATTATTATTTGTTAAAAATCTCAAGAACCCTTTTCAATAAGTAAAAAAGGGTTCTTGAGAGAAAAATATTACTTAATAAATACTTTTTCGGCATAAGTATTTTTATCTGTTGTAACTTTTACAAGATAAAAAGCTGATGCTTTATTAATAACTATTGAGTTTAATTCTTTACCAATTCCTACTTTAGAAGCAATTAGTTGTCCAAGTATATCATAAACACTAATTTCTTTAACAGATTCATTCGTATTTACATAAATAGTTTTCCCGTAAGCATAAATATTAGTATTGTTATTTGAAGTTTCATTTATACTGTTTGGTGTCATAACAAAATGTATTACAAATCTATTCGCATTTTCATTAGCTGATGCAGTAAAAGAAAAAACTGGGTTTTGACGTAAATCCTGAATAGTACCATTAGAATGATCTTCTAACTTAATAGAAATATTAGAATCGAAATTGTCAAAATCAGATGCAGTTAATACAACATTGTCAGCAACTCCTGATTTAATATTTACTGGAAAAGCTGCAGGTAAACTACCAAAAATATTGATTGATAATTCTTTATTGTCTGCTAAAGTATAAATTTGAGGAATGTTAGTTTCAGTAGAAAATAATTTACTAGCATCATACAAATAATCAAAATTGTTAGTAGCATCAGTATTATAAACAAAAGCAATTTCATCTGAATAAGTACCTCTTTGTGCTTTAATTTTAATTAAATCACTGATAGTGTTTGTGCTTTTTTGAAATAACTGAGTATTATGAATTCTGTTTGCATTTGATAAATTTATAGCATTAGTATTTAAAGCTTTTATAAAGAATGCCTGCATTGGAGAAAGATATTGGTTACCTCCGTTTAAGGTTATTCCTAATGAGGTATATGTAGAATATAGTTGTGAACTATGATTCCAAACCCTAACAGCTTGTCCTTCAACATCATTTAAGTTTAAGGTATTCCAATCTATTGCTGAGGTATATGGATTCCCAATTAAATTCCACGTATTAGCGTCTGTTGTTATAGACTTAGCTCCTGTATTCAATACTCCTGAGAATATCAAAGTTGGGTTAGGAGTAGAACCTGTTTGAGTATCAGCCCAAATAGCATAGCCTTTAGTTGGAGTCAATGGAGTTGTATTATTTGTAATATAACTTGTCCAGTTTCCTGCTGCAAATCCTTTTAAATAAATATCAGCTTGTCCTGAACCTAAATTGAATACACCAGAAGTTGCTGATTGTATTGGAATGGTTAGCATGTGCCATTTGTTTCCGGTTACATATAATTTTACATTTGCAGTTCCATTAACGGTTAATAAACTATTATCTAATAATGAAGCTGTACCTGTTGAATCTGATTGAATAGTTATGTTATTGATAATAGCAGGAGAACTAACTGTTGGGTAATTAGCAACATTAGTAGGAATAATAACATTCTGATCCTGAGTAGGTGTTAATCCTTCTGACCAGTTTGAAGCTTTGTCCCAATTATTACCTGAGTTTCCGTTCCATGTATTATCTTGTGCAGATTTAACAATTTTATAAGAATCAAATATAGTTGCATTTCCTAAATCGTCAACAGTATAAGTTGATATATTGATAGAATCAGTACTAACAGTAATATTACTGAATGTAGGTTCGCCTGTTTGACCGAATCTTCCTGTAAACATTCCAAAGTAATTTGGAACTAGTGTTGTAGAATAATTAGCAGCCATCGTTAAGGAGTCACGTGGTTCATATTTTTTTCTGCCTCCTGAATTATTTAAGAAATATAAAGTTCCTTTTTTAACATCAAAAGTTCCACCCAATAATCCGGTAACATTATCACGAATTGTTCGGGTTACTGAAGTTTGATTAGTTACAGCACCAGGAATTAATGAAATATTTTTTACAGGTCCAATTATTTCATAAATATGATCATGACCTTGTAAAGCTAAATCAATTTTTAAGCTATCAAAAACAGGTCCCATTTTCAAACGTACAGTTTTACCATCACCGTCATTTTGGTGACTTCCACTTCCTGTGAACATTGTTTTATGATAATATGCAATTCTCCATTTTACTTCAGGATTGGCTTTTACCTGTTTGCCCATCCAAACTGCCAATGAATCAAGATAACCGGCAACACTATAATCTTCATAACTTAAAGCCATAAATAATGCATCACCATAAACATAAGAATAAACACTACCAGGTGTTGTTGCTTTAGCAAAATCAAAAGCAACAGAATCGGTATTGATATGATGTGTAAAATTTCTATTTCCTGATTTATCATGATTTCCAATTATAGGAGCAAAAGGTTTATTTAAGAAAATATCCTGTTGTGTTTTAAAGAATTGTTCGTATTCCCATTCTGAATTTGAACTACCTGAAGTTTCAACTAAATCACCACAACTAAGCCAGAAATTTGCATTAGGATACATATTGTTTGCTGTGTGAGTAGTTTTTTGTGAAATATAAAACATATCATCAGTATTTGCCTGTGGATCGGTAAAATATACAAATGAGAAATTTTCTTTGCCTGCTACTGCAGTTTTAAAACTTCCAATTTCGCTCCATGCACTGTCGTTTCCAACGCGGAAAGAATAAGTTGTATTTGGACTTAGTCCGGTAGCCAGTGCTTTATTGCTCATATAGCTTTTCTTGGTATTGTTTGCAATACCGGCTTTGCTTGCTAATCCATTTGCACTAACACAATAGTTCAGGTTTTTTACCGAATCAACTTTAGCATTGATGGTCAACAAAGGAGAACTAAAATTGGTAGTATTACCCTGTACAATCTGAACTTTTCCTCCATAAATACCTGCATTGTTAAACCAGTTAAAAGCCATTCTGCTTTTTGGGTCTTTATTAATATTAACAGTGATACTATAAGGAGTGTATTTTGACTGAAGATTATTCAATGCTGTGATTAAATTTACCATATTGATGGAATCCTTGTTTGCCGATGCAGCAACAATAGCCCTTTTTAGTTCTGTAAATGATGGAATGGTATAATTTGAATCAATCTTAGAATTAGCTACAACTATTAAAGAATCAATAGATGCAATTCTAATTGAATCTGCTATTGTTAAATAATATTGTATATTCAAAATAGCAGCAGCAGCAGCTTCACCTTCATAAGATTCAACTTCGCGGGTACCTTTTCCTGTAATGTAGAAAGCCATAGCATTGCCTTTTTTCCAACCCGGACGGTTAACCAATTTTTGAATTAACGGAGAAATATCAACAGAATTATTTCGTTGATCTACAACTTTTAAACTATCAACATGTACATTCCAAATAATAGAATCAACTAATTTGGGTCTTGATGATAATTCAAATGGTGTATAAGTTGATGTGGCATTGAAAGTATTAGCACTATCAGCATTTTCTGCATAAATAACCAAATTACATGGATTTGCATTTTTATTTGTGGCATCTACTTCAAAACGCAACCAGGCATTCGTTAAAGCTGTAGTATTGTCAATATTAATATTTCTGAAACGCAATCCTATCATTTGAGGATTATTATTACTTAATCCTGCTTCTTGTCCAAGTTCAAGGTCAGAGCTGTTATAATCAATTTGTCCGGCTACAACACCTGAAATAGTTTCGCCAATTAATGTGTTAGGAGCTAACCATTCTTCCTGATCATCAGATGCCTGATTAATCTGTATTGATTTAGTAAACTTTTGAGTACTCAAAGGTTCCTGGTTTGAATTTAGTAGTGGAATAGCAACATTGTTGTCCATTGGGGCTAAATCAGTACGTAAGCTGGCAATTGTTGAAGAAAGAACTGTTTGTCCTACTGAATTCAAATAACTTAAAAAGCCTTGTTCGCTTACAGGTATTGTTTCATCTCCGGCATAATGAGCTTCAAACGCACTAACTATATGAGGAGCAACAACACTGGTTGTAGCAGCATCCAGTGAATAAGGTGGATTTTGTAACTGATAGCTAACTATCCCTGATAAACCTTGTGTAAGGAAATTATGAGCATAATCCTGAAATGCTAATCCATTGGTATTGTAATTAATATTAGAAATATATTTGGTAGTTACGTTTAACATACTGTTTCCTTCTAATTGCATTACTCTGTAAGGACAAGGCCATGTAACGGTTGAACCTGTTTCAATATCATAAATAAAACCTGCATTTCCGGCAGCTGTACGTTTGGTAATATCATTTGCATGATAATGACCGGTAAACATCATTTTTAATCCTGCTTTTGCAAAATTAACAGATATAGTATCCCAACCATTTACAACATATTCAGGAAACACAACGCTTTGTCCTGTATAATGTTCGGTTACTCCATGATGCATCATACCTAAAACAACAGCATTTGAATCTTTTGCTTCTTTTAATCTGTCAAGTATCCATTGATAGGTAGATAATTTGAATTTACCTTCAGTAACAGGATGACCAGCTAATATATTTTCATCATAAGAACAAGCATCCATACCTAAAACCCATAGTTTTTGTTTTGGTTTAGCTAAATATGATAGTGATGCAGTGTCAGTTTTTGAAGCTTCAGCATAACCAAATTGATTGTAAATTGATTTAAAATCGGCAGGTGAAACTGAATCTACCTTGGTTTGTAAACTGCCATTATAACTATAAGCATGAACATTATTAACATCGTGATTTCCAGGTATAACATAAACTTTAGTTACTCCGTTAGATTCAATATTTGCAAGATATTGAGCCAGTTTTTGATGACTTACTTTTTCTCCATCTTTGGTTAAATCGCCTGGAACAAGAAATATTTCAGGTCTTTCATTATAGATTTTACTTGTAAGTTCCTGAGTAATCGCATCACTTTCTTTAATCAGTTTTCTGTCGGAAGCTAAGTAATTTTGAAAAGCAGCTCCATCACTAACAAGTAAGGAAGGATCCATTAAATGTAAGTCGCTGGCTACACAAATCTTAGAATTACCTAAGACTGATTGATTTTCTGTAAATGAAGCTGAAGCAATAGAATCATTTATATTTGAAGCAACAAAAACAGGATTGGTATAAAACCACAAATCAGCAAAAGCTTTAGTTGCAGTATTTGGATACATTAAAGAATCTGAGAGCGGATTTCCGTTTGCATCTGTTTCATTTGCAATATTTAATCCCATATTAGTTCCGCGTAAGCGATAATACATCGTATCGCTGTAATTATTCAAAACCAATGTCATTTCTTTCCAGCCATTTCCTAAATCAATCCATGATTTACTGCTTAATCCATTGTTGTCAGTAATTCCACCGTTTGCATCAAAACGAGCAATCACAGTTGTGGTTGAAACACTAGGAACATTATAATCAGGATCAGTAGGTTGAATCATTCCGTTAATTCTTCCGGCAATGATATCTATATGGTTAAGTTCAGGATTATTATATCCACTGTAAACATTGTGATTAGCTCCCTGAGGATCTCTTACTTTTATATGTAATACTTTAGTTTTTCCACAAACGGGTAAAGTTTGACCCATCGTTGCATAAACACCGTTTGAATTCAATGGCTCAATTTCGAATACAAGAGAATCAATTAAATCACCATTTACAACAAAACTATTGCCTGAACGTAGTCCGTCAACATAGGACAGAGGATTATTTCTATCAGCAACATAAGTATATGTTTTCTGATATTCGCCGGGCCAGAAATCTGCACCCTGATCATTATGAAAATCTGAACTGGCAAATAACCACCATGCACGACCTTCACTTATTAAAGCATCCCATAAACCACCAACTTTTGCTGCATATATACCGCAACCACCATAGGTTGTAACACCATCTGTATTATAAGATTTTTTGTATTCTCCTCTATCAGCGGCTTTCTGATGTCCGCCCATACTTTCAAATCCGAAGCAAACACTTGGACCTGCATTATTCATATCTCTGAATGCAGCAATGTTGTATAAAGTTTTACGTTCGGGATGTGCAGGAATCATCCATGCAGTATTTGAGTAATTCGCCTGAACCCAGCTAATTGCCTCCAATGTTTTTGCATGATTATTCGCATTGGTACTTTTTACCCAGCCTTGAGCTACACCGCCGGTTAAATCAGCATCACTAGCGTCAAATTTGAATTCAAATTCAGCAACAGGGTTTGCATTGGGGCTAGCATCATACTGATTGTTTATGATTCCCATCGAACAATGTTCATGGCCAGGAACGTTCCATTCCAATGCCTGAAAAACAGTAATGCCGGGAAAAATAATCCTTGTATTGAGTACATCCTGAAAAGAATAATCGCGTATGGTCTGCCAACGCCACATGTTTCGATGTCCACCACTATTGCTTACATCTCCAATTATCGGATTTGGAATGTAAGAATCCCAATAAACAGTTGTACCAAGATTAGTTCCAGAGAATCTACCATCACGGTTAAATCCTCCTCCATGTTCACTGTTTGCCCACCAGTCGAGGCCATACAGTTTGTTAGATTTCATTACAGTATCAATACTGTATGATCCATCAGTATATGTAGAATGCTGATGGAAATCACCTTTTAAATAACCTGAATTTTGAGCCTGAGAAGGATTAAAACTAATAGCAATAATCCCAAACCCAAAAAAAGCAGATAAATTTTTTAAAGATTGTAAAATTTTTCCCTTTTTCATATTAATAAATTTGATTAAAATTATGCTGCAAAATAAGCTTGAAAAATTTTTAATCCTGTTAAGGCAATATTATGTTAAGAATATAATTATTTTGATTTTAAGCTGATTATATTAAATAATCATTAATGGGTTTATCTACTTCTTTGTGAAAAAGGAAAATAAATTTTGTTTAAACATTGATTATCATATCTTTTTTATTGTCAAACTTTATTAAATTAAAAATCTTACAAAATTCAATGTTAAAAAAGTATATCTTTCTTTTCATTAGTGTCCGATAAAAATATGTAGATTCTTCGCTTCACTCAGAATAACAGCATATTATAGGGATTTATAGCAGGGTGTGGTCAGAAAGCGGTTTCGCTGCTTTCTGACCACACCCCATAACATCCGAAAAATTTACATTAATTTAATATGTAATTCATTGTTATTTGCTTTAATAATTATTAATTTGCAATTAACCAGCAAAGCACATGCTTATGAAACCTTTACAAATTGGAAAACTATCTTTTCAAAAAGAATTAATTAACGAATTAGAAAATTTTCAAACAAAGCAATACTCAAAATATCCACTTGATGATACATTAAGGATTGACTTGCATTGTCATGATTATAATAGTGATGTACCTGATGAATTGTTGGGAAGAATTTTGAATTTACCTGAAACATGGTTAAAATCTGAAACTTTAATAAAAACCCTTAAACAAAATCATTGCACTGCCTATACAATTACTAACCATAACAATGCCCGTTCTTGTTTTGAGATGCAAGACAAAGGTTTTGATATATTAACAGCAGCAGAATTTAGTTGTACTGTACCCGATTTTAATATTGGAATTCATGTTTTAACTTACGGGTTTAATTCTCAGCACGAAAAAAAACTTAATAAGCTCAGGTATAATTTATATGCTTTTCAAGATTATGCTTTAGAGAATGACATTCCTACTATTTGGGCTCATCCCTTATATCATTACAATTCTTCAGGTATTCCGAATTTAGCTTTTTTTAATAAAATGGCACTGGTTTTTGAGCGTTTTGAAGTTTTGAATGGACAACGAGATACATGGCAAAATATGCTTGTAAAAGTATGGATCGAAAGTTTAACACCTGAACGAATTGATCAATTATCTGAGGAAACAGGTATTGCTGCTAACAGGTATTGCAAAGATCCTTATAAAAAAAGCATGTCGGGTGGTTCTGACAGCCACATGGGTTTTTTCTCTGGATTAACCGGTACGCTATTATATGTACCACAATTAAATGAAAAATTAAGAGATTTCAAACCATCAGAACTGGCATTACAAGCTATTAAAGATGGAAATATGGCTCCTTATGGCTCACATCATAATAGCGAAAAGTTAACGGTTGCATTTCTTGATTATGTATTTCAAATTGCATTGAACAGAAATGATCCAGGCTTACTGAGAATACTATTACACAAAGGAACATCACAAGATAAATTGATTGCTTTATTGGTTTCAAATGGCTTTGCCGAACTAAGAAGACATAAAGTAACCATGAATTTCATCGAGTTGTTTCATAATTGTTTTCAAGGAAAAGCACCTTCTATTACTAAAAAAATATTAGTCCCTAAAGTATATAAACCTATTTTTAAAGAAGCATTAAGCATTGCCGATACAACTAAAAATGATCCTGAAAATATTGTAGAAATATATAAGAAATCAGTTTTCTCTATCAGCGATAAATTAAATACTATACTATTTAAGAGATTGATAAAGAAAATAGATAAATTTCAGCTTCAAGGCAATTTTAAAGATTTTGATTTGAATAACCTAATGGACAAATTTGAATTGCCCAGCGAATTCAGAGCCTATATTGATAAAGAGAGTAAATATTTTAAAAAAGATAAAAACAACAGGATGAGCAATCCTAATTTATCTGACTTTATGGATGGACTTTCTTTCCCATTTTTAGCTTCAGCTTTAATATTAGCAGCAAATTATACCAGTTCAAAGGTATTGTATAATGTTCGGCCTTTGCTTCATACATTCTCTGAAAAAATTGGTAAGCTCGAACACCCAAAAAGAATGCTATGGTTAACCGATACCTTTGATGACAATAATGGAGTTTCTATGGTTTTACAATCAATGCTTCATGAAATTAAACAAAGAGATTTACCCATTGATATCTTAGTTTGTAGTGATAAATTAATATCAGAAGAACATTTTATTGTTATTAAGCCTTTAGCGGAGTTTACCTTGCCAATGTATAAGGAACAACCAATAAGAGTTCCGAATTATTTGGAAATCCACAAGCTTTTCCATGAAAATGAATACGACAGAATAATATGTTCTACTGAAGGATTAATGGGTTTGGCAGCAATTTATCTTAAAAATGCCTATTCAGTTAAAGCAAGTTTTTACATACATACCGACTGGATAACATTTGCCAAAAAAGTTTTAAATATTGATAGAAATAACCTGAATCGTTTCACAAGATTACTTAGGATGTATTACAATGCCTTTGACAATTTATTTGTTTTAAATACAGATCAGCAAAAATGGCTGATAAGTCCTAAAATGGGATTTGATACTTCCAGAGTTTTTATGACTGCACATTGGGTTGAAGATATATTCATTCCCAAGAAAGCAGCAAAAAAGAAACTATTTAATATAGAGCACCAAGAACCTGTTTTACTTTTTGCCGGAAGGTTAAGTAAAGAAAAAGGTGTGATGGAATTGCCCGAAATTTATCAAAAAATCAAAACTGAGATTCATGATTTAAAAATTGTTATTGCAGGGAATGGACCTGCTGAAAATGAACTTCGAAAAGCTTTGCCGGAAGCGATTTTTCTTGGATGGATGGAACATGAAAAGCTTCCCAATATTTATTCTTCTGCCGATTTATTGATTTTACCTTCTAAATTTGACACTTTCAGTTGTGTTGTATTAGAATCGTTAAGTTGTGGATTACCTGTTATTGCATACAATATCAAAGGCCCAAAAGATATAATTGAAGATAATAAAAATGGATTTCTTGTTTCCAATACCGAAGATATGGCTAAAAATATAATATATTATTTTAATGATATTTCAATTCAGAAGTCATTTAAAAAAGCGGCTATCGAACGTTCAAAGAACTATAATAAAATAACGATACTCGATCAGTTTTTAAAAGATGTTGAACTTCAATAAATAGTTTTAGTGCAGCAGAAAAAAAATGATGATTGGATTTGGTGGAAACATGGTGTAATTTATCATATTTATCCAAGGAGCTTTTGTGATTCTAATGATGATGGAATTGGTGATATCAATGGAATTATCTGCAAGTTAGATTATTTGAAACAACTTGGTGTTGATGCCATCTGGCTTTCCCCTATATATAAATCTCCTAATATTGATTTTGGTTATGATGTTTCCGACTATAGAGCAATTAATCCCGAATATGGAAACCTTGATGACTTTAAAAATCTTTTAGAAATTGCGCATTCGAAAAATATAAAAATAATTATGGATATGATTATGAATCATACTTCAAATCAACATCCATGGTTTATTGAGTCAAGTTCATCGTCAGATAATCCCAAACGTGATTGGTATATTTGGAAATCTGATACAAAAGGGAAGGTTCCCAATAACTGGAAATCTTCGTTTGGAAGCAGTGCCTGGCAATTTGATGTTAAAACTAAAGAGTATTACCTACATTCGTTTTTTAAGGAACAACCCGATTTAAACTGGCGGAATAAAGAAATGCTAAAAGCTTTTTTCGAAGAAATTAAGTTTTGGCTCGAAATGGGTGTAGATGGTTTCAGATTGGATGTTATTAATATGATTGTCAAAGACAAAAAATATAGAAATAATCCCTTAAATATTAATATTCCTTTTTTTCAAGAACATAAGTATTCGCGAAATCGCCCAAAATCGCATGAAATAGTTAAAAAACTAAGAAAATTAGTTGATAAGTACAATGATAAGGTTTTAATTGGTGAAATTTATGTAATGCCTCCTGGAAACGCTGAATTGTCCGCCAGTTATTTGTCTGATGGCGAAAATGGGATTCATCTTGCATTTGATTTTTCTATGATTTTTCAAAAATGGAATGCAAACAATATTTATAAATGTATAAAAAAGTGGAATGACAGCATTTCGAAAGATGGATGGTTGTGTAATGTATTATCTAATCATGACTTAAAACGAAGTATTAATAGAACCTTTTTTCGGCTTCATCAAGTTGAAAAAGCTAAAATTGAAGCAGTATTATTACTCACATTAAAAGGAACGCCCTTTGTTTATTACGGCGAAGAAATAGGTATGAAAAATGCCAAAATACCATATCAATACATCAAAGATCCTTTGGGTAAGCGTTTTTGGCCACTATATAATGGCAGAGATGGAGCAAGAACTCCAATGCAATGGAATGCTGATGTTTTTGCAGGTTTTTCTTCGGTTGCACCATGGCTTCCTGTTAATAAGGATTACATAAGAGTGAATGTTTTTAATCAGGAAAAAGAAGACAACACCCTTTATAAAATATATCATTCACTTCTTCAACTTAGGAAAGCATATCCTTCTTTATACAAAGGCGATTATTTCCCTTTAAAGAAAGGTAAAGATGGCGTATTTGCCTACACAAGAACTTTTGAAAATGAAACCCTTACAATCGTTTTAAATTTTACTTCTGAAAAGAAAAGTATTAAAATTAATGATAAAAATAATTATCAGGTCTTATTTTCAACTCAAGTTGTAAATAGTAAAAAAATATCCGGAAAAGAAATGATTATTGAACCTTATGAAGCTATAATATACGTATAGTAACAGCTCAAATTAAAAGGAATAATTGTAAATAAAACAAAAAATGAATTGTAAGTAATATTAAGAAAAATTTATATAAATTTAATATGTAATATATATTATGTTAATATAGATGTGTTTACTTTGTGCAAACTTAAAATCTGCAACTATGAAAACAATGAAATTTATTATATACTTTAACCTGTTCTTTTATACTAGCATAATTTTTACAGTATTTTTTGCTTCTTTAGTCGTTTACCAAATTGAAATAAATTCGCTAAAATTGATACTCATTAAATTTTTTAATGCTTTTCCAGTAATATTTGGTGTAGTGAATATAACGTTAGTTTTAATTTTAGTTTTTGAAGGTTTTTCTAAATGGTGGGCTTCTCAGTTGAAAAATGTAAATTATACTTCAATTAAAAGAGATAAACAGATTACTTCCAATAAATTATCCCTTTCCAATAACTAATAACTTTAAAAATCAATATTTTCATATAATTACTTAAACAATTGAAGTATAATAGTTAAAATATATTCAACACTTTTTATTATTACTACATTACCTTTATTTTTGAAATTCATACATTGATTAGGATATTTCTAATTAAGTATAAAAAGAGAACTTTTCAAAATAAAATTATTCTAGCTGATTTCGATTTAATCGCGTCTATAAATATTCCTTGTTTATTTTTTGAAAAAAAGACTTCCTTTCTCTCATTATAAAACAGCCTATCCGAATACTTTTACACAGTAATGATAATTTTAAAATAAACTTAACGAAACATTGGTAGCTTTTATTCTTCATACCTTTGTATAGTTGCTTAAAAGAAAAATTTTTATTGAATTTGTTAGTTTCAGTCTTTTAAATAAGGGAATTTTAAAATTATTAAAAATCTAAAAAATTGATTTCAATAAGTTATAGTTAATAAATGATAATTTATCAACTTTAAATAATACATATAATTATGAAAATAAACATTTGTTCTGAAACTAAAATTCTTCATATGAAAGGAGAGGGTGTAAATACTGCATTTTTAAATTGCATAGAACTTTTAAAAGATAAGGAGGATGTAGAAGTTCTGATTAACAATGAAGGAATTGGTGATATCATGCATAGTCATTCTTATGGTCCTTATTATTTTTTAAGAGGATTAAGATACAAAGGCAGAAAAGTTTATACAGTTCATGTAATCCCAGATTCAATTAAAGGATCAATACCGGCAGCAAAACTATTAATGCCATTTGTGAAATGGTATTTTAAACAGGTGTATTCTTATGCAGATGTTTGTATTGCTATTAGTCCTATGGTTGAAAAAGCAATTAAAGATTTAGGTGTTCATACAAATATTGTCGTTATGAATAACCCACTTTTAGTTGATAATTGGAAAAGCAATCTTGAACTTCGAAAAAAAGGCAGAGCAATCTTAGGTCTTAAAGATTATGATTTTTGTGTACTGGGTGTTGGGCAATTAGAAAGCAGAAAAGGTTGCGCAGATTTTATTGAAGTTGCCAAACAAATTCCCAATGCACAGTTCCGTTGGATTGGAGGAAGACCTTTCGGTAAGATGACAGAAGGAATAAAAAATTTAGAAAAGCAAATTGCTTCAGCCTCGCTTAATGTTAAATTTGCTGGATTATTCTCATTAGAGGATATGCCTTGCCTTTATGCGGCTGGAGATATGTTATTATTTCCATCTTATCAAGAAAATTGTCCTTTGGCACCATTAGAAGCTGCTGCTTCAGGAATGCCAGTTGTTTATCGCAACATTCCTGAATACAATCTATTATACAAAAATGAATATTTAAGTGCAAATAATAATGATGAATTTGTTAATTGGGTAAATAGATTAATGGTTGATGATGATGCATATATCAGAGGATTAGAAATTTCATCAAGACTTATTACTCAATTTGGAAAAAATAGTATTCGTGAAAAATTAATAGATGTTTATTCAGATTTACTGAATTCACAAATAGATATTCAATTGATAAATCAGTATGCCTGATGAACTGATTATTTTTATCACAAATCATGGTTATTTGGCCATTTTCCTACTGGTCTTTTCACAGGAAGTTGGTATTCCGAATCCTGTGCCAAATGAATTGGTATTAATGTTTGCTGGTTACCTCTCAATAAATGGGATATTATATTTTCCATATGTGATAATGGCAGCTATTTTCGCAGATTTTATCGGGACCAATATACTTTATGTCATATTTTACTTTTTTGGAGCTTATATATTTAGTCACAAACCAAAATGGATTCCCGTTTCAAAACAATCAATCGAAAAGTTAACTACAAAGATATCAAGCAGTAATAGAAAATATATTTATTTAGGCCGCTTAACGCCATTTATTAGGGGATACACATCTGTTGCATGTGGGTTTTTACAAATAAAACCGCGCATTTTTTTACCAATCACTCTTATAACAGCAGCTATCTGGAGCTCAATATGTGTTATAACTGGAAGATTATTTGGTATTAATATGAACTATTTTAAGGAAAATTTTGATATAATTAAACTCTTTTTATTGATAGTTGGTTTGATAATAATACTTATTATTGTTTTATTAAATTCAAAGAAAATGATTCAATTTTTCAAAAGTGAAAAAATATAGTTGAAATCATTATACAAATTACTTTTTTAGAATTTGAAGTACCACTGATAAAATATATTCAACACCAATTGCAATAACTATAAATCCAATTATTCTTGATAAAGCATTCAAGCCTGATGCCCCCAAATACTTAACTATAATATTTGAACTCTTTAGAATAAAAAATATTAACACAGATATAGAAAGCATTGCAAACGTTAGTGTTAATACTTCTATTAATCCTTTATATTCTTGGTTGTAAGTAATAAGTAATGATATCGTACCCGGGCCTGCCAGCATGGGTATAGCTAGTGGTGTTAATGTTATATGAGCCCTTTCAGATGCATCCTCTTTAACCGATTTTTTCATTCCTTTATGCTTAGTAAAAGTGCCATTAAGTAATGCAAACCCGGATGTCGCAATAATCAATCCACCCGCAATTTTTAGAGATTGTATGCTTATTCCAAAGAAAATGAGCAAATACTTTCCTAAAAAGAATGAAATCAATAGAATTATAAATACATTTAAAGAAGCATAAAAAGCAATATTTATGATTTCTTTTCTTGTTTTTTCTTTAGTAAGACCAACAAAAATGGGTACTGTTCCTAAAGGATTCATTATTGAGAAAAGAGCGGCAAAAACAACAAAAAATAGATTCATTTTTTTATTTACAAAATTAGATATTTTTTGTTGAATCGATATTATGTTACTTTTAAAATATCAATAAGGAATTATAAAAAAGGGAGGAAACGTTTCCTCCCAACCAAAAACAAGAATATAGACTTAAAGAATCAAAAATGTCAGTAAATGATTGTTATAAGTTTATTTTTTTAGTAATAATTGTTTTATTATTAATTAATTGGATAATAAAATTCCCAGTTAATTCTGAAGCATTTATAACAAAAATTTGATTATTATTTAATTGGACTTCTTTAACGATTTGTCCTAATAAATTATATATCTTCATTTTTGAATTTCCAACTTTTCCAATATATTCAATATAAATTTGTTTATTGTATGAATAGATAATTGCATCATTTTTTGTTGATTCTTCTATTGATATAGTTGGTTCATAAAAACAAAGTTTAAATCTGTTAGGATTATCTGTAGGATTAGCCATAAAAGTATAAACCTGAGTATTTCTTAAATTTGTTATAGTTTGGGTATTGGTATCTACCAAAAACATTTTAATTGTTGGTGAAAAACTTGTTTGATTATCAAAATCCAATGAATAGAGTCCTGTAACGCCTGCTTTAAAACCGATTGGAATCGATAAATCGCTTTTTATGCTATCTAAAACATTGATAGAGAGATTAATATTAGTTGTAGGAATCTTAGAATATACCTGAGGTGCATCGTTAATCCCAAATAATTTATATGCATCGTAATTATGATCAAATTGTGCACTGGCATTCGTATTGAAATTTATATAAGCTATATCTTGATAGTTATTTCCGCTGGCTTTAATCATCAGTAAATCATTGATGTTTTTAACAGAACTTTTATAAAAAGCTTGATTATTGTGAATACGGGCTGTATCAGGCATTATCAATACTGGATTAATTGCATTGACTTTTACAAAAAATCCCTGTAAAGATGGAATAATGCCATTGGTAAAAGAACCAATTTCGCCATTCCATGATACATAATTTATACCATCAAAAGTATAAATGGAAGCATCAATATTTGTTTTTGTCCAGTTTGAATTTTCCCAGTCAATCGCTGAAGCAAAAGGATTTCCGATAAGGTTAAAACCACTTGGAATGACTGAATTCAGATTATTACTGATTGTTAGATTATTAAAACTAATATTAGAATTTACAATAATAGAATCTGTAAAAACCAATTTTTTATCAGTTGTACAATTTATTAAATACCCTTTTCCTTCTTGTAATATACTATTTGTATTCAGGTTTTGCCAGTTTTGATTTGGTTCATTAAATAATTGAAAATTTGTATTGTTAAATATTGATGATGAAATATTTGCATTATTAGTTGGTGATGTAATTAAGCTAAAATCATCAGGGTTTGATTTTGAAATATATTTTTCTATTGTAATGTTTCCATTACCATTTATATTTCCATAATTGATAAATGAACCTGAACCATTGGTGTCAGATTTTACAATAATATTACCTTTGTTATTAAAATCTCCATAAACTGTCAATGATTTATTAGGTAAAACATATACAGTTGCACCATTGTTGATTATTAGATTATTGCATTCCCCAATATTGTTTATTTCAAGATTTCCTGAATTAATAATAGCAGAAGTTGCTATACCCGGAATTCCATTGCTCCAGTTTGAAAGAGAAGACCAATTATTATTTCCATTCCATGTTGATATATTAGCTCCTGCACTTGGAATTACAAAACCATTGTTATATAAAACTGATATTACATCTGAATTATAATCCAAAATTTCACAAAAAGTCTGATTAAAATTTAAACTGCTACTTCCTCCCAAATAATTAAATTTAAAGAACATAAAATTCCCGTTTGCTATATTAACACCGCTAGAACCTGGCGTAAGCCATGAAATATTTATTTGTTTGTAAACTCCATTTCCAGGAGGAGTAGTTATACTCATCATTGTGCCGCTTGCATCTGCACTTAATAATGTATCTTTTAAAAATAACAGTACAGTACTGTCATAAGTTATTTTAATATCCATTGAACCTACATTCAATAAGCCATTTGTAGATAATGGTATTAATATATCTTCTCCAACCACAGCAGTATCAGAACCTATTGAAATGGTTTGTGAAATTGTTAAAATGGGCAGTAAAGAAAGGATGACAATAAATAAGAATTTTTGTAAAATTGATTTCATTTGATTTTTTTTATATAATATTATTAAATATACTGATTATTAATTTCTAGGCAATTATATGGTAAAAGTAATATACTTATAGTTGAATGATGTTAAGTTATTATTAATTTATAATGAAGTTAATATAAAGTATTAAGTAGTAAAAGGAATGATTAATTCTTTTTAAATAATTTTAAATTTTCTTATATTAGGAAAATCAATAATTAGGAATAAAAACTACTTTATACTTAATGAAAAACAGCATATTATATACTATTATTTTCCTGATACTTTTTAAGCCCAAAATTATTTATATAAATTACAAACATGCCAAAAATAACGATATAAATAAAAAAATTGAAAAGGTCGTGATGATTAAATTTTAAAATACCTAAAAAGTTGTACTCATTAAATGTATGTTCAAATCCATAATAATCTAATAAGGTTAGTGTAAATACTCGTAAAATATTTAGTAGTTGGATGATAATTAATCCACTTGGGATAAACCATAATTTATGTTTTAATTTACCTGGAAACGAAACAATTAAAGCAATAAATACACCCATTAAAGTTATTCCTAAGCATGAGATTCCCATGTAAATAGATCTGAAACCATTTATGCTAATTGCATATACTCCATATTTGTAAATTGTTTCAGAATAAAAGAAATAAGCGTCATATCCTAAAGTCTTTAAAATTGAAAAGCTAGCATACATAATAATTTTATAAAAAGCGTATATAAAATGAGCGTGCTGAACCATATCTTTCAATTCAGTATTATTTTTTAGAATATATAATACAATACTTCCTATTCCAATCAGAAGAATTAATCGAAAACCAAATGTTTTTAAAATATAGTTTCTGTTTAAAAATATTTTTATTTCCAGAATTTTTGTTTTAAATCTTGAAAATTTTTTAAGCATAAAATAGAGATAATTAATTTTATATTCGAATAAAATTTATTAGGAAAAGAAAGAGGCTGAATCATTTTTGATTCAGCCTCTTTAGGATAGATGAAATTAATTAAGCAATTTTCTTTTCTTTCTTTTTATTGATATTAAAAATCTTAGATTTTTTTGCTCCATAAACTGCACCGGCAGCTATTAACAAACTCACACCTCCATCAATTGGTGTTCCAACAGGACTGCCACCTGGACTTGGAGGGTTATCTGCAAGTACATTGCTCATTACTATCGGAGCTACCATTAGAAAAAATAATACGATAATTTTTTTTAGTGAATTTTTCATGATTATATTATTTTATTAAATAATATTTGGTTTACTTAATAAATACTTTTTCACTATAATTTGCTTTGTCAGTAATAACTCTTACCATATAAAAAGCAGAAGCTTTATCAATAGCAATTGAGTGTATTTCTTTATTATTTCCTACTTTAGAAATGATTTGCTTACCTAACATATCATAAACACTAATTTCTTTAACAGATTCTGTAGTATTTACATAAATAGTTTTTCCGTAGGCATAAATATTAGTATTGTTATTTGAAGCTTCATTAATACTGTTTGGTGACATACCAAAATGTAAAACAAATCTGTTTGCATTTTCATTAGCTGATGCTGCAAAAGAATAAACAGGGTTTTGACGTAAATCCTGAATGTTTCCTGTTGATATATCTTCTAATTTAATTGATACATTTGAATCAAAATTGTCAAATTCTGATGCAGTCATTACAACATTGTCAGCAACACCTATTTTAATATTTACTGGAAAAGCTGCAGGCAAACTACCAAAAGTATTGATTGATAATTCATTATTTCCTGCTAAAGAATAAATTTGAGGAATACTAGTTTCTGTTACAAATAATTTACTTGCATCATACATATTATCAAAACTGTTAGTAGCATTAGTATTATAAACAAAAGCAATTTCATCTGAATAAGTACTTGCTTGAGCTTTTATTTTAACTAAATCATTGATAGTGTTGCCACTTTTTTGAAATGCTTGGTTATTATGAACTCTATTTGCATCAGTTAAACTAATACCATTTGCGTTTAATCCTTTTACAAAGAATGCTTGCATAGGAGAAAGGTATTGACTACCTCCGTTTAAGCTGGCTCCGCCAAGTTGGTAAGAAGAATATAGTTGTAAAGCATCATTCCAAACTCTAACTGTTTGTCCTTCAACATTACCTAAATTTAAAGTATTCCAATCTAATGCTGAAGTATATGGATTACCAATAAGAGTCCATCCTGTTTCAGTAGCTATAGGTTGGTTACCTATGTTAATTGCACCAGTAAAAGTAATAGTTGGATTAGGTGTTGAACCTGTTTGGGTATCAGCCCAAATTGCATAACCTTTGGTTGGAACCAATGGAGTAGTAGTATTTGTAATTAAACTTGTCCAGTTTCCTGCAGCAAATCCTTTTATATAAATGTCAGGTTGTCCTGAACCTAAATGGAAAACACCAGAAGTAGCTGATTGTACTGGAATGCTTAACATGTGCCATTTGTTTCCGGTTACATATAATTTTACATTAGCAGTTCCATTAACTGTTAATAAGCTATTATCCAATAATGAAGCTGTTCCTGTAGCATTTGATTCTAAAGTTAAGTTATTAATTGTAGTTGCAAAATTTACGGTTGGATAATGAGTTGTAACAACAGGAATAATTACATTAGAAGTTGAATTTGGTAAAATATTATTAGTCCAATTGGCTGCATTTTCCCAAATATTATTTACATTACCAGTCCAAACAGGAATATGATTGATCATTACATTTGAATAATTAACATAAACAGAGATACCATCCCAGCTCAGAACCTCACAAAGAGGTTGATTAAATTGTAATGTTGTATTACCTCCAATATAATTGAATTTTAAATCAAGGAACTTACCATTAGGATTAATACCACTATTATCAGCAACCCATGAAATATTAAGTTGTTTTATAGTTCCACCTACATTAGAAGGATTTGAGATAACACCGCTTGCATTAGCACTAATATTAACAACATCAATAAAATTCAATTTAGTACTATCATATTGTATTCTCAAATCCATAGAACCGGCATTTATTAATGAATCTATATTAACAGGAACTAATATTTCAGTTCCTGACATAGCTGTTATTGTATTTCCTAAATTTATAAAAGCAGTATCAGCTGTAACTGAAATAGTAATATTATTTGAAGTAGCTGGATTGTTTGATAAGCAAGATGTTAAATCAGAAGTCATTACACATTTAACAACATCCAAATTTGAAGGTATATAAGAAAAAGTATTAGAATTTGTACCTGCATTAATATTGTTTACTTTCCATTGATAAACAGGATTGCTACCTCCATTGGTTGGCACTGCAGTTAAATTAACAGATGTACCTTGTAAAACTGTGGTACTATTTGCTGAAATACTAACTCCTACTGCAACAGTTGAAGTAGATGTAATAATGGCGCTACCACTCATAGTCTGGAATGTTGTTCCATATCTCGCTTCAACAGTATAAGTTCCTGCTGTTTTATTTGACCAGCTTAAAGCACTTCCTGTACCAGGAATTGTACTACCGTCATTTGTTCCGGCTTTCTTTAGTTGGTAGTTTACACCAATTTGTGATCCACTTAAGCCTACAGTTAATCCATTTGAACCACTGCAATAGCTTCCTGATCCGCTTACACTATAATTGTTTATAACGAATTGTTCAGTAATTGAAGTGTTAGTAAAATTAACATTCACAGGATCTCCATTATAATCTAATATTTCAATAGTAGCTGTTTGGAAATCAATCGTGGAATTGCCTCCAATATAATTAAAGCTTAAATCCAGAAATTTTCCATTTACAAAATTTACACCTGTTGATCCTGAAGTTACCCACGATAAATTGATACGTTTTATACTTCCTGAGATTGGTTGTGTTCCATAAAGAATGCCACTTGCGTCAGCACTGGGGTTTACAATTCCTATAAAACTCATTATTGTAGTATCATAAGTAATTCTGATATCCATAGAACCAATATTATTCATATCTGAAACATTCACTGGTACATTTACAACTGAATTGGGAAGGCTGATAATAGCAGGTCCTAAATTCATAGCTGCCGCTTGATTAACAGTAATGCTGATATTATTTGATGCAGCAGGATTGTTAGTAATACAGAACGTTAAATCAGATGTCATAATACAACTAACAACATCAGCGTTTGAAGGGGTGTAAGAAAAAGTATTGGCATTAGTTCCAGCATTAATACTATTAACTTGCCATTGGTAGCTTGGATTGCTACCTCCATTTGTTGGTGTAGCTGTAAAATTGACAGGAGTACCTATTGTTACAGTAGTTGAGGATGCAATAATAGAAACAGCAACTGCTAATTGAGTTGTTGAACTGATTACTGCATTACCAGTCATCATTTGAGAAGTTGTATTGTAAATTGCTTCAACGGTATAAGTACCTGCTAATTTATTAGTCCAACTTAAAGCATTTCCTGTGCCTGGTATTTGACTTCCTTCATTGATTCCATCTTTTTTTAGTTGGTAATTCACACTCATTTGAGAACCACTTAAGCCAACGGTTAATCCACTTGAACCATTGCAATAGCTTCCGGTACCTGTAACATTAAAATTACTGATTGCAAAAGGAGCACTTATGCTTGAATTGGTAAAAGCAACGTTTACAGGATCTCCATTATAATCTAAAACTTCTATAGCAGGTACTTGGAAATCAATTGCAGAATTACCGTTGATATAATTAAATCTTAAATCCAGAAATTTCCCATTTACAAAATTAACACCTGTTGATCCTGTAGTTACCCACGATAAATTGATACGTTTAATACTTCCTGAGATTGGTTGTGTTCCATAAAGAATGCCACTTGCGTCAGCACTGGGATTTACAATTCCTATAAAACTCATTATTGTAGTATCATAAGTTATTCGAATATCCATTGAACCAATGTTATTCATGTTGTTAACATTCAAAGGAACATCAACTGTATTTCCTGGGATGCCTGTTAATGCCGGTCCCAAATTCATAGTTTGTCCAAATGAAAAAAAGTTGTTGAACAATAATACAAAAAGTACTATTATCAAGTTTGCATTTTTTATTGTTTTCATATTTATATTATTAATCCTTAATTTTTAAATTATTATATGAAATAGTCATCCCTATTTTCAGGGATGATCTATTTCATATAAAGTTATTTTTTTGTATTATAAAATTATTGTGCAGGAACAAATGAACCATTGGCATCACCTGAACAAATAGCTTTAAAGTTTTGTATTACATTTTCTCCAGTAATTGAAAATGAAGGATTTTCAAAAAGCCAGTTTTCAGCAGTCCATTGTGTAACAGTTTCGCCAAGGGCACCTCTTCTTCTGATATATAAACCGTCACCTGAGGTAACAGAACCATTTTTGTTTACATCACTTGCTGTAAATTTCAAACCTGTTAATGTAATTTGAGCAGCTGAGTGTTTTCTTACTTGTAAAGCATCGCCTGAAGTAACACCACCCCATGCTTTGGTAGAAGATGCATTTAATGAATATGTACCTGTATCAGCAACGATTCTGAAATCACCACTTGCATTTGTAAAAACTGAATCAATTTTAATGCTATTTCTTACTAAATAAACTTTTGTAAAAGTCATAGGTGTACTTGCAGTATTATCATAGCTTAATTTACCTGAAATAATACGTTTCCAAAAGGATCCATTTAATAATGGGCTACCGGTTTGTGGCATAAAGTTAGGACTTGTAAGGTTAAAACCATCTGTAACCATTAATTCAGTATTGTTAACTAAAGTATCATTGTGTTTTAATGCAGTTTTATAATAATTTCTTTCAAAATCTGATGCAAAATAAGTAGTAGCACCCATACCAGCTAAAATACAATTCTCAATATTTAATAAACCATTAGTTGCATTTGCCTGAGCAGCAGTAGCATCAATAAATAACCCAGTTGGATATCCTGCAAAGACAGAGTTATATACATTTAATTGAGTATTTCTACGTAAGTGCATGGCTCTTTTAAAATTTGAATTAATAGTTGTAGATGAAGTAACTTTTGGTCCAAAGAAACTCATATTACTGAATATAGGATTTGTTACCGGAATATTTGTTGATCCACTTGCATCATTGTCTGATTCGAAACCATTAGAACCTGAAACATCAGCAATATTTGGATCCCTTAAAGAAACACCATATTGAATTTTTCCTCTGAAACCGAAATCGGTATCAAATTCATCATCCCAGCCCCTGAAAGCAATTAAATATTTGGCATTTACTGTTCCACCAAACCATTCATAAGAATCATCACCTGAATAAGAAACTTGAATGTGATCAATTTGTGTTGCACTTCCAACTCCACCCATGGTTAAACCATTGATTTCACTATTGGTAACAAATGCTATACCAGGGAATTCAATTCTTACAAAACGGAATATACCAGAATTATCAGCATCATTTGTACCACCATAAGTAGATGTTAGACCACCTTCGATAGTAGCACTTCCACCTGGAACATTGATAACTGCATTTCCTAATATCACTACACCACCCCAATCACCATAATCGCGACTGCCTGCAGCCTGATTTGAAGTGAAAACTATCGGTTTGATTGCTGTACCGTTTGCTATAATAGTTGCACCTTTTTCGATAACTAAAGCACCTTTGTTGGTTTTGTCACCACGGATAATTGTACCTGGTTCAATTGTTAATGTTGCTCCGGCTTTAACATAAACCCATCCGTTTAATAAATAAACATTTCCTGTAGAAGAAGGTAAGAAATTAGGAGCAGTTAAATTGAAAGGATTAACTACTTGTAAAGAAGTATTATTAGACAATACACTATTTTTACGGCTAGGAGTATTAAAATAGGTATCTTCAAATGTAGAAGCAAAATTTGTTGTCATACCGGACATAATACAATTCTCAATATTTAATAAACCATTAGTTGCATTTGCCTGTGTATTTGATCCATCAATAAACAAACCAGTTGGATAACCGGCAAAAACAGAGTTAAATACATTTAGCTGTGAATTTCTGCGAATATGCATTGCTCTTTTATAATTAGAATTAACTGTTGTAGAAGAAGTAACTTTTGGTCCGTAAAAACTCATATTACTAAAAATTGGTTTAGTTGCAGGTGTATTCGTTGAACCACTGCCATCATTATCAGATTCAAAACCATTAGAACCGGAAACATCACCTATATTAGGATCACGTAAAGAAACACCATATTGAATTTTTCCTCTGAAACCGAAGTCTGTATCAAATTCATCATCCCAGCCTCTTAAAGCGATTAAATATTTTGCATTCACTGTACCACCAAACCATTCAAAAGAATCATCTCCAGAATAAGATACTTGTATGTGATCAATTTGAGTTGCACTTCCAACTCCACCCATGGTTAAACCATTGATTTCACTATTGGTAACAAAAGCGATTCCAGGGAATTCAATTCTTACAAAGCGAAAAATACCTGAATTATCTGCATCATTTGTACCACCGTAGATTGAACCAACTCCACCTTCAATGGTTGCACTTCCGCCAGCAACATTAATCACTGCATTACCTAAAATGATAATACCGCCCCAATCGCCATAATCGCGGCTTCCAGCAGCTTGGTTAGAGGTAAATACAATAGGGTTAGATGCTGTACCGTTTGCATTGATAGTTGCACCTTTTTCAATAATTAATGCTCCTTTATTAACTTTATCGCCACGGATAATTGTGCCTGGTTCAATTGTTAAAGTTGCACCTGCTTTTACATAAACCCAACCGTTTAATAAATAAACATTACCTGCACTCCAGGTAGTATTGGTAGTAATATCACCTGCAGGAATTGTTATTGTTGTTGCAGGATAGACTGTAGTTTGTGGGTTAAAATTTGCCCAGCCACTTGTCCAGTCGGTTGTACCAAAAGCTCCAACAAAAGAAACCTGATCAAAAAAAGGATCTGCTAATGCTGCATTTGTAAATGAAGCTCCATTTAATAATGGGGAACCTGAAGACCAGATAGTGTTTGTTGTAATATCACCTGCATTAATGGTTTGTGTTGCAGCAGGATATACTGTTGTTTGAGGATTAAAGTTTGTCCAACCAGTTGTCCAGTCGGTCGTTCCAAAAGCACCTTTAAAGCTTACCTTGTCGAAGAATGGATCATTAATACCTTGACTATGACCCGATAAAAAAGCTGCTAAAACAACAGCTAATGATAATAAAATTTTTTTCATTGTTTTTAAATTTATTAATTATTAATTTTTTTGTGCCCCAAAATTAGTTTCAAAACCTGTGATTCATGTTAATTTAATAATAAGTTTAGATAAATTAATCATTAAAGACAAACTCATTTATTATTATTAATTAGTGAATAAAAATTTCAATAAAAACATTGATCTATAATGCATTACAAATATATTTATTAATTACTCCAAAAAATATTCAAATAAAAAAATGAATTGATAAATTATTTATTACCAATTCACTTTAGTATATTAATTAATTGTTTATTGAAATATAAGAATCGCAATTTTAATATTGAGAAATTAGAAAGAATAAGAAAATCCTATTGAGAAATATCTTCCAGGCTGATATGATTTGGTTATTTGTTCACGTTCGACAATGCCATCTCCAATACCGTCATTATTTATATCTTTATTATATTCAACTGTTTGTTTGAAGACTACTTTATCATCCAACAAATTTTTTACACCAAACTTTGCAACAAAATGCTTTCCTATTGATTTATTGATAGTTAAATCTAATAAATTAAAAGGCATTTCATAGATATGAGGACTATTTGGGTTACCTACGTACATGATGCGTTTTCCAATAACATTGTACATCATACTTACCATTAATCCCAAACTATCGTTCTGATAATAAATACCCGTATTTATGATAAAAGGAGATTGACCCTGCATTGGACGTTCTTTGTCTCTTATATAAGATGCTGTTGAAATAATTTTACTGAATATATAGGAAGCATTAAATGTGAGTGTAATATCTTTAAAGATTTTTAAAATATTATCTTTTTTACTAAATGAACTAAATGATTTTCTCATATCAATTTCAGCACCCATGCTACTGGAGGATGCCGTATTCACAAAAACATAATCCCAACCACCGGATCCTGATGTAGGAAAAAGCGATGCCTCAATAGGATTTTTAAAATATTTATAAAAAGCTCCGATTGTAATCATTTCTCCTAATGATGGATACAATTCATAACGCAAATCAAAATTATGAATATAGGCATTTTTTAATGAATCATTTCCATAGACAGAAGACTTCAATTCAAAATCATAGTATGAATAAGGTGAGATTTCTCTGAATTCAGGTCGGTTGATTGTCATTCCATAGGCAAAACGCAACAAGGATTTTTCTGTAAAAGTATAGCTTATGTTTACTGAAGGGAAAAAATCTATAGAATCGTTTACAATTTCAACAGCTTTATTGGTTTTATTACTAAATCCGGATAATACCTGTTTGTTTTTTTCTAACCGTATTCCGGTGTAAACATTTAGCAGTGCTGTAATTGGTAATTTTAATGCAATATATGCAGCCAATAAATCATTTTTTGCTTCATAAGAATCTGATAAATTGGTTTTCTCATCTACTCTTAATCCAGTTGTATAATTAATATTACTATCCTGATAAATCGCATCCAGACTCTGGAATAAATCAAGGTTGAATGTGCTTGATTTAGCCATAGTAAACCCTATATTACGTGCTTTGAAAACTCTTTTTTTGGATTCTGCATACACACCTATTTTTAACTCAGGTTGAAAATCTTTAATGAATATTTTTTGTTCCAGGTTAGCACCTCCTATCAATATATTTTCGTTCATATCTTTAAAAAGCCTGCCATTAAGGTCTGCATTTGCATCCTTTGAAATTGCCAAAGTAAATTTTCCATAATTCGGATCATTTATATCGCCACCTCCATCGTAAAAAGTGGCATAGGATCTTCTGCTGTCAGGTTGGTTTTTATTGGCATAAGCATATCCCAATGTCCAATCTATTTTGGAATTTTCATTGTTAAGTTTATGTTGACCTCCCAATTGTCCAGAATAAGTAGCCCGACTGGTGTAAGTTAATTCTGTAGCCTTAATAGGAACACCATCAGCGGTAAAATAAAATTCTTTACCAGAACGTAAAATCGTTTTAGTTTTACCGTTTTGATTAAATAAATTTCGTAATTCAATGATATTGTTTTTATTCAATAAAAAAGACCAGTTAAACAATCCTCCTATTTTTACAGAATTAACATATTCTTCGTCTTCAAAATCGTAAGAATATTGTTTTTGATCTTTTATGGTATCATAAGAAATATAAGCTGTTTTATTTATTAGATTATAATCATACGAATTACTATAAGATAATGAAGTGATATTTCCTATTTCAACTTTCCCGATTTTCATTTTTCTTGTGATACCAATTGATAAATTATTATCATTAGGTGCTTTAAGCTTATCGGCTGTCCATATTTTATTAAAACTTCTTCCTATTCTTGTAATCTCTGTTTTTTGAAGTTCTATTTCAGATGGATTACCTGTAAAATCGCCAAGTTTGTTTAATTCTTCAGTGGATGGAAATCCTGAAGGCAAACTTCTTGAGCCGTCATCGTAACCTAGCCAATCTGTCTTACTCCCTTTATACCTATAGAAATCATTAAAACTTGTTCCTTGCTGCATTCCAGCTGTATAACTAATTGTAAGTGAATTTTTCTCAGGAATGTTTTTTGTAAAAATCTGAATGGCAGCACCGGCAAAATCTGCAGGTAATTCTGGTGCCGATGTTTTAAAAATCATCATTCTGTCAATCATACTACTGGGTATCACATCAAATGAAAAGGCCCTGACATCTGATTCTGAACTTGGAGTTGAAGCATTGTTGAGCCAAACAGTATTGTATCGCTCAATAAGTCCTCTGACAACAACAAATCTTCCGTCAACTATGGTAATACCCGGAACTCTACGAATAACTTCTGATGCATCTTTATCCTGTGATTTTGAAATCTGTTGACTTGATATACCGCTAACTACCAAATTACTCTTTTTGATTGAACTAATTACTGATAATTCTGAATCTGTCTTTCTGCGTTCAGTTACGGTTACTCCTTGCAGTGAAGTTATTTTTTCTTCAATCTCAATTTTTAGTACATTTGCTTTACCAGCTTCAACTTTAACATTTTTTAGCTCAAAATTGGTATAAGATATAAATGAAACTACCAGATGATAATTTCCCGGCTTTAAGTTTTCTATGCTGAATTTGCCATTGAGGTCTGTTGATTTACCAATAGTTGTACCCGCAATGACTACATTGGCTCCGATAATGGTTTCTTTTGTTTTTTTATCGATTACAACACCCTGTATAGAACCTGTTTGTGAATATGCATTTATTCCGATAAAGAGTATGAATATAAGGAAAAAAGATAATTGATTACTAAACTTCACTTGATTAATTTATTATTGATTAATAGGATTGCAAAATAACATATTTAAACATAAAATTTTAATATAATGGTAGTTAAATTTATATTAAATATTATTTATTTAACAGCATAAAAAATAATATTAATTTAATATTGTCTGATTTTGATTTTAAAAAAAGCAGTTGAAAATATTTCAACTGCTTTCCTTTGATACTTCATAAATATAATAAATATTAATAATTTTTCTCCTGTAATAGAATTCCATTGGCGTCCCACATTTTCCATACACCAATTTTTTTACCATTATCATATTTCATTTCACGAATCAACTTTCCTTTTTCATCCCATATATACCATAAACCGTGTTTTTTACCTTTAAAATAGGATGCTTCTGCGGTTTTTGTACCATTTTCATTCCAGGTTAACCATAGCCCATTTTTTTCATCTTTTGAATAGGATTGTTGTTCTTTTTTCTTGCCATTTTCAAAATAATATGTTGATATTCCATCATTTAATCCATTTGAAATGTTTAATTCCATTTTAAGGTTTCCATTTTCATAGTATTCTTTATGGATTCCGGTATATAATTTTTTATCTTTATAGTAGATACCATCCTTGATTTGAAGTTGTTGTGAAAATAAAAATGATAAATTAAAAAATAAGATGCTAAAGATGAATAAAAAAGTTTTTTTCATTTGTTTATATTTTATAATAGTTGAAATGTGTTTATTAATCTATTTTATTTATACTGCAAATGTAAATAAAAAAACCGTAAAAATATAATTCTCATTATATTGATACGGTAAGGGAGAGTATATATTGAGAAAAATTATTTATTATCTTCAATCAATTCAATCTCTAAGGAAGTATTATTGCTAGATTTAACGATAGCTTGTTCAACCAAACTGGAATGATAGGAAATATATGAGACTACAATATTATATTTTCCTTCCTTTATATTTTTAATTTCGAAATTTCCATCTAAATCTGTATATGTTTTGTAATCAGAATTTTCAACATTAATAACGGCTCCAACTAATGTTTCTCCAGTTTTCTTGTCAATAACTTTTCCTTTTAGTACAACTTGAGATTCATTGTTTTTTTCTGATTTAAGGGGTTCTCCTGCCTGAGCAAAGCAAATAGCAGAAATTAATATTACTGATAATAAAACTATTTTTTTCATATTTTGCATGTTTAAAATTTCACACTGCAAATATACGTCAGTGACATCTTAGGTGTGTTACGCTAAAATTAAATTAACATTAAGTAATTATTAAGTATATAAAATTATTTATATTTTATTCTTGGAAAAAGTTTTATTATTTGTATTCTTAATTTATTAATTTTAAGCTTAAAAAAAGATTCTGATAATTTTGACAATTCAGGAAAATGAATTTTTAAATAAATGTAAAATAATTGCAAATCATGTTCCTGTCCTGAAAATTCAGTTAATTTATAAAGGCTCTTAATATGATTAGACGGATTTCTTAATTTATTATGTATAAGCACCGATTGCTGTAAATAATAACCTTTACAACAAGTTCTAAACTTATGAAAATCATCAGAAGAAGAAGATAAACTTAATTTTTTATATAATCTTTTTGACTTTTTAAATGTATTCAGAATGCTCTTATTCAGTGATTTAATATCGGAATATATGAAAGATTTATTAAATTTATCAATCATATTATTAATTGCTGAATTTCCTTGAATTAATATATCTTTTTTATTAATTAATTCTTTAACAGTTAAAGCATACCTTAATTCAAGATGATTTTTTAATTCAAATGAAAGTGCAAAGGATTTCTTATTTAGTTCTTTTTCAAATTTATAATATGTTTTACGATAAATATAAGGATCTCTTAAAGAAGCATAAAGTTTTGAAATATCCTTAATATAAGCTACCCAACTTAAATATTGTGTTCTTTCAAAATGTAATTTATAAATTGATAAAATTGCTAAAATAGATTTCAATGATTTTCGTATCTCATGGATAGACTTATCTAAATCAGAAGATGTTTCATTTGAAAAGGTATGAAGGTTATTAATATCTGTTTCGAGCAAATTAAGAAAACTGATAGGTTTAAAAACATTAACTACTTTACAGTCTTTCATTGAATTAATATACTTAATAGAAAAAGATATGATTAAATATAACTAATATAGATATTAAACTTTACTTGTTTTTGTAGCTTATGGATTTTGAGATGATTCATTTGATTCTTCTAATTCTTTCAGGATATTTTTATTTTCATTTTTAGTTGTTTCCTGTCGAATAGGTTTTTTCTTATTGGTTTCTTTTATTTTGCTTTTAGATTTATTTTCTCTTAACAAATAGTATTCTTTGGAAAAATCAGGATAATCAATCTCAAGCATTTTTACAAACTGGTCAATTGAGTTTAAAAACAAATCTTCAATCTGTTTAAAAAGATTTTTTAATTTTTTAGCAATTTTGCCTTTTTCTTTGATTTCTCTCTGATAAATAAACAATGATTCAATAAAATTTAAATTTGTTTTTTCAATATTTTTAATCAATGTAAGATTTAAACCATATTCCTTATCAAATTTGTTTATCTTTTTTATCGAATCAGTATTCAGGGTTGATTTACCTTTACTATTAAATATATTAGAATATCCGGCATTTTTGTCAACTAATAACCAGATTTTTTTTGCAATTTTTATCAATTCAATATCTGAGCATTTTTGAATATAATCTAAAGTAAGGTATTCCAATTTTTTTTGAAGATTTGGTTTCTTTTTATCATAAGCATAAACCTGCATTATATTTATTAATGGAAAAAGCGTTTTTTCTAATTCAGTTCTTTTTTTATTCTTATCTTTTTCAATTGTTGATATATCCAGAATTAAAATAGAATGCAATTCCTCTGATTTTAATTGTTTTGATTTTAATTTTTCAATTGCTGAATGAAATCGGGTTACTTTATTTGAGATTTCAACATTATTAGATAATAAGCTTATTAATTGAGCATTATTGTCTAATTTTATGGTATAATTTTTAATGTCTTCCATAGTAAATAAATAATAGAGATTAATAAATAAAAAATAGAATTACAAAAGTAATTAATTATATAAGAAAAAGTATATTAATTTTTTATTTAATATACTTTTTCTTATATAAAAAAGTTACCAATTTTTGAAGGGGTGAGTTGATAGATTTGAATTGTAATACTTCTCTTCATGTGTTACCTCTTTATCAATCCATTCAGGTAATTCAAATTTTTCTTTTTCATTGCTTAATTCAATTTCTGCAATAATTAAGCCTGAATTATCTTCTAAAAATTCATCAACTTCCCATAATTTATTTTTAAATTCTATTATATATCTGAATTTTGATAATATTGAAGTTGCATACATGTCAATTAATTGTTCAGCTTCTTCTTTGGGAATACTATATTCAAATTCAGACCTGGTAATACCGACTTTATTACCTTTTATAGTAATATAGCCATTGGCTTCAGTTTGCCTGACTCTAATAGATATAATATGATTTATTATTAAATAACCTTGTTTAATAAAAAATTTTTGAGTTTTAACAACTTCATTCCATTTATCAATATTTACTAAAAATTTTCTTTCTATTTCAGTTCCCATTTTATCAACCTTAAAATGTTTAGTTAACGTTTTTTATTATTTAAACCTATATTATGCTAATTATAAAATCTATTAAATTGAATAGAAAAGGCTAAGTAGTTAAAAGTGTATTAAATATATAATAAATATTTTTTTCATCTTTCTTCTGATGTATCACTTATTCTTCCTTCTACTACAAAAATAATTGATTCAGCATGGAATTTGAAAAGATAAATTTATTTAATTTATTAGCCCATTAATGCTCTTAACAGTAAAAACAACACACCAGATAAAATTATTGTTACTGGTAATGTTATCAACCAAGCAATGGCAATATTTTTTATAGTTTTTAACTGTAGATTTCCTTTTCCATTTTGAGCTACCATACTTCCGGCGACTCCTGATGTTAATACATGAGTAGTACTTACAGGTAATCCTAACATTGTAGAAGCACTTATTGTACTTGCTGCAACCAATTCGGCAGTTGCACCCTGTGCATAAGTAAGATGAAATTTCCCTATTTTCTCTCCAATAGTTACAACTATTCTTTTCCATCCTATCATTGTTCCTAGTCCCAGTGAAATGGAAACTATCAATTTAACTTGCCATGGTGCATATTCAGTATAATTTTTCATTTGATTTAACTCTGTTTTAAAAGATGCTAAATCCTTATCACTTATATTTTCTAAAGTTTTATTTCTGGTTAAAAATAATTTTTCAGCTTTTTTTGTAAGTGTTAATATTGATTTCCTAATTTCAAAATGTTTAGTATCCATTAATTTTTCATATGAATTAACATCTTTTAATGAGGTGATTATTACACTTGTCTTTTTTCTAATTAAATTATATGATGATTTTTCTTCATCTGATAATTTTAAAGTATCCACTTTATTCAAAAATAATTCGATATTTTGAGTGTTTTTATATAAGCCCTGAGGTGGTTTTGAATGATTTAAAGCAAAATGAATAGGTACTAATCCAATTAAAATTATCATAATTAACCCTACTCCTTTTTGTCCATCATTTGATCCATGTGAATAGCTTACACTCATACAAGTAAATATTAAAATAGATCGAATCCATAAAGGAGGTGCTTTTTTATTTTTAGGTTCGCTATATAATTTTTTATTTTTAATTATTTTTGGTAATAAAAGCATTAAGAAAAAAGACAATCCAAATCCAAATATTGGAGAAATCAACAAAGAAAGAGCAGTATCTTCAATTTTTTTCCAGTTTAAAACAATTGCTTCACCACCTGGTAAAAACATATAGGCTATTCCAACACCAAATATTGACCCTATTAAAGTGTGAGAACTGGAACAAGGAATACCAAAATACCATGTGCCTAAATTCCATATAATTGCTGTGATTAACAATGCCAATATCATTGCAAGTCCATGATAAATATTTTGATCAATTAATGCCTCTGTTGGTAGTAAATTAACGATTCCCATTGCCACAGCAATACCACCAACCATTACTCCTGTAAAATTTAAAATTCCTGATAATACCACAGCTACTGTGGGTGGCAATGTATGTGTATAAATTACAGTTGCTACTGCATTGGCTGTATCATGAAAACCATTTATAAATTCAAACACTACAACAGCAGTTAAACATAAAAGAAGTAAAACAGTTAATGAAATATCTAATCCAAACATGTGATAATATGTTAAATATAATTCGACAAAAATAGATTATTTTTAGTTTATAATATTTATGTTTGTCAACCTTCAATATTAAATAATTGTTATGTTTTTATTGCTCCACTTAGTTTAAACATATACAAGTTTTAAAGAAGAGTTGTAGTATACTTTTAACTGGCAGTATAAACAAACTATTAAAAGTTAAAACTTCAAATAATCCACCAATAATTTAAAAATCTCATTGTATTTGGTCAATGGAATTTTATTTGGAAGATCATACACATTATGGTATTCGCTAAACTCAACTCCCATGGAATAGATAAAGATAGCAGGAACGCCTTTTTCGTAAAACGGACAATGGTCGCTGTTGCACGACTCACCTCTTTCTGCTACGGCTTTCAGATAGCCTTTTTCTTTGTTGAGTTCGTTCAGACGATTGTATTGTTCTTTAAACTTTGTTGCATTTACAATCGTAATGCCATCGCTTCCTGAGCCTACCATGTCTAAATTAATCAAAAACTTAACGTTTTCCAATGGAAATAAAGGATGATTGGCTAAATAACTAGAGCCATACAATCCAGCTTCTTCGCCACTTAGCAATACAAAAATCATAGAATAATCAGGTTTATTCAATGTGTCAGTGGCATAATAACGTGCCAGATCCATCACCATGGCTGTGCCGCTTGCATTATCGTTGGCACCCGGAAAAAATACATCTTTTCCCATCTGTCCCAAATGATCGTAATGAGCTGAAAAAACATAAAACGAATCGGGATGTAATTTGCCTTTTACATAGCCCACTACATTTTGAGTAGTATAATCCTGTAAATAATCAGCTTCAACTTCAATTTTTATTTTCTTTATTTTCTTGGGTAATGATTTTCTAAGCAAATTAAGTTTTACAAAATCATTTTGTCTTTTCCCATCCGAAGCACCCCAGCTTAATTTTGCATCGCTAATATAAGCAATACCTTTCGAATGAAATGGATTTTCGCGTTTAAGCCTTGCCCAGAAATCAACTACTTCTTTATCAATAATATTTTGTTTGTCAATGATTACAATATTGTTTTTCAGATTTTTCTTCAATATTTTATCAATATCAGCTTTGGTTCTTACATTGTTGCTGTCGATTTTAAATACTTTATATTCTCCATTAAAAGAAGGGGAGGACAAAGCCACCATAAAATCAATACCGGCTGTTAAGACTTTTTTACCAATAGAAACTTTCATTTCTTTGCTAAAAGTATTGGTAGAAAGATGGTATTCTTGCAAATAGCTATCCTGGAATTTTTCCAGATTGTTTTTGGCAAATTCATTGGCAATAAATCTTGCCGCTTTTGTATCGCCTTGATTGGTATAACCTCTTCCAAAAAATGCAGGCGAACACAGCGAATCTATTAGATAATGAGCATATTGAATGTCTTGTGATTGTGTATAAGTAAAACTCAATATCAGCATCAACGCTATTAAGAATCTATTCTTCATACTTTATACTTTAAAAACTTTATGAACTTTACTAACTGCTACAAAATATTCATCAATTGTTCTTTTATTTTTTCTAATTCATCTTTCATCTGAACTACAATTTGCTGTATGTTCACATCATTGGCTTTGGATCCGATGGTATTAATTTCTCTGCCAATTTCCTGACAAACAAACGATAGTTTCTTTCCTTGTGACAATTCTGTTTTCAAAGTATCAGTAAAATAGTCGAGGTGTTTTTTCAATCGTGTTTTTTCTTCAGTGATATCAATTTTTTCGAGATAATAAATAATTTCCTGTTCAAAACGATTGTTGTCAATTTTGGAAGTTTCCAACATATCGTTCAGATTCTTCCATAATTTATCTTTAATAGATTGAATTCTATTGGCTTCAAAAGGTTTTATGGTTTTCAGCAACTGCTCAATCATTTCGATTCTTTTCATCAAATCTTCGCAGAGTATGTTTCCTTCATTTATCCTGAATTCATCTACGTTCAAAATTGCCTGATGAATGGTTTCCATTAAGGATTTCCATTCTTCGTCACCGATTTCCTCAGTATTGGTATCATAAATATCCGGCATTTTCATCAGTAAACTCATGAAATCTATGGGTTGTTCGCCTAATTCATCAGCAATTTGTTTGAGCTCATTGTAATGGGCTTTAATTACATCTTTATTGATAGAACACTCGGCATACCCACCTATACTTTCAACATTAATATATACATCTGCTTTTCCTCTTTCGAGTTTAGAAGCAATAAAACTGCGGATTTCAGTCTCCTTTTCACGATAATAAACAGGTAATTTGGCATTGATATCCATTTGCTTGCTGTTCAGCGTTTTTATTTCGACCAAAATTTTCTTGTTGGGTAATTCACAGCTCGCTTTCCCAAAGCCTGTCATTGATTTAATCATAATGAAGTAGTAATTATATTGATTTACAAAGATACACTTTTTTGCTTAGTGCTAAAAACATGAAATATTGTTAATTGAATGCTATAAGAAAAATAAAAAAATACCGAAATTTATGTATATTTGCCGAATATAATAGCTAGAACTCATTATATATAAGCAATCCTCTTAAATATTTTAATTAATAACTATCGTTATGAAAAAAGCAATGTATATTTTAACATTATCAGTTTTGTTCGTTCTAAATTCATCATTATGCAGCGGGCAGTTGTTTTACACTTTTAATAAAGATTTAATGAAAAAAGAGTTAGAGAATCTTAAAAAATCTACACTTTATGTTGTTATTGATGAAACTGCTAATGATAAAAATGCTGAATATGCTAAAATATTTAAAGAATATTGGAACTATTCAAAAGTGGAAATTATTGGACCAAAAGAAATGCCTACTTATCTTAAAGAAGGAAATTTCTTTTTTACATTAATATTAACCTAAGATGTTGGTTTCGATTTTGAAAAACCGGCAGCATTTCAGAGTTTTAGTTATAAATTATGGACTCCAGATGTAGATAATTTAAAGAAGATGAAAAAGAAAATTGCATTAGGAAAGGATATAAATTTTTCTCAACTTTCTACACCTCTCGCAAGCATCAATTTAATTTTCGATAAATCAGAATCATTTACAGTAGAAGATGTGATGAATGGAGAGTATTTTGGTAATGGATACCCTTTGTATTGTGGGACTGGTATTTTTAAAAATTATTTGCAAGGATTTCAAACGTTCTTAAAAGCAAATGGAGACTATTCAATGACAGAGTGTAATAAAGCTGAAATTAAAAAATTAAAAAATGGAACATTATACGTTCCGGCTTCAATATTAGTTGACAATTCAGGTATAACTTTCAGTAATTATAAGAAAAACAAAAAGCCAGCTTTAGATGCAGAGGAAATTTTTGCAGATTATCCAAGTAAATATAAGGTGATAAGTATAAAAGACTTAAATGAAAAAATTATTAATGGTGATGAACCTATATATTATATTTCAAAACCTAATACCAATATAATAGTTGTAACAAATAGTCAAACTGGTGAATTGGTTTTTCAGCATACATTTAATGAATCTTTAGATAAGTTAGTAAAAAGAAATTTAAAAAAACTGATAAGCAACTTAGAAGATGTAAAATAGAAAACTTAAAAATGCATTATTAATTAGTCATCAATTTTAATTGGTTTCATTTTATAAGTAAATAATTTTACCTTTTCCGTATGCCGCAACAATTAATGATATATTAGTTGTTGATTTTGATTGATAAAAATATGGTTTTGTTTTAAAATCAGTTTCATTAATTCATAATATCTCACAAAAAAAATTGTAGTTTTGTAAATATAAATTTATCGTTAGCTATCCTCGTATGATTAACAATGCTACATTATTTGATTCCAATTCTTTGCTCTTCCAATCAATGTTGAAAGATATTGAGGCAGCTACTACTTATATTTACCTTGAAACTTATCGTTTAAATGATGATTCTATCGGTTATAAGTTTAGAGATGTATTGGCAGCTAAATGCAAACAAGGTGTGAAAGTAAGAATATTGGTTGATTCCTGGGGTACTTCAGTTTCTTCGTCTTTCTTTACACCTGTAATTAAAAATGGAGGCGAAGTCCGGTATTTTAAAAAGTTTAAATTTTTCTTTGATTTTTTCACTAAAAACCACAGGCGTAATCATCGAAAACTATTATTAATAGATGATATAATTACATATATTGGTTCGTCAAATTATTCTACATATAGTCTTGCATGGCGAGAATCTGTGTTGAAAATAGAAGGAGAGATTACTCGCTATTTTAAAAAAACATTTAATGATAGTTTTACGATTTATAGAAAATACCAGTTCAATAAATTTTCGTTTAAAAAAATAATAAAATTAGGTGATTATAAAATTGTACAAGATATTCCCTCTATTTATTTTCAGCGAATAAGAAAAGAATATACTTCTTTGATAAATCATGCAAAAAAAGAAATTTTAATAGAGACACCTTATTTTTTACCCGGTTATAAATTACGTAAAGCTTTATTGGATGCAGGTGAAAGGGGCGTAGATATTAAAATTTTAGTTCCAAAACATTCTGATGTTAAATTGGTAGATATGTTGCGTAACAAATATCTTGGAATGTATTATAAGAAGAATGTAAAAATACTTTTTTACACGCCTAATAATCTACATTCGAAGTGTTTATTAATAGATAATGAGATTTTTTCAATAGGTTCTACTAATTTTGACTACCGAAGTTTTAGGTATCAATACGAAATTATATTGTTGGGTACAAACAGTTCAATTAATCTTGATATTCGCAAACATATAATGAAAACAATGTTAGATTGCGAAGATTTTGATTATGAAAAATGGTTGACTCGTCCTTTTTTAGAAAAGTTATTTGAATGGTTGATGTTGCCGTTGAGGTATTTGTTGTAGTGTAAATGAGAGTACTAATAAAACAAAAAGCATCAGAAACATCAGATGCTTTTTGTTTTGTATGAATTAAGAAGAATAAACTATTTTATGATTAGTTTTTCTGTCCATGATTTGCTTGATTTTGAGTTGGTGAATTGTATAAAATAAATTCCTTTACCATAAGCTGAAAAATCAAACTCATTGTTTGTTTTATTATTTTCTTGTGACAAAATTAAGCTGCCAAGCATTGTGTAGATTCTAAGTTCACCATTATTGAACTTTTCAACATTAACAGTAAATTTTCCATTGTTTGGGTTTGGATATATACCAATTTTGTTGGCTTCATTTTCTTTGATACCAACAGTAGTAGTTATAAAACTCGAATCCAAACCATAAGAAGTTCCAATTGAATTAATAGCATAAGCTCTATAATGATACAAAGTAGAAGCTGTTAAACCTGTCAAGTTTCCAGTGAAACTTCCTGTATTTCCAGAAACTATTACTTTTGAATTGGTAGTTGTAGGATTAATAGTTGAGTTCCAACAAATACCTCTTTCGGTAAGAGTAGCACCACCATCGGATGTAACATTTCCTGCACAAGTAGCAGCAATGGTAGTAATTGCAGAAGTGGTTCCTGTTGTAACAGTAGGAGCAACAACCAAAGTTGCGGTTGTAAAACTTGAATCAGCACCATAAGCAGTTCCTACAGTATTAGTTGCATAAGCTCTGTAATGATAGGTAGTTCCAGGAGTTAAACTGATTAAATTTGCAGCAAAAGACCCAGCTCCACCAGAGGTACAGGATGTATAATTTCCAGTAGTAGGATTTGGAGTCAAATCATAACATATACAACGCAAAGAAACTGTAGCACCTCCATCGGAAGTAACATTGCCAGCACAAGTGGCAGTTGTGGCTGTAATTAAAGTAGTAGTTCCTGTAATAACAGTGGGGATTACTGTATTTGTAATTGATATTTCTGAGAAATTACGTGATGTAATGTAATAATTTCCTTTACTAAGAATAGCAATACCAACTATATCACCAGTACCTTGTGGTACAAGCATTGTAGTGGCTGCATAGTCTGCATCATAAAAATTACAGAAAAATAATGAGTCAGTAGTTGAACCTTGGGTCATTCGGATTTTTTTTCCAGTTCCAAATTTTAATACACCATTTGCATCTGAAAAAGATACACCTACAAGTTTTATTAATTTAGATTGATTAGAGTATAAACTGCTTGTATCAGCAGCAGCTAAATCAGCAGCAGTTACAACAGTAGGAAGTATAATATTACCAGTAGATGTAGCAGGGTTTGGATTTGCTGTAGGGATAAATTCTATTAAACCATAATAATTTTGAAGTCTTCCTTTCAATCCAGTAATTCCATCTCCAATATTAAATGCAGTTGTTATGGTTCCTGTTGCAGGAACTGCATCATAAATCATTATTGCTGCAGTTGAATCTTGTATCCATTTTTGATTTTTAAAAGTTTGTTTGAAAGTTAAAACTACTTCTCCCGTTAGCTCATAAATTGTTGTGTTATCTGCGGGTTTTGCTAGTAATGAAGCAATTGTTGTACAAGGAATTGTAGCAGTTAATGTTGTAAAAGTAGAATCGGTACTATAGCCAGTGCCTATAATGTTGGTTGCATAAGCTCTTATGTGATATAATGTAGAAGAAGTTAACCCTGTTAGATTTCCTAAAAATTGACCAATAATAGCAGGTGTAACAATTAATTTTGTTCCTGTTATGCTTGGGTTTAAAGAAGTGCCATAACAAATGCCTTTTTCTAAAATTGTTGCTCCACCATCATTTACAACTTCAGCTGAAACACTTGCATCAGTTGTGGTAATTGCTGATATGTTGGAGATTGTGACTATGGGTAAAATAGCTAATGTTGTAAAAGTAGAATCTCCACCGTAAGAAATTCCAACACCATTAGTTGCATAAGCTCTATAATGATATAAAGTTGCAGAATTTAAGTTTGTTAGGTTGGCATTAAAAACGCCTGTATATCCTGGAACTAATATTTTGGATGCTGTTGTATCAGGATTGATTGAGGTTCCATAACAAATACCTCGTTCTATTATAATAGAATCTCCGTCAAATAATACATTTCCTGCACAATTGGCAGTAAATGATGTAATTCCGTTAGTAGCCCCTGTAACGACAACTGCATGGGTTGCTATTCCGCTATAACCAATTGCATCAGTCCATGTATTTGTAACTCTTAAACCATCAATCGTAATATTTGGAGCAGAGCTTGCTGCAGGTTGTCGCAAAGCAATAATACCAGGGTCAATGTCAGCAGAGGTAATATCAGAGGCAGTAATAGAAGGGCTTCCTTCAAACGTGGTTTCTGGATTGATAAATAATGATACAGAATCATTGGTAGTTCCAGTAATAATTTTATATTTTAAAACAATAAGATGAGTTGTGTTTAAACTTAATAATGTTGGTGAAAAAACAATGTTAGCAGTAGTTGATCCTTTTAAAATGCCTAACCTAAATTGGGTTGTGTCAGTTGCATCTCTTTTAATATATACACGACCTGCATAGGTTGTTGTCCCCTTCAAAAAATGGAAAAAATAATCACCTGTTGTTGAAGGTGAAACTGTTGATGCATTTATTAGAATTGATGCATATACACTTCCAGAAGTTTGAGTTGTAAAAGTATGATTAATGTCTTGACCTCCAGCACTCGAAAGAAGTGCACTTTGTCCAACTGATGTAAAATAATGAGAATAATAAAGATTTCCACTGGTGACGAGAATTTTGTTGACACCAGGATTACTGTGTTCATTCCATCCATGTGATGTTACAGTATCACCAATTGAATAATCAAATTGTTCGTTAAGTAATACCTGTGCTTTTACAGTTATACTCATTAAAATCATCACAATAAGTGATGTGAAAAAAATAATTGTTTTTTTCATGATAATTTGTATTTATTTATTTTTAAATTAATAATACTTTTTTGTTTAGCAATAATTTTATAAAATAAAAGGCATTCGTTGTTTCGAATGCCTTTTAATATAATATGAAAACAGAATTATTTAACAATCAATTTTTCTGTCCACGATTTACCTGATTTTGTGTCGGTGTATTGTACAAAATACAATCCTTTACCATTGTTAGATAAATCGAATTCGTTGTTGGCTTTATTGATGGATTGTGATAAAATTAAACTACCTACAATAGAATAAACTTTTATCTCACCATTATTAAAGTTCTCAACATTAACAGTAAACTTACCATTACTTGGGTTTGGGTATATCCCGATTGTATTAGATTCTATTTCGTTGATGCCATTTAATAAACTTATATCGGCTTTATCTCTTGCTGTAATATAATAGTTTCCTTTACTAAGAATGCAAATACCAGTTACATTGCCTAAACCAGAAGGAATGATGCTAGCAGTAGCAGTAACTACATAATTTGCATCAAAGAAATTGGTGAAAAATAATGAGTCAGTGGTTGCACCTTGTGTCATTCTAATTTTTTTGTTTGTAGAAAATTTTAAAGCACCATTAGCATCTGTGAATGATACACCCACAAGTTTTATTAATTTTGATTGATTAACATACATTGCATTTGTATCAGCAGCAGCCAAATCAGCAGCTGTAACTTCAGTTGGAACTGTAACATGTCCTGTAGAAGTGGCAGCACCGGGGTCAGCAACAGGAACAAATTCTAATAAGCCATAATATCTATCTAGTTTTCCTTTTATGCCAGTAATTCCATCACCAATATTGTAAACAGTAGATATTACAGGTGTTGTAGCACCATCATAAATCATAATAGCTCCAGTTGCATCTTGGATCCATTTTTGACCTTTATACGTTTGTTTGAATGTTAAAAACGCTTCACCAGTTAATTGATAAATAGTTGAATTATCAGCTGTTTTTGATCTTAATTCAGCAATAGTTGCACAAGGAACGCCTGCTAACTGAGTAGTAAAAGTAATATCTGCACCATAAGAACTTCCTATTGCATTCGTAGCATAAGCTCTTGCATGATATAATGTAGAAGCTGTTAAACCAGTAAGATTACCAGTGAAAGCACCGATAGAAGTTCCACTCACAATTACTTTTGTTCCTGTAATATCAGGATTAACAGTAATTCCGAAACAAATTCCTTTTTCAGTTAATGTTGTACCGCCATCATTGGTTACATCTCCTGCAACAGTTGCAGTAGTTGTAGCAATTGCAGAAGCCACACCTGTAACAACTACAGGAACAACAGCACCAGTTGCTGTTGTAAAGGTAGAGTCAGCACCATAAGCAGTTCCTGCAGAGTTAGTAGCATAAGCTCTGTAATGATATGTATTTCCAGCTGTTAAGCTTGTTAAATTTCCAGTAAAAACACCAATTGTACTACCTGCAACAATAACTTTTGTGCCTGTAATATCTGGATTAATAGAAGCACCGTAACATATACCTTTTGCTGTAATTGCAGCACCACCATCCGAAGTAATATTTCCAGCACAAGTTGCAACAGTGGATGTAATTCCGGTAGTAGTCCCTGTGGCAATGGTAGGAGCTGTAGCTGCACCACCAACTAATACTATTTGTGACGAGATTTTTGTTATTGGAGAAGCTGCAGTTAAAGTATCAGGAACACCAGTTCTGTTTATACTCCAACTACTTGTATTGGTGTTATATGTACCTGATAAATGTACGAAAACATTAGATATAGCATCACTAAATAAATATGTATTTGTTCCATTTCCAAAAGTACCTTGTGCGTTTGAATAACGATCATTTGTAGGTAAAACATAGCCTCCTGTAGCTGGTTTTGCAGTGCCTATTGCAGTTCCATAAAAAATAGCGTCAATAGGAATTGTAGTTGAAGTTATTGCCGATGTTAAACCAGAAAAAACACCAACACCATCAGCGTTTGTACCTCCATTTCCAAATACACCAGATGCATTTGCATTTCCAAAACCATCTCCTGCTGTGCTAACAGTATTAATTACTTTTATCCAATTTAAAGAAGAAATGTCTGTACTTCCTGTACCGCAAATTCTTTTACCTGACCCTCCAACATAAAAAGTTTCGCCAGCATTAACACTCCCAGAAGTTAAGTTAAATCCATAGGATATCGCATTCCCTGCTATCCAACCTGATGGAAGTGCAGCTCCGTTATTTAAAAAAACAACAGAATAATTTGTTGTTGCAAAATTAATATTTTGTGTGGCAACCAATTGAACATACTCAAAAGCTGAGTCTGACCCTGCAGGATTAGCTATATAGCCTGATATAATAACTTGGGCATTCACGGTCATGCTCATTAAAATCATCACAATAAGTGATGTAAAAAAAGTAATTGTTTTTTTCATGATGTTTTTCATTAATTATTAATATGATTGTTTCTCTTTAATTTCTATTAGAAAAATTTTACAAATCTACATATAAAAATGATAAAAAATTATATTTTAACGTAAGTTTTAAGAAAATTTAATACATTATCGAAAATATCATTTTTTTAGATATATAAAAGGCTGTTAATATTATCATTAACAGCCTTTTGTTTTTTTAATAGCGTTCAATAATTTGCTTCTTATTTTACTTCTTCAAAGTCAACATCAGTAACTTCAGCATCTTTTGGTTTTTCATTGCCAGTGTTTTGTTGTGCATTTGATTCGCCTCCATTTTGCTGTGCTTCTTGTGTAGCTTTGTACATTTCTTCACTAGCGGCATTCCATGCAGTATTTAATTTTTCAGTTGCAATATCTATAGCAGGAATATCTTTGTTTTTATGAGCCTCTTTCAGTTCATTCAATGCACTTTCAATAGCAGCTTTTTTATCAGCAGGTATTTTATCCCCAAATTCTTTCATTTGCTTTTCTGTTTGAAAAATCAAGCCATCAGCTCCGTTCAATTTGTCAATTTCCTCTTTTGCTTTTCTATCAGTTTCGGCATTTGCTTCAGCTTCTGCTCTCATTTTCTTAATTTCTTCATCGCTTAAACCTGAAGAAGCTTCAATGCGGATTTGTTGCGATTTTCCTGTAGCTTTATCTTTTGCTGCTACATGCATAATTCCATTAGCATCAATATCAAAGCTTACTTCAATTTGAGGAATACCTCTTGGAGCTGAAGGAATTCCATCTAAATGGAATCGTCCGATGCTTTTATTATTAACTGCCATTGGTCTTTCTCCTTGCAAAACATGAATTTCAACAGAAGTTTGATTGTCAGCAGCAGTAGAAAATGTTTCTGATTTCTTGGTTGGTATGGTTGTGTTTGATTCTATTAGCTTTGTCATCACTCCGCCTAAAGTTTCAATACCTAAAGAAAGTGGAGTAACATCCAATAACAATACATCTTTTACTTCACCGGTTAAAACGCCACCTTGAATAGCAGCTCCAATTGCTACAACTTCGTCAGGATTTACTCCTTTTGAAGGTGTTTTTCCGAAAAAGTCTTCCACTAATTTTTGAATTGCAGGAATACGTGTAGATCCACCCACCAAAATTACTTCGTTAATATCTGAAGTAGTTAAATTAGCATCTTTTAATGCCAATTTACAAGGTTCGATACATGCTTGTATCAATTTGTCGTTCAATTGTTCAAATTTAGCTCGTGATAAGGTGCGAACCAAATGCTTAGGAATACCATCAACTGGCATAATGTATGGTAAATTAATTTCAGTTGAAGCTGAACTTGATAATTCAATTTTAGCTTTTTCTGCAGCTTCTTTCAAACGTTGCTGAGCCATTGGGTCCTTACGCAAATCTATGTTTTCATCTTTTAAAAATTCTTCGGCTAACCAATCTATTATTGTATGGTCGAAATCATCGCCACCTAAATGTGTATTTCCGTTGGTTGATTTTACTTCAAAAACACCTTCGCCCAATTCAAGAATAGAAATATCGAAAGTTCCACCACCTAAATCGAAAACAGCTATTTTAATATCTTGATGTTTTTTGTCTAAACCATAAGCTAAAGCTGCAGCAGTAGGTTCGTTTATAATACGTTTTACTGTTAAACCTGCAATTTCACCGGCTTCTTTGGTAGCTTGACGTTGTGAATCGCTAAAATAGGCTGGAACTGTAATTACTGCTTCTGTAACTTCCTGTCCAAGATAATCTTCAGCTGTTTTTTTCATTTTTTGTAAAATGATAGCTGAAATTTCCTGTGCAGAATATAGTCTTTCATCAATTTTTACCCTAGGGGTATTGTTTTCTCCTTTAATTACATCATAAGGAACTCTTTTAATTTCTTTTAAAACCTGATCGTAAGTTTCACCCATAAAACGTTTTATAGAAGAAATCGTTTTTTTAGGATTTGTAATTGCCTGACGTTTTGCAGGATCACCAACTTTACGTTCTCCGTTTTCGGTAAATCCAACAATTGAAGGGGTTGTTCTTCTACCTTCACTGTTTGGTATAACAACTGGTTCGTTACCTTCCATTACTGATACGCATGAGTTAGTAGTTCCTAAGTCAATGCCTATTATTTTTCCCATTTTTTTATGTATTTTTAATTATTATTTGTGTGTTATGAAAATTACATTTTCCATTTATCAATACCTGTGCCATTGTCAATTTTGGCAGATTTTTAATCAAAAAAGCAATTTTAATGTCAGGTTTGCTGACAAAATGTCAGTTTATTTTGTTAGTATTTTGTATTTTGTTTCTTTTTTCTGATTACTTTTACAATAAAATTTTAAATTATGTGGTATTATATCATTAAGATTCTAACATCTTCTGTTATTATTGTTATGATTTCTGAAATATCAAAACGTAGCAGTTTAATCGGTAGTATTTTAGCTTCTATTCCGTTGATTTCATTTCTTGCTTTTATATGGCTCTATATTGAAACAAAAGATGTAAGTAAAATTGCTGATTTGTCAACAGGTATATTTTGGTTGGTAATTCCTTCATTGAGTTTCTTTTTACTATTTCCCTTTCTTTTAAAAAGAAATGTTCATTTCTATTTATCAATGACCATTGCTACTGTTGTTATGGTTTTTTCTTACTTTTTGATGATTTATGTGCTAAAAAAATTCGGAATAAAAATATAACAAAATTACAATATGAGCTTTTCAGTTTATAAGTCATCTGCTGGTTCTGGAAAAACCTATACATTGGTGAAAGAATACCTTGCATTGGTATTGCTAAATCCTTATCATTTCAAATCTATATTAGCAATAACTTTTACCAATAAGGCTGCGGCTGAGATGAAACAAAGAGTGTTACAAACACTTCGGCTGCTTGCTGCATATCAGGAACTTGATTCTGATGAAAGAAAACCTATACAGCATTTACTGCCAGATCTTATTGTGCAGACTGGCTTAAAAGAAACAGATATATATAGAAATGCGAATTTAACTTTATCCCTAATACTGCATAATTATAGCAATTTTGCTGTAGGAACTATTGATAGTTTTGTGCATCGTATCGTAAGGACTTTCGCCCATGATTTACGATTACCGCTTAATTTCAATGTAGAAATGGATGGTGAAACATTGATTTCTCAAGCTGTAGATTTACTGATTGATAGAATGGGAAACGATGATTTACTTACTGCTTTTTTGTTTGATTTTGCCAAATCCAAAGCTGATAACGATCAAAGCTGGCACATTGAAAACGATTTAAAGAAATTTGCAAAGATTTTACTGGAAGAAGACAGTCAAGTTAAAATTGAAAAAATAAAATTGCTTGAATTAGCTGATTTTAAAATTATTCTGAATCAATTAAGTCAATTAATCAAATCATTTGAGAAAAAAGGAATTTCCATTGGCGACCAAGCCTGGGGGAAAATAAAGGAAAATCATATCCCTCATGCTGCTTTTTATTATGGCGATAAAGGATTTGGCAAATATTTTGAAAAATTATCACACGGAATAATTTCAAAACCTAATAATTATGTAAAAAAAGCTATTGAAGATGATAAATGGTTATCGGGAAAAGCAACTGCTGAAGATAAAGCTAATATAGAATTATTGAAACCATTATTTATTGATAATTATCACAAAATTAATAACTTATTAGAAACAGATTACGAAACGTATATCATCAGACATTTAATCTTAAAGAATTTATATTCTTTGGGTTTGCTAAATGAAATAGAAAAAATAATGGATGAGATGCGTGAAAATGAGAATGTATTGCACATTTCTGAGTTTAACAAACGTATTTCTGACATTGTGGTAAACGAACCAATTCCATTTATTTATGAGCGATTGGGCGAAAGATTCAAACATTTTTTATTGGATGAATTTCAGGATACTTCGATACTTCAATGGCAAAATTTGCTCCCATTGTTAGATAATTCATTAGCTGAAAATAATTTTAATATGATAGTGGGAGATGGCAAACAAGCAATTTATCGTTTCAGGGGAGGTGAAGTTGAGCAATTTGCATATTTACCTCAGATTTATAAAAAACCAGACACTGAAATCATCAACGAAAGAGAAAATACACTGATACGGAATTTTGAGCCTCGATTTCTACAAAATAATTTTCGTTCAAAAGCAGAGATTGTGGATTTCAATAATCAGTTTTTTCGTTTTGTTTCTGCTTATTTAGCCGATAATTTAAAAATCATCTATGATAATCTTGAACAGAAATTTATTCCTGAAAACAATGGAGGATACATACAATTTGATTTTTTTGACAAAGAAGCAGACAAGGATGAATATCAGCAAAATACTTTTGATACTGTCCTTTCAACTATCAATCAGCTCCTAAACGACGGATATCAGTGGAAAGACATTACAGTTTTATGCAGAAATAATAAACAAGCCAACAAAGTCGCTTGTTTTTTATCGGATCATAAAATTGATATAATCTCCAGCGAATCATTGCTTTTAAATGCATCTCCTCATGTAAGACTTATGATTGCATTGCTTAAACTACTTGGTAATTCTAATGACTTGATTTCTAAAGCACAGCTCGTTCAGTATTTAATTACTACCGGAAATATTCATGAAGATTTGTTTCAGGATATTTTGAAAAATAGCATACAAAATGACACTTCGCATAATAAAAAGTTTGATGTTTTTTTGAATGAAAATAACTTTGCTTTCAACAGTAAACATTTACTCAAACTTCCATTGTATGAGCTTTGTGAAACGCTTATCCGTATTTTTAAACTTAATAATACCAATAACCCTTATATACAGTTTTTTCTCGATTGTGTTTTGAATTTTTCGGTAAAGAAAACCGCAAATATTGTTGATTTTTTGGCTTGGTGGGAAGAACAAAAATCGAAAATTTCGTTAAAAACGCCATCTGGTATTAACGCTGTAAATATAATGACGGTTCATAAATCCAAAGGTTTAGAGTTCAGGGTGGTTATTTTTCCTTTTGCTGAAGACAAACAAAGAAACACCAAGGACATGTTATGGATAGATTTGGAAGATAAAGAATTACCTTCGCTTACAACTGCATTACTCAGTTTGAATAAACAATTGGAAGATACTAGATTTTCTGAAAACTATAAAGATGAAACTGAAAAATCGAAACTCGATTTGATTAACTTGTTATATGTAGCACTCACGCGTCCTTCAGAAAGATTGTATATCATCAGTAATCTCCCTTCTGCAAAACAGGAAGCAGCCACCCTATCATTACCTGTATTATTTAAAGGTTTTTTACAGCATATTCAGCTTTGGGAAGAAGGAAAAACCACCTATTCTATCGGAAAAACTTCACAAATACAATTGAAAACTAGCTCAAAAACTGATAATATGTTATTTATGAAAGATTTCTATTCTTTCGACTGGCAAAAACGAATCATTGTCAGTAATTTAGCACCTCAAAATTGGAATCCTGATGATCCTGATGGCAATAGACGTTTTGGAAATTTTATCCATTTGGTTTTATCAAAAATCAAAAATCAGGCAGAGATTGAAAAAGAAACAGATGAATTGCTTACCAAAGGCTTGATTTCAATAAAAGAAAATAATGATTTAATAAAATTACTCAACAAACTCTGGCTACTCGATGAAGTGAAGCATTTATTTGAAAATGCTTATGAAGCAAAAAACGAAGCGGAAATTCTATTAAGTAATGGAAAAACAATACGTCCCGACAGATTACTGTTTAAAGCTGATGTAGTTAGTATTATTGATTATAAAACTGGAAAACCAGAAGATAGCCATAAAAAACAATTAGATCATTATCAAAAAGCTTTGGAAGAAATGGGGTACAAAAAAATTAAGAAATACTTGATTTACATTAATGAGAAAGCAGAAGTAGTAATTTGGTAATGATGTATTTTTAATAAAAAGATTACCTCGCTGTTACATTGATAATTATAAAAAATCTCTTTAAAGCTTTTATCCATCTGAGTTTTTTTTTGTAGGTTTGTACTCAAAATCTCCTGCAAATGTTTACTAAGATTTTTAAATCCGATTATATTTTTCAATTCATTTTTTTCATAATAATTTCAGTAATTATTTGGATAAAACCTTTTATGTCAGCTGATGTGATTTATTCTCCAGTGAATGCTCCATTATACGATATTGTAAAGTGGTTTTTAGATGACAATCCTATTTTTAAGATAATTCTTAGCTTTTTATTGTTGATAGGGCAGTCCATTTTGTTTAAAATGCTTTTGTCATCGAATGATTTATCTCCCAAAAATAGCATTTTACCTTCTTTTTTATATGTTTTGCTGATGAGCAGTTTTGCAGGTTTTCAAAGTATTCATCCGTTGTTATTTGCAAACTTTTTTTTAATTGCAGCTTTGCAAATTATTTTAACAACATATAGCAAACCAGATGGTTATGAGCAAGTTTTTAATGCAACGTTCTTTGTTGCATTAGGTTCTATGTTCTATTTTCCAGTAGTCTTTTTTATATTTTTTATTTGGTTGGTTTTCTTGGTATTTAGTCTTCTTAAATGGAGGGAATGGATAATAAGTTTGTTAGGCTTTATTACACCTTATTTATTTTTGTTTAGCTATTATTTTCTAAGTAATACATTTGAAAACAAGATTACTTCATATTTAGTATTTTTCAAAAAAGTGGATTTTCACATTCCACATTTATCAATATCAAATTTTATTTTCTTAGGAGTTCTTGCTTTATTTTTCATTTTCTCATTTTTTTCTTTATCCTCTCGACTGAGTGAAAAATCTATTTTTTATCGTAAGAAAGTTATTGTGCTGATTATGTTTTTTATAATTGCATTTTTATCACTTTTTTTTGCAAAAGATTTTTTTGTTTTTCACTTATGTTTGCTTTTCATTCCATTTTCATTTTTATTTTCTAAATATATCTTGCAAGTTAAGAAATTTATTATTTCAGAGATTTTGTATTTAATCATTTTAGGTACATGGATTTATATATTTTTAGGTTTTTAAATATGGATAAAAATACTGTCATAATCGAGTTGCAATTGCTTAGAAATGAAAAATCGCTGGAAGGCATGTCGAGGTTTGGAATTAATACAGAAAATGCTTTTGGTATTTCAATGGTACAATTGCGTATTTTGGCAAAACGAATGGGGAAAAACCATGAATTGGCTCTTGAGTTGTGGAAGACTGCATATCATGAAGCTCGTATTTTGGCAAGTATGATAGATATTGCTGATGATGTTACTTCCTTGCAAATGAACGAATGGGTAAAAGACTTTAATTCATGGGATCTATGCGACCAATGTTGTGGAAATTTATTCAGATATACTTCTTTTGCTTATGAAAAAGCTGTAGAGTGGTCTTTTTCTGATGTTGAATATATTAGACGTGCCGGTTTTGTGATGATGGCTTCACTTGCTATAGGTGATAAAAAAGCAAAAGATGATAAATTTCTACCTTTCTTTGAATTAATTGTTAAACATTCGGATGATGATAGAAATTTTGTAAAAAAAGCTGTCAATTGGGCATTACGGCAAATGGGCAAAAGAAGTCTTTATATGCGAGGCAAAACACTTGATTGTATTGAAATATTATTAAAAGACAATAGCAAAACAGCTCAATGGATAGCCAAAGATGCACAAAGAGAATTAAATAACGTGAAAACTATAAAAAATATAAAACGATGATATGAGTGAAAAGTTCGTAAAGTTTACTAAGTTAAAAGTAATTCGATAATTCATCATTAAAACAAACAGAAAATGGATACAATGCAAACCTTATTAGAACACCGTACAATCAGAAAGTATAAAAGCCAACCCATTGAAGATAATATTTTAAATCAGATACTGGAAGCTGGTTTCAGGGCTTCTACCACTGGTAATATGCAAGTTTACAGTATTATTATGACCAAAGACGAAAAACGAAAAGAAGAAATGTTTAAGTTTCATTTCGGACAAGCAATGGTTAAACAAGCACCTGTTCTCCTTACTTTTTGTGCCGATTTTAATCGCTTTAATAAATGGTGCGAACAACGAAATGCTGAACCAGGTTATGACAACTTTCTTTCGTTTATGACTGCAGCTATTGATGCTTTGTTGGTAGCTCAGAATGTTACAATTGCCGCTGAATCTTATGGTTTGGGAATATGCTATTTAGGAACTACCACATATATGGCTGATAAAATCATCGAATTTCTAAAATGTCCTAAAGGTGTTGTTCCTATCACTACACTTGTTGTAGGTTACCCTGACGAAAACCCGGAATTGGTTGACAGATTACCTTACAAAGGAATTGTGCACAATGAATTTTACAAAGATTATTCTGAACAGGATATTGATGAAATCTATCGTGAAAAAGAAGCTTTACTGCTGACCAAAAAATTATTAGAAGAAAACCAACTTGAAAATCTGGCTCAGATATTTACTAAAAATAGATATACCAAAAAGGATAATGTTTATTTTTCTCAGTCGTTTTTAAAAGTAATTGAAGAAGCAGGGTTTATGAATAATGAATAATGAATAAAGGATAAAGGCGGAAATGAAAAGATTTATTGATAGTTTTTCGCTTTAATTCTTGAGAAAATTATATAAATTCATTTTTTTTAGAATCGTTTATTTTCTATAATTTCGCTGCAGTTTAATTCCAAACAAAAATTAGTTTAAATATTAAATATCAATATAATATGAGTAACGCAATTACCTCGACACATTTTAATTTCTCCAAACAAAATAACGTTTACATTGGAAAAGTAAGAGATGTTTATACTGTCGATAATAAATACCTTGTAATGGTTGTTAGTGATAGAATTTCGGCTTTTGATGTAGTATTGCCTAAAGGGATTCCATACAAAGGACAAGTTTTAAACCAGATTGCTGCTAAAGCATTGGATGCAACTTTAGATATTGTGCCTAACTGGAAAATTGCAGTTCCCGATCCTATGGTTACTATTGGGAGATTTTGCGAGCCTTTTAAAGTAGAAATGGTAGTAAGAGGCTATTTATCAGGACATGCATGGAGAGAATACAAAGAAGGAAAAAGAACAATTTGTGGTGTTGCGATGCCAGAAGGTTTAAAAGAAAACGACAAATTTCCTCAACCAATCATAACCCCAACGACCAAAGCAGTTATTGGTCATGATGAAGATATTTCGAAAGAAGAAATTATTTCATTGGGCTTAGTAAGTAAAGCAGATTATGAAATGCTTGAGAAATATACACTTGCTATTTTTAAAAGAGGTAGCGAAATTGCTGCTCAGAAAGGTTTAATCTTAGTAGATACCAAATATGAGTTTGGAAAAGCCGATGGTGTTATTTATTTAATTGACGAAATTCATACACCAGATTCTTCCAGATACTTTTACGCTGAAGGCTATGCCGAACGTCAGGCGAAAGGCGAAAAACAAAAGCAGCTTTCTAAAGAATTTGTTCGCGAATGGTTGATGGAAAATGGATTCCAAGGCAGAGATGGTGAAAATGTTCCTGAAATGACAGATGAGTTTATTCACCAGGTTTCGGAAAGATATATTGAACTTTATGAAAATATTACCGGCGAAAAATTTATTAGAGCCGATGTTTCGGATGTTGTAAAGAGAGTAGAAGCCAATATAACAGAATGTTTGAAGACACTTTAACTTAGCTATTGCATATTATGTTAATAGTTTTTAAGTCTGTATTTATCTATTATCATTTAATGAAGCGTTTATTATCGAAGATACCTATTCAAATAAGATATATCGGATCAATCTATCTAATCGGAATTATGTTTTTTACATTGTTCCGATTGGTGCTTTTATTTACGGAAATTAAGCAACTCCAAATACTTCCCGATAAATTTACATTGATTAGCAAAGCCTTCTTTATGGGTTGGCGTTTCGATACGGTAATTTCGGGCTATCTCTTGTTTTTCCCATTACTGGTTCTATGTGTTGCTTCTTTTTTTAGGTTTAACAAAGCCTTGTTGTACAAAATTATTCATGTTTTTCTTTTTATACTTTACGTATTCGCATTTCTTATCTGTGCCATTGATATTCCTTTTTTCAACTACTATTTTTCTCGTTTAACCATTGTGGTGTTGAGTTGGATGCAAAATGCAAGCTTTGGTTTTAAAATGATTTTTGAAGAGATGAGTTATCTGATTTATCTCTTTGTTTTTATTGCAGTTTGTACTAGTTTTTATTTTTCGCTTTCGTTTATTAAGAGAAGAATTATTAAGGATGTAAACGATATTGTTCACGAAAATAAGATGCGTTATTTTATTAAACTATTCCTGTTTTCATTGCTGGCATTGGCAATAATGTTTTTGGGAATAAGGGGACGTATTGAGAAGAAATCACCAATAAAAGTTGGTACAGCTTATTTTTCTAATTACGCTTTTCCCAATCAATTAGGCTTGAACCCCGTATTTACTTTTATACAAAGTTATTTGGATAAAATAAATCCTGAAAACGAAAGCTTGCATTTGATGGATGATAAGCAGGCTATTTATAATGCCAATCAATACATGAACATTCCTAACGGGAATATGCCTTTTGTAAGGGAAATAAAAGGCGATGAGCAGCCTTTACATGCCAATGTGGTGCTGGTTATTATGGAAAGTATGTCAGCTAATAAAATGGCGAGATATGGCAATACCAAAAACCTTACACCTTTTCTGGATAGTTTGGCAAGTGTTAATTATTGCTTTGATAATTTTTATTCAGCCGGAATTCATACTTTTAATGGCATATTCTCTACCTTGTATTCATATCCGGCATTATTGAAACAGAACCCTATGAACGGAGCTGTAATTCCTCAATTTACAGGCTTATCGAATACCTTAAAAGGCTTTGGATATCAAAATATTTATATAACCACACACGACGAACAATTCGATAATGTATCAGGTTTTCTGCGTGCCAATGGTTTTGATAAAATTATTTCTCAAAAAGATTATCCTTCTGCTAAAGTATTAAGCACCCTGGGTGTTCCCGATCATTATATGTTTGAATATGCAATTCCAGTTTTAAACGATATGTATGCTCACCAAAAGCCTTTTTTTGCAACGTTTATGACTGCCAGCGATCATGGACCTTATATTATCCCCGAAGATATAGATTTTAAACCCAGGAATAAAGATATTCACGAAGGTATTGTAGAATATGCCGATTGGGCCATCCGCCATTTTATGAATATTGCCGGCCAACAAACATGGTTTGATAATACTATTTTTGTATTTCTGGCCGACCATGGTGCTGTAGTAGGAAGCAATGTATATGATATGCCAATTTCATACAATCATATTCCACTGATAGTGTATGCTCCCAAATTAATAAAAACAGCTCAGGCGATACAAAATTTCGGAGGACAGATTGATGTTTATCCCAGATTCCGCAATAGGAAAAAAAAGATTATTTTTACATCAAAATCCTAATGCGTAGCATTAGAAAAAAAACGCTTATGGAATTTGAGATATCCTATACCAGCAAAGAAATTACGCCATGG
>Ga0247840_10001012_pt1 | contig 56347 bp, 63 predicted proteins | sample LaCruzMarch2015__FD_192404 | JGI IMG/M metagenome (GOLD analysis project Ga0247840, IMG submission 192404) | Freshwater microbial communities from meromictic Lake La Cruz, Castile-La Mancha, Spain - LaCruzMarch2015_17m | ecosystem: Environmental > Aquatic > Freshwater > Lake | place: Spain... | reverse complement strand
CGCTGACACGTATGAACCGGATCCGGCCTATTACGATTTGCTGGCTTCCGAGTCCAGGCTTGGCAGTTACGTGGCGGTGGCCCGCAGGATGGTGCCTTTGGAACATTGGTTTCACTTGGGCCGCACGCTTGCGCCGGGCGGCAGCGCCCCGGTACTGCAGTCGTGGAGCGGATCAATGTTTGAATACCTTATGCCGGAACTGTTCATGCCTGTTTTCGCGGGCACGCTGCTGGGCGAGTCGGCGCGGAACGCAGTCACCCGCCAGATTGCCTATGCCCGGATACGCCGGATTCCATGGGGTATCTCCGAATCCGGTTACAACCAGGTGGACGTGCAGATGATGTACCAGTATCGGGCATTCGGTGTTCCGGATTTGGGCTTGAAGAGTGGACTGTCTGACGACCTGGTTGTTGCGCCTTATGCCACCGCATTGGCCTTGATGCTTGAGCCGGCAAAAGCCGTCGCTAATCTGCGTGTTCTCGCTCATGTAGGAGCCGTCGGACGTTTCGGTTTCTATGAAGCTCTTGACTATACGCCGGAACGGGTGCCGAATAATGAACGCCCGGCCATTGTGCGTTCGCACATGGCGCATCACAGCGGCATGAGCCTGCTGGCCTTTGCCAATGTGTTATGTGATCGGACCATGCAACGGCGTTTTTGGGCGGACCCGGAAATGCGAGCGAATGAACTGCTTTTGCAGGAACGTATTCCGCCTGCCAGGACGCGCCTTACTCCCGAAGCGGTACAAACACCTGAAACTCGCCGGCCCGCCCAATCCGGCGAACCGCCGACCAGACTGATCGAGTCCGCCAACACACCCATTCCTGAAGTCCACCTCCTTTCCAATGGACGCTATCATGTTATGGTAACCAATGCCGGCGGCGGCTATAGCCGATGGCAAGATTTGGCCCTGACCCGCTGGCGCGAAGACTCAACGCGCGATGCGTGGGGTACGTTCTTCTATCTCCGGGACGTTGACTCGAAGGACATCTGGGGCGCCACTCCTCAACCCACAGGAAACGCACTTGAGCGATATATGGTCAACTACGCCCAGGGGGTGGCGTCGTTTTACGCAGTCCGCAATCAGATTCAGACATTGCTGCGTATTGCCGTCTCGCCGGAAGACGACTTGGAACTTCGCCGCCTGACGGTCAAAAACTTATCAAACACTACGCGTACGCTGGAGGTCACCAGCTATGCTGAAGTCGTGTTGCTTCAGCAGTCAAGCGAGGCAACCCATCCTGCGCTGCAGGGACTCTTTGTGGAAGCCGAAATGATTCCTGAGAAATCAGCCATCTGTTTTACGCGGCGCAGGCGTTCATCCTTGGAAAATTGGCCCGGCCTGTTTCACCTTTTTCTCCGGCGCGGCGATCACTCAACCGCGCCGACTTTTGAAACCAGTCGTGAACGTTTTATCGGGCGCGGAAAAACCACTGCCCATCCCGCGGCCATTTTGGCGGGAGGAAACCTGGCAAATACCAGCGGCGTGCCGCTTGATCCGGTTGCTGTAATCCGTCAGCGCATTGTGCTCGCGCCTGGCGAAACGGTTACTCTTGACTCCATTATGGGTATCGGGCAGACGCCGGAAGACGTAACCTTGCTGGTGGATAAGTACCAGGACAGTCGTCTTGCCGAGCGGGTCTTTGATCTTACATGGACACACAGCCAGGTGATTATGCATCAATTGAAGGCTTCCGAAGCAGATGCCCAGTTGTATGGTCATCTTGCCGGGTCACTGCTATTTGCCAACCGTCGTTACCGGGCCAATCCTAGCCTCATTGCCCGCAATCGCAAGGGGCAGGCCGCCCTGTGGAGTTACGCCGTCAGCGGCGATCGTCCAATTCTACTGCTCCGTATCAGCGACGAAGCGAATTTGAACCTGGTACGCCGCATGCTTCAGGCCCATAGCTACTGGCGGTATAAGGGGCTGGGAGTGGATCTGGTAATCTGGGCAGAAGCGTATGCTGGTTACCGGCAAAGTCTTCTTGATGCGATCATGGGCATGATTCAAGCAGGTGTCGAGGCCAAGGAATTGAATCAACCCGGAGGAATTTTTGTGCGCAATAGTGAACAGGTCACGGAAGAAGACCGTGTGCTCTTTCAGGCCGCGGCTCGTGTCATCATCAGCGATCGCGGGGGGACTCTCGAAAGTCAATTGGAGCGCCAACGCCGGGTTGTACCTCTTCCGCCACGGTTGCGGCCGGTACGCACGCGGGACCATGTTGTACCCGAAAAAGCGCGGCCGACGCCACGGAAGCTTGCGTTTCCCAACGGAATCGGCGGGTTCACTGAGGATGGTCGTGAGTATGTGATCGTACTCAAGCCGGGCGCGGCTACTCCGGCGCCCTGGGTCAATGTGCTGGCAAATCCTCTTGGTTTCGGCTCTGTGATGTCGGAAAACGGCGGAAGTTACACTTGGGCCGAAAACGCCCATGAATTCCGCCTTACGCCTTGGTACAATGACCCGGTATCGGATATCAGCGGCGAGGCCTTTTATATTCGGGATGAAGAAACAGGCGCCTTCTGGTCTCCGTCTCCAAAGCCTGCAACCGGCCGCACGACTTATGTTTGCCGGCATGGTCTCGGTTACTCTGCCTACGAGCACACTGAAGAGAAGCTGGTCAGCGAAATGCAGGTCTTCGTTGCTTCTGACGCGCCAGTGAAATGCAGCATTATCTCTCTGCGTAACATCTCTGATCGCCCAAGACGGGTGAGCGTAACTGGATTTTGTGAATGGGTGCTGGGCGAGCAGCGCGGCCAGCAGGCCATGCATGTTGTGACTCGCTTGGACGCGCAAACTGGTGCCGTGTTTGCCACCAACGCATTCAACTTTGACTTCCAGGGACGCGTGGCCTTCTTCCAGTGCAGTGAGGTTGATCGCACACTCAGTGGCGACCGTACCGAGTTCCTGGGACGTAACGGCGACCCGGCATCGCCGGCGGCGTTGCGGCGCAAAGGTCTCAGCAACAATGTCGGCGCCAGTCTGGATCCTTGCGCGGCTATCCAGGCCTACTTGGAGATTCCTCCCCAGGAAGAGCGCCAGATTGCCTTTGTGATGGGTTGTGCACGGAATGAGGATGAAGCACACGGACTGCTGCGGCGATTCGGTGGTTACGACGGCGCTCGCCAGGCACTGGAGGGTATCTGGCAGTTCTGGAAACACCAGCTCGGAGGCGTGTACATAGAAACGCCGGATTGCTCCCTGAACTTCCTCGTGAACCACTGGTTACTCTATCAGGTATTGACTGCACGTTTCTGGGGACGGAGCGGATTCTACCAGTCCGGAGGCGCCTATGGTTTTCGTGACCAGCTGCAGGATTCGCTGGCATTCCTGTATGAATGTCCCCGCCTCACGCGTCAACATCTGCTCCTGTGTGCCTCGCGCCAGTTCAAGCAGGGTGATGCCCAGCATTGGTGGCATGTTCCTTCCGGCCGCGGTGTTCGCACGCGAATTTCGGATACTGCCCTTTGGCTGCCATACGTCACCAGCCGCTATATGGAAATAACCGGCGATGTCGGCGTGCTGAATGAGCCTGTTACGTTCCTGGAAGGCCGAACGCTTAGGCCTGACGAGGAAAGCTATTACGAACTGTCACGAGTCAGCGAAGAAAAAGCCCCACTGTACGAACACTGTCTTCGTGCTATCCGGAACTCCTTCCAGACCGGGGAGCACGGTCTGCCGCTGATGGGGGCCGGTGACTGGAACGACGGGATGAACCGGGTCGGCCACGGCGGCAAGGGCGAAAGTGTGTGGCTTGCTTTTTTCCTGCACGATATCCTTAACCGGTTTGCCAAAGTGGCCGAACGGCGCGGCGATGAAACATTCGCGCGCGAATGCCGCCAGAAGGCAAGTGCTCTTGCGGTGGCCGTTCAGGGCGAAACATGGGACGGCAATTGGTACCGGCGCGCCTTTTTTGACGACGGCACACCGCTCGGTTCAGCCCAAAACGATGAATGCCGCATTGATGCGCTTCCGCAGAGCTGGGCCGTATTTTCCGGCGCTGGTGATCCGGAACGCTGCGCTCAGGCTCTGCGCGCGGCGCGTGAATATCTGGTGGATGAACGTTTGCGGCTGATTAGGGTCTTTACGCCGCCATTTAGTAACGGTCGTCACGATCCCGGCTATATCCGCGGCTACGTGCCGGGTGTGCGCGAAAACGGCGGACAATATACCCACGCGGCTATTTGGCTTGCGATAGCTTTTGCCCGTGAAAAAGACGCCGCCACGGCGTGGCAGCTCTGTTCGTTTCTCAATCCTATCCGTCAAGCCAGCGCGGAAAACTTGGCGCGCTACCGCGTGGAACCATATGTGATTGCGGCGGACGTGTACACTAACGAAGCCCATGAAGGTCGCGGTGGCTGGACATGGTACACTGGCTCGGCCGGTTGGATGTATCAATTACTGGTGGAACACCTGCTGGGATTGCGCATAAACGTGGATACGCTGACCATTGAGCCTCTTTTCCATCCGGATTGGAAGGAATATAAAATGCACTACCGTTACCGAAACACTTTCTACCATATTCATGTGCGCAAAACCAGTCCTGATGCAAGCGCTGGAAAAGTTTTCGTGGACGGCATTGAACAGCCGGACAAACTCATTCATCTGGTTGACGATGGCCGCGAAAGAAACATCGTGGTGGAAGTCGGATAAAGTAAGGCTCCATCATATTTACCCCTCCCAGATGGGGAATTACAGTTGTCGCCGCGCAGGAACGACGCGAAAAGCAACGGTTTGCTAACCCGTCTGAAACGGGTTAATCCTGAGCAAGTTCGTTATTATGAACGCGTCGAAGGGCTAATTCTTACCGGCCATTTATGCTCATTTCATCCGGAGTCATCCCCAGTAATCAAAGGCTTGGCATTCAGCATTTTCTGCAGAACCAGACTTCATCCTGAGTAATCCTGAAGGCGCTCATTTTTCATCACCGGGTTACAACTCCGGGTTGCAAGTTGGGAATGCTAACGTCGCCGCGCAGTGGGTCACCGCGTCGCATCCGACGGCTTGTTCGGCTCTGCAGTGCTTGCCTCTTGTGCTCCTGTCAAAACACAAGCTACTCTTTACCGCTCTGCCCGTGACCACTTCTCCTCAAGCGGCCTAATCTTATCCTGGTCAAAGAAGTCGCGATTGAAGACTCGGATTACCTTGCCGGCCGCATAAACAACAGAAAGCCACATTTTTTCCTTGCTCTCTGACAACCCAAATTCAATAGATCCATAATATCGCGATCTGAGCCATATGCCTCGGCAATGTGTGCTTTCCCCAGACGGCTCTCCACGTCCTGCACGGTAGAACCGATCACGATCTGATAGGGGTCAAACTGTTTAATTAGAGCCGAGAATGTGCGCTCACGCTGCTTCACTAAGGGGTAGAATAAGAGCCTGGTTATGAAGAATGCAGCCGTGAGGCCGGGGTCCCACGAACGTTTTGCGGGAGTCTGCGGCGTCAGTGCGGCAGTCAGCCGTGGACCGAACATATCTTCGGCTTGAAGGACGGCATCGAGCCGAGCTTCGGGATTGCCCAGCACACGTCGAACGAATACCGTCCCCCTGTAGGGTTCTTCTCGCATCTCGAATGGTGGTGGTTCACAAATCTTTAGCAAACGTTTGTTGAGGAACACCAAGTAGTAGTGTCCATATACGTCGTTTCGATAATAGCTGACGCAACGTGCGATGCCATTGGAAGTCACGGCCGTGAACTGATGTTGGCCACGGACCTTCAGCAACTCTTCCACTTTTTGCTGCGTGAACCCGTGCCGAAGACCCAACAACGCGTTGGGAGAAATGTTCGGAGCCCCCTCCTGCGGTGGTTTCTGCGCGAGGGCAGTGGAGCACACCAATACAACGATGATTATGGCTGCTATTTTCATTCCTGTCTCCCCAAGCCGACCATTGATTAACAGGCAAATTTGCCCGATGCCAATATAAAGACGTTATGTTTTTATTTCGTCAATCTGTCTTTGGCATACGAAACAACTCTTTTTGCAAACGCATCTTTATCCAGATGTTTTTGCCAGAGCTTGTGCCGCCGGACAGATTCCATCCGCTTGCCACACCGGAGGAGTATATCCAGTTCATGCAACGGGCGATAGAATCGTCCTTGCTCAGCATCGGAAAAATCATATTCCTTTTTCATTTAAGCCGTTATTAAATCTGAACCACGTCGCCGGGCAACTTGCGCTTGCGCGGAGTGCGGTCAAAAGATTCATCAAAACTGATCAGTTCCAGACCATATTTTTCAGCAGCCGTATATTGATAAGCATCATCAAAATCAAGCCGGTATGTTATGGCCGCATCAGTAATGGAGCGTATGTCATGGGGTTCAAGGCTCACAAGCGTAATTTCGCCTTCTCCAAAGAGATCATCAGTAAAACGGATTAACGCCTCCGGCTTGCCGAGTTTCAGCATAATTACCCCGATAGAGTGAAATGCAAAATCCGTAATAGCCAATTCTGATTCCGGTATAGCCGCGAGGAAACGGGATACATCCAATGCCCGCTCCTGCTCAAGCAACCGCTCCAGCCAAATGTTGGTGTCCAGTAAATACATGCGTTTATCCCGCTCGCCACTCTAACGCTTTCTTCTGCAAGGCCAGGGATGTAAACTTGTCGCGGTATTCTTTCAACGCTCCGGCCCAATCCTGCCGTAACGTGCGCGTTGAACAAGGTTTTTCCTGTTTGGTCAGAAACAAGGCGAAATCCTCAACTTCTTTTTGAAGCCGAGGCGGCAACTTGCTGACGGTTTCTGCTATCTGCGAATTCATAAATTTAACTCCCTTTGCAACAGTATATAATTTTATATTCAGCGAACAAAACACACACCATAACCATATCTTTTGACCACACGCTAACATAAATTTTCATGATGTCAAGTTCTTAAAAGCAGTCCCAAAACTCAATTCGTATTCGTCAAATCTACGACATTACATGCCGACGATATTTTCACGATATGCCTTGCCCGCCACTTTCTAGATTTCACCGGAACCCACGTAGCAGTCAACCGAAGCCCGTTCATGGCATACGACAGAAGCTCTTCGGTGCTGAGATTATTTCTGCCCTGACATTGTGCCGCCGTTTTAATTACTCCGAACGCCTGCTTGAACATTTGCGTTACGTCAACCGCCTCCAAGCTCAATGGCTCAAGCGAGCAACCAGCCCAAGTGGTTGACAAAAGTGGTTATTTAATGTTTAGTGATTGAGTTTCTGCATTCTGCATTCTACATTCTACATTCTGCATTTGTTTGAGGAGAGGTGGCTGAGTGGTCGAAAGCAACGGTTTGCTAATCCATTATTTCAATTTGCGCATAATTGCATACTGTTGCAAGTAGCTGCTTATAATAATATTACAACATAACAACCTTGCGCATGGTTGCACAAAAAAGCATATAAACGCACGCTTTTTTGGAGCAAACACGAGCAAACTTCCCATCGCTAAACACATCACTCTGATTTCATATTGAAAAGTCCCAAGTCAAATTGGTGCCTTCACGCAATATTAGTGGGATTCGAATCATCGGACTTCCGCAGAGCATAAGGGATAATGTTTCTAATGCGATCTTCGTTGAGTTTATCTTGTGCTGCAATTTCTTGTAGAGCTAAACAAAGATTCTTTATTACGGCTTGCTCATGTTCGCCTGATTGTTTCCACATGTTAACAAATTCGGGTATATATGAAAGAAGCTCTTCATCATTGGACTGTAATAGTTCATTTTTGAAGTCATCAATCGTAAAAGAATTCAGATGCGAAACCATTTCGGGGCTCCATGATTCAGCTCTAACGACATAGATTATCTGAGATATTATTGTTATTTTGTTTTTGAGCAGATTAATCTGTTCTTTAATCTCTTTTAGCAATTGTGGATCTGTTGTCAGTTGCAACAGGTTATTCAAAACGGAAATGTCCTTAGTAGATGTTTGCTTGCTGCGAACAAAACTGTTAAACCATTTGCTATAATCCGCTTCAACATTAAGTTTCTTTAAAAAATCTGTTGTTTCCTTCAACTGCCTATATGTAAGATGTTCCGCTGTTTCATCAAGGAACTGGATGAATTTAGTAATCAAGTCTGACTTGGCTACCTGAAAATTAGCATTGTATAACTTCCATACTGATTCATATCGTGCCATGACTTGCGAAGTTTTTTCTTTTCCGTTCACAGCTAATAGCTGGACCTTGAACTGGTCCTCATCACATTCGCCGTGCATGAGATAATCAATAATATACTGATCGTATTCTGCCGGATTGTATCCATATGTATAGCAGAGTTTATGCTGTTCTTTTGCTTTTTCGTCACTATCCCCTGCGGCATTGAAGTAAAAGCTATAGATTGAACCGCGGGGCAGATTAAACACATCGACGCCCATGCCAGGATCATGATAAAAGCAGGAAAGCATGATAATATGATCGTGGAGTTGCCGGAGTATTGTCGGAAATAATTCGTTTTCATAATGGCGAAAATGATCGAGCGCCCACTTAGTCTGATGCATGATTCGGATATTATTTACGCGCAGGCGAACGAAGGTCGGGGAGACCGAATCGAAATCAGACTTATCGGTGAATACGAGGTGCAAATTGTCCTCGGGTGACGGGGCATAGGTTATTGTCTCGTCGATAACTTTCTCTCTATATTTTTGCAATTCCTCTGTATCTGGCTTTGATAGAACTTCATCATTCAAGATTAGGACAAGACGGCATTGATTTTCTTCCTTTAATTGGGACACAAAGCCGATCAATGAAACCATAGAAAAGCTTGAGTCACGACGTTCAATGTCGTCAAGACAAACAAGATAATCCTTGATAAATAAACTTCCTATTCTACGAATAAGGCCAACGAAATCTTTTATCTTCGGGATGTCATTTGCCCAGGCTAAGGCCTGTGATGCTTTTGTAATGACATGTTGCCGTTTGCTGGTAGGAATAGTTTTTGCAAGAACAAGCTGCTCAAGCTCCTCAGAGCTTTTGATGCCGAAGAGGGAAACATAAGAAATCTTGGATTCTTTAATACCGGCAGCACCCTTTTTTGTAATGTATTGCTTCCAGAAATATGTTTTTCCAACCCCCCATCGTCCCTTAAGTACAAGAACTCGTTTCTGCGGGTGAACCAAAAACGTATCTAATCTATTTGTGACTTGTTGCATGTGCTACCTCATATCTATCATTGCTATTGGGGAAAATATGATCATATAATGCTCAAAATATTGTTCCTCGAATTGCTTAACAAGTCTTCAAGTCACAGTTCTTATCTTATCATATACGGAACATAGGTATCAGGTAGAGGCACTTTTTTAAAGGCAGAAGCCTCGTGCCGATTGACGCTTAACACATACTGCCCATCGAGAATATAATCCCCATTAGGAAATTTTCCGACAGGAAGCAATTTCGCAACAATATCGTCCAGTCTCACTGAGAAATATTGAGATAAAACGAATATATGCTTTTGGATATCAGATATTTTTGGTGGCCTGGTGTATAATTCTGTGCAGAAAAATCGTAGATGTTTATCTTTTGCAATTAACCTAACCTCATTTGCGTTATAATTCCCAAGCTGAACACCATCCGAATCTTTATGGCCATAGATTTTGTCGCGAAAGATCATAATTTGTTCATGTAATTCATATTCTGAAGCGGGAATGTCGGTTTTATCTAAAAAACCTATTCCATTGCAGCGACGAAAAGGGCGTCCATACACTATGTAAATGGTGTTTATTAAAGCAAGATATTCCATAGACTCTTCGCTAATCATGGGATTAAGGAGAAGCTTACAAAATGACTCCGCTATCTGGCAGGACTCTTGTGCATATATTACAAGCCATGCTTCACGCCTGAGATTAAAATCTGGCGGCAACGAAACATTTGCAAGCCCTCTATCATCGAATTTCATTTATTTAATTCAACCAATCATTGAAACATTAGCGAAAACTTGCCTTGCCTACGTCATTAAAATTCCGTTCCCATCTTCCTGAACAGTAAATAGTTCGATTAACACCCAAACAATATTTATCATCAAGCCTATACCAAACAACCAACCCAAAAGAACAAGTATAAGTATTTGCTCGACGCCTTGGCGGTTGCGGCCGGCATAGAAATTATGAATGCCTATCAGGCCAAAGAAGATGCCAAGGATTATGTATGCCCCGCGACTTTTACGTGCAAGATAAGACCGTTGTGCGTGTTGCGGCGAAACGGCATTACGGCGTAACTCCGGGTCAAGAAATTCACCACAGTGTTTGCATTTTAAGGCAACGGAAAGAATTGACTCGCCGCAAAACGGGCAGGAAGTTGTGTTTCCTTCAGAACTATCAGGAGCGGGTTTTGACAAGGGAGAGTTTTTTTGCACCCGATTAGAAGAGGGGACTTCGATTACGCGTTTACATGTTGGGCAATCAATCAATTGTCTTGCCATGTCTGGCGGAGCCTCAAGCGATTGGTTGCAGCCAAGACATTTGAATTTGATATCAGCCATGCTCATTATGAGAATACATCTCGTAATCTTTGTCAAGAAAAATGAGAACGCGTGGGCAAACAAGTTTTCCTCCACCGAAAAATATTTATATTTCAACAGCTTTATCCCTGCTGGAGGAAACTCAATGACCTGTTGGAATACAACAATAAACCAGCATACAAATCCAGAGGGGAGCGAGAAATTGCAGATTGTCTTAATCAGTACGGCATTCCCTTCGTCTACGAAAAACCCACCGCCATAATAGATTCAGGAAAATTTAAGGTCTATTACCCGGACTTCAGCCTGGATTATGGCCTTATCATTGAATACTTCGGTGTCAATAAAAACCCGGAATACGCAGAAAGAACCCGGCACAAGATCAGGGTGTATAAAGAAAACCGATTAGACGTAATTTCCCTTTATCCCCAAGATATTTGCAACACTTTACAGACAACACTCCTGAATAAGATCGATTCTGCCCTTGAAAAACGGCTGATTGATTTTCGCCTCAACCGCGTGGGCATAGATTATACCGGTCGTTTACCGCATGTCAAAAATACTCCGGTTTCTGCCGGGCCCAATAAGTTCAGTTAGGTTGCCGCTTGATCTCACTGTTGTTGCATCACTTCAGTTGATCTCGAACTTCCATCAGGATGCGGCCAAGCATGTTCTTTCCCCGCCCATCACCTCCGTCACCCCAGTAGGCATCCCTGGAGGTATGTTCGATTAGCGTTGCATCGGCGGTCTCAAGCAATCGAAGACGGATATCCGGATGTTGCTCGAACTTGGCATACACCGCCTCGTGCATGACGTTGTCTTTGACCCGCTCCCAATCCTGTCTAATGGGCTTGCTATGGTCACGGCCGAGATGGGCAGCTATCATGGGTGTCTTCGCTTTCCGGATTTCCTGTTCGTATTCTGTTCCGGCAAACTTCTGCGCCTGAAAGTAGTGCTCTGAAGTTGGCCAGTTTTTGCCCTTCAGAGAGATCGGATAAGGCGCGAAGTTCGCGAAAAAACCAAAGTCGTCCGCCACGCTGTAGAAGCGAATAGTGTGAGGCACGGCCTCTTCGTCATCGATAAGGCGACGTGCCCAGCCTCCTACTGCTTCACAGTTGGCTTTCAGTGTCGCCTTATCCAGGCGAATCACGAATCCCATATACTGGGGATGCTGCGCCTCCTCGGGACTCACCCATTTTGACTCAAACGCGTGTGGGTCGAGTGTTGTGAAGAATCCGTGAGCTTTTCGCTCAATATCCCATCGAGTACAAAGAAGAACCGTGCCGGCGGGAAGATCGCATTGGCCACCACCCGTGAATGGCATGCCGCGCAAGCTTGTCAGGAATACGGCACGAAAAGCGTTCCGAACCACGAAGCGGGGGTGGTTTTGTGTGAACCATGTCATAGAAAGTCCTTATCCATCCTTTAGCCAATTATCGAAAGGTACCGGCAATGGCTTGCCTCGCCGTCCTGATATCCTTGATGGTCTTACTTTTGACAATATATTCTTGGATAGAAAGCTATACCCGGACCAGCAGAAGGTCAAACCGGAAATCACGGATTACCGCCGGAAAGTAGGGAAAACAATTAGCCGGCCCAGAGATGCGTGGGCCGATGGATCAATGATGATAAATAAAAACGATAGAATCTATTTATCAGTCAGATGGTCCGACGCGTTATCTTCCCGATAACTATTTAAGCAACAAAATCATATCCCTTACATGGGATGGAAAGAACATACGAAGAAGCGATTGATGCCAATTACTTTTGCAATTTTGCTATGCGTTAGTTTCGTTTCGGCATCTATAATAAGTCCACCACCTTGTTTTGTCGGCGGAGAAATAAGAGAACTTAATTTTCAGGATGAGTATTATGAGCATAATAGCACTTATGGTCGTGATACTATTCCATGTATTCCTCACGACCGTTTAATTCCAGCACAATATATTATTACCATAAATATTACTGAAGTAAGTAGTTTTAAAGAAGAATTGAAAGGAGGATCTGAAAGCCATTGTACCGATACTTATTTTAAAGGTGAGGAAAAGAAATTTATTATTTATGCTAATTCAATGAAAACAGGAGATAATCTTAAAGTAGGCAATCTGATAAAAGGCAATGTCAGTAGTTTTCTTGAAGAAACTTTTTTTATTAGTAATGAATACAAGCTAACTGAAGTTAATATAACAATTTCTTGCGCTGGCTGTTTGTTTGATGAAAAATGTTATCAATTTGGATACAGAAAAGATGCAAAATATTGTTCAGATTCTAAAAATTTTACAGAACAATTAAACGCTGATAGTTCCTGTCAGAATAATTTTGAATGTTCCTCAAATGTCTGTGTTTCTGGAAAATGCATTTCAGAAGGATTCATTCAAAAACTTCTCGATTGGTTCAAAAAACTTTTTCTAATTTAATCAATATATAGTTCATGAATGACAATCTACAATACAATGTGTTCGTCTCAATCGTGTGGGCATAGATTATACCGGCCGTTTGCCGCATGTCAGAAGTCCGGTGCCTGGCGGCGTCAGGGAATAAGTTTTTTACACAAGTTTTTTAGTTTCGGTTTTTTCCCCTCCGAAACGTTTTTAATATAGTCTCGCCTCTTTTAATCATGAAGTTAGTAATCAATGAGTTGCCAAAAGCGTCTGTTATGTTAAATTTAGTCCTGATGGAGATTGGAAGAGGTTTTGAAACAAAATGAACTGGAAAGAGTTACCAGGATGGCTAAAAAGTGGTGGGATTGGCGGAGTTTTTGGGATTATCATCTATTTAGTCAATAAAAAGACTACTCTTGAAGATTCATCCTTCTTTCTTTTTACAATATCTTATCCAATCAATATATCTAAATTAATAGCATGGGCCGTGGGGGGATTTGATGCAGACAAAGTTAGTAGATTCCAGGAGATTAATGCTGCAATCTCAATTTATTTATTTACATTCATTCTATATTTTCTAATTGGCACCATTATTGGGCTAATTATAGTGGGCATTAAGAAATTAATAACTAAAGAAAATATCCGAGGTGAATTAACTAAAGAAAATGTTTGCTGGACCAAAGGACTAAAATGGGGGTTTATTTTATCAGTAATATATAGCTTTATTGAATTCATTATTGCAGTCCTATTAATCGCTAAAGAAGACGGATTTTTTGGCGAGATTGGAGTCTTAAATCCCGAGAACTTACCATTTTTGCTCGGCGGTTTCTTGTTAACATTTGTTTTGAGATCAATTATAATTATTCCTCTCTCTATTTTCATCGGCTGGGTAATTGTTAAAATTAAATCCAAACAAAATTGTTAGTGCCTTCTTCTTTGGTAAAAGAGTAAAAATATAGATTAGGTATAACTTTTTACGTCACGGCACAGTTAATGAGAATGGTCCATTGCGCTGATAATTGCCGGACGAGAACCAGATATACCAATTACCAGATGAATCTACCATAATCGGATCTGCCAGCCTATCACCATCAACGTCTCCCGCTGTAGCAGTTGTGTCCGATATTGAGTCAAGCGGGAAAGGTCCAAACTGTGTATAATTACCGGTTGAAAAATAAACATACCAACTACCATCGAGACAAATCGCTGGATCGGCTTTGCCGTCTCCGTCAAAATCGGCTAAGACTGGCGTTCCACTCGGGCTGGATAAGGCAAGATCAAAACGCGTATAATTGTTGCCGGATTTCCAGATATACCATGTGCCACTGGTGTCCACCATGGTCGGGTCCGCCTTGCCGTCGCCATCGAAATCTCCAGCAACCGGTGTCCAATCAGCCTGTCCTAACGCAAACGGTCCATTGCGCTGATAGTTGCCTGACGAGAACCAAACATACCAGTTGCCTGATAAATCCACCATAACAGGATCGGCCAGTCTGTCACCATCAAAGTCACCTGCTACCGGCAACCAATCAGCCTGTCCTAACGCAAATGGACCGCTACGCAGATAATTGCCTGACGAGAACCAAACATACCAATTCCTATTTGTATCAACGGCCGCTGGGTCCGCCTTGCCGTCTCCGTCAAAGTCGCCCGCCAAACATGTTGATTCTGAACCTGAAAGATCATCTTCCGTAAATATCCTTATGGATTTAATAGTAACCTGAGCATTTTGACTGCCCACGCTGTGTAATTTAAATATTAACTGGTTCACTTGACCTGAATAGCTCGCCACATATCCCTCTCCAACGAGATAATTGGAGCGTGATATTTGCAAATCGTCCCCTATAAATATCGTATCGTTAGTCCCCACAAAGACACCCAAATAATCTCCATCACCTGGAGCAGTAAATGAATATTCAAAGAATAAACTTTGAGCCCCTACTGGAAATTCTAACGTCTTAAATATACCCGCATTACCTGTGCCTTCAGTAAGAATATATTTATCGTCTGAACACGTGACTTGGCCAAATGTGTTGAAATCCCCGATTTCGATCATTTTCGGTTGCCGTGTTGCTATTTCCATTTCATTATTTGTAATTTTTCGTCGTCTAAATGGAAAATCATTTTCCGTCCAAGGAGAATACCAGAAGCCCTCACGTACTGTTCCGGCTATAGTCTGTTCCCTGTACCATTCATGAACTCCTACGTGATCAAGATACCGTGCCGGTAGTGTTTCAGGCAAATCATAAGCATGTAATTGGTGCCTGACAACAAATTTGTGATAGATAATTGTATTTGGCATAGTTCCATATTGAGTTATATAAAAATCGGCATTCCCATTGGAATTACCTGGCAAATAGGTGTACATTATGCCGGCAGGGTAAATAGGAGTATCAAGTAAAGATATTTGGTTTATTCTTAGAGGGATATTCATCGCGCAACCTCCTCCAATAAAACCACCCGCACTGTGACCAATAATATGGATGGGTTTATTTTGATCAATGTTATTGGCCGTAATATTCTCAATAATCCATTCGGCCACACGTCCCCCCTCCCGGCATCCGTTGCTTCTCAATTTTCCCAATTGATATAGCCACTGTATGGGTTCACTAATAGGATCGGCGTCAACTACAGCCAAGTCTTCCCAATCCCATGCCATAATATTTGGCGTTGACCTTCCAAGTTTGTTCGTAATTGCCTTAGCCATTGGAGCTATCCAATCCGAAGATGAAGACGTATTCATCCCATGCGCGATAATAATCAGACCGTTGTTTTTCTTGCTCACATCAGGGATAAAAGCATTTGTGCCATTTAAAGGATCCCTAGCCGATCCCGGCACATTTGGTATAGGCGGAGTAGGAGGTTCATTAGGTACCGGTGGTTTGCCGATCATTATGAACATCTTGGCCAAAGCCGTATGAGATTCATCAGTAACCCGAACTTGAACCAAGCGTGTTCCTTCTGTGCTATATTGATACGAAACCTGTTGGCTAGCTGCGTCGTCAAAAGAACCATCGCCGTTTAAATCCCATTGATATGACATGGAACCTTGATCCCCTGAAACATTCGCAGAAAAACTAATCGTATTGTTGATATACAATTCACCAGATCCACTGAGTAGGGAAATACTTGCCGATAAGACAGACGGCGTATATGTTACTGTCAGTGTGTCTGATCCAGGATTACCTGCAGAATCATAAGCAGTAATCGTTATTATGTTCTGTCCAGAATAAAGTGTAATACCATTCTTGCTCCAAGACGTTGTGCCACTACAATCACCGCTACCGCCGCGATCATTAGCCCAAGCAACTCTGGTAACGCCAATGTTATCCGATGCGGTCCCGGAAATATTGATACTTGAACTGCCGGTGGAATATGTTGACGCACTGGTCGGAGACGTGATTCTTACTGTTGGAGAGGTAGTGTCGGTCGGTATCTCATTATCCACAATCGTCACGGTGGTGAAGTAAGTCGAACCTAGGCTGGCGCCCAAAGCGGCGGAGAGCTGTACGGTAAAATATTTGTCGCCATCGGCAAGGGAATCGTCGCTGATAGGCACGGTAATAGTTTTAGTGTCGGAATTGCCGTCTGCCCAAGTGAAGTCGCCGGAAGTAGCCGTGTAGTCTGTTCCTGCCGAGGCCGTGCCGTTGGCTGTCGCGTAATTCACGCTCGCCGCGCCGGAACTCCCACCCGAGCGTGTCACTGTCAAGGTTACGCTTCCTGCGTTCTCGTTCACGCTCGCGCTGGAGGCGCTGAATTGAAACGTGCCGCCGACGTTCCATAGGGCGGTCGGACGACCGCCAAAAGTCGTCCCCCAGCCCGTGGTTCCAGCCAAGTAATAGACAGTCACATTGTCGGCATAGTCGAACACACCCCCACCAACGCTGGGGGCATTACCCTTGAAATAGACTCCCATCAGACTGTTGCAGTTTTTGAACGCCACCCACTCGATGCTGGTGACGCTGGCGGGAATCGTCACGCTGGTCAGGCTCTCACAGTGATTGAACGCACTTTCCCCGATGCTGGTGACGCTGTTGCCAATCGTGACGTTGGTCAAACTGGTGCAGTAAATGAACGTCCAACCCCCGATGCTGGTGACGTTGTCAGGGATCATGATGCTGGTCAGGCGGTTGCAGTAAGAGAACGCGTTGCCCCCGATGCTGGTGACGCTGTTGCCAATCGTGACGTTGGTCAACTTATTGCAGTTATGAAACGCATAATCCCCGATGCTGGTGACGCTAGAGGGGATCATGACGCTGGTCAGGTTGTCTTGCGAAAAGAACGCATAATCCCCGATGCTGATGACACTGTCGGGGATCGTGTAGCAACTTCCGGCTTTGCCCTCCGGATACTGGATGAGAGTGGTTTGGCTCTTGTTGAATAAGACCCCATCCAAACTGCTATAGAAGGAACTTAATGCATCCACCGTTATCCCCTGCAGGCTGGTACAGCCAGAGAAAACATAGTTTCCGATGCTGGTGACGTTGGCGGGGATCATGACGCTGGTCAGGCCGGTGCATTCTCCAAACGCAAAACTCTCGATGCTTGTGACACTATCGGGGATCGTGTAGCAACTTCCGACTTTGCCCTCCGGATACTGGATGAGAGTAGTTTGGCTCTTGTTGAATAAGACCCCATCCAAACTGCTATAGAAGGAACTTAATGCATCCACCGTGAATGCCGTTAGGTTGTTGCAGTACGAGAAAGCATCGATCCCGATGCTAGTGACGCTGGCGGGAATTGTCACGCTGGTCAAGCTGCCGCAGAACATGAACGCCCGGGTCCCGATGCTTGTGACGGGCTTGCTCTCTATGGTAGACGGGATGATAACCGCACCGCCAGCGCCAGTGTAGTCTGTTATAGTGATGGCAGAACCATCCGAAGAGTAAGTGAAATCACCAGACTGCTCGGCAGTTACCGTTAGTGGCATTGATATAAGGACGAAGCCCAAAAGGGTAAGTAATTTTTTTTTCATAGATGTGTTTTTCGCTTTGTTTTTCGAACAATGACACCACTTTAGAAACGATTACATTACACTCACCGTCGCCCCATCATACACGACAGAACTATCCAGCACGCCGTTCATTGCGTCCAAGCCAAAATAAAACGTATAATCACCCGACGGCAGACTCGGCATGGATAAAATCTGTCCATAAGGAATATCTGTAAGACTGCCTTGATAAGCAGGATGAGCCTGTCCAAGATCATGAACAGGAACCCATTGCCTAGACGAATTCAAATAATACCAGCCCACTGGCGTAGAGGCTATGGCCCACCAGTCAAAATTCTCGCCGGCATATTCATTCGCTGTTACGCTGATACTGACTTTAACTTCATCATCCTGCTCAATAGCAACAGAGCCTGTGGCATCGTTGATATAAACGCACGGCTCAGGCTGAACGCCGGGCCCTGGCGGCGCAGTATGATTTATCCCAAATATCGCGCCGTGGCTGGTAAAATCATATGCAATGATACCGTCCAGATTATACCAGGCATCACATGTTCCCGACCATCCCAGGTTGAGATGAATAGTATTGTGCCCTGTATATCCGTCACACACTACGGCATGTCCACCATAGCCGGAATCCAAGGTATAAAAAACAGGGCAATAATTATCAATATTCGCTTTAATTTTTTGATACCATGCTGACTCGGAATAATCTGAATACAATGCATATATTTCAGCACGATAGCCGAAACAATTATGAAAAGCATCGCTCACATCAAACGCCGCACATGCACTTGAGCCATCTGCTTCAAAGTCCATTTTTACAGATACAGCACAGTGATACATCAATTGGCTGACCGTCTGTATACGAACTACAGGACTAAACGTATAAATGGCATTCGGCATCTCGCTCCAGATATAATCATTCATTCCAGCGTCATGCATTGAATGCTTGCCTTTGCAGTCGCCATACTTGTCAGTATAAGAATAATCCTTCAGGATTTTTGCAGGGCTGCGGTGATAGCGAATGATTTGCGCCATGGCAACGGCCACACAGCCGGCATAGGCACGGCTTTCTGGACCACCGCTTGCCTCCGGCGCATAATAATTGTAAGGGGCATCCTGATCCCATGTCGTGGAAAGCAGATAATTTTCGCTTGGAGGAGTGGGAATCGTGGATTCATCCAGGGCATTCATTCCAGACACATTATTTAACATGCTCTTCCACTGGTGATGAAATATCGGGTCAATGTTTCCTTTTGCTTTGATTTGAGCAACGCGGCTTAATTCCTCCATCAGTTCAAGAGCAATGACTCTCGCAAATTCAGGCGGAAGGTTTGTGAATGCGCCGTGTTCGCTATAAATTTTAACTGGCGGAATCTCATCATCAGCCCGCATCAGCACATAACCGTCCGGCGCTAAATGCGCGACAAAACCTATGGCTTCGTTTTCCATTGTCCAAGGCTGCACCTCCCGAACTGAAAGACGAGACGCTGTTTGCATGCCTGCTTTGGATTGTGACACTGCGGGATATGGGGAAATAAAACTTTTGGCGGCAATCTCCGCCTCATGAATAGTTACCGGCGCGCCTGATAAAATCCCGGCCCATGCCAGAAATATAACAACGAACAGACCAAAAATGAATTTATCTGCTTTCATTAAAAATGACTCCTTAATGTGTTGAAAAATACTATTTACGTCTCCTGCAAACATTCAGGTTTCATGCATACAGCCTTCCCAGCGCCTTTTCCATGTCCTGGTCAAACACATGCGTATAAATCTCGGTCGTTTGGCTTGACTCGTGTCCAAGTTGCCGCTGGACAAGCCGGAGATTGAACCTGCTTGCCTTCAATAAAAAGCTGGCATAGGTATGCCTTAAAGAATGAATGCCGACTCCTCTTGCCTGGCTGATTCCAGCTTTCTCAAGACTGCGCTTATATGATTTCTGCAATGCCCGTTTTGTCATGCGCCGTCCGTTAACGCAGAAAAGCGGCGCATCAAGTTCAACGCTTTCGTTCTGGCTGCGTTTCCAGTCAAAATATTCCTTCACTTTGTTACAGAATTCAGCGCGAATTTGCACAATCCGCTTCTTGCCGCCCTTGCCATTCCTCACCAGCACCGCGCCGCAATTGCCGTCAATATGAAAATCGCCGCAGGAAAGATCGCTTATTTCCTGAACCCTGAGACCAGTTTCAATTGCCACGCACACGAGGAACCAATCTTTGACTGGCGTTTTGCGGTCCACCTTTAATGCCTTATCTCTTTCTTTTTCTGTAATTCTCGTTAACTGCCGGCGTTCAGCCTCTGTTAATAACCTGTTTACATCCAGCACCCAGCCCGCATTGTTCTGTTTTTTTATTATCGAAAACATGGTTTCTATTCATCGCCGGTCCTCCAAAAGATAAAAAGTTCATCTTTCTCGTGAAAGGTGAACTTTTAGAGGATGACTTTGCTCCTTATTAAATGATGTTTTTGCGCCGTATAATAAGGCATTAGCAGGGGCAGTATTAAAATTTTACGCCTACGCTGGAAGAATTGCGTTTGAACCGGAATGAAGGTGGGAAAGAAGCGGAAAAATGGCTTTAAAAGGCCGTCAGGATTGAATTTTTGGAGGAATCGATAAAAACAAAAAAGTTCACACATCACGAGAAGTGTGAACTTTGTCAAAACTAAAAAAAACTTTACAAGAATCACGGTATTTACGCAAGAGGGAAATGAAGAAAAAAACGGAGGCGAATTGCTTTTTTTGGTTTGTCTTATCTTATATAAAAACCTATTCAAACTCGGCATAAAGTCCAATATTAAACCCCCAAATATCGGCCTGGGATTTAGGCTGATAAACATAATATTTGCCTTTCCTTTCGACATCGGATTTATTGAATCGCAGCGAATCATAAAAGCCGCCAATGAACAGGAGTTTCCATGAGAAACCTATTTCCGCAAAGGGGAAAGCCGTTTGATCCGGTTCCAGCGACACTCGGCCAACCCCGAATTTGCTCCAATCAATGTCTTCTTTGGTGATAAAAGGAATTTTAATCACTTCAACTGTTCGACCAGAGCTTTTCTTTTGGCTTCGTATTCCTCTTCTGTAATAAGTCCCTGGTCTTTGATTGCCTTGAGTTCTTTCAATTTATCCGCCGGCGTTTTCACCAGCTGTCCGATTTTTTCACCCGATGCCGGTGCGCCTTTAATGACATTGACCTGAAGAGTGTCACCTTCACCCTTCATAAGCTGTCCTGATACCTGTTCCGGGTTAAGGTCGTAAAGGGCTCCGTCAATCGCATCGACGGCCAGACCGATCAAACCGCCGAAAAGAATATTTCCCCAGACCCATCCGCTGACACTTTTTGTGAGCGTCATCTCATAAGGCTGATATCCATCGAGTTCTATCCGGATTTTATGGCTTCCACTTCTATCGAGATTTAGGGTTGCGGGCGTAGTCCCCATCGAAGCGCCATTGACAAAAACTTTGGCGCCGCTGGGATTGCTGTTAACGCCGATTTCTTGTTTTGTCCCGTGGATAATGCTGCAACAGCTTGTGAAAACAAGGCCGACACTGACGATTACCGCTATTAAACAGATGATTTTCTTCATACGAATTGCCCCTCCTTTATTGATTATTTTTCTTACTTCGAACTATTATCACGCATACAGCCTTCCCAGCGCTTTCTTAATGTCCTGATTAAACACATGGAGATAAGTTTCCGTTGTTTTCATCGACACATGGCCAAGCTGCCGCTGGACAAACGGGACATTGAAATTGCATGCCTTCAGAAAAAAGCTGGCATAAGTGTGTCTCAAAGAATGAATGCCGACTCCTCTTGCCTGGCTGATTCCAGCTTTCTCCAAGCTGCGCTTATACGACTTCTGCAATGCCCGTTTTGTCATACACCGTCCGTTAACGCAGAAAAGCGGCGCATCAGGCTCAACGCTCTCGTTCTGTTTGCGCTTCCAATCAAAATATTCTTCCGCCATGCTGCAAAATTCTTCCCGAACAAGCACAGGTCGTTTCTTGCCGCCTTTTCCATTTCTAACCAGCACTGCGCCATAATTGCCGTCAATATGAAAATCACCGCAGGAAAGATCGGCTATTTCCTGAACCCGGAGCCCGGTTTCGAGCGCCACACAGACAAGAAACCAGTCCTTGACAGGGACCTTTCTATTCAATTTTAATGCGTTATCCTTTTCTTTCTCCATAATCCTAACCAGATGCCGGCGTTCTGCATCTGTCAGGAATCTGCTTATGTCCAGTATCCAATCGGAACTGTTCTGTTTTTTTATTATCGAAAACATGGTTGTTGTTCATCGCCAGTCCTCCTTAAATAAAAAAAAGTTCACGCTTCTACCGAAACATGAACTTTTAAGGAAAGGCTCTGTCTTTGATTTAGTGGCGTTTTACGTCGGATAATAAGGCATGAGCGAAGACAGTATTAAAACTTTGCGACCGTTGCCGGACAGATTACGTTTCGATTGAATTGAGGCAAAAAAAGGCAGAAAAAATGGCTTTAACAGACGGACAGGATTGAAGTTATGAAGAAGTTACGGAAAACAAAAAAAGTTCACCTTTCGGTAGAAAGATGAACTTTTCCTTCAAAACAGAAATAATTTACAAAGATTGAGCTTTTTACGCAACAATAAAATTCAAAAAAATAACGGCGAGGAAAGGCGCGTCATAAAACGCTGCCTCTCCTCGTTTTTTGCCTATGCAACCGCAAGACCGCATTCATCATCACGGGTTTCGGCATCCAGACATTCTGCCTCGACCTTGACGCTGCATGACGAGCCATTTACGCGCTGAATTGAATCAACCAGCCGTTCAATTAATTCGTTCTTGGATTCTCCGGCATAAAGCGGCCCTGTCCCTGACGCCCAAATAACGTTTGGTCCATCAACGCCGGCCAAGGCCATGTCAATGTCCTCTTCGCCGAATATCCATTCAACCGTGCAAGCGTGAACGATTGCGTCCGCCTTGCCGGGATTAAATCCCGTTATTTCCAAATCCAATTTCCACATATTTTCCATGACTGATTGCTATGCCTCCAAAAAAAAGAGCAGCCGCCCGCAGATAAACTTTCTACCCGCAAAGCGGACTGCTCTATATTTATTCTTGTGTGTCATCCTGCCAGAGCGCGCATATCGTGCATCGGCAGTTCTTCTTCCATCGGATACACTGTTCCGCCGCACAACGGACATTCTCCGCAATAAGTAGTTCCGTCCCGTCCGTTTCCCCCTGTCAATATCGGCACGTCGCTGAATACCGCCAGAGAATCCTCATTAACAAACACCTCATCACACCTTTCGCATTTGAATTGCATAATTATTTTCTCCTTAAAAAAAGGAAAGGCAGGCCCCATAAAGAAGCCTGCCTTCCATTAACCAACAAGCGGCTGTTCAGGCCGCCATTATCTTTCTTTCATTTTTCTCGATACGCTCCGTGGTCGCGGGACGTGCCCTGCCTTTCGCCCATTTTCTGAGCACATTGATCTGATCGTTCATCAGCTTGGACAACGGCACCGTATTACGAATGGCCTCCAGAACAGTCCTTTCGGTTGGCTCTTCTCCGAGACTGAACCCAAGGAAGAGCGCGTCAATAAACGCCTGCTCAACTTCCGCTCCGGTAAAGCCGTCCGAAACCTTGGACAGTTCAGCAAGGTCGAACTGTTTTGCGTCGCGGCCATGTTTCCTGATCTGGATGTCCCAGATAACCGCGCGCTCCTCGGCATTCGGCAGGTCAACGAAAATAACTTCATCAAACCTGCCTTTCCTCAGCATTTCCGGTGGCAGTTGGCTCACGTCATTGGCAGTTGCCACAATGAACACCGGAGAAGTCTTTTCCTGCATCCAGGATATGAACGTGCCAAAGACCCGGCTGGACGTGCCGCCGTCAGTAACTCCTGAACTCCGCGAGCCGCTGAAGCCTTTTTCAATTTCATCCAGCCATAAAACGCATGGTGCAATGGCTTCCACGGTCTGGATGACTGCCCGGAGATTGGCCTCGCTCTCGCCTACCAGTCCGCCGTATAATCTGCCGGCATCAAGTCTGAGCAGAGGGCGCTGAAATACTCCGGCAGTTGCTTTTGCCGTCAGCGACTTGCCTGTGCCGGGGATACCGATAATGAGCAATCCCTTTGGACATGGCAGCCTGTATTCCATGGCCTTGCGGCCAAATGCGTCCTTGCGCCTCAAGAGCCAGGTCTTGAGCAGGTCCAGGCCGCCGATATTGTCCAACGTTTCGTTGACCGGCCAGATTTCCAGCAGGCCGTTCTTTTTCACTGCCGTTGCTTTTTCACGGGCAACTACAACCGGATCAATCTTTTTGCTTTCCACCACGGACAATGCAAACGCATTTTCAGCCTCGGTGGTAGTCAGTCCCATGGCCGCATCCAGAACTGAATCCCGCATATCATTATCCGGCTTCTTTAACCTGGCCGAATTGATGATATTATCCAGCACGTCGCTTAACTGCTTTTTATCCGGCAGGCTGAATTCAATGACGGTTATTTCACGCTCCAATTCTGGCGGCAGCACCTGCCGGCAACCTACAAAAACCAGCGCCTTGCCTTTGGTCTTTGCCGCCATCAGCTCATCCTTCAACGCTCGGCAAAGAATCGGATTGGGATCGGCCAGGAACGCATGAAAGTCACGAAGCAGGATAATGCTGTTCTCCGGAAGCCCGTTAATAGCCTGCACGGCTTCCATCGGATCCTGCGCGCCCTTGCCTTGACCATCCTTCGTATCTACCAGTCCGGTTGTCGCTGACCAGGCAAACAGATTATATTTCAATCCTTCAGCCACGGTTTTAATTTCCGCCTCTACCCTGGTTTCTTCAGGGCTTATGATGAATAGACCGGGATAACCGGCTCGAATATAATTAACGATTTGATTATGCATTATGCCTCCTCAATCGGCTTTTTTGTTTGAATCCATTTTTGATAATCCTGCAAACCGCGTTCATGATCTCCGGATGGCAAATCATCAAGGAAGGTCGCCTCTACAAATACGTCGCAAAATCCGCCATTGGCTTCCCATATTTCACCGGCAAGATGATCAACGAATTCTTCTTCGGTTTCCACAAGATATGATCTGCCGAAGCATGATAACCTTCCTGATTCTTCCCAGATATCTTCATCCCGTATTTCCCAATCGTTTCTGCAAGCTTCAATAAGCTCGTTCTTTTTTGCGGGATTATAATTGCTGATTGTTATTATCATTTCATATGTTCTGCTCATAGACCTCCTCCTTTTTATTTTTCAGCCGAGCCATACCAGGCAAACTCGCCGGTATCCTGATACCGTTTCAATTCACGGATCGCTTCAGCCTTTGTTTTAAACAAGGCCGATATGAAATTAGGATACGGTCTGCCGGAATAATAAACACTGAAACACCAGCCGTTGACGCGCTCCTTTTCATAATCAAGACAGCCCGGACGAATTTCAGTTTTTGTAACAGGATGCTCCATGGACTGGGCAATGCCGGCCAACTCGTATTTATCAGCGATCTGTTGAACGCATTCCTCCGGTGTTTCTCCAGCTTTATGGCACGCAGCTATAAGTTCTCCGCCGACATCATTACTGGTGACGCCATAAACGGTCATTAAGAGATCGTCCACGATGTCCAGATAATCAACGAATGACTTCATGGTTTTCCTCCTGCCGCATTAAGCGCAACGCATCTATCACCGTCGTAATATCACTTATGGCGGCTTGCATGACCCGGACGGCGGTTTCCACTTGTTCTTTATCGTTCGTTTCCGGATCGTACGTGTCCGCAAGCTCCCGGGCAATAAACTGCGCCAGGGTGTCGCCGCCTTCAGGATTTTCCTTCGGACATTCCTTTTCCATATCCCAGTATTTCAATACGAATCCATCGGGATACACGGAAGCGGCCTTACAAATCAATTGGTTTAACTTCATGGCGCCTCCTTAAAACGGTTCGTCCTGTTGTTCCGGCGTAATGAGCAGGGTATTGAATATTTCATCAGCGCATTCTGCCGCTATTTCATACAGGGCGGAATCACACTTGCCCTGGCTTTCTTCAAAATGCACTCTCAAAATATCTTTAACCTGGTCCCGGACTGAATTTTCGTCTGCACCCTTTACGGTACGTATCTCCGGCTCCTCCGACTGGTTGTCATAATCTCTTATTTCAACCTGAACTCCTGGCGGACAATGCTCAATATCCGCCACGCCGCCGCGAACGGTGACGACAACCTTCTTGGCGTGATTATACGGAAGGCCAAGATACAGCGCTTCCTCTTCCGCGGAGATTTCATTCCCGCAAAGGCTTTTAAATTCAGCCAGATATTCTTTCCGCTGTTCTTCGGTCAGCGGTTCAAAATCTGACTTATCTCCGCCCTGGGCCGGAAATGATGCCTTGCGGTCTTCATCGCAATTCATCCCGCATTTAACGTATCCGTAAAATCCGCAATGAATACAATTCATGCTGACCGTGTCAAAGGGCTTATAATCCGTGTAAACGTCCATGTCCTGCCCGCATACCGGACATGCTTTTGAATCTGAACATCCGCTCATATTATCCTCCATTCAGTTAACGTTATAATTATGCCGCCGATATATCCGCGACAGATCGAAATTTGATTCGCTGCCGTTCCACCGTGCATTCCTCAGCGCGCACATCATCGCGCTCGCCCAAATACACGGGCTGATAGAGTGAACCGCCGACGCCTGTGACATACAAATAGCGGATCTCCACCACCTGTCCTACGACGGGAATGTCATGGTTTGGGGGGATTGTGACATTGCCAACCGCTTTCCCGCCCAGCGCTATCTCAATACTGCGACACGCGTTGAGTTTCGCCACCACGCATGAGCAAGTCGCCCAGAACTTGCATTTAATGGCGTTGCCCCCACTGGCAGGCCGGCCCGCCGACCAGCTCGCTCGAAGGTCCTTGAACACAATTCCTTCTTTACCGTCAGCTTTGAGTTCCGTCAGAAACCTTCTTTTACTCTGGCCCCGCGCCATCTTCGCCACGAGGATGTGCCCGCCGAGATTGCCGAATTGCGCTTCCAGCGTTTTCAGCCTGACTTGATATGCTGCTTGACGCAAATCTCCCGTCGCGTTTTCCAGCAGATCGAATGCGTAGAACGTTTCGCCCACGCTTTCACCGTCGATCAGGAAGTCGCCCGGCACCTCCATCAATTGCGCGGCCATTACGTCCGGGAACCCGATGCGCAGCCCGTTGCGGTTGACCGCGACGATCTCCAAGCCAGATTTGCGCAACATCATTCGTTTCCCGTCAAATTTCTCCTGCGCGCACCAGTGATCATTTTTGAGGTACGCCTCGGTCTCGTCTTCCGTGATGGGATTGAGCAGTTGTGGTCTCAAGCCCGTGTCACGCCGCTCCCGCTCCATCACGCTGGTCCCGATGCCCGCGCCGATCCGTGATCCTTCAATGGGCTTGTATCCCTTCGCCGTCTTTGACTGGATGAGCTTTTTATAAATGCTTGCCGCTTCGCCGTAGGGGACCGGCTGCATCGTCTTAGTCCCCGTGTTTAACGTTGCGCCACGCCGCCCAAAAGCGAAGTTGACGACAAACCCTCCGTCCGCCTTCTCAATGCCGGCTCGATACACTTTGTCACTGGATCCTTCGCGGAACTCCAAGTCGATATGCGATAATTGCTCTGTATTCATATATCCTCCATTCAGTTAAATATGTCTGAAATGACACTTCTTTTTTTCATGCCGCTTTCTTCTTCCATTTCCTGTAATCCTGATACCGCCGCTCATGGATTTCATAAGGCAAATCTTCAAGATACGTGGCGATAACATTTACCTCTGCATAACCTTGATTGGCTTTCCAGACGGCTCCGGCGATCCTGTCGGCGAATTCTTCTTCTGATTCCCCGCCGCACAGATTACCTTCGGCATCTGCCATAAGCACAACGCCATCATCAGTTTTGTAACTATCCAGACCGTCAAACGGCCATTCCTTGGCACAGGCTTTATTAATCTTTCTGTGTTTGCTTTTCTCGAACTTCTGTATTTTAACCCGCATACTGTAATTATGCCGAGTACAAGATTATGCCGAGTTTACGCCTGTAAGCGCAGTTTCCCAAGTAATCTGAACAATATTCCGCTGGATTACTCGGCATAATTCTGGTGTCTTTTCCATGGGTAAATTCTACCCAGAAGGGAGAAGACATGCGCATTCATCAACTATCCCCTTGCGTGGCGGGGCAACAGCGACTACGCAGCGGACCATTGGGTTGTCACGTCGACGGATTCGCGGAACTACTGCTGAGCCGAGGCTACGCAAAATCAATGGTTATCTTGAAAGCCCGAATTGTAGCCGAACTGAGCAGGTGGCTTCACAAACGGAAGTATCCTGTTGAGAATCTCGACGAACAAAAGGTGGCCAGATTTCTCGCACACAAACGGCAATCCTTTAGCATTCGTCAAGACAAGGCGGCAACTCTACGCCAGCTACTCGAATATCTGCGCGCACAAGGGGTCATCCCACCCGTTGTAGCCCAAATCGGCGATAGTCCATTGAGTCTTCTCGAACGCGACTTCAAACAATATCTATCCGAAGAACGTGCACTTGCACAGAGCACGCAGATCCATTCGTTCTTCTGGATGAGGCGTTTTCTTTCTGAATGTTTTGGCACTAATCGGATCGACTTCCAGAAACTGGATGCTCTAACGATCAGCCGATTCATTCTTCGAAACGCCCGACGATTTACCTCCTCGGGTACAACAGTGGTGATGGTGTCTTCGCTACGCCACTTCCTAAGATTCCTATATCTGCGTGGCGACATTGCCAATGACTTGGCTGCTTGCGTGCCCTATGTGGCGCATTGGCGGTTATCGACAGTGCCAAGGACGCTTTCCGCGGCACAGGTCGAGCATCTTCTGAAAAGCTGCGACCGGCGCACCGCTACAGGCCAGCGCAATTACGCGATCTTACTGCTCTTGGCTCGCCTCGGACTGCGCGCCGGAGAAGTGGTAGCTATGCAGTTGGATGATATCGATTGGGAAGGCGGGGAACTGACCGTGTGCGGAAAGAGATTACGCAGAGATCGATTGCCGCTCCCGCATGATGTGGGAAAGGCGCTCGCAAAATATTTGCGCTATGGACGTCCACGTTGCTCGACTAGGCGGGCATTCGTCCGCAGAAGAGCTCCTTATGAAGGCTTTGCCTCAAGTACAACTATCCGCAGCATTGTGTGTCGTGCATTAGGGCGCGCCGGATTGGACCCGTCTACTAAGGGTGCCAACCTGCTTCGCCATTCCTTGGCTACAGATATGCTTCGAAAAGGGGCATCTCTAAGTCAGATTGGTGAGATTTTGCGACATCAAAACCTGAACACTACGCAGATATATGCCAAGGTTGATCTCGTAGCGTTGCGTAAACTCGCTCAACCTTGGCCAGGAGGTGAAACATGAGATCGTTTTCTAAAGCCCTCAACGAGTACCTGCGCCTTCGCCGGAGCCTTGGATACAGGCTTAAGGAAGAGGGTAATACCCTTGCGGATTTTATAGCGTTTCTCAATGAGCAGCATGCAACCTTCGTAACTACGGATCTGGCTGTTCGTTGGGCGACGAAACCCAAGGACGTTCTGCCGGGGCGTTGGACAAGACGCCTCGCAATGGTCCGGCGGTTTGCCCAGTATCTCAGCGCGTCGGATGCTCGGAATCAGGTTCCGCCTAACGACTTGTTCCCCTACCGCTACCACCGCAAACCGCCACATATCTATACGGACGAAGAAGTGATGCGTTTGCTCGATGCTGCCAAACAGATGCCAGCGGGAATTCGATCCATGAATAGGTTTCGGTGCTGGACGTACTCGACTCTTTTTGGCCTCCTCGCGGTCACGGGCATGCGCATTAGCGAAGCTCTCGGTCTTGACCGGAAGGATGTTGATTGGGCAGAGGGCGTACTGACCATTCGCGGAACCAAGTTCCACAAGTCACGATTGGTTCCCCTACACCCGTCTACCCAGCGTGTACTGCGACAGTACGCATTTCTCCGGGATCGAGTCCACCCACATGCAAAAACCACCGCCTTCTTCGTTTCCGAACATGGGACGCGGCCGGCTTACTACTGGGTACGTCGCATATTCATACTGTTATTATGCAAGATAGGCTTGCGCGCTCCATCTGACCGACAAGGCCCAAGGCTGCACGATTTGCGGCACCGATTCGCCGTCCAGACTTTACTTAACTGGTATCGGCAGGGCGCCGATGTTGAACAACACATGCCGGAACTCGCTACTTACTTGGGACATGGCGTTGTCACAGGCACTTATTGGTATCTGAGCGCTACGCCCGAGCTTCTGCAATTAGCCGCGATGCGGCTGGATAATAAAGGAGGAGGTTCACTGTTATGAAAAGTCATACGATGTTGGCCCGATTGATCGAAGGATTCTTCACGGAACGTCTCATGTGCCAGCGGCAGGTAAGCCCTAACACCGTTGCCAGCTACCGGGACACGTTTCGGTTGGTGTTGGGCTTCGCGGAGCAGAAACTTAAGAAAGCACCATCGGAATTGGCGCTGGAGGACTTGGATGCGCCATTTTTTGGTGCATTCCTGAATCATATCGAGGAACAACGTGGCAATACCTCTCGCAGTCGCAATCTCCGTTTGGCGGCGATCCATTCGTTCTTCCGGTATGTTGCCTTATATGCGCCGGAGTACAGTGCGTTGATTCAGCGTGTCTTGGCCTTGCCCAGCAAACGGTACGAACGCTCCACGATTGCATTCTTAACTCAGACAGAGGTAGAAGCCCTGCTGGCGGCACCGGATCAGAGGACCTGGGCAGGCCGTCGTGACCGGACGTTGCTACTTCTGGCCGTGCAAACCGGACTACGCGTCTCGGAGTTGATCGGGCTTCAATGTCGGGACGTAGTACTCGATAACGGCGCGCATGTTTGCTGTAAAGGTAAGGGTCGCAAAGAACGGTGTACTCCACTCCGCAAGGAAACGGTGATCGCTCTGCGCAACTGGCTGCACGAACGTGGCAGTCAGGATACAGGAGCATTGTTTCCAAATGCACGCGGCGGCTCACTGAGTCGTGACGGCGTAGAGTACCTGGTGGCCAAACACGTGGCTGTTGCCAGCAAGAGATGTTCATCCTTGGAAGGGAAAAGCGTCTCCCCACATGTTTTGCGTCACACAACTGCAATGGACCTGCTCCAGCATGGCGTAGACCGTGCTGTAATTGCTCTGTGGCTCGGCCACGAAACAATGGACACGCTCCAAGTGTATATTCACGCGAACATGAAGATGAAGGAAGACGCCCTTGCCAAGACGAGACCGCTGGATACACATTCTGGTCGCTACCGACCAGATGACAATCTCTTGGCGTTTCTGAAGGACCTCTGATTATGCCGAGTTAAAACCGTCACTTTGTGGAAGATTCCGCCAGATTCCGAAGGAATTGGAGGTCCTCTCGGCATAATCTTGTACTCGGCATAATTACAGTTATGCCGCGCTAGGCATAATTGTAATATCTGCTCATGCTTGCCTCCGTAATCGTTTAATTGCTTTCTCGGACAGCACGTTCCATTGGACTATCTGGCGAAACACATGATTGATCGGCGCTGAAAACCATTTACGGGTCCGCTCTTCCTTGATGCTGATGACGTCCCCAGGTTCCAGACGCACGACCAACCTGCGCTTCCGATGGTCAAATGAGGATGCCGTCCTGCGAATCACTGTTTTCCGTAATTCAGTTGCCATGATTGCTCCCGTCGAAATATGTTTGTTCCCAGTTCAGGCAGTTCTGGCGGGAAGGTGATTCATAAAGCGTCATGCCTTGTAAATTCTTTACCCGCCATACCTGCCGGTTGTCATCGAACTCAATATTGGTCACCCGCTTGATATGCAGGCGGCCAATTGCGGTCAGATCAATCAATTCCGTGTAAAGCCCGACGCATGTGCCATCAGGCTTAAACACAAGGCTTGTGGTTTCGATCATGCGCCCACCTTCTGCTGTTTTTTGACTGACACTGCACGGTAATACTCGCCCTTCCGGTTTCGGGATGACACCAGGCCAAGCGCCTTTTCCAGAAAGGACGTCGCCTTTTCACAGTCCGAGCCGGTAAAGCCCACGGCTTCGATTTCGAGCGAACCGTCCATGTTGACCACGACTTCTATGCTTTTTTGCGTCATGATAATGTCCCTCCACTTATAGTTAGTTTAATGGCGCCGGTGCCAAGACTGTAGCGCGACACACTGTATCCTTTGCGCCGCGCTTCAATGGTAGTCTTGTGAACGCCGTAGAGCTGAATCAGCCAGCTGAAATTTTTGCCGACTTGCTTCTCCTCGTGACCGTCCCACCAGTCTGTGATGAGCTGATAAGAACCGTTCGCCTGCCTGTTCAGGGCAATGTCAAACGGCCCATGCAGTTTAATCACGTATTCGCCTTGTTGCATCCTGTTGCCGTAACCACGCGCCTGTCCGTTTTGAACAACTGTTAATCCAAGTTCGTTACAGGCGGCCTTCAGGGCTTCAATGTCCCTGATTTGCGTTTCAATTGTTGCGAAATGACTCATGTCCTTTATCTCCAAATAAGAAGGGCCCGGCTGGCATGAAGCCAGACCGAGCCCATCATTGTTTTTGTTTATGCTACCTTGCTCTCAGCACAGGCAGCGTGTTCATTCTCCGCCGGCTCGATATGGAACTTGCGCACGCCCATCTGGCCGAACCTTTCGACCAACTCGCGGCTGTCCTGCTGCGCCATGTCCCGCGCTGTATCCGCCAGGTTCTTCAGGCCATCCTGAAGCCTTTGCCGGGCATAATCGCTGTCGCGGTATTCCTCTGCTGTTTGCGAAAGGAATTCCCGTTTCACTCGTTCCAACTCGTCTTCCAACTGCCGGTCGCCGATAAAGTTTAACGACTTAAACTCATCGATAAATTTTACCAGCCGATTAAGCGTTTTCTGGTGCACTCCTGTCTTGCCCTCGCGCATGGAAACCAGCATATCTTCGCACAGCCTGGCGGTCTGCTCCCGCAGGGATGCCACACAGTCAACGACAAAGCCTTCCACGCCCGCATTGATCTTATCTGCCGCCTGCCTGGCCGCGTTCTCGCGCGCCTGCATTACGGCCATCTGCTCTTTCATCGTGACCGGGTTTATGCCCAGGCCTTCAGGAATCGTGATTTGGAACAATTGGGTTTCAAACCCGAAAAACTGCTCCATCCGTTCCGGGCAAGGGAATGACTCGGCAATCGCGGCCACCAATTTTTCCGGCGTCTTCACGAGTTTTTGAGCCAAGGTCCACCATTCATCAGCGGCAACCTGCCGCATTTCAGCGTACCGGCTGAAGAACTTTTCCTTCTCCTGCTGGAATTCCTGTTCCAGTGCAGCCAGTTTTTTGGTCACTGCTTCCAGCCTGGTGTTCGGCAAAAAGTGTCCCAGTCCATTAAGAAATGGAAAACTATTTACCTCGACCATGTTGTGTGCTCTGCCTTCAATCAAAGCAAAAGCCTGCAGTGCTTCCTTTGGAATGAGTTTTTTATGACCCAGGCTGATGAGCCGTCTTTCCACGTTTTCAGGATCAAGCCCCAGGTCTTCCGCGTTCAGTTTCTTGGTTGCCCGCCAGTAGCGGACCGACACGTTAATCAGCACGCCCTCGCGGGTCAACGCATCAAGTAATTGATTCTCTTTCATCCGATGATTCCTCCATTGTATTGTTGTTTATCCTCGCTGTTTTCATGCCGCCTCATCGCCCGGCCACGGGTCCCAGTCATACGCAAACACTGGCCTCCGCGCCCTTTCGGTTCTGGCCAAAGCAATGCCCATTACGTTTTTTGCTCCGGCAGACTTGAGCACTTTTGCGCATTCCCGCATGGTTGCGCCGGAAGTCAACACGTCATCCACCAGAATGACGCATTTTCCGTAGATAAGGCCTGATTGCGTGACTGCATAAATGTCCTTCACGTTTTCAGCCCGCTCAGCGTCAGTGAAGCATTGATGTTGTTTCTTCTGTTTTGGCTTAACCTGCGTCAGAACGCTTACCGGCAGGACGTTTTCCCTGTGTTTTAAATGGGAATAGATGGCCTCTGCCAGAACTTCTGTCGCGCACCGGCCACTGTCGAGGAAGAGATATAGCTGATGGTCTTCCTCGCCCGGCACGTGCGTGATGGCATATTCCTCATCTTCCAGCAGAATCGTTTCCAGATGTCCGGCAATGATGCGCCCGAATCCTTCAATAGTGGCCTCTGATTTCCGTTTCGCCATGATGACAGCCTGGCTCCAGTCGGAGTTCAGATGCCTGGCGATCTTCCACCTCGGCTGATACAGTCCATAGGCATAAATCCAGCCTGAACAGGCCGGATTAACTTCAAGATTTGTTGCCTCGATTTGCATGACAATGTTCCTTTCAAAAAAGAAAGGGCAGCCGGCGCTTTTGAGGGCGCCAGACTGCCCCATTTTTGTCTGATATTTTCCTATCTATTTCAGGCCGGAGTCAGCGAGGGATTAAGCCTGTTTCGAACGCTTGATGCAGTCTCGCCGGTTGGTCGCGGGATTCCTTTCTTACGCTCCTTGTACAAGGCCGGGCATAGTTCCACGTCCTCATGCCAACGTGTTGCTTCAAGCAGTTGCCTGAGCAGGTACTTGTCACAGCACATCAATTCCATGACATGCATCGATATGTCCTTGTATTTCTTCGCGGTCTCATACAGGGTCTTGTCCGGCGTTGCGCCGAATCGGCCCTCGTCGGCATAATCGCCCGTTACCACGATTTGATTGCCAGCCCATGTGCCGGCTAATTCTGCAAACGGATGGTTCTCCGGTATGTGTAAATCGCCGCTGCCAAGGCCATTGCCGTCTGCCAGCAATATGGCCAGTGCGGTCATTGTCCCGCACCCTGAACTGCCGAACTCCATCAGTTTGAGTCCATCGCCAAATACGCCCGGGCTTAAGGTCTCTTTTTTCGTGATGTTCACTATCTTGTAATACTGTCCCATGTCATTTATCCTTTCTGATGAAAAAAAGGGCAGCAGGTCCTTGATTGGAACCAGACTGCCCTTCAGGTTTATTCGTGGAATAGCCCCGAATTTATTCCAGCGTTTATTTCCGGCTTTATTCGGGGTTTATTCAGGTTATTTCAGGCAGCCGCATTGCACGGCTCATTTGGCTGGACGCAGGCTTCCGTAACCGGAATTTCCGCGTTAATTTTCGGCAGGTTGTTTGAGGCAAGAGCTTCGCGAATAATGGCATTCGCGATCCTGGTCATCGGCATTTTCCGGTCCTTGGCCACAAAATATAATGCGTGGACAAGGTCTTCGGCTATCTTCGGGGAATACATTCTTCACCTCCTCTCTGCATTGTTTTGTGTTTTGAGTTCTATTACTTGAGGCTTTATGCAGTCCCAGAACCACGAGAGTGATTGCGCCTGATACTGAATCGCTTCCGCGATGTGATTGGCGCGAAGCGTTTGTCCGCTTCCCTCAAGCCGGGCAATGGTTCTTGCCACTCTCAGGATGCATTCGAGATTGCACGCCTGTCCGACGTGTTTTTGCCAGGCCTCCAAAAGTTCCTGGGCTGCCTGATCCGGCTTTCCAAGAATTTCAGGGCCGTGCCGCATCGCCAGAATGCGCTCCATCATGGTGGCCTCGCTTTCCCCATCTGGTTCGCTGACAGAGGCGGGCCTTACCTGGCAGGCGTCCATCCAGAGATCGAACTCGTCTTTTCGTTGTCCGAGTCTGGACAGATGCCGATTGATTGAGGCAGGTCTGCACCGGCATTCACGAGTCTTGCTTCCATAGTTTCCGCATTGGCACACGGGATACGTCAGTCCATGAAACATGAGCCCATGTTTCGCGGCTATTCGCCTGCCGGCCCTGACCAGATCGACGGCGCACGAGTTGCTGTTGTACAGGAACACGATCGGATGGGCTCCGGCCAGCGCCACTTCAAGCGCCCGTTTCGAAACCTCCATGCCCGCGATCCTATCCAGCATTACGTATCTTTCGGGAATCTTTCCTATTTTCTCTTGCACGATTTCCATGTTTCCTCCTGGTTGATTTTCACCATAACGTCAATTGCTTCGCCAGATATGTTTCCGTATCGGGCCGGGCCTCTTGATGGAAGATGACAGGCATTACAACATCCGGCGAAACCGGTGTGGTTACCGTATCCATGTCTGGCTTCGATGGCGGTGTTGCCGGCAAGGCGTTGTTTACGGCATCCTTGCAAGGAATTCTTCCCAGCAGACCCGCCATCCGGCCGAATGTATCCAGTCCATTCATGCGAAGCTGGATGCGGCACATCAGGACACAGCGTTGATCTATGTCCGTACCGTAGAGCTTGAGCTGGCCAAGGCCTTCGCGGCCCAGTTCGTCATGTACGACCTTTGCAAACGCCAATAACATGACACCGGAGCCCACGGCAGGATCGCAGACCGTCACTTCTCCTTTCTCCGCGACATGCGCTTCAAATTGCTCGCGCGAGAACTGCATGCACGCCATCATCTCTGCGATATGCCAAGGCGTGAAATACTGCCCGCTTCTGGCAGAGTTCACATCCAGCCGCATGAAGAGTTCTCCGAGGATGTCCTTAAATGGCATTTCCTCGACGGCATCCGTGTAGACACCGAGCAGTCTTCCGAACTCCGCGCCCTCTTCATGCTTGTATTTGTCCAGGCATTCCTTGAATGCTCCCGGATTATTGGCCGCATCCAGGAACGCCCAGACCGCTTCCAGCCATTTCCGGTAGAGATCATAAGAGTGCATGTGCCCAAACACGGCATTTGTCTCAAAGCTTCTTGCAAGTTCTTCGTATGCTGTCCTCTGATGGGCTTTACTCATTGTTCATCACCTCCTTGCCATAGAAAAAAAAAGGCAGGTCTGCCGTACTGGACAAACCTGCCTTTGCGTTGTTTATCGTTGCTGACTCAGGCGGTTCCGAAGTTGCAGAGGCCATGCTCCCGCATGCTGAAGAATCCTTTTGAGGATTCTGTTGCTTTGCCAATGATGACATGATCTTGAACAGTGATGTCCACGATCTTGCCGGCATCGATTAACCGCTTGGTGATCTTTATATCCTCTGCCGATGGTGTTGGGTCACCGCTGGGATGATTGTGCGTCAATACAATCCCCGCCGCATTTTCCAAAATAGCTTGGCGAAAAATTTCCCTGGAATGAGCCAGCGAAGCATCCACCAAACCAATGGTCACCATCTGCCGGTTAATCAGGCAATTCTTGACATTCAGTATCAGCACATGAAATGACTCCTGCGCCAGTTCGCTGAGATCAGTACAGACACGCGCCACGTCTTCCGGGCTGCGAATCCGTTCCTTGCCGGTTTCCCGTACTAAGGGCAACTGCACAAGGGCAGTAACGAAGTTCATAAGTTACTGTTCCTTTCCGTTCGCCGGTTCTGACCCGACAACCGCTTCCAGAATGCGCAGGCTTCTTTCATCCACTATGACTTCAGTGCTGTATTTCGTTATGCCTTTTGACTCGAACTTCGACGTATTGACCCTGCCTTCCAGTCCGATCATCAGGCCCTTGCTGTTCTCCATCAGGAGATTCTGCGTGTTTTCAGAAGGCCTGAAAATGACGCAGGGCACATAAGCCCATCGATCCTTCCTGGTCTTCTTGTCCTGACCGTAGCGGGTGGCCAGAGTGAACCGCAGAACTTTCTTTTCGTTTCCGTTCAAGACCGCGTTCCTCGGCAGACTTCCAACTCCAATGAATTTATTCATTTCTTGTATTCCTTTTATGTAATTCTTCGATTTACCGACTCATTTTATTTATAAACACCTTGTTAACACCTCGTTCCGCTTTAATGGAAACACATGGAATAACCTCCTTCCTGTATTCAAAGCGCAATAGCTCGCGCTTGAATAAAGATTTTGCCGTTTCAAAAGAAAAGACGCCTGAATCCGGCAGGAATTCAATGAACGCCACGCAAGGAACCATTCCCTGTGATTTTTATGAGCAAAGAATGCTCAAGTGATTTACGAATGGGTTACATACCTATAAAGTCGCGGAACTATTTAAATTCTTCTGCTCCAATAAAATATTTCGGCAGAATATTTATTAAGTTGAAATGCTTTATAGGGTCAGGAATGCCTGAAGAGAGAACTTAATGCCTCACTAACTCTTTCCACTGTTTCCTACTATCGATTTATTAATTTCCCTATAGATCGATATACATAATCGATCATAGAGGCCGGAAACTCATGCAAAGACCACATCACATCATCAAAGCAGGACCTTGCAGGGTCAGCATCTTCACGAACTCTGTGCGGATAAATGGAAGAGACGTTGAATTTCCCAAGCTGAAACTGGAAGTAATATTCCGCAGGCATGGCCGCTGGGGCAGAACTTCTTCAATATCGCTTCGGGAATTGCCTGCGGCGATTCTGGCGTTGCAAAAGGCGCATGAATATTTATTGTCGGAACGGGGAACAAACAATCAAGGATTACCGAAAAATATAAATAGAAGCTCTCCGTAATCCCAAAAGGAACATGTTGAAGAACAGACTCTACGCAAGTTGAATTTCCCGGCGCGTAATGAAATCGTTACACGCCGACGCCCGGCGGGTAACGAAAGTGTTACACTCCGGGAATACATGTTTGCAAAGAATGGGGTTCTTCACTTGACGAGAAAGGCAGCGATAAATTTCGCATCTTTTGTCTACAAGCAATATAAATACAGTTCCCCTTATGGAGTAACAACATGGCAAACATCAAAATCTCGATACACAAAAGAAACCTTGGAGCCAGAAAGAGCGCAATGCCAGCATGGAAAATATCAGACGATGATAAGAATGATCTGCTTAAATTTCTAGACGACCTGTCATTAGGAAAAATCAACCGCGGCATGAAGATCTCAGAAACAAGGCAGATCAAGTATCTGGACATTCTGAAAACACCGCTGGAATATTTCAATAAGCCTTCATCCAAACTGGAGCTCAAGGATATCGAGGATTTTGAGAGAGCGCTTTCATCCAACCAGATAAAGAGTTATAAAAACGAGCCTTTTGCCGCCTCAACCAAGGCAGATATAAGAAGGCTTTTGAAAATATATCTCAAATGGAAACTGGGTGATACAGAACACTTCAGAAATCTTTGCGGATGGCTGGACACTCGGGAGCCTGCGAGAACTCCTGAATACCTGTCTGAATTGGAAGTTGAAAAACTCTATAATGCCTGTCAAACACCTGAAGAACGGTTTTTCATTGCTGTCATATTTGACTCAGGGGCCAGGGCAGAAGAATTTCACAATATCCGGCATGAGGATATCGAGCTGCCAAATGGATCACAAAGTTACGTAAAAATCACGATAAAAAAGGAGTATTCTAAAACCTTGGGCAGAACCATTTCCTTGTATTGGAAGCATAGCTCAGAGGCCGCAAGAAATTACCTGAAAGAAAGAGAGGTTCAAGGTATCCGGCAAAACGAGCCTGTTTTCCTGCCCAACTATGACGCCATGAGGCAGTTTCTTTACAGACTGGGAAGAAAGGTGTTGAAAAAATCTATCGGCTATCACTTATTCAGGCACAGTTCAGCAACATATTATGCCTCCAAGCTCAACAGGCAACAGCTTTGCTATAGATACGGCTGGAAATTCAGTTCTGATATGCCGGACGTTTATATCTCAAGGTCTGGAATGGAAGGCAAAGAACTCGATGAAAAATTTGCATCCACAACCATGGAGGAATTGAAAAGCAAGTTTGAAAAACAGGAACAGGAAATTCAAATTCTGAAAGACACTAATGCAAATCTAATCGAAAACAATGAAGATATGGCGGTACGGGAAGGCATCCGCCTGACTGTAGACCCCGCCATGAATGAGCTCTTAAAAAACCCGCAGGTCCGGCAGGCGCTTTCCCTGCTGGCAAAACAGATCAAACAAGCCCGACAGCCCTAACAATTCCGTATTTATTGTCCTCTAACCTTTTAAGCAACAGAGTCTTTAATGCTCTATGATCTCTGATAAATATCAACCATATAGGCATTTATCTGTTGAGGATAGAGTCATGGCCGAAATGCCGGACTGGATCAAAATAGTCAATGAATATATGCATCTGGTTAATAGACAGTATTCGCAAATAAAACATCAACCAGACGATGGAAGACGAAATATCTCAACATAACCGGGACATAGGCAGACTCGTTGAGATGGTCCAGCATATACCGATGCAAATAGAAAACATAGAGCATAACGTGTCTTCAACAAAGAATACCGTGGAATTAATGGCCGTCAAACTCGATGACCTGATTGGTAAATTGGAACGCCGTGATTTTCTTGATAATCCTTCCCAATGGCCGCATGGCGCGATTGAAAGCAATAATAATTCTGATTTCGGACCGCTTCTGTAAATGATTCCTTGATTCCGGCAGGAAAAGTTCATTGCCCAACTGTTTTTTCGCATCTTTTGTCTACTAAGTTTAAATACAATCCTGTCTTTATTGAAAAATGACAGCAGATAAATATGAGCAGGCAAAGGAAACAAGAACAGAGCCATCCCTGAGAGATGTCCATGAGGCAGTGACCTCACTTACGGGTCTTGTTCGGAATATGTCTTCCCAGATAGAAGACATAGCGAGCACTACCGAGGATATCCAGGACATGGTGTCCTACAGCCATAACTCGCCAAACTATGGTGGCCTTGATGATTCAGAGGAATAATCTGGTTTTCAGATCATCGTTGATTCCCGCCCGCAATTCAAACAATGGAACAATCATCTTATGAAGCAGATAAAGACAATTGGCAAAAATACCTGATTCCCATTAGCGGCAGTTATATCGCCGGTTCTCGACCGCAATCAAGCGATCTCGTCGATCTTATCACAGGCCAGCAACTCAGATTCAATTATCTCTCTCTGGAAACAATTATCCAACTGCTGAATGAGAGGCAACAGATCAGGGACAAAAACCATATCGGAATTATGGGCCAAATAACAGACGTATCCGGAGAAATATCTTGTTTTGAAAATCTGAAATATAGCCAGGAAGCAAGGAAAACAGAATTGCGCTTGGCAAAACTTAAAAATGACTTGGAACGTGAATTGCGGGACCAGGATGTAACGCTCTGGCGGGATACTTTTGAACTCAGGAAAGAGCTTATAGACGCGGAGAAACGCTATCAATCCTCAAAGCTTCGTACCGGTCTTGTTTCCAATTCAGATCACAATGAAAGTAAACCAATTTCAATCGCAACATATTCAAGATATGTGCCAGGCTCTTAGGCCTGTCATCGGAGAACAAGCAGGCAAGCTGTGGCAGAGCTATATCTACGCTGACGAGGAATCAAAAAAGGAAATCGAGGAAACCATTGAATTGCTTGCATTGTCCAGCCTGAGAAATGATGTTACCAATACGACTCCTGTGTTCCTGCCTCCTTCACGAGAAGAAGCGCAAGGAGAAATTGAAATCGGCCACGTTGTTTATAATGGAAAAATACTGTGCCCGTTTGGCCTTAGAAAATCAGAGCTTTTCCAGCATTTCTCCTGCTTTTCAAGATCAGGCGGCGGTAAAACCAATCTTGGCTTTTTGATTTTAAGATCATTAGCCAAGCAGAATATTCCTTTTCTTGTTCTTGAGTGGAAAAGGAACTACAGGGACCTATTGCCGCTTCCGGAATTCCAGAACTTGAGAGTCTATACAATAGGCAGAAACATTGCCCCATTCAGGTTCAATCCTCTGATACCGCCGAAGGGTGTGGATCCAAAGTCATATCTCAAAAAGCTTCTATTCGTGCTCGCCGATAGTTTTCTGCTGGGGCCAGGAGCATTATACCTGCTTCAGTGCGCCATTGACGACGTGTATCAAAGGGCAGGAGTTTACGACGGCACTGTCAAAGCCTACCCGACTTTCCATGATATATTTCGCTGGATAGAATCTTGCGCGGCAAATGCAAGAGGCAGGGAAATGTTATGGGCTGCATCCTGCCTAAGAACAGTATCTTGCCTTTGTTTTGGTCAGATAGACGACATCATCAACACAAACTCAAACCAGGATTTGGAAAAACTTTTACAGCAACAGGTGATATTTGAAATGGATGCCTTATCGCAAACAGACAAGGTGTTTTTTATTCAGTCCATATTGTTATGGGTTCATGATTATCGCATGACCCAGCCCCAGCGGGAAGAGCTGGTCCATGCCATATTTCTCGAAGAAGCTCATCATATTCTGTCAAAGCGCGGCAAATATCTGGCAGGAAACGAATCAATTACCGACGTCATTTTCCGCGAAATCAGGGAATATGGAGAAGCACTGCTTGTCTATGACCAAATGCCCTCTGAAATATCCAAAGCCTGTCTGGCAAACTCATACTGCACGATTGCATTGAACGCTAAGGAAAAATCAGACGTGGCAACCCTCGCCGCCTCGATGCTGCTTGATGATTCTCAGCAAGATGCCCTCGGAGAGATGGAGATAGGAAAAGCTATTGTCAAGCTTCAGGGTCGCATTATGAAACCGTTTATGATTCATATTCCGCTGATGCCAGTTAAAAAAGGCATTATTAACGACGACATGCTCCAGGAAAGAATGAAGCCATACATCGCCATTCAGTCTGGCAATGGCCTTGACGAGCTTTCAGACAATGAAAAGGAATTTCTTCGGGATATTGCCCTGTTGCAGAATTCCGGCGTAGCGGCAAGATATCATCGCTGCGGCTTAAGCGGCCGGCAAGGCGATAAGACTAAACGTTTGCTTCTTGAAAAGGGTTATATTCAGGAGCAAGAAGTTATATCAGACAAGGGAAAGAGTAAGGCTCTTCGATTAACCGAGAATGGAAAGAAAGTATTAAGCGCCTATTATGGCCTGTAAGAAATCATCATTGCCGTTCAGTTCGTGCCGGGAGAATTATCGCTTTCGCCAGGCATATCAACGCCTTTTTGAGAAACATTGTCTTTAATTGGCTTCAACACAATGTTGTCGTCACTTTCAGTGACGAGAAACTTTGCTCCTGGATTTAATCCCAAGCTGGCTCTGATTTTACGAGGAATTACGATTTGACCATTTGAAGATAACTTTGCTGTTGGGTTTTTCATTCTTTGACCACCTATTTGCCGTTGAAATAAATGAATACTGCATATTTAAGTCTTTCGCTTGTTCACGATGCCATACGGTCAGGACTGCCAGAAACCGTTGGTGTTCCTGTCCATTGCTGGACGATACGGCTACCTTTATCAGTAAGGCGATAAAACTTACGTCCGCCCGCTTCTGTAAAGCCGACACATTCTATGACACCTCGTATTTCAAGGCCTTTTAGCGTCCGCGTGACTGAACGTAGCCAAAAGGTCTGCTGGCCGCTAATCGCTCGTCTGATTTCTTCTGCTGTCCAGCCCTGCTGTTTTTGACATGACCGGCTCATTTCTTTTACAATCAGCCTGCGTATTTTTGCGCGGACAACGAAATAATAGACCTTCCAATCAATGCCAACAGATGCATGTAACTCTATTCCCAATGCTGTCGGAACAGTCTCCATGCCATATTCTGTCCAGAAAAAAAGGTTACATTTCACTTTTTCGCGAGACTTGTAATAAACCAGCCCTTTTTCCATAAACAACTGCAATAAAGAAGAAATATCCTGAAGCTGGATTCTTGGATTGATTCGCCTTGCCTCTTGCCAGATTTCACTGGTAGTCATCGGCTTTAATAAAACCATGGCAATAACACGCGGCCGTCCCCTGGAAACCCATTTGAGAATACCCTCTTTTTGCATACATTAGAAAGCTCATCCTATACATAAAAACTTAGAGGACATTTTATGCGGAAAAATCATCTCGGCAAAATTCTCAGTTTCGACTGGTTTTTCTCAAGATTAAGAAAGCATGCTCCCGTGCTTCGCCACCATTTCGGATTTAATTTCTAACTTCTCATTCTCCCCATCCCTCCCTAACAATTAATCAATCAAACTGATACACAACAACTTACATAAACAAATTAAATCATCCAAAAAATCAATCAAAATCAAACACAAATACCCCCGGTACATCCGTACACAACATCCATATACCGTCCCGTCAAAATTCAATACAACCCACTTCCCAACAGGAAACGAAACTAACCAGAACATTCAAAAATTCACATTCATGCCGGTCATAAATTACCGCATACGCACTAAAAATCGCCTAAAACGTAGCACAGATAAAAACTATCATTCCCAACTATCCGATCCATTTACCAGGATTCTACGCAAAAAAAAACATAACACCGTCAGCAAACGCCCGTCCGTTAACACGCGAACGTCACAAGACCGCGAACAAAAACTCATCATGCGCCGAAGGTGCCTATCTCTTATTTGGCCAAGTGGCCATCAGGACATGCCCTTGGGCAAATGTGCCCCAGCCACCCTCCACTCCATGCTGGGCACGCCTATAAGCTCCCTCTGGAATCAGCTTCAGAGCAGAACCTCGAAGCTGATGACGAGCGGAAGCGCATAAATTGAAGCCAAAGCCGAAAATCATTGGGTTGCAGTTGAGCAAGCGAAACTGCCCCTTGATTTTGGGCTGGCGAAAGAATTTCGCTACATAGGCCCGAAATCCGAGCCTATGGTATCCTATGAAAAAGCTCTCTGGCTCTCTCATTCTCAGCCTGTGTGGCAGGCTCTACCCCCTGAACCCATTCTGCCTTAAAAAAAACAGCCCCAGCGGTTATCCCGCCAGGGCACTGTTCCTATTTACCAGCTTATATACGGATATGGCTTTAACCCGGCTTCCTGTTTTTCAATCCCAAGCTCAAAGAAACTGAACAAGGAATTCAACCAGGACACCGCGCTCCTGAAATCGTCAATCCCGCCGACATATACCTTCATTTTCTCGGACGCCCCTAATCGCTCTCCCAACTGCCTGACAGCCCCAAGCACTGCCAGTGCCTGTTCATGCTGCGGCTTCATGGCTTCCGCCTTATCCTCGCCAATATCAAACGGCTTGCCGGTTACGACACTGAGCAAATACCGAAACCCTATGGCATTCAGCATCTCAAAATTGCCCTTGAAATCATATTCTTCCGGCGAACGCTTTGCCCAATATTTGTCTGCAAATAACAGTCTCAAAACAGCGTTCTCCCTTGCCATGCCAATGCTGGCCCGAAGATAACCCACAAACCCGCCTTCAATTGACCAGCCGGTATATTGCGCCTTTTGTTCTTCTTCTGTCTTGCCTTCCCATTCAAGATAAACATCTGTTCCCATTTTTCATCTCTGCACCCCCTTTCAATTGTTCCTATTGCATTACCAATTCCGAAGGCCGGCAGGCTGAGGATCGCGGAACGGAAGTGCCGGCAAGAAACGGAGTGCAGCGGCAGTGCGTGAGCAAGCTGAGCATTCAACGCACTCGGCGAAGCGAAAGGCTTATAATGAGGTGGCGCGAATGCGACGGAGCCCTTTTATATGACTTTCAGCGAACCCGCTCCCGAAGCCATTGGCTGAGGCTCATCCGCCCACCGAAAATCATTGGGTTGCACTGTTTCGGTTAGAAACAAGTGAAGCGGGTGCCCCTTGATTTTGGGTGTGGCAAATGAACTTTTCATTCCCGCCTTCTTTGGTTAAATGCTTTGTGTAGCAAAAAAAAAGATTATTTAGCCGCTAACTGCATTTTCTCTGCAATATCCCGTATGCAATAGAGGCAGAACCTCTCGCTTGACCAATGATATCCATGGACAACAGCGACAGGCTCGCCTTTTTCAATCGTGCTATTGCATTGGTGGCATTTTCCTCTGCCATTAGCTTTGCCTATTGTTATACTCACTTTCTTGTTACCCCCTTTCAATTCTTTAGAGCAAGCCGGGGATTTCTCCCTGCTTATTGCTTCAGCTTTTCTCGCCTCAGCTGAATGGTTTATCACGGTCAGCTTTCCAACTTCCCATATCAAGCTGCATATATCGCCTGCTAAAAAATCATTATTGCGCAGGTGCGAGCCGCTTATTCTTATGTAAGCGCCCTTCATATCTTCGTATATTTTCATAGTGTTTTGTCTCCATGAATTTAGTTGCTCCCCGCTAAATTCATGGCTGTAAGCGAAAACCGCGGGGCGCTTTAAAGCGAAGATTATTTACGCTTTTCCCTCGTGGAGCTGGGCGAAGCGCCCAAGCGCAGCCCCTCGCACGAGGGTCGGGCAAAGCCCAAAAGCCTAAATAAGATGAGCGATTGCGGGAGCGCGTTTTCGGCTCTCTGCTGTCCGCAGGACGCGCCGAAGGCAAGAGACTAATTCTGCCCGACCCTCTAAACTCTTTCCAGCCTCTGCTATTACTCCCAATCCATGTCCTTGTCACAGGCCTCGCAAATCCAATATCCATGACCTTGTTCGTCGCCAATCGGAATCACGCCCCGGTCTTGACCGCAAAATGCACACGGGTCGTCCTCTTTATTCGGCATTGGTTCTGCCTCTTGTATTCCTGCCATCTTCAATCCACCTCCTTACATCTCTTTGAGCCAGAAAAAAGAAACAGAAAAAAAACACGAAACGAAAAAAGGCCTTAAACCCTTGTCGCTTGGACTTTTGGCTTTGACTGTTCTTGGTCTTCCTTGTCAGTCTTGGCCTGATTTACCCATACAACAACGCCTTTGCCCTTGTAATCCGGGTCACTGTTCTTGTCCTTGTAGTTGTTCAGGAACGCCTTCAGGTATCCTTCTTGGCCTTCAACCTTGATTTGCAAATAGTTTTCCATCTTTTATCCACCTCCTTTCAACGATATTAAGCATAAACGCATTGGCCTTACTCCTTGTCCTCCGCCACGACCGCATACACATTCTCAGGATGCCAGCGCCGCATAAATTTCCTGATTTCCTGCGCCTCTGACCAGCTTGGCAGTTCAGTCAGCGCTATGCCGTCTTTCATCAAAACATATTTATCATTCATCTTTTTTTTCACCTCCTTTCAGCAGTTCTGTATTCATTCTTTTGTTTCGCCGTTCCCGACTCATCAGTTCGGATTTATCCGAAGACAAAAAAATAAAAAAAGATATCAATCAATGCTCCCTGTTATCGTAAAGCTTTTGGTCGCAGTATTCGGGATTGCCTTATGCCAGCCTTTAAGAGTTATCGGCTCATGCTCTCTTCCCGTATGGGTTACATTTCCGGTCACAAAATTCTGGCCTTTCTCAACATACAGCTTGCTTACCCTGTTCGGCCTGTTATTGCCCGCCTTCAAGTCTGCGCCGTTTGAATAAAAGTTAAACTGGCTCTCGTATTGCTGTGCTTTTCTTTTCCAATCTTGGTAAATTCTGATTTCCTTGTTGTAGTCTTTTATCCGCTTAATCAGGCTTGCCCTGTATTTCTTCTTCACTCGGCTAATTTCTTTTTGCTTCTCTTTCAGGTCTATCTCAGCGCCGTGACTAACCCAAAACCCAATATTGAATTTGTCTGTGTCAGGAGTGTTCTTTATCCCTTTGGTAACATTCACAGGCAAAGCAGGTTTCTTCTCGCTGATTTTTCTCTTGGTCGGAATAAAAAACCATTCGCCCTGCCTCAATACTTTCAGTCCTTTCTTCAAGGCATTCCTTACTTCCAAAGGCATTAACAATTCGTAGGCTTCCTTTATCGTCCTTGCCCTTGCCGGCAATTCAGCCAGAAAAGGATTAAAGCGGTAAAACTTCAACTCTCTTCTATCCACGTCAAACAGGAAATATTTGTTCTTGACCTGAAGCAACATTGCGCCGACAAAATGCCTTTTAGCCAGCTTTGTCCTGTCCAGATAAGTATATCTCCAGCCCTTGACTTTCTTTCCGATTTTATCCGATTGCACCAAGTCTCTTTCCATGCTCAAAATCTTTATGTCCTTTGTCTCCTTGGGTTTTGAAATCTGCGTGTTATCAAATATTATCTGAACCGGCTTGAGCTGCGCTGAATTCTCGTCCCACTCCCACCTCGGCAAAATCAATTCGTCTTCGCCTGACCTTTCCACTATTCTGGTCTTCTGAATATCCAGTTTGGCTTCCTGAAACACATTGAAAGGGATTAAAGGTATGTTCATGTCAAACATGACCCTTTGAGCAGGGGCTTCATCTCCACGCCGATAGCTTCCGCATCTCGGCAGTTTTGAAGCATTGCCTATTATCGTCTTGTTTTTCAATCTCAAGGCGATTATGTCCTCTCCAAAATCCGCGTTCCTGCCTTCGCCTTTATAGACCAGCTTGTCTCCGATTATCTCGTAATTGCCGACTTTCCTTTTTCTGCCGTGCTTGTTATGGATAAATGCCCTGACAAGCCCCTCAAATGTGCTTATGGCCTTGCCGGTTTTCACAACCGCCCCAGTATGCTTATTTACCTTTTCCATTTCACAGCCGGCGCTGGTTTTGGCTCTCCAGCAAAAGTCATCATTGCCGAACTTGTAATTGTCTTCCTGTATCGCTAATTTCTTGTATTTATCCACAAAATTGCCGAATATGTCCGTGGCATGCGTGATATGATTTTCGTCGCCGGACTTTTCTATCAAGACATTGCTCTTTCTTGCCTCTGTAAAAAAATTGCTTCTCCAAGCATTTATTTTGACCTCATAAAGTTTCAGCATATAGCTTCCCACCTTTTTCTTCCTGATTACTGATTTCGTTGTTTTCTCTTTCTTTTCTACCATTATCTAAGCTCACCCCCTTTCAATAATTCTGAAATATTCAAGCTGGCGGCGGTCTTGGTTAGCCCGTCAATATCATAACCGAGAGTATCAATGCCCTGTTTTGCCAAAAGTCTCTTTAAAAATTCCTTTTGCTTGTCAGTGGCAAAAGATTCCTGCTTCGTATCGGCTGCATCAAGACCGCCTGCCTTGTCCATGTTCTCGAAAAAAAGCGTTGCCTGTCTGCCGTTGGTTGCCTGCTTTGTTTCGACAATAGGGGCGAATGGGTGTTGGCAATTCTCCGGGGATGCCTTTTCTCTAAAGCATCTATCCTTATTTCCCTCATATAAATCACTGCCTATCCAGCTGTCGCTCTTGAAATTCCCTGCCATGCCGTCTTGTAGCCATTGCGGAAGCTCTTGAAGAATGCCGTTGGTTTCCTGAAAAGCCACAATCCACACATAAACCTTTTGAAGTATCTCAAGCAGCAAAGGCTTTATTTTTTCCTTGTGGCTCATGAGCAGGGCGTGACCAAACTCATGCCTGAAAGCTCCGCTCCATTTTTCATTTTCGTGATAGATATTGTCGCTCCGCTTATAGCTTGCCAGAGTGATAGCTCCTGTCGTGTCTGTTCGGGGCAAGTATCGCAAGGCGGAAATAAGCCCCAACAGGCATTCTGACTTGGTATGCTTGTGCACATTAAAGTCAAAAGCTCTGGCTTTCAGGAAAAAGGTCTGCACCACTTGAATTTCGCCGAGGCTCAATCCTATCTGCCTCATAGCCAGAGCATCAAAGACCGGCAACCTGTTGTCTTCTTTTTCCGTTTCAACAAGAAACCGCTCCTCTTCTTTCGTAAGCTCTATTTCCGCCATTCACCGCGATACCCTCCTTTCAATAATTTCTCAACAGCGCCGATAAAATTGCCAAATCGTTCTTCGTCCATCACAAGAGCCGAAGCAAAATTATGAAGCCCCTCGCCGATTTCCTCCCAGACATCCGCAGCGTCGGTTTTCTCTGACTCCCAGACATAGAGGTCAATGCCATCGTCCAGCGCATTCCACTCCAGCACATGCCATTTTGTTCTGCTTTCTGTTTTTTCAGCTTCAACAAGAAACGGCTCCTCTTTTTTTGTGATTTTTATTTCTGCCATTCACCCCGACACCATCCTTTCAAATTCACCATTTCTTACAAATAATTCTCCAGAAAGTTCTGCTTCCAATAATTCATCCTCGCCGGCTTGCTGGTTTGTCTCGCTGACCTGCCAGCACTCGGTTATGTCAAACTTACACCGGCTCCAGCCCAGTTCTTCCTCTGCCTTGCTGATGGCTTCGTCCTCGCTATTTGCTTCGGCTAATATCTTCCCCTTGAATTCAACTACGAACTCGCTCATTTTTCCCACCCCTCAAAACACCCGAAATCTTCGCAATCATTGACGCATACAGCCAACTCCTTGACTGTTACATAACGCCATTTGCATTGAGAATGACCTGTGGATTCGATATCTCCGTATTTCCATAAATCAACATATTCCTGACAATCCTGACAATAGAGATAATCCTTGATTGTCATTCTTGGTTTTGAATTTGCTGGCATCGTAGTATTGCTGTTTCGCTTCTTCGTGCCCTTAACCTTCAATCTATTTTTTCCCATTGTATTACCTCATCCATCTTTCTTATCTTGAACCCTTATCCCCAGAGTCCCTATGCAGATAACAATATGCGCAGACCGGCAGGGCAAGCACTGGCGGAGTGGAAGTGAACACAAGTGAGCGGAATGGAGCCTGAAGTGTGTGAGCGGCACGCTGAAGCCAGCAAATATGAACAAGGCATGACTTGGCGAAAACGTGCGAAAGGCTTAAAATAGGGAAGCGCAGTCCTGAGATTCAGTAAGCTGAACCCGGCTGGGATGCGAATGCAGTCTCAGGCAAGACCCTCTTTTTATGCGTTTCAGCGAACACGCTGGGCACGGCCGTGCCCCTTGATTTTTTCTGGCGGGGATATGACAACGAACTAGAATTGATATTTTCCGGCAGGCCGGTTTAAAGACCTGTAGGAGAACCTTTGGGAATATTGTTCTCCAGATTATTGATCGGTTGAATCAAGCAATGTTTTTTTGGCCGCTTGAAAAAGAATTTCCCAATTTTTTTCTGATAAATGAAATTTTGGCTTCCATTTAAGCTCTGCCAGCGAATCACTTATTGAAAATATTGTTGCAATGTCAACATTTCTGTATTTCGCTACTGCAAATAGCGCTGAAGCTTCCATTTCAACAGTCGCTACTCTTTCCTTCTGATATTGCTTTGCTTCCGCAACTGTTTCCCTATATGGCGCGTCGGTTGTCCAACTGGCTCCAACAATAAACTTTTGGCCAAGCCGTTGTAATACTTTCTCCACCTTTTCAGTTAGTCCTTTAGATGCATAGGCATACTTAGAATGTTTGAGGTAATGATGTGAAGTCCCTTCATCACGAATTGCCCTATCACAAACGACAATATCTCTAATTTTCAAGTTTTTCTGCAAAGTGCCGGCTTCGCCTATGGAAATAAATTTTTTGACGCCAAATGCAATAAGCTCTTCCATCAACGTTACAACAACAGGAGCGCCTATTCCAAATTTAGCTAAAACGCCTATTTGATTTTCTGTTTCGTTCAATAAATAGAATTCTCCATAAAAACCTTCGGTCTTCGTTGTTTTATGATTTTTTAAGATATGTTTTAACAATCTGCCGCTGTAACAAAGAATGACCCCTTTTGGCGGATTGAATTTTGGATATTTGCCAATTTTCTTCTGGTAATCCAGAAACTCCCTTGGAGTAAACATGGAGTCCTGTGCGTGCTTATTTTGTAAGTTCGGAAATCCCATAATGAACCAATTTAAGAAATTATCGTTTAAATATTTTGCCTGCTTCTCATGGTCAATATAGTTGCCCTAAGAGTTGTCAATTATCCATAGTTCTGCAAGGATGTCATAAGAATACCGATTTGCCAAGCTATCGTTCGTTATGCGTCCAGAAATGCATGCTTGTCATCTGGATTCTGGACGCGGAAAGCCAGCCAAGCCATTCACGCATCATCAGACCGGCAGTTATCTTTAGATATTGGAAGACAGCCAATTTTTGCGGCGATACTAATGTTTTATCCGGCAATGGCTGGCGGGAAAGAAGTCTGAATACAGACACAAATATCCTTTGCAGAGTAAAGAATTATTATACTCCGCGTTCATCTTGTTCGATAGCACGAAAAATGTCTTTCATTTTTTAAGAAAACTTTTTATTTCTGTAATTATTTTGTTGTAATGATTGCTTTATCTATCTATAAATATGGACGGGATTATGGAAAAAATGAATAAACGAGCCCCGATAATTGAGGGTAGTTACGCGTTATTTCGTTGATCTAAAAAACGACCAGGAGATATTAATGAAAATCAAAAGTTCAATGATGCAGCAAAAAATTAGAATTACCGGGTTATTATTCATTACAATGCTTGTCATGCTTCCCGGCTTTGGCAACGCTCAAAAGGCGAAAAAGGATGCGGCCGCAGACGAGTCCGCCAAGGAAACAGAGGTCTTGAAATTCAACACCCCAAAAGAAGCCTTTACTTCTTACACGGCTTCAAACGCGACCGTGACCGTAAAAAAGACCGCGCTGGAATATCTTCAAAATGAAACCAAGTCGCAAACCGAAGCCGACGCCCAGGCAGCGGTGACGCAACTAATGGCTCTTTATACCCGCGAAACCAATACAACCGCACTTGTTCAACTGTGCTCACAGCGGCTGACTGTTGAAAAAGACGTCAATACGATCAATTCACTCGTAACGCAATTGATTACTCTTTATACGCGTGCAACCAATACAACGGACCTTATCCAATTATGCTCGCAGCGGCTGAATGTTGAAAAAGACACCAATACGATCTATTCACTCACGACAACTCTGGCTGGCGCGTATCAGACCGCCCAGGATTATACCAATGCCGTCAAAGTATTGAATGGATTTCTGGAGAAGCAGCGAACCCAGACAACACCGGCCAATGTGCTGGCGACAGCCACATCCCTTTCCGCGTTATATATTGCCAAGATAGGCCAGACCAATGAAGCCTTGACCATGTTAGATCGGGAGTTAAAGCAATTGCCGCCTGATGCCGAAAAGGAGCGGAGCGGCATGGTGGGGCTGATATTGAGAACTTTCTCACAAGGCAAAGCCAATGATAAAATCATAGAATTTTGCGCCAAACAGATGGAGGCTGAAAAATCGCCCGTAGTGCTTTATACTTTGGCCACGGGATTATCAGGCGGTTACCAAGGATTGCAGGACTACACAAATTCAGCCAAGGTTCTTGATACTTTCCTGGAGAAAAACCGCGCAACATCCCTGCCGCCCAACGTGTTGACAACGGCAAAAACCTTGTCAGGCCTGTATGTTGACAAATTCACCCGGCCTGATCTTGCCATTGCCATGTGGGACAGGGAGCTCAAGGCCTTGCCGGTGGAAGCCGACCCGGAAAGGGCAGGAATGCTGATTGCCAAGGGCGACATCTGCTTTTTAACAATGAAAGACATGGCGTCGGCGGAAGCGGCCTATCTGGAAGCAACGAAACTTGACAAGACCATTCCGGCCAATGCCGTGATGAGTGAAGCCTACATCAAGCTCGCCCAGGTCTACGCCAAGAAGGGTAATCCGGATCAAGCCGGCGCGGTCTTGCTTATGTGCCTGACCAACTGTCCGACGTTGCCTGCTTCGCCGCTTGTGCAAAAAATGATGGAAGTGGACTCCCCAAATCCCCGTCTGGATGCCGCTGTCTGGATGCTTCGCGACCGGATCGCGGCACAATATGCCAACAGCGCGTCGGTGGATCAATACCAGCCGGATATCGTCAAGCTTCTCTTGAAACAGAGCAAAAACCAGGAGGCCCTGCAGGAGGCGCGGGTGTTCCTACACGCCTGCTCGGACAAATCCCTGCCGGCGGCGATTGATCTGGTGACCATGGCTTTCAAGACCATTGACGGCAATCTTGGCCGGGCTAATAACTTCCTGAGATATCAGAAGTATGGCGTGGTCGGCGAGGACGGAAAATCTGGCACAGCGGACGACCTGAAGAATCCCCTGCTGGATGCCCCGCCCCTTAACGATGAACGCCGCAACGCTTTGTTCACGGCGAAACTGGACACGCTGCCCAACAACTGGACCGGCTGGAACAATCGGGCTACCATTTACATGTATCTGGATCAACCCGATGAAGCCTTTCAGGCATTGCGCAAATCATTTGAAATGTGTCCGATGAATGAAAAGGATCTCCAGACGGCCACTGACGCGCTTTCGGGGTTCATCATTCGGAACACCAAGGACGTCAAACTGGCGGAGTCCCTGGTTGACTACATAATGTTCGGGCAGATGGGAAAAGACGGGCAAGGCGGCACAGCGGATGACTTGAAGGATCCAGCCCAGGATATTGCGCATCAGATTCAATATGCCGCGCAGCGTCCCGCCGCCGCGGCCAAGACGGAAACTCCCAAGCAAGCGTCGCCGGTAAAGGCAGAAGCGCCCAAGCCAGCCGCACAGCCTGCCCAGCCCGCCGCCAAGCCACAGGCTCAACCTGCAGCCAAAGCGGCGCCTGATACCGCTGATTCCGAATCCAAATAGAGTAAAACGTGAAATTATGGATTCAGACATTGATAATATGGGGAGGAACTCTTTGTCTTGCCTGGGGCGCTTACGAATCTGATAATGATCAGTTGCTCCACACGCGCGGCAAGGCATTTGTCCATACCGTTGAATTATTGCAGCAGGTAAAGACGCAAATATCCGAGCCGCCGACCAATGATATACCGATAAAGGCCGTCTCGTTTTGTCTTCCCGATAGTGCTTCTCTTACTCCCACTGCCTACAATATTCATGCGCCAGCTTTCGCAACCCCGGAAATAACGCGTTGTTGCGCCATAGTTTTCAAGGAGCCGGAACAGGCAAAAATGTCTTCCGAGGTTATTTTGACCTGCAGGACGGAAGGGATGGCGACAATTACTCCCAACTCTCCTTTGGCAGTAAAATATCCACGTCAGGAATTATTCCCGGACAGTAAAAACGCCGCCATGACGCTCGCATTCCGAAGAACGGAAATGGATACGAAGCTGCCGACGCCGGTATCTTTATCGTTCTCTCATGGAAATTTCATCAGCTCCGTGGATATTGTTCGCGCAGGCTTTGAGGTGCGGAAGAATATGACGGGGGTGCCGCTCCTTGCATATCCGGATTTGAAAGCGATTACAATAACAGCCAGACCGATCTCCACAACAGGCAGCATTACGCGTTGTTGCGCCATAGTTCTCAAGGATCCGGAAAGCCCAAAAATACCCGCTGAAATGCTTTTGGCCTGCAGGGTTGCCGACATGCCAAAAGCGGATTTCGGAAAATCTTTGACGCTAAAAGGGCCGCAAAAAGAACTACTCGCAAGCCTTCCACCGGTCGTAACACTTGCATTTCGTAAAACAGAGATAGACGCTTATTTATCAGCGCCAACATTTTCGTTAACATCTTCTCGTGGAAGTCCTGTCAATCTTGCCCATACTGTCCCAACCGCATGTTTTGAAGTGCGAAGAAACCTAACCGGGACACAACTTCCGGAGATGAAAGAGATTACGATACTAACTAAAGCCATATTGCCTCCAGATAATATTCGTCTGCCCATTAATCTTGCACGTGCCGAAGATCATTTTAACGGCATATCGGCAGGCAGTCTTCAGATTACTCCTTTGAGCGTCAATGCCGAATCCGTTCTGCGAGCCTGGGCAGGCAACTCCCAGGCGTCCATTCCGTCCGTGCCGACAATAGAACTCAACAGAGCCGCATTTCAGGATGCAACGCCATCCGCGAAGCCTATACTGGTTTCGTATCATTCTGAGGATACCTCTGATTCTGTCAGTTCCATCAACAACACATTGTCTGGTTTAAAAATACGGAGAACTTCGCCGGACACATACCTGCCGGAATTAAATGAAATAACAATAGCGCCTAACCCAATTGTTTCCGGAGACAACGTCTCATCGCCAATCAAGCTTGCACGCGCGGATAATATCCTGAACGGAATTTCAGCAGACGATTTCAATATCGCCCCCCTGCATCTTAATTCCAAATCTGTCTTGGACGCATGGGCAAACAGTGCTCTGGTAAATGTCCCCGCAGCGCCCAAACTTAAATTTGCTGTGTTGGATAATCCTGCGTCGTTGGTAAATCCCATAATTCCCCGTTATTCTGCAGATATATTTGCATTAAACAAAGCCAATGCCGCTCCTATCCGTCTGAATGGCTTGAAAACGAACAGCGTTCTTTCTGTTCAAATCCGGCAAATAATATTCGCCTCAAATCTCGCAAAGACCTTGCCCCGTAACCCATACACTTTTGTGTTGCGCCAACCAGACCAGGCAATTCCGCAGGCCATAGACAAGATGCTGATCTCCGGCATAATGGATGACGTGCGCAGCGGCAGGATCAACAAACGCAATCCCGAAATCAGGGCGCAGTTGGTCCAGTTCCTGGGAGACAACCCGTTAGGCCCGACCAGCCAGCAGGTTTTCTCCATGATCCTGGAAAATTTCCCTGGCAATGCCCTGCGGCGCAAAATAGCCGCTTTGCAGACATGGGCGCAGGAATATGCAGGAGGACGTTACGCTCCTATCCTGGGATATCACATCATGCACCAGTTCTACAGAAACAAGGACTACGACGCGGCCATCCAATTTGCGGAGAGCTTTTTGGAGAAAACAAAGGAATATAACGACCGCGTGTGTTTCCTGCAGGCCCTGTGCTATGCCCAGAAAAACAACACCACCGCCGCCCTGAACGTGCTCCAGAAAATCCAGCATGATTTCCCGGATTCCCCCATGGCCCCGGAATCGGTGTTTCTTTACGCCTGGATATTCTATGAAGACGGCAACCTGGCGGAAGCCAAGACAATCCTGAAGGAACTGACTGCAAAATATCCGAATTCACCCTCTGCCGTCAAAGCGGGAAACCTGCTTGAGGCAATCAATCAGAAAAACAGTCTTGCCTTAAAGCCGTAGAAAATATGAAGGAAAAGTTATGATGTTTCCCACTCACACAGGAATCATTG
>Ga0247840_10001002_pt1 | contig 56683 bp, 51 predicted proteins | sample LaCruzMarch2015__FD_192404 | JGI IMG/M metagenome (GOLD analysis project Ga0247840, IMG submission 192404) | Freshwater microbial communities from meromictic Lake La Cruz, Castile-La Mancha, Spain - LaCruzMarch2015_17m | ecosystem: Environmental > Aquatic > Freshwater > Lake | place: Spain... | reverse complement strand
CTTTCTCCACATTCCCCCTCCACTCTTACTCCTCCGTTCCTTAACGGGGCGCAAAGATACTTGCGTTTTCTTTACCTCCAAACTTTTTTTTAAGTTTTTTTATCGCGCAGCGGTTTTACCACCAAGAACACTCAGGCCACTAAGCAACACTAAGTTGATATCCAATTACCTTAGTGCCCTCAGTGGCCTGAGTGGCTAAAAAAACTTAGTGGCCCTTAGTGGCCTTAAGTGGTAAAAAAAATCATGGTAAAAAACCTTGATGGTAAACACGCTTACTCCGCATGAAGCATAAACCATTTTGTGGTTCCCGGGCGTGGCGTCTTCGGGCGCAACACAGGCAGTTCTGGATGTCCTCCTGATGCGATGGTTCGATTGCCATTTCGTTGTAAAAGCCGGACCTCAATGCTGCCGTCGCTGCGTTGCCACAGTTTTAAAGTGGGATGTCGTCGGAATAAATACCGTACCACTATATATAGGTGTGACAAACGCAAACGCGATGCGGTTTCGGGCTTTCGCCACAAGTTGCGTAAACGGGCCAGATCGGACTCATGAATCGACAATGCCCTGGCGACCTGGGCGGCCGCTATCCTTAAACGGGAATTGGATAGGCGAAAAAGCGCCTTGTCCAAAATTTTGGAAAGCACGAGCGGGTCAGCCAGCTCGTCGGGTGAAATAGCGTGCATGATGAAGCATTTTGATGAATTGGATTACAGGGCAAAGAAAAACCGTTTTTATCAATTAAGGAACCAAAACTGCTATAAAAAATAGCATTGCTTTTTTTGCCAAAAAAGCTTTCATTTAATTGATAATAAATTATTTAAAAATAACAATAAAACATATTTAATTAATAAAAATGTGTATATAGGCGATTTGACTTCACCCAAACCCCCTATTTTTGAAATTAAAACACGCTTATGACCACTAACAATTTCATTTTTTCTACAATTCGGACTGGCTGGCAGGGCCTGTCTCAACTGTTTTATCCCGACCTCTGCGTGGCTTGCGGATATGAATTACCCACTCCGGATGCTTGTTTTTGCATGCCTTGCCGGCTCAAGTTGGAGCCTACGCACATGCACCGGCAGGCCGAAAATGCCTTTACGGATCGCTTTTGGGGTCGGCTGCCTTTACAAAGTGCTACGGCGTTGTACTTTTTTACCCGAAACAGTCCTGTTCAAAAAGCATTGCATGCCCTCAAGTACAAAAACAGGCCGGAAATCGGATTTCGGTTGGGCATGGAGTTGGGCGAACGTTTGTCGCGTGCGCCTCATATTGCCCCCATTGATGCCATTGTGCCGGTGCCGCTTCACCCCGACAAGGAACGCCTACGCGGCTACAACCAGAGCCTGTGGTTTGCAAAAGGCTTGGCCGTCGCTTTCCCAAAAGCCATGTTGAGTGCCAACACGCTGGTGCGCTTGCACAATGCGGGCAGCCAAACCCGGCGACGGCGCATGGAACGCTACCAAAACGTGTCGTCTTCTTTTGCCCTGCGCGACGGGCGGGCGGTAGCGGGCAAACATGTTTTGCTGGTAGACGATGTAATGACCACCGGCGCCACCCTCGAAACCTGTGGCCAATTGCTGTTAGACGCCCAAGCCACGTCGCTCAGCTTAGTTACCATTGCATTTGCCGTAAACCGATGAGCGCGCGTGTTTATCCGGCCCGCTGCCGCGACATCCGCCATTTGTCGTCATTACTCGACACGGTGCTCCGGCAGCTTGAAGGCGAACCCGTTCGGCTGAGCCGCCGTGCACTTGGTTACAACACTGGCATACCGGAGGTTGTCTGGGCCAGGCTCTGTGCGGTGCACCAATACCCCGAAATGGCCACAGGCGTTTCGCGAGAAGATTTTCAAATTGCCTTTGCCAACCTGTTGTTTCGCTATCCCACGCTGAAGCTGTGGATCGAAGATGACGGGGATGTGATTGTGGAATGGTGAATATGAGGGGTGGGGGGTGGGTTTTTAGGCTATCTTTGCGGGCTATATGGCACGAAGAAAACCATTTATTGCAGCAGGAGTACCTATACACGGCATAGCAGACCGGGGTAAGGGTGTGGGGCGGACGGAAGACGGGCTGGTATTGTTTGTCGAAGGCGCTGTGCCGGGCGATGTGGTGGATGTATTTGTTCAAAAAAAGCGCGGCAACCACGGTGAAGGATCTGCTGAACGCATCGTGGAACCCTCACCCGATCGGGTGGCCCCATTTTGCGAACACTTTTCGGTGTGTGGCGGTTGCAAATGGCAATACTTAGACTACAGCGCCCAGCTCCGCCACAAGGAACAAACGGTGCGCGACGCGTTTGAACGCATAGCCAAAGTAACGGTGGACGACTTTCAGCCCATCTTAGGCTCGCCAGAAACCGTGTACTATCGCAACAAGCTGGAATTTACCTTTTCAGATCGCCGCTGGCTGCTGGCCGAGGAACTGAATGACCCGAACGTCAGTGGAGCAAACGGACTTGGTTTCCACCGCGCCGGCGCGTTCGATAAAGTAGTGGATGTGCGCCATTGCTGGCTGCAACCCGACCCCTCCAACGCCATCCGAAATACAGCGCGCGCTATTGCCTTAGAGCAAGGGCTTGATTTTTACAATGTGCGCCACCATACCGGTTTTCTCCGCAACCTCATGGTGCGCCGCACCCGCACGGGTGAAGTGATGTTGATGCTCAGTGTAGGTCGGCCGGAGCCGGAAACAGCCGAGCGGTTTTTGCAAGCCTTGATCGACCGTTTTGGCGATCAGATCACCACCGCCATTTATTGCATCAACACCAAGTTTAACGATTCGGTGTTTGACCTGGACATGGTGACTTACCGGGGTAAAGGGTTTGTAGAAGAACAATTGGGCGATCTTTTTTTCAAAATTGGGCCAAAATCATTTTTCCAAACCAATACGCGCCAGGCCCAAAACCTGTACGACACCGTAGTGGAATTTGCCAACCTGCAAGGCACCGAAAACGTGTACGACCTGTACACCGGTACTGGCAGCATTGCCCTGTATGTTGCCCGCTTTTGCCGACAGGTTACGGGCATTGAAGAAGTGCCTGAAGCCATTCAGGACGCGCTGGAGAACCGCAACCGCAACGGCATACAAAACGCTGTTTTTTATGCCGGCGACGTGAAAGACATGCTCAGCGACGGATTTATTCAACAGCACGGTGCCCCCGATTTGGTAATCACCGACCCGCCACGGGCGGGTATGCACGACAAGGCGGTGCAGTTTCTCCTCCAATTAGCCGCTCCACGCATCTTGTATGTGAGTTGCAACCCCGGCACCCAGGCACGAGATGTACAGTTGCTGTCGGAAAAATACCGCGTTGTGAAAGTGAGGCCGGTCGATATGTTTCCCCATACACACCACATAGAGAATGTGGCTTTACTCGAATTAGCCGCTTCCACCTTTTAAATACGGATGAAAGGTTGCTGATTACTGCAGCACCAGCGGCTCGTGAAATACCTTATCGGCTTGTTGCACCTGTACGATGACTTTGCCCTTGGCGTAGGCGCTTAGGTCAAATTGCTGGCTGTACGTGCCGGAGAAACTGTTGAGTTCCTCCCGAAAAAGTTGACGCCCGGCAGTGTCGAAGATGGTCACTATAGTGGGTACCGGCTTTGCCTCGAAGCTGATGGTGATGGGGCCACCGGAGGGGTTAGGGAAAGCCAGAAACTTACGCACCTCCAACCGACGCTCGGCTGGTATCGGGGCATTACCGATGAGGGGTTCGGTGGGGGTATCGCCTTCGCCAGCCCGTTGTATGGTGATGACGTGTGAGGTGCGCAAGCGTTCCTGATTGGCAGCCGTCCAGTCCCAGATATACATACGGCTGAGCTCCTCGTCGCCGCCGTCGTCCTGAGCACGTATGGTGATTTTATTTTGGGTGTCGCAGGTTTTTAGTGTAGCATCTGCCTGCAAGGACTGGTTATCGCGGAGGTATGTTACACGGATCACTTCATCGGGTTTGTATTTGGCTATCTCGTTCCAGAGTTCGTCGTGGTTTTTTATGGCTGTACCGTTTACAGCGGTGATGACGTCGCCGATTTGCATGCCAGCTTCTTCCGCAGCAGACGCAGATGTAAACTCGGTCACCTGGGCACCCTGTTCTTCGCCGGACGAATACACGCCGAGGCAGGCATCTTTGCTGCGCTCGTCCATCTGGAACGAATTCATATCCCATTGTTCGCGGTCAAAACCGCCCCAGTCGGGCTCGTTGTTGGATTTATCCGACAGGATGGCCACGTCTGTGCGTTCTGAATCGCCACGGCGGTAACGGATGTTGACTTGTTGACCTGGCCGGGTATTGATCATGAACAAGCCAATATCGTCCCATTTCCAGATGGGTTGTTGATCCAATTGCAGCACCACGTCGCCATTTTTCATGCCTGCCTTTTGGGCTCCGCTACCGGGGACAACGGTGACGGCGACGCCCATTTTATTGACGTCATCATCTCCTGCAGGACTTACGCCTAAAAAACCACGGGACAGGTTAGGGGCACCATTTTTTATGGTCATGGCTTCCTGCATAGCTATTTCTGCTTCTTGCATGGCATCGTGTGCCGTTTTCAAGGACTGTTGTACTTCTTCCTGGGCAGCCCGCATGGTCTCCTGAATCTCCAACGGGTCGAAGTAGAGGTCATCTGGCAACTCGGAAGGGTGGGGTGCTGTCCTGATGTATTGGCGTTTGCCCTTGTGGTTTTCGATATTGATGACAATGTTATCGTTTTCATTGGCGTCCAGATAAGACTCCAGGTCAAATGACTCGGCTTCTTTGCCCGTTTTCACAATGGTTTCTGTATTGACAGAGCCGTCGGGGCGCACAGTTGTTTTTTCAATGGTCACTTTTTTGCTGGACTGGGCAGACAGTGTGCTGATCAGCAGCAGCAGGTTAAGTGCAAGGGTTCCGATTGCTTTCATAACGCATTTCATTAGTTTTACAGACAAAAGAAGGCTTCGCTTTACAATACTTCAAGCACGAGAAAAGACACGATCGGACAATTCGGGTTGCATGAGCGCCATATTTTAACATTAGGGTACCATGTAAATTGTCAATAAAACCTTAAACGGACTAATGCTTCAGTCGGTTTGGGTAATTTTGCAATCAAAAAACAAGTAGCAGCCATGTTGAAGTATACCTATTTACTGTTGTTTATGGTTTGTGGCACCCTGCATGCCCAAACAGACGCCACCCTCATCGAAGGATTCATTGAAGGACTACCCGCCGGAAAAGCCAAATTAGTGGGTGTGCAAGGCGATCGGAACTACATCATTGACTCGACGATTGTAGATGCACAGGGGCATTTTATCCTGAAACGCACTCAACTCCTGCCCGAGGGCTACTATTATTTTATTCTGCCGGCCCAGAAAACCCTGGCGATGCTGGTTGATAAAGACCAAACGTTTGTCCTGCGCGGCAAGGCGGCAGATATGGCCAATACGCTTGAAGTCAGCGGTTGCATTGACTCGGAGTTGTTGTACGCCAATTTTAAGTATCAGTCCGTGTTGGATGCCGAATTCAAAACGCTCAGCGAAACCATGCAGAAATATCCGGCTGGCACACCGGAATTTGAACGTGCAAAAGCCCGGCAAGACGAGTTGGTGGCTGCCCGTAAAAAGCAATTGGAGGAAAGCTACGCCAAATATCCCAACAGTTTTTACACCAAATTCAAGATTGCGGGGCAGAACCCTGAACCGATAGATTTTCGGAAACCCAATGGAGACATTGATACCTTACGCCGCCTGTTGGACTACCGCAACCGTTTTTGGGACGGTGTAGATTTTACCGATGAACGACTGCTGCGCACCCCGGTTATTGCCAACAAGCTCAAGCGGTACATTACCGAATTAACACCTCAAAACCCGGACTCCCTCATTAAAGTGGCCGATCCGCTGATCCGCCGCGTTATCCCGCACCGCGAGTATTTTAAGTTTTTTGCCAACTGGATCGGTATTTATTACGAAAACGGCCGTACCACGGTCATGGATGGAGAGGCCGTTTACGTGCACATCATCAAAAATTTCATGAAACCCGAACTGGCTTACTGGAGCAATCCGGAGGAAATAGCAGCGCTCCAAAAGCACGTTTCCGAAATGGAGGCCAGCCTGATGGGCCGAAAAGGGCCTGATGTGCGGGCAATGGACATGAATGGGCAGTACAAATCCATTTACGAAATGAAAGCGCCCATAGTGGTGGTGTTCATGTATAGTCCGGATTGTGAGCATTGCCAAAAAGACGCTCCGGACATACAGCGGATTTATGAAAAATGGAAGGACAAAGGGGTTGACTTTTACGGGATTGGCGTGAATTGTACAGAAGAAGAGCTGCGTCCGTTTATCAAAAAGAACGGATTCACGTTTACCAATGTGTACGATCCCACCAATCGGGCCATTTATGCCAAATATTACGTAGACATTACGCCCGAGCTATATGTGTTGAACAAAGACCGGATCATTGTCGCCAAAAACCTGAAGCACGGTCAACTGGAGGAAATTTTTGAAAAAGAACTCAAGAAATTGCGCTGAGGATTTTTCAGTTTTCCTGTTGCTTCACATTTGCCGTGTCTTTCCTTTGCCGTTGCTTAAAAAACTTCGGATCTACTACCAATAGCCCAAACGACTCACAGTCTTCTTTGGTTGTTTTGGCGTGGTGTGCGCCGTGTGCCCGCAGGATAGCCCGGGAATACACCCCGTCTAACTGTTTAAACCAGGAGAAACGGCGGTGGATGTATACATCATGGATCAGGAAATAAGTCAATCCGTAGAGGGAAATGCCCACGCCAATGAAGAACACCCAGAAATGTTCGGTCATGGTACCGAACATGTAACAAAAAGCCGACGGAATGGCAAACACCAGGAAGAAGCGGTCATTTTTCTCCCAAAAGCCGTGTTTATGGTGTTTGGGTTGGTGGTGGTCTTCGTGCCAGCTCCACAACAAACCGTGCATTAAGTATTTATGTGTGAACCACGCGGTGAATTCCATACCGATGTAAGCACTCAGCGTAATCAGGGTGTAGTACAACCAAATAGCCATGGTTTTTGCATTTTTTATGGAGAAACACCCGTTTCGGGTAAAAGTTGAACAAAATTATTCAAGCTTCCATTTCGGGTAACGTTTGTAACACGCCTTCGGGGATGCCTTTTGGCGCATCTGCATGCAGGGGGTGGCCGTTGAGCACTTGTTCGTAAAGCGCAACATAATCAGCTGCCATGCGCTGCGCGGTAAAGGTAGTCTGGGCATAATCGTGGCAAAGGTGGGCGTCGAAAGCCCGCACATTGCGTACCGCTTCGGTCAATTCAGATGTCTTCATGCTGAGGCAGCCCCAGTTCGAATACACGGCGTCGACGGTGCCGTGGGCGTGTTCATCGGGCCGGTTGATGGCACCACCCGGGCTGATCAGTTCGGGCAGCACCCCAAGTGGGGTGCCGATGACCGGACAACCAAAATAAAGGCTTTCGATGGCCGCCAAACTGAAAGGCTCGGGCCAGCGGATGGGATGCAGCAGTGCCTGGGATTGGTTGAGCAGGGCATGTATGCCTTCTACCTGCAAGGAACCGTGAAAACGGACAAAAGGGCTGATGGTTATCCGCAGTTCTTTTCGGAAGTTGATGCGTGCTCCCCCAATAACATGTAGACGTACCCCCGCTTTTCCCGCAATGTCTATGGCGCTTCGCACATTGCGTTCTGGCCAGGATGCGTCGCCCAGAAAATGACAATAGGATCGGCTCTGGCCAAGGGCCGACACAACAATCTCGTCCCAATTTAACCCTGGCTGCACGTATACACGGCCACCGTGAAGTGTGGCCTGCGCGGCTGAAACAAACACGGTGTTGGGCGTGCAGGGCAAGCCGGGTGGCAAGTTGTCATATACTGTTGACAAATGCGGCCGCTCCATGGACATTGGATTGCGGCAGTGAAAATGTACCAGGTCTATGTTTTCAGGAATCTGCTCCTCCAGCGGAAGGGCAGGATTGATGAACAGAACTTGTCCGTACGGACATTCGGATCCCTTCTGAACCAGACAAGTGATTCGATGTCCTAAACGTTGCAGAGCCTTTGCCAAGGCGAGTACAATGCGTTCGGGGTCTTCGGTCGGATGAGCGCTCAACACACAGTTGCGCACCAAAAGAATATGCATGTCGGGTTTATGTGAGCGACAAATGTCCAACTTTGCGACCACAATTCAGTTCTATTCGCTGCGCAATGGAGATAAAAATGTCGTACCCGGAAACACTCGCATACCTTTACAGCCGCTTACCTATGTATCATCGGGTGGGAGCGGTAGCCTTTAAAAAGGATTTGACCAACACACTGGCCCTTTGTGCGCATCTGGGCAATCCGCATCTGCAATTTCCGAGTGTGCATGTGGCAGGCACCAATGGCAAAGGCTCTGTCAGCCACATGCTGGCTGCCATAGCGCAAGCTGCCGGGCTGAAAACCGGGTTGTATACCAGTCCGCACTACAAAGATTTCCGCGAACGAATCAAAGTCAACGGCCAGCTCATGCCCCGAAAAGCAGTTGTCGATTTTGTGGCCAACAACCGGGATGCCCTCGAACAAATACAGCCTTCTTTTTTTGAGGCCACAGTAGCCATGGCATTTGATCATTTTGCCCGGGAAAAAGTAGACCTGGCGATCGTTGAGGTAGGGCTTGGCGGACGGCTCGACAGCACCAACGTGATCACCCCCTTGCTGAGTGTTATTACCAACATCAGCTATGACCACATGGATATGCTGGGCGACACCCTGCCGCTCATTGCCGCTGAAAAAGCGGGCATCATTAAACCTGGCGTGCCCGTGGTCATCGGGGAAAGCCATCCGGAGACCATGTCCATTTTTATCGATAAAGCCCAAGCGACGGCTTCAACTGTTGTTTTCGCCGATCAACGGCTGCGGGTAACCGAGCTGCCCGCCGATGCACCCGCGCACTCCCGCTTTGACGTATGGGTCAACGGGGTACTCACCTACCCCAACCTGCTTGTCCAAGCCGCAGGACCTTATTTACCAGCCAATTTGACTACGCTGCTGGAGGCATGGCACCATATACCACAGGTGTCGGAAACAGCCATGCGCCACGGGTTGGCTCACCTGCAATCCCTCACCCGGTACATGGGACGTTGGCAGTTTATCGGCGACCGGCCTGTGGTGTTGTGCGACAGCGCGCACAATGAAGCCGGTTTGCGCAGTGCTTTTTCGCGCATCTGTACCATGCCATACCGAAAACTGCATGTGGTCACCGGTTTTGTACAAGATAAAGACCTCGGCAAGGCGCTTCCCCTGTTTCCAACGCAGGCACGGTACTATTTTGCCAAAGCCGACATCCCGCGCGGACTGGACGCGGAGGCCCTTCGACTGCAAGCCAATAGTTATGGGCTGCACGGACGCGCCTATCGCTCGGTCAAGTATGCCCTGCGCGCCGCGCGCCGCGCTGCGGCACCAGATGACCTCATTGTGGTGATCGGCAGTATTTTCGTGGTAGCCGAAGTTGTTTAGTCGGTTAGTCGTTAGTCGTTAGTCGGCCCTGCTTTTGTTTATCTCAAAAATTTAATACAAAACGGACTAACAGACTAACCGACTAAAAGACTAACAGACTAACCGCCGCCCACGCCTGCTCCAAATTACCTGCCCCTACAGCATTAGGCCAGTTCTTCTGCGGGTTCGAGGTTACTTTCTGGTATAGTGCGAGTTGTTTGGGCGACAACAAGTCTTCTGGCGACTTGCCCTGGCCGATCAGGCTGTTGGCCTTCGTAGATTGAAGGGTTGTCATGGGCACAAACCGCCAGGGCGTTTGTGCCAGGTAGTATTTGGGCTCCCGGTCCAATCGGAAACCGGTGTTGCCCGAACAAGCTTGAATGCCTTTAGGCTGTGTGCGTTTTTCGAGTTCTTTTCGGCTCACGCGGTTGGGGTTGTATTGTACACGTACCACTTCCTTGCCGTCTTGAAACCCCGGTTCGGTGGCAATAACCCCGGCTATTTGACCGAATGTGCCTTCTCCGCTCCAGAAGCAGTACATGGAAAAAGTGGCCGTTTCCAATCCGGCCTCACGCGCCAGCAGTTCTTCTTCCAGCAGGGCCAGATAATTAGGCGCTACCGCACCACTCAGGCTGAGCGCGTGCAACATGCCGCTGACTAAGCGTGCCGGTGAGCGGAAATCGGCCATGCGCGGTACAATGTCCTGGTGGTTGGCACGCACGATGCGCACCACGGGATTGTTCCAGGCCGGTTCGCCAAACGCACGAAGCGCCTCGGCGTCGGCACCGCCTTTGTTGTTGTAAATGCACACGGGCACAAAGAGGCTCTCGATGGCTTCCACGATCAATGGATGTGACAACGGCCCTGCCCCGTACTGCGTGCAGTTGGAACAACCCGGCACTTCTTGAAACAGGACGAGCAGGGGTTTGCCGCTTCGTTTGGCCTCGATGCTCCCTTTGTCGAGGTCGCGCAACCAATGCACCTTGCCGAGTTCGACCGGATTATCCGGCGGGTTTGTCGCTTGCAGGACGTTGTCGACAGTGGTGGGATTGGCTTGAGCAGGCACGAGGTTAGAAGGGTCGGGCACAACACAGGCCGAAAAAGTGGCCAAAAAGAGCAGAAAAAGCGGTTGCATGTGGATCAATTGAGTCTTGTGTACAAATATACTGTTTTCATCCGTCAAATGGAAACAGGAATGGTACACACCGTGAAACGCCCAAGCCTGAAGAAGCGCTTTTGCTAACTTCTTTTCCGATACGTCCACACTGCCAGCCCGTTCACTACAAGGCCGTAGGCGAGCACAGAAGCAAAGTGTCCGCGTACATCGGCAAATGTGGCACCTTTCATAAGCACCATGCGCATGAACGACACGAAGTACTGCACCGGATTGAGCCAATTGGCGCGCTGCGCCCACAGCGGCATGCTTTCCACGGGCGTAAACAATCCGCACATGAGGATAAATACGACCAGAAAAAACCAGGCGGTGAGCATGGCCTGCTGCTGGGTATCGGCAAAGTTGGAAATGAGAAACCCCAGTCCCAACATGCACGGTGCAAACAACAGGGAAAAGCCGAACACCATGAGCAGGCTGCCTTCCATGGGAATGTGGAACACCAGGTATCCTACCGTGAGGCCCAGTGCCAGCATAACCTGCGAAAGCATCCAGAAAGGCAGCAGTTTGCCGAGGATGAACTGCCATTTTTGGAGCGGCGTCACATTGAGCTGATCTATGGTACCCATCTCGCGTTCGCGCACAATGTTGAGCGCTGTGAGAAAACAAATGATGAGCGATATAATTTCGCCGAGGATGCCCGGCACCATGAAGTACTTGTAGTTCAGCTCGGGATTGTACCAATTGCTATACGACACTTGTATGCCGCCAGGGTTGGTGCCCGGTGGTGCCAGTCCAAGACCGGGCAGCTCGCGGCGGAAATCCTGCACAATGCCGGTGGCATAGCCCATCGCAATGCCTGCCTTGGAGGCATTGATGGCGTTGGCGTTGATGGCAATGTTGGCATGCCCCTCGCGCACGAGGGCGCGTTCGAAATCAGCCTGAATTTCGATGATCAGGTCTACCCGGTCGGCAGCCAGTTCTTTATCGGCTTCTGCACGCGAAAACCCAGCGTACTTGACCTGAAAATATCCGCTGCTGCTGAATTTGTTGACCAAACGCAGCGAAGCAGGCGACAGGTCGTGGTCTATGATGCCCAGCGACAGGTTTTTGATCTCATAGTTGGCCGCGAAAGACAACAACAGCGTTTGCACCACTGGCATGAAAATTAACAGCGGCAACATGGTGCGGTTGCGGAATATCTGGAGAAATTCCTTTTGGACAAGGAAGAGGACGGTGCGCATGATTTAACCGTTTGGTTTAACTGTATTTTATTCGTCCTACGAGTATACTCGTAGGACGAGTGGGATTACGCTAACTTATCTTTAAAATTTCTTAAACTTAATACCAAAAAAAACATAGCCATACCCAATAAAACCATCGTTTGTGGCCACAACACCTCCAGCCCGATGCCTTTGATCATCACTCCTTTTACAATGGGATTGAACCAGGTGGCCGGTATGGCATACCCTATGACCTGCAGCGCCCACGGCATGCTTTCTCTTGGGAAAATAAAGCCGGAAAGCAACATGGTGGGCATAAGCAATCCCAGTGCCGACATGAACATGGCACCCATTTGGTCGTTCGCGCGGGTGGAGATGAAAATACCCAGCGACAGCGCCACAAATGTGTACAAAATGCACTCCAGGGCCAGCAACAACACGCTCCCCCGCATGGGCATGCCAAAAATGGTCATGCTCAGCACAATGACCACTACCGTGCTCAACAACGATAACAACAGGTATGGGCTCGTTTTGCCCAAAATGATCTCCAACGGTTGCAAAGGCGATACCAACAAAACCTCCATGGTGCCCAATTCCTTTTCGCGGGCGATGGTAATGGACGTCATCATGGCGGATACCAGCATCAGGATGAGCGTGATGACCCCGGGCACAAAGGTGAACACCGCTTTTTGTTCCGGATTGTACTGCATGCGCGTTTGCACGGCAATAGTCGGTCCGGCACTGGCCTGGCTACTGGCTCTTTGTCGTCCATAATTGAACACAATGCCCTGGGCGTATTGGATCAAAGTTGTGGCCGTATTCGGATCGGAGGCGTCGCCAATAATTTGCAATGCCGCGCTGCCCTCGTGTGTGAGTTGCTTACCGAATTGAGGCGGAAACACCACTGCCATTTTGATTTTGCCAGATCGGAAAGCGGGCTCTAAGTGGTCGGCCGATTGCAACGTAAGCGCCACATGGAAATAACCACTGGATGCTAATTTGTTCGTCAGGGCAATGCTCTCCACGTCTTTCGACTGGTCAAGCACGGCAATGTTTGTGTCTTTAATTTCGTTGGACAACACAAAGCCGAAGAGCAACACTTGCGCCAGGGGCATGCCAAACAGGATGAGCAGCGTACGCCGGTCGCGCAGGATGTGGAGGAATTCTTTATGGAAAAAAGATTGCAGGCGGCGGAAGTTCATGATGCAGTGTTTTGTGGTCGGGCAAGGATGCGGAAGGCTTCGTCCATTGATGTTGCCTGGAGTTGATTTTTTACGTTTCGCGGGGTATCGAGCACCTTGATCTGGCCGTCGACCATGATGCTTACCCGATCGCAATACTCGGCTTCGTCCATGTAGTGGGTAGTCACCATAAGGGTTACGCCCTGGTGTGCGGCCTCGTAGATGAGGTCCCAAAATTGTCGGCGCGTCAGCGGATCCACGCCACTGGTGGGCTCGTCGAGGAATACCACACCGGGCTCATGCAACAAGGCTACCGTAAACGCGAGTTTTTGGCGCCAACCCAAAGGCAAGCCGCCCACTAAGGCATTTGCCTGGTCTTCCAGGTTGAGTTTAGCCAGCATTTGTGCTGTTTTGTCTTTAATTCGAGCATTGGAGAGGCCATAAATGCCCCCGTACAAACGGATGTTTTCGCGCACGGTCAAGTCTTCATACAAGCTGAATTTCTGGCTCATGTACCCGATGCATTGTTTGACCTTGTCGGGGTAACGCACCACGTCGAGTTCGGTCACGTTGGCCGAGCCGCTGGTGGGCTTCAACAAGCCGGTCAGCATTTTCAGCGCGGTGGTTTTGCCCGCGCCATTGGCACCGAGAAAACCAAAAATTTCGCCCCTGCGCACCTCGAAAGAGATGGCGTCTACAGCGGTGAAATCCCCAAATTTTTTGGTGAGCTGATGTACAGCAATGATGTTTTGGGATGGGGAATTTGGGTCGAGAAGCATAGGTCAGGCGCGGATGAAGTCTATAAAGCAATCCTCAATGGTGGGTTTGGTCGGAAAAACCTCAATGTTTTGATGGTTGTTTTTTTTCAGGAAATGCAGGATGTCCTCCTCGTTCCAGGTATCGGTGTGCAACGACAAGTGTGCGTATTCCCCAAAAGCATAACACCCTGCCGCCTGATCCAGGGCACGCAACTCCTGCATGAGGCCGTACATGTTGTCGGATCGCACCGCATACAGAGGATGCCGGTAGGCGTTGGCAACACCATCGGGTGTGTCTACGGTGAGTATTTGTCCGTGTTGAATGAGGGCTATCCGGTCGCACAAGTCGGCCTCGTCCATGTAAGCGGTGCTGACCAGGATGGTAAGCCCCTTTGCTTGTAAAGATTTGAGCATTTCCCAAAATTCTTTGCGCGACACGGGGTCAACACCCGTGCCAGGCTCGTCGAGCAACAACACCCGGGGTTCGTGGATAAGCGCACAACACAACGCCAACTTTTGTTTCATGCCGCCCGACAAGGCACCCGCCCGTCTTTTTTTAAACGGTTCGAGCTGCACGTAAATGTCCTTGATCAGTTCGTAGTTCGCCTCAATGGTCGTACCAAACACGGTGGCAAAAAACGATAGGTTTTCCTCGACCGACAAATCCTGATACAACGAAAACCGACCCGGCATATACCCGATCATCTGCCGAATCTGTTTATATTGTTTTACCGCATCCAATCCGTCAATACTGGCTTTGCCCACATCGGGCGTCAGCAAGGTGGCCAATATGCGGAAAAGGGTGGTTTTGCCTGCCCCATCGGGCCCGATGAGTCCGAAAATTTCGCCGGCATGCACGCTGAGGGATACTTCGTGAAGTGCGCGGACGGCTTTGTATGACTTGGATATGTGTTGAACTTCGATCATACAAGCATCATTTTTCTGTAAACAGTACCTCACCGGGCATCCCAATTTTTAACTTGCCGTCGTTTCTGACCCTGATTTTGACGGCGTACACCAAGTGCACGCGTTCGTCTTTGGTTTGGACAACCTTGGGGGTAAACTCTGCTTCGGAGGCGATCCAGGCGACTTTTCCGGGAAAATCGATGTAGCTGCCATCGGGCCCGTCAATGCGCACGGTCACCGTTTGTCCGGGTTGCACACGACTCAGTTGGTCACCGGCTACGTAAGCGCGAAAGGTGAGGGTGTCCATGTCGGCTAATTTGTACAAAGGCTTTCCGAAGGTAGTGACTTCGCCCACCTCGGCGTACTGCACCAGCACGGTGCCAGCAACGGGGTTTACGAGGCGGCATTTGGCAAGCTGGTCGTCGAGGCGTTCAATTTGTTTTTGCAGCGGCAAAATTTCAGCCATCAGGCCTGTTTTTTGGGTGCTGAGCACGGCGTCGGTGGCCAGGCGCTGTTCGCGGGTAACGGCCATTTGTTTATCGAGCAGGTCAATCTGGTCATTGACGTCGTCCAATTGTTTGGGCAGTGCAGCGTCTTGTTTGAGCAGGCTTTGTACGCGCTGTTTTTCCCTTTCCAGGGCGCTGATTTGCTTGCGCGAGGCGTCCAATTGTTTTTCATATACAGCCAATTGCTCCCGGATGGCAGGGCTTTTGGCTGCCACGGCGCGTATGTTGGCCTGGAGTTGCGCCCGTTGAAGTACCAACTGGGTAGAGTCGACATAACCAACGACCTGGCCTGTTTTGAGCACCATGCCTTCGTCTATGGTCAATTGTAAAATCTGGCCGCTGCTTTCAGCGCTGATGATGCGTTCTTCTGCTTCAAAATTGCCAAAGGCATCGGCAGCAGGACCGCTGTTGTTGCAGGAGGCCCACAAAAAGGGCAAAACAAGGAATGCGAGACGTTTCATGTGTTGTGAAAAGGGTTTTATTGGCCATTGCGGGCTTTGTACATTTCGATGGCTTGCAGGGCCTGAATTTCGTGGGTTTTGCGGGTTAGGCGGGCCTGGGTAAGTAAATTCACCTGGGCGAGATAGTCGGTTGTGGTCATCACGCCGTTTTGCACCTGGGCGTCGGCGCGCAGCACAATGTCTTCCTGAAGGGCTATGATGGCGTCGTCTTGTTGGAGCAAGGCACTGGCTTTGGCGGCGTTGCCCCGGTCTTTCAGGTTGGATGCTGCCATGCGCTGATCCAGGGCGGCGCGTTGGGTGTCCAAGCTGAGTGCTTGTAGCGACAACACCTGTTGCTGCCGTTTGCTGTTGCCCCAGTCCACGGGCGTCCAGGCAGCCCGCACGCCCAGCATGGCAAACGGTTGGAAGTCGGTTTCGAAGAAGTTCAGTGGGTTGGGGCGGCCCAAGCCGCCTTGGGCAAACGCTTCGACGCGTGGTTGCAGCCGCAGGCCGAGGGCATCGTTTTGCAGGTCAATGAGTTTTTTCTGCACATCAAGCAAGGCATATTCGGGTCTGACAGCAGGGGCTTCGACCAATACAGCAGGCGCATTGGTGGTTTGCAGTGTAAAAAAACCGTCTGGTTTGCCGATCCATGCGCCCAATACTTGTTTCAGGGTTTGTTGGTCGATGCGGTTAGAGGCCAATTGCTGTTCGTTTTGCCGAATTTGAATGCGCACCTGATCTGCGGAAGTGCGCAAGGCCACGCCTTGTTCCACCTGGGCTTCCGACTGTTTAAGCCGCTGTTCGAGGGTTTTTTGACCCGACAGGATTATTTGTTCGCTTTCCTGCAGGAGCAGGATGCTGAAAAACAAATCCGTGACCGTTTCACGCAGGCCGAACACGTCAACGTCGGTTTGAGCGGCTGAAAGTGCGCTGTTGAGCACATGTTGTTGTGCGGTGAGGTTGTCGTATCCGCCATCCCAAAGGCGTTGCGACACATCGAGGGTAATTTTGTACTGGTCTTTGGGGATGTCTGGGGCGGCGAATGCAGGATTGTCAACCGGCAGCTTGAAGACATCTGATTGCCACGACGCCTGGGCGTTCGCCCCGATGCGGGGCAGATTGTTGCGCTGGAGGCTTTCGTTTTGCAACGTGGAAGTTTGTTCGGCATAGCCTTTCCTTGCCTGGAGGGGGCTGTTTTCAACGGCCATCCTTCGGCAGTCTTCAATCGTGAGTACCTCCTGAGCATATCCGAAATATGCTGAAATGGTCAAAAAAATAACGAAAAAAGTCGTTTTCATCGCAGTTTTACTCGTCCTACGAGTATACTCCTCGGACGAATTTTTAATGGTTAAACTTTTTGGTTAAACTCAAAGCAAAAAAACATCAAGGCCTCAACGCATCATGCACAAAACGCTTCACTTCCGCCTTCCGTCCGTTTACGTAGTGTAGCCACTGCTGATGGTCCATGCCCATCACGGCGCACAGCATGGGCTTGGCCAAAAAGGGGAAAACGCACATGGCCAGCACATTTGAAATCAAATGTGCTGGTTCAATAGGGCGTATTCGGCCCTCTGCTGTGGCCAGCTCCAGTTGTTGCATCAGTTTTTGCGGTTTGGGCAACGGGCCCGGAACGATGTTGGCCAAAAAGTTGTCGGGTCGTTTGTTCATTTCGGTAATGACAAACAGCGGCACAAACGTATTGCGGCTGACAGTATCCACGTAAAGGTCAATGAGGTTGTCCAATTTCTCCTCCAAAGGCAAATCCGATTCCAGCATGTTGCGCAACACCGGAAAAACGCGCCCGATCACCTGCTTCGTCACCGCCTCAAACAACTTCTCTTTTGTCCGAAAATAATAATGCAACAGGGCTTTGTTGATGCCCGCACGGTCGGCGATTTCCTGCATTTTGGCGCCTTCAAGCCCCTTTTCGATAAACGCCTGCCGGGCGGCTTCAAAAATCCGCTGCTCTGTACCCATTTCTGTCGGTGGCAAACTACCCTCACCAGACGATTTAACTGTTTGGTTAATCATACTGCAAAGGTATTTTAACCGATTGGTTAAACCAAAAAAAATTTACTTTTTTTCAGCGGCTTAGAAATCAAACGTAATTCCCTGTGCCAACGGCAGTGTTTCCGAGTAATTGATGGTGTTGGTTTGGCGTCGCATGTAGGCTTTCCAGGCATCTGAACCGGATTCACGGCCACCACCGGTTTCCTTTTCGCCGCCAAATGCACCGCCGATCTCTGCGCCCGAGGTGCCGATGTTTACGTTGGCAATGCCACAATCCGATCCGGCTGCACTGAGGTACCGTTCTGCTTCCCGGAGGTTAGTGGTCATGATGGCCGACGACAACCCTTGTGGCACGCCATTCTGGATGGCAATGGCTTCGTCGAGCGTTGTGTATTTCAGCAGGTATAGAATGGGGGCAAACGTTTCGTGCTGCACAATGGGCCATTCGTTTTGCGCTTCTGCAATGCAGGGTTTGACGTAGCAGCCGCTTTCATAGCCCGGTCCTTCCAGTACGCCGCCTTCTACCACAAACGTGCCGCCTGCTTTTTTGATTTCAGCAATGGAATTCAGGTACAACTGCACGGCTTGCTGGTCGATGAGGGGCCCTACGTGGTTGTGCGGATCCAGCGGATCGCCGATGCGCAATTGGGGGTAGGCGTTTGCGAGCGCCGTTTTGACTTCATTGTACATGCTTTCGTGCACAATCAGTCGGCGCGTGCTGGTGCAACGCTGTCCGCAGGTGCCTACCGCGCCGAACACGGCACCGGTGAGCACCAGCTTGAGGTCGGCCGACGGAGTCACAATGATGGCGTTGTTGCCGCCCAATTCCAGCAGGCTGCGGCCGAGGCGGCCAGCCACGGTTTGGCCCACTATTTTGCCCATGCGCACGCTGCCCGTGGCGCTGATGAGGGGCACGCGCCCGTCTTTGGTCATGAACTCGCCCACCTGGTAATCGCCGTTGATCACCGAGGAGATGCCCTCAGGCAGGTTGTTGGCTTTCAATACTTTTTGGAACAGTAACTGGCAGGCGACGGCGCACAGCGGCACTTTTTCGGAGGGTTTCCAGATGCATACATCGCCGCAAACCAAAGCGATCATGGCATTCCAGGCCCACACGGCCACCGGAAAATTAAACGCCGAGATGATGCCGACGACACCCAGCGGGTGCCACTGCTCGTACATGCGGTGTGCGGGGCGCTCGCTGTGCATGCTCAGGCCGTACAACTGGCGCGAAAGGCCCACGGAAAAATCACAGATATCGATCATTTCCTGCACTTCACCCCAGCCTTCCTGAAGGCTCTTGCCCATTTCGTAGGAAACGAGGCGGCCGAGCGGGTCTTTGTATTCGCGCAGCACTTCGCCGTATTGGCGTACAATTTCGCCGCGTTTGGGCGCGGGCATGTTGCGCCACACCAAAAAGGCTTCCCGGGCGCGCGCCATGACCTGTTCGTAGGCTTCCGGGGTGGTGATGCTCACTTCACCTATGAGGGCACCGTCTACCGGTGAGTGGCTTTGAAGGAAGGCTGTGCTGCCATTCAGGCTTTCTTGACCGGTCCACGTGCCGGCATTCCGGGCAGTCAAGCCCAGTTGCTGCAAAAATTCTTTGGATTGCATGTTTGGTTGAATATCGTCGGTAAGCTGCAAAGGTAGCACCGCCCACAACATTTATTCAACAGGAAGTTTACCGCACCATGTGGAGGAAGACATTGGTAAACCAGTTGGCGTCGGATTTGATGAGGGCGTCCAGCGTTTGATTGGCTTTATTGGAAAACATGCGGAGGTCTTTGACTACGTTGGTAAAGCTTTCTGATTCCGGGCAATTGACTTCCACATTGGCCACCTCTTCCAGCACTTTCAGCATGGGTTCCAGTTCCCGCTTTTTGCGTTGAATCATGATTTGGCGCACGACGGTCCACATTTCTTTTTCGGCGTAAAAATACTCCTTGCGCTCGCCCGCTTTGAGTTGTTTGTGCACCAGGCCCCAGTCGAGCAACGCGCGCAGGTTCATGTTGGCGTTGCCGCGCGAAATGTTGAGGGCTTCCATCACCTGATCGGCCGTCAGGGGCTCGGGGGCGATCAGCAACAGTGCATGTACCTGCGCCATGGTGCGGTTGATGCCCCATTCGCTGGCCATTTTGCCCCAGGATTCAATGAATTTTTCTTTACCTTCTTGTACCGTCATGCCGCCTTTGCCGAATGGATGTTTAAAAAAAACAGGAATGGAGTTCGCTTTGTTTAACGTATTCACGGTGGACTTAACCGTATTTATGAATCTATTGTTTTCAAAAAGTACTGAAAATTCAAATCTTTGATGCACCCTTCACCTGTTGAACAAATAGGACGTTTGCTTAGTGACCAAACCACCAACAATTTGGCGTTGGTGCTCGAACTGTCGGCCAGTTTGGGTGTCGGAGCCGCCGCTGCACGGGGTTATGTGTTTGGCATTGCGGTATTTGGTGCCGACCGGCAGTTGCGCACGCGTGCCCAAACCGTTCTGGGGATCATCAGTACGGAGCAAACGGTGCAAGAGGCGCGTCGGCTTCAGGAAAGCGCGCAGTATCATTTTGACGATGCGGCATTTTTTTCCCGTTGGCGGAACCCCGATATTGATCCGTTTGACGTGTTGCTGGCCTACAAAATGTGCATTTGGCACCGCGGCGTGCGCCCCGATGCGGCTTTTGCCACCATTGCCCACCAGTCGCTCAACTTGTCGGCGTACGAGTTGCCTGCCCTTTCTCCGGGCATTTCGGCTTTTCATTTTCTGCGTTATGTTTGGTTGCCCGCGCACACGGGCTTCGACTTGGAGGGATCGTTGCGATACTTATTGAAACTGCCCCTGGAAAGTGTGTATTTGGAAAACAACAAACTGCCCCAGTTTCCGGTGGAACTGCTGGCGCTGCCTCAACTGCAAACGCTCAGCATCCGCCGGGGCAAACACCGTCCGCGCCAACCGATGCAAACGCCCGAGGGCGGCCCCTGGGGCAGTAACCGCTTAGAAAACCTGATCATAGAAGGCTATGCAATGGCGGAAGACATCCAGCTCGGCCCTTTTCCAAACCTGCGGGAAGTGGACATACAGCGTTGTCGACTGCACAGCATGGCGTTTCTCAGCCAGTCGCCCCTGCTCGAGCGCCTGCGGCTGCGCGGCAACCAATTGCACACCTTGCCGCCTTTCCTCAGCCATTTAACCCATTTGCGGGAAGTAGACCTGACGGAAAACCCCTGGCAGGCGTTGCATTTGGATTTGACCGGGCTGAATGCCTTGCAAAAGTTTCATTTGTCTATCTAAAAAATACATGCACACCCTCGACCAACTCGCCCAAACCGCCATAGCCCTCCTCCTCCGCGAGCCGTTTTACGCCCACCTGCTCTCCGGACTCAACAAGGAGGTGGTGGGCCCCGGACACCCCGTAGACACCCTCGCCGTGGGCCACACCGCCAAAGGCTACACCTTATATATAAATGACCGATTCTGGAATACCGAACTCACCCGACCGGAGCACCGGTACGGGGTACTCAAGCACGAACTGCTGCACCTGGTGTTTCGCCATTTGCAGGTGTCGGAAACGCTTTTTGACCGCCACCTCCTCAACGTGGCTTTCGACCTTGTGGTCAACCAATACGTGGAACGCTCGTTGCTGCCCGACGACAGCCTGTTTTTAGATACCTTTCCGGATCTCGCGCTGCTGCCCGGCCAAACCTGGTTTTACTACTACAAGCAACTCGAAAGTGTGAAAAAAAGCCAGGACGGCGAAGACCCCAACGCCCCGGCCCGAGAAAGCCTCCAACGCATTCGCGCCGACAGCCACGGGCTGGAGCGCCACCAACCCTGGCAGGCCATAGACAACCAATCGGAACTCGAAAAAAGCCTTGCCGAGACGCAGCTCGACGGTCTACTGCGCAGCGCCCACCAGCGCAGCAGCGCACAGGCCTGGGGCAGCCTCCCGTCTGACGTGCGCGAACAACTCCAAAGTTTCCTGATACCTGCGGGCAGCCGCGTAGACTGGCGTCGCGTACTCCGCCTCTTTGCCGGTACCACCGGCAAAACCTACCTGAAAACCACGCTCAAACGCCCGTCTAAACGATACGGCACGGTGCCGGGCAACGTGCTCCGGCACAAGCAGCACCTGCTCGTCGCCATTGATACCTCCGGCAGCATCGGCCAACCCGAACTGAACCTGTTTTTCAGCGAACTCTTTTTCCTCTGGCGCGCCGGGGCTACCATTGATGTATTGGAGTGCGACACCCGCATCCACCAGCAGTACTCCTACCGCGGCCGTACCCCGCAAGCCGCTACCGGCCGGGGCGGCACCGATTTTCAGGAGCCGGTAGCGTTAGCCAACAGGGAAAAACCAGATGGGCTGCTGTACTTTACCGACGGGTTTGCGCCCACGCTGCAAACACCTCCACGCGTGCCGACCTTATGGGTGCTCACGCCGGGCGGCCTGGCCGATAGCCACCCGCAGTACAGCCAGTTGCCCGGGAGGAAAGTGCGTTTTGCCGGTGGTGCTTAATATTTGTTAAACTTGCAGATGAAAAACGGCACACGACCGTTAATTTTGTTATAAAGTAACGTGCATATATCTGCCTCGTTCATTATCATTGCGTTTTTCCTTTATCATGACTCCCGAATCCGTAAAACAATCCATCGCCGAAGGCCGCCTCGAAGAGGCCCTGCAAGTCCTTGTGAACCTGCTGGAGTCTAACCCAAATGCGGGTGAACTGGCACAGGCCGCACGTGTCAATCAGGCTGATCTGTACCAACTCAAGGCGCAGATGATCAAAGGCACCGTGTCAAACGATGAAGCCCGGCTGATCAACAACCAGGTGGCCGACAATGCGCTGCTCATCCTCGGTCGCTTCCAGCAGGGCAAGACCACGCTTGCTGATCCCGTCCCCGTACGCGAACACAAAAATGCCTGGCGCTATTTTGCTGTTGGGGGCGTAGTGGCACTTTTGGCTTCGTTTGTGGCGTGGAACGTAGTAGTTCGCAAATCAAACAAGGCTGTGTGCCCATCCTTTGGCAACAACGCCAGCTTGCGCGTGCTCATTCTGCCCTTGCGCCAAACCGGTACCCTCCAAAACGAAGAGCCGGAACTCGAAATCATGGACGGCCTCAACAAGTACATTGCCAAAACACCCGGCCTCAGCGCCATAGCCGACGTCAATGAGGATTACGACATAGATGAGAACTACCCCAACCCCGAAGAAGCCACCCAGATTGCCCGCAACTGCAATGCCCAAATGATCGTGTGGGGCCGTTTTAACCAAAAAGCTGCCAACGATTACCGGCTCGATGTGCAGTACAAACTGCTCGACGCCTCGGGCGTACGCGCGGGCGGCGATACCACCATCAACCGCTTGCTTACGGTAACCGATCAGGGCGCCTGGACCCATGACGCCGCAGCCGTGGTGCGCCTGCTCTACACCGTCATTGCCAACCAGGCCCATGTGCGCATCGCATCTGAAGTGATGGACGAGTTGGCCAAACCCGACGAACTCAAAACGGCCTCTTCGGCCATCGACACCACCATTGGCTTGGTGCTGGCCGACGCATACATTATGAACGGACAAATTGAAAAAGCAGTGGCTGTGTACGACCAGATCATCCGGGATTATCCCGAACAAAAAACCGCACTCACCAAACGGGGTGCACTGCTGTTTGAGCAAAAAGATTTTAAAGGCGCTGCACGCGATCTGGAGGCAGCTGCGCCCGACCCCAAATCCATTGATCCGCACCTGCAGGAACTGCGCATAGATGCTTACCTCAAAAGCGGACAAACCAAAAAAGCGGGACAGGATATTGAAACCATGCAGGAAAAAGGTGTGAAAGACGAAGTATGGATCAATACAAAGAAAGAAGAGCTCATACAGGTGAGCACCAAACTGCTACAAGAACTAAAACCCCTCAACGAGTTGGCCGCCTCCCCCAAAGCCTCCGACAAAACCCGCATAAAAGCGGGCAGGGCCAACTTAGCTACGGGCGACAACAATAAAGCGATTAAAAATGCAGAAAATATCCTGGATCACAACCCCCTGTCCAGTGATGCCATAGCCCTGAAGGTAGAAGCATTGGTGGCTAAAGGCGACACCGGGCTGGCGCTCGATTTGCTTCAGCAAGCCCCAAAAGCGGGCGTGGCATTAAAAGAACTGGAACTGGCACCCCGAACCAAGGCCGCTGTACAATCAAAATTGCCAGAGAAACAATAAGCGCTTGTCCGGTAACAATTCCCGAACAAGCGCTTATCGCAATGGTAAGCGGAGAGCACATCCTTACTCCAGCCACGCCTTGGAGTCGGCGAGGGGCCCAAGTTGCTCCCAGGTGAGCAGCAGATCCGCTGGCCCTACGGCGTGCGGGGCTACTTCATAGTCGTTGTAGTAAAAGCGTATGCCTTTGGATTCTACAGCCACATTTTTGGGCAGGGGGAGCGTTGGGAAGTCTTCAACCAAGAACTCCGACAAGTTACCGTTTTCGGGAATGCCTTTTTCGGCCCGGTAGGCTTTTTCCAGCATGGGCAACACCGCATTGGGGTCTTTGAGAAAATCTGCGGCACCCAGGGCTTTTCCGGTGGCCAGGTCATAAGTAGTGATGGTCATGGCACTGTTGGGGTGCGCGCCACCGAGGTAAGAATCGGACTGAATTTCTACGGTAATGATGCGGTTGTTCAGCACGGGTACGTTGCCGCTGGCATTCATATTCCAATCTACCATGGCGCTTTCTGGCACCTCTGCTCTAAACTGTTTGAACACATTACCGAGGGCATTCGACGCTGAATCGAGCATAACGGGAAAAGGTAGTTGCGTGTATTTGTCTTCCATATCCAAAATCTTCCGGTACACGCGCTGAATATTATTGTTCAGGGTGTCGGTAACGGCCGCATTGCCACCCACCAAAATGGGATAGCTGATGTTGAGCAGCACGCAAGTGCTGTCATTGACACAAAGTTTGCGTTCCATTTTTTGCAACTCCGACTTGAGCGGAGCGAGCGGTGGGGCTTTAGGGGCAGGCGATTGGCAAGCAAACAATACAACAAAAATGGAGGAAAATGTAAATACGCGGCGCATGATGTTCATTTTAAACACAAAGTTATGCAAATAATACGCGTTTTATTCCATTACTTCACCAGCAGACTGTTTTTCAAACAGTTCTGCATAATATCCGCCTTTGTTTAACAATTGTTCATGCGTGCCACTTTCCACAATTTGGTGGTTTTCGCCCAGAACGATGATGTTGTCGAACTCCAGCATACCGTAAATGCGGTGGGTAATGATGATGGCCGTTTTGTCGGCTAAAGCCTGGTTAAGGTAACCGAGTATCTGGTTTTCCGTGGTGGTATCCAAGGCGGACAGGCAGTCATCGAGCAGCACAATGTCCGGGGTTTTGGCAAATGCGCGGGCGATGCTCACGCGTTGTTTTTGTCCGCCCGAGAGCGTCACGCCTCGTTCGCCCACTACAGTGTCATAGCCTTTGGGCAGCGCGATGATGTCTTCATGCACCGCAGCGCTGGCGGCATAAAATTCGGCATCTTCGCGGCTCAGGCCATCTCTACCGAAAGCAATATTGCCATATACAGAATCGGAAAACAGGAATAAATCTTGTGGCACGTAACCGATTCGGCGGCGCAAATTGGCCAGGTCGTGTTCCCGAATGTCACGCCCGTCTATGGTGATCCGGCCTTCCGTCACATCGTACATGCGCACCAGCAAGTCGGCAATGGTGGTTTTGCCGGAGCCGGTGCGGCCTATGATGGCGAGTTTTTGTCCGGGTTTTATTTCAAGAGAAACGTTTTGAAGGGCGCGGATTCCGGTATCGGGATACACAAAACCCACGTTTTCGAACACAATATGCCCTTTGAGCGGCTGGGGATCATTGGCAGGGTTGGTGATAGAAGGCTGTGTGAACAGGAACTCGTTGATGCGTTTTTGAGAGGCGGCGGCCTGTTGGCTGAGCGAGGCGATCCAGCCGATGGCGGTTACGGGCCAGGTGAGCATGTTGATGTAAATGACAAACTCTGCTATGTTGCCTGCTGTAATGTTTCCGGCAATGGCCTGCAACCCACCTACATACACGGTAATGATGGTGCTGGCCCCGATCATGAGCATCATAAGTGGAAAGAAAAACGCGTCGATGCGGATAAGTCCCAGCGATTTCAAGCGGTAATTTTCGCTTTGCTGCGCAAAATACTCACCCATAGACGCCTCTTGTGCGTAGCTTTTCACCACCCTGATGCCACTGTATACCTCCTGTGCAGTGCTGGTGAGCACCGCTAACTGCTGCTGAATTTTTTCGCTCTTCCGGTTGATGAGTGTGCTGATGTAATAAATGGACACGCTGAGGAAGGGCAAGGGCAGGAGCGACCAGAGGGTGAGCGTCACGTTGACCCGCAACATGGCCGTTATGGTGAGTGTAAACAAGAATATCAGATCCAGGCCGTACAAGATGGCCGGGCCGAGGTACATGCGCACTTTGGACACGTCTTCGGAAACCCTCGACATGAGGTCGCCCGTGCTGTTGCGCTTGTAAAAAGCGAGGTCAAGTTTTTCGTAGTGGGCAAAAATTTCTTCGCGGAGGTCGTACTCAATCAGGCGGCTCATCACGATGATCGTTTGTCGCATGAAAAACATGAATAACCCCATGAGCAAGGCCAGCCCGATGACCCCTGCGCCAAACCAGGCAATTTGCTTGCCCAACACCTGCACCGCCTCGGGGTGTTCAGCGATGCCGCCAATTTCTTTGTAGTGTTTGACCTCGCTGATCACCGTGTCCAAAGCCTGCCGGATCACCTGAGGCTGCCACACGCGGAACCAGTTGGCCAGCGCGACAAACACAATGCCCAGCGCAAAACGCAGCCGGTATTTCCAGAAAAACTTATTAAGGTAGGCGAGGTGTTTCATAACAGTGCGTCAAAAGAACAGCAAAGGTGGTAATTGGTTGGGAAAGGGGGGAAAATATTCGTCCAAACCGGTTTGTACTCCAAAATAACATTGGGCATAATTATTCGCGCCAAAAACTATGGTACGGCATGTATATTTGCGCTTATGTTGATACCTCGTACATTGAAAAACCACTTAAAAGCGCGGTTAACCACATCCAACAAGGTAGTGGTGCTCTATGGCGCTCGCCAAGTTGGCAAAACCACCCTTGTTAGAAGCGTTTTGAAAGACACCAAATGGAAAATATTAGAAGTAAATGCCGATCGCAAGCCCTTTTTGGAGGTGCTGTCAAGCAGGAACTTTGAGTTGCTGAAGGGATTTGTAAGCGGATACGATGTTTTGTTCATCGATGAAGCGCAACGCATTCCGGACATTGGGATTAACTTAAAAATAATGCACGACGAAATGCCAACGCTCCGGATAGTTGTTGCCGGTTCTTCCTCATTAGACTTGGCCAATCGGGTAAAAGAGCCCCTTACGGGCCGAACCTGGACGTACAGGCTGTTTCCATTGCATGTTGGCGAATTGCAGGATTATTCCGGTGAAAATGCCTGGCAATTGCGCAACAGGTTAGACGAATGGATGCGATTTGGCATGTATCCTGAGGTACTTACTTTAGAAAACTACGACGATAAGCGGCAATTTCTGGAAGAGCTGACCTCGGCTTATTTATTCAAAGACATTTTGGCGCTGTCTGATATTCGATACCCGGACAAACTGCGTCAACTGCTCAAGTTGTTGGCTTTTCAAACCGGAAATCTTGTTTCTATTCAGGAATTGGCCAATACGCTGCAAATCAATCGAGATACAGTCTTGAATTACATAGATTTGTTGGAAAAAACGTTTGTTGTGTTCCGGCTCAGCGGTTTTAGCCGTAATCTGAGGAAAGAAGTAACCAGTATGGACAAGATTTATTTCGTCGATCTGGGGATACGAAACGCCATCTTAGAAAATTTCAACCCGCCGACTTATCGACAGGATACTGGTGCTCTTTGGGAAAACTTCTTGCTGGTGGAGCGCCTGAAAAAAATGGAATACCAGCGCCTCTACGCAAACAGATACTTTTGGCGAACGCATACCGGTGCTGAATTAGATTATGTTGAAGAAAAAGACGGCTTGCTCTACGGATTTGAATTCAAATGGAAATCCACACGGCATAAACCGCCTGCAAGCTGGTTGGAAAACTACTCCAATGCTTCTTTCAACCTCATACACCAAGAAAATTTTGAGGATTTTGTCCTTTGATAGCGTCAATGCTCTTCTGAAATATACAACACGGTATCCACCTTTGGCCTGTTTGTGAGCGAGATATCCAAACGCAGACTCCCCCATACCTCGTGGGGGAAATACAAGCTGTCGTACCCAAACGACACCAGCCAATGTCGCCCTTCCGGCACGGGAGCAATGCAGCCCCGCGCATTTTGTCCGGTGTAAAACACGTCGTCGTAATAGCTGGCAGGCTTGTCGTACCCCGGAAAACTGTCGGCATTGTATTTGACGTACACCACTGCGCCGGGAATCAACTGATGGTGGTGCTGGGTTTGCACACAGATTTCTGTGGGCAAGGGTGCCAGCTCGGGATCTGTGGCGCTACAGGCACCCAACAGAAACAGAAAGGCAATACTGGCGATTGGTTTATATTTTTTCATACACAAGCTGTTTTTTTGTCTCCAATGCGACCTCCCCCAATCCAGCCTCTTCAAAGCTATAAGTCAAACGCTTTTTTTCTACTTTTGTGCTGCCTTACACCATTTAATTACGTACCAAATTGGACAACACCAACATGGCAACTGCTACCACCAAGAAAACGACCGAAAACGGTCTACCGCAATTCAACACCATCGGCAACCGAATCGTCACGCTCGATGAGTTCATCATCCGCCAGGAAAAAGACTTTGATTATGCCACAGGGGAACTGACCGGTCTGTTGCGCGACATTGGCGTGGCCGCCAAAATCGTGAACCGCGAAGTCAACAAGGCCGGGTTGGTGAACATTGTCGGTTTGGCCGACAACCAGAACGCTTCCGGTGATGCGCAGCAAAAATTAGACGTATACGCCAACGACAAGCTCATCGAATGCCTTCAAAACTCCGGTGAATGCTGCGCCATCGCCTCCGAAGAAAACGAAGAGATTATTCAGATCCCTTCCCGGAGTTCTAAAAAAAGCCACTATGTGGTCATGTTTGACCCACTCGACGGTTCATCCAACATCGATGTGAACGTGAGCGTGGGCACCATCTTTGCCATCTACCGCCGCCAGTCTGACCCCGGCACGGCTGCTACTTTGGACGATTTTCTGCAACCCGGCACCAAGCAGGTAGCTGCCGGCTACGTGTTGTACGGCACCTCTACCATTTTGGTGTACACCACCGGCCGGGGCGTCAACGGTTTTACCCTTGATCCCTCCATTGGCGAGTTTTGCCTTAGCCACACCAACATGCGCATTCCGGAAAACGGCGATAATTATTCAGTCAACCAGGGTTATTACTCCAAATTCGATCTGGAAATGCGCCGTTACATCGATCACTGCTCCGATCAGAACTACGGCCTGCGTTACATCGGTTCTATGGTGAGCGACATACACCGCATCCTCATCAAGGGCGGCATCTTTATTTATCCGGCCACCCGCAAATATCCCAAAGGCAAGTTGCGTTTGCTTTACGAATGCAACCCGCTGTCTCTGATTATTGAGCAAGCGGGCGGCAAGGCCATCAATACACAACTGAAACGCATACTCGACATGCAGCCCACCGAACTGCACCAGCGCAGCACCATCGCCATGGGTTCTCCGGCAATGGTAGACGAGCTCAAGGCGTTTGTAGAGCGCTACTCGGCTTTGCCCCTTTGAGATGCGCGTGGGTTAACTGCATATTTTCAGCATGAGAAAACACCTTTTGACGATCAGTAGCGCATTGCACCATCCGGCTGTGCTGATTCCATTCATGCTGCTGTCTGCTCGTATTGTTGATGCCCAACCGCCTGTCGCCCTGCGATTTTGCAACATCGAAAAAGCGCAGGGTGCACTTTTTTTGGCAGTATACAATCAGGAAGCAGGCTTCATGAACGAGAAAAAAGCCGTTTACACGGAGGTTATTCCCCTCGATCAAAACGGCTGCGTGGAAAAAAAACTCCAACTACCTCCTGGAAACTATGCCATCAGTTGTTTTCATGACGTAAACAACAACGGACGCATGGACAAAACCTTTGTGGGCATACCCAAAGAACCATACGGCCTTTCGGGAAACTATACCTCCAAATTTAGCCCACCTACCTGGGCTGAAACGAACGTGTTTATTGGAGCAGGACAAACCGTCGTGATCCGGTTAACCGAGTGGTAAAACGGGCACTAACTGGCTGAAACCGGATGCTAACCCGCCACCGTTTTGGCGCGTTCGGCGCGTTCCCAAAGCACCGACTGGCGGCCGCGGACATAGCGCAGGAAGCCCGCATAAACGGCATAGTTCATCACGCAAAAATAGTAAGGGATGAACAGGGCTTTCACTTTGATTTCGCGTTTGGCCAGGGTGTACCCCACATAGGCTGCGGCGTAAAACAGGATTTGCGCCAGCAAGGCCACCGTGTAAAAAGGTTTGCCTTGCAAAGCCAGCACCAAACTTGCCACAAAGATGAGGGGCAAAAACAGGGGTGCCAAGGTCCAGCGCAATACGCGGTGCGAGATGTATTGAAAACTGAGCACGCCATAACGGAAAACATTGAGCAGGGGTGCCAGACGCACGATCGCCTGGATGCCGCCAGCGGCAATGCGCACTTTGCGTTTGAGTTCTTCCGGCACAGAAGCGGATGCAGACTCTGCCGCATAAGCTTCGGGTTCATACGCCACACGCCATCCTTTTTGGGCAATGCGGAGGGTCAGGTAAAAGTCTTCTATAATGGTGTCGGTCGGCACGTGTTCGTACGCTTCGGTACGGAAAGCGAACAGTTCACCGGCGGCACCTACTACGGAGTAGAGGTCGTAATCCCAACGCTTGAGGGCGCTTTCATACTTCCAGTAGATGCCTTCTCCGGCGCTGTTGGCCGCAGCGGCATCGGGCATGGCGATGCGTTTTTCACCGGCTACGGCGCCAACATCGGGGTTGTTAAAGTGCCGTACAATATTTTGCAGGGCGTTGGTATTGACAAGGGTGTTGGCATCCGTGCTGACAACGATGGGGGATGTCTGGTGTTCCATGACCCGTTGGAAGGCGGCAATTTTGCCTCTTCGCTCGGGTTGATGGAGCAAAGTCCAACGTGTACCCTCGGGATAGGGGTATTGCTCGGCGAGTGTAGGGGTAGCGTCAGACGAGCCGTCGGTAACCCACCAGAATAGAATTTTGTCCCTCGGATAGTCCAGGGAAAGGCTGTTTGCGATTTTTTCCTCAATCCAGTCGGCCTCATTAAAAGCACAAACCACAAAGGAAATTTCGGGCAGCTCATTTGCCGGAAATAAGCGTTTAGGTACAAATAGACGCTTGATGCGCACCATTGCATAAAGCAACATACCATAGCCGAGGTAGGCGTAAAAGACCAATGCGACGCCGAACCAGAAGATAAATTCCATAATCATCACTTGTTTAGGGTAGCACAAAGGTGCATCAATCGTGCCAATTTATGCGATGGCAGTATGCGAAAGACATTTTTTGCATGTTAACATAAACTTCATTAAGGATTATGTGGGCATTTTTTTGCCCGAAAGGATAATACTATATGTTTTTTTTAAAAAATCGTGATCTTTATTCTGTGATTAGGCTTTTTAATAGGGGGTACCCCAATATGGGTATTTGGCTTAGTCGTTTTTTACCTGCACTTTTGCACCGAAAGCGTTTCTACTCGTCTGTCCTTCGATTTCCAATCCCCTTTAATACCAATCCCCTTTCTCTTGCTGGATTGCTCTGCGTCTCCACGGCAAATCTGACCCGTCAGGTTTTCCGTATGTCTTTTTTTCAAGGCGTGTTTAGGCATTTGACCTTTCCCGGGCATATAAAGAATATGCTAAGAAATGGTTAGATACCGGAATTGGCCCGGTTTTTGGTTACAATCGTTTGCCCAAGAGTTCGATTGCAAATTGCCTTTTTTCCATAATCCCGACAGGTTAATCCAAACTGAAACAATGACTATGCAACACACCATACTGATCGTAGAAGACTACGACAGTCTTAAACAGCTCTTGGGTGCCTATCTGTCTAAACAGTACAGAGTAGTAGGTGCCAAAGATGGCCTGGAAGCCATGTCGTGGCTACACAAAGGTTTAATGCCTGATGCCATCATCACCGACTTGCAAATGCCGGAGATAGACGGCTTGTCCTTTATTGCCATTATGCGCAACAGTGGCATATATCGACACATCCCCTTGATTGTAATGACTGGAGAAAAATGCGACGACGACGAACGCCGCTGCCGCCAGTTGGGTATACAAGCTTTCGTACACAAACCCTTTAATCCTGTAATCCTGGATCAACACTTAGAACAGTTGTTCGCTTCATCAGAGATGAATAGTGCTACCGCCCAAGCCCCCAATTTTTTGGAACCATAATAAAAACTACCGAGATTATGACACAATTTTACGATGAACCGATGGTCGCCGGCGTGGCTGTCAAAAACGTTTTACTGCTTGGGTTTTCAGGCAGTTTGGATGCACTGGTTCGCGATACCGCTTTCGACGGCGAGGATGGGCTGGAGTGGGAAACCATCAGCCACCCGCTGCGTGCACAGCGCCGCCTGGAACAATTATTAGACGCTCCCGTGCTCGACAGCGCGCTGCCTTATGCCATCGTTTGCAATTGGCAGTGGCTGAATCAGTACGGTGAAGGCTTTGCCATGTGGCTCAATGAGCAGCCCAGGTTGAGGGATTTGCCGTTCATTGCACTGGCCGAAAAACCAACCACCATTTCGGTAGAGGAAATTACCAAAATGGGCTTAGACGATTGCTACACGTTCCCCATCTCTTGGTCGGTACTTCAAAGACGCGTTGCGTTCCTCGCAGCATTCAAACCCAGCCTGCGCGAAAAAGCAGCTCAGCTCGAAGTGGAGCAATACAAGATGCGTATGCCATTCGGTAAGCGTATACTCGATATCCTTGGTGCTTTGATCGGTATTTTAGTCACCTTACCCATCTGGCTGCCCACCATGATTGCCATTCGCCTGGAATCCAAAGGACCGATTATTTACCGCTCAAAACGCGTCGGCGCTGGTTACCGGGTATTTCACTTTCTGAAATTCCGCTCCATGTACAAAGATGCTGACCAACGGCTGAAGGATCTGGAGCACATGAACCAATATCAGTCTGGCTCCGTCTTTATCAAAATTGCGAACGATCCACGCATCACCCGTGTAGGCCGCATTATCCGCAAATACAGCATCGATGAACTTCCGCAGCTCATCAACATTTTGCGCGGCGACATGTCGCTTGTGGGTAATCGCCCCCTGCCTTTGTACGAAGCCGAACAATTGACCAATGATACGTACAGTGCACGGTTTCTGGCTCCTGCAGGCCTTACCGGCCTGTGGCAGGTGACCAAGCGTGGTTCCAACAACATGAGTATGGACGAGCGCATTGGGCTTGACATTGCCTACCGCGATAACCTTTCTATTCGCACCGATTTGCACATCATGATGCGTACATTTACGTCGTTTATCCAAAAAGAGAACGTGTAGCACTTGTCCTAAATGCTTTTTAGGCCCGCGTTCCAACCATATTTGTTTGTGGCTTAGGTTTTGAACTGTAATGGCAAATCCAATTCCCTGACAAATATGGGGGGCAGTGCGGGCCTTTCATTTTATACCCCTTTTGGTTTATTTTTTCATGCAAACGCCACGAGTTTCCATCATTACTGTCAATTACAACCAAGCGGAAGTGACTTATGCTTTGTTGGACAGCATTCGCTTGCAGGACTACCCGAATGTACAAACCATTGTGGTAGATAATGCGAGCAAAGAGAATCCATTGCCTGAACTGGCTTTGCGGTACCCTGAAGTGCTTGCCCTCCGCAGCGAAGAAAACCTGGGCTTTGCGGGTGGCAACAATCTTGCGCTGCCCCATGCAACAGGTCAATACCTGTTTTTCGTAAACAACGATGCGGAGATCACCCCGGGGTGCTTACAAACTTTGGTCGATTGTTTTGAGCAGCATCCTGATGCTGGCCTCATCAGTCCGTTGTTGCTGTACCACCCGGAGAAAAGTGGTCGTGAAGACCTTATTCAGTACGCGGGCATGACGCCGGTGAGCACCATTACCGGCAGAAACGAAACCATAGGCGAAAAACAAACCGATGCAGGCCAATACGCTCAACCCGTGCAAACGGCGTACGCACACGGCGCAGCCATGATGATGCCCGCACCCGTGCTGGAGGCTGTAGGCCCCATGTTTGACAACTTCTTCCTGTATTATGAAGAGCTGGATTGGGGCGAACGGGTACGGCGCGCCGGCTATACCATCTGGGTGGAACCCCGGGCACGTGTGTACCACAAAGAAAGCCTCACGGTGGGCAAAATGGGCGGATTAAAAACGTATTTCCTCAACAGGAACAGGGTGTTGTTCATGCGCCGAAACCACGGCGGCCCCAGGCACCTGCTGTTTTTGGCCTATTGGTACCTGGTGGTAACGCCCAAAAACGTATTGCAATACCTGATCCGCGGCGACACCGAAAACCTCCGCGCATTCTTGCTGAGCCTCTGGTGGCACATCAATCCAAATGCTGACAACCGCTATGAGGCCGTGCGCAACAAAGCTATGTTGGCAACAACACCCATCGTTAATCCAAAACCGGCGTCCGTGGCGCACAAATAATTTCAGTAATGATCCTTCAAGTGATTACCCTGCTTTTTATCTCAGCGGCAGCATTAACAGCCTTCCAACTGGTGTATCCGTTTTTGACCACGCTGTTTGCGCAATTGTTCGGAAAAGAAAGAACAACATCCAATTTTGACCCTCCCCGGGTATTTGACTTCGGGTGCATTATTACAGCGTACAAAAACGCTAAAATCGCGGGGCCGCTGGTGCAGTCGCTCCTGAACCAGACCCACCACAACCACACCATTTACTTGGTGGCCGATGAGTGCGGTGCCGATTTTGACCTCGGCATCACAGATTCGCGCCTGGTGGTGCTCCTGCCCGATCCGCCGCTGCGGCTGAAGGCCAAAAGCATCATATACGCCATGGACCGGTTTGTGCGTCCGCACGACTATACGGCCGTGTTGGACGCCGACAACCTGGCGCACCCTGAATTTTTGTCTATCCTGAACCGTTACGCCAACGCGGGGCACCGTTGTATTCAGGGACAGCGCACGGCTAAAAACCTCGATTCCACTTATGCCGCCCTCGACAGCATGGGCGAGCACTACAAAAACTATGTAGAGCGGTATGCGCCCTATCTTCTGGGTGGCTCGTCGGTCATCAGCGGCTCGGGTATGGCCACTGAAACCAACTTGTACAGGGCATATTTGGATAGCGCGGAGATTCAGCAAGGCAAAGAGCTGTGGAAAAAAATGTTGCAGGAAGACAAGATTTTGCAAAACTTCCTCTTGCGCCGCAATGAAAAAATAGCGTACGCATGGGATGCTTTGTGCTACGATGAAAAAGTGGAAACCGGCGATGCGGTGCAAACACAGCGCAGCCGCTGGCTGTTTTCCTATTTCCAAAACGTGCCCAACGCTTTGGGCATCTTGCGTCGGGGCGTGTTTACGCCCAGTGCCAACCAGTTCTTCTTTGGCATCACCACGCTGTTGTTGCCCATGTTTATCCAGTTGGTGCTGGCGTTGTTCCTCACGCTCATTGGTTTTGTGTTGGCCCCGGGTTGGTCGTTGGTATTGGTAGCTGCCATGGCCATATTTGGGTTGAATGTGTTGTGGACGCTCAAGCTGTCAGACGCGCCACAGCCTGTTTGGGACGCCGTGTGGTCTACGCCATACTTCATCGGGCGTCAGGTGACGGGCATGTTTAAAATGCGCAATCCCAACAAAAATTTCCAACACACCGAACACCGGAAGTTTGTCACTGTAGAAGAATTGCTCAAGCAACAGGAGCAAAAATCCTGATGCGGGTATGCGAATAGGCCGGTTTGTCTTATGGATTTCACTTGCACTCAACCTCGCGGGGGTGTTCGTGGCCTGGAAAGCGGTGCATCGAATGGGTGGCGTGCAGCAAGTATGGAGCCGTTTGGGGCACAATGCTGTACCGGCCTTGTATCAGCATCGGGCAAAGTTGTTTGAACAACTCCCGGCGCAACAGGGTGCCATCATTTTTTTGGGCGACAGCCAGACGGAACAAGCAGAATGGCACGAATTATGCAATACCAAAACAAGGGTAGTGTTGAACCGCGGCATTTCAGGCGACCACATCAACGGAGTCAAAAAAAGAATAGACGAGGTATTGCGCCACGAACCGAGTGTCATTTTTCTGCAAGTGGGCATCAACGACCTTTTTTTTAAAACAAAACCCGATCAACTGGCAGCCGAATACGCTGATTTAATCCAAACCATTCGAAGTCGGCAGCCCGGCGCTCAAATTGTGGTGCAAAGTTTGCCGCCGGTAAACAATAACATCCGATTTTTGCCCGCCGATAACGCTGCAGTGCGGGCATTTAATGAACAACTGGCAGGCATTGCAAAAAGTTACGCGTTGCCGTATGCCGATTTATATACCCCACTTGCCGACTCGGAGGGCCAACTGGCTGCCGGATTTACTTCTGATGGCCTGCACCTCAACGGCAACGGCTATCGGGTTTGGTTTGAAGCCATAAAATCCTATTTACCACCAAATTGAACAATTACTACCACCATCTGTCATGGTTTTTAACAGCTTAGTTTTTCTGGTTTTTATTGTCTTGTTTTTCCCGTTGTACTTCGGTACCAAGGGCCGGCTGCGCATGTGGGTTTGTTTGCTGGCGAGCTACCTGTTTTATGGTTGGTGGGACTGGCGGTTTCTGTCGCTTGTGGTTTTCAGTACGGTTATGGACTGGTGGTTTGGTCTGCTCATTTCATACCAGGACGACCGGGAGGGCACGGAGCAGCGGTTTGCCCAGGGCAGTCCGGTGTTGCGCGCATTTGCACCCGTTACACGTGCTGCGTCCTCGCTTCAATGGTCGCGTGGCAGGGTACTTGCATTCAGCATGGTCATGAATTTGGGTTTTTTGGGACTATTTAAGTATTTTAACTTCTTTGCGGAATCCTTTGCCGAATTGATCACGTTTTTCGGCATGAAGCCCAATTGGCACACCTTGAACATCATCTTGCCTGTGGGCATTTCGTTCTACACGTTCCAGTCCATGTCTTACACGATTGATGTGTATCGGAAGGAGATCAAATGGGAACCCTCTTTGTTGCGTTTTGCCACGTTTATTGCTTTTTTTCCACAGTTGGTTGCCGGCCCCATTGTACGGGCGGTAGACTTTCTGCCACAGATGTACGAAGATAAACGGTTTTCGTGGCACAATTTCAACTCCGGATTGGGCCGTGTGCTGTGGGGCTTTTTTAAAAAAGTGGCCATAGCCGATTCGATTGCCCCTTTTGTGGATCAGGTTTTTGATGTGCCTCAGGCCTTCTCCTCGTCGCATTTGTTGTTGGGGGTTATTTTTTACTCGTTTCAAATTTACTGCGACTTTTCGGGCTATTCAGACATTGCCATTGGTTTGGCGCGCATGTTGGGTTATACGTTCCCGGAGAACTTCCGCACTCCGTATTTTTCAACCAGTTTTTCTGAGTTTTGGGCACGCTGGCACATCTCTTTGTCGTCCTGGCTGCGCGATTACCTGTACATCCCGCTGGGTGGCAGCCGCCATGGCAAGTTCAACACGTACAAGAACAACATGATCACCATGTTGCTCGGCGGGTTGTGGCACGGGGCCAACTGGGCTTTTGTGTTTTGGGGTTTTCTGCACGGTTTGTACCTGATTTTGCAGCGCCTGGTTCAACCCGTCTGGCGCGGCTTTGTGCGCACGACCGGCATGCCCCGATGGCTCGATCAAGGGGTGGCCATGCTCACCGTGTACGCATTAACCTTGCTGGCCTGGGTGTATTTTCGCGCTGGCAGCATTGGTTTGATGGGAGGCGACAGTTTTGGCACCGCCAACGCGGTGTTGGGTGGCATCTTCAGTTTTCAAAACTTCAATTTTGACTCCATCGTCAACAAGTTTCAGGCTATGAAAGGCATATTGCTGATCGTTATCCTGCTGTTCATTGAGGTGAGCAACTTTTATTTTCGCTGGAACGAACGCCAGTTGGACGTGCCTGCCTGGCGCGTCACCGGCTTTGCTGTGTTGCTGTGGCTCATCGCTTTATTCGGTACCTTTGGCGGCAGCGCCTTTATTTATTTTCAATTTTAAGTCCAAATGAAAAACGCACTCTGGATACTTGCTTTGTTGCTTGTCTTTTTTGTCGGCGACCGGCTGGTCGGCAGTTTGATGCTGCGCCAGGTTGACCAAAGTCAATTTCGGTACTCACGCCTCTATCGGAGCGAGGCCGCAGCCGAGGTGCTGCTGGTAGGCAACTCGCGTGGACTCACCTTTTACCAACCGTACATTGAGTCGGTTTCGGGCAAGTCTACCTTCAACCTCAGCTACAACGGCATGCCGATGGACCTGGCCAAGGCACTCGTGCAGGATTATTTAGACCGCTATCCTGCACCGGAGCGCATGGTGGTAGACATCACGACCTGCGACCGGGAGAACGACCAGTTGCTGGCCGGATTTGTGCCTTACACGCGTTTTTCGCCCCGCATCGACAGCCTGATCGGCCAAAAACTGGCCTGGGTGTGGTGGAGCAGCCGCCTGTCGCACCTGTTCAGCGTGAACAATGAGGTGTTCCAACGCGCCCTGTATTACCGCAAGCGCAGCGATGAAGACTGGCTGCTAGACCGCGTGATCAACCCCGAACTCGCAAAGTCGCATCTGGATAAACCCTCCTCCATCGGTACCAATCCGTACCTTACACAGCAGTTCAAAGAAATGGTGGCCTACGCGCAATCCAAAAATGTGAAAGTCGAATTAGTCATTGGACCCTATTACCCAGGCTACAATGTGGTGAATCTCGACAAATTCAAGGCCGAATTGGAACAGGCCACCAACATGCAGGTGCGCGACTACCGCGCGGCGCTGACCGACCCAAGTGGTTTTGGCGACCTGAGCCACCCAAACAAAAACGGCAGCATGACTTATATCGACTTGCTGCGGAAAGATGCGGTGTTGCCTTAGGGCACCCCTCCGGCCATTTCCCACAGCTTCAACTTCCCCTCAAACCCACTCTTCACCACCCCATAACCACTGGGCACCTCATGCCCAAAACTGTGATAGGTGGCCAGGCGCGTACCCGGCGGCATTTGGTTCAAATGGTGATGGACATACTCCGAATACCGGGCGTACAATCCCCGGTCCAACTCAACCGTGTTGTCCAGCGGATCATCGAGCAGGAAGTTTTCGCTAAAGGGATTGAAAACATAAAACGCATCGAAATCGCTAAAGTCCACATCCGCCACATTGGCATGGATAAAATGGGCACTGTGCACACCGAGGTGCCGCGCGTGCAATTCGGAAATGCGACTCAAATAGGCGCGTTGCTCTACGCCGGTGAAGTGACCTGAGGTGCACAATGCTCCGATGATGCAAAATTTGCCCGCGCCCGCGCCAACGTCCAGCACCCGTGTGCCCGGTTTATCCACCAAAAAGCGTGCAGCGCTCCGGGCCACATCCACCGGGGTAAAATGCAGCTTGGCCAGCACGCGGAGCCGCCTGCCGTACATGGCGTCAAAATCGCGATCGGTAAACTCGGTTTCTGAGGTCAGGCGCTTATAATTCAGTTTGGGCTTTTTTTATCCATCTGGTTCAACGCCAGCATTTCCCTGAAAGTTTTTTGCATGCCTTCTACCGAACCGTCGAGGAAAATGACATTGCCCTGGCCAGATTCAGAAAAATGCTTGATGGCTTCGGTCCACATGGAAAACATGATCACCGAAGTGTCCAGATGGGCTTGTTCCATTTCTTTGGCGGCCAAGCTCAGGCCTTTGGCCACTTCTTCCCGGAACAGGGCCACCGCCTGGCCGCGCATGCGGGCGGCTTCGCGCTCCGCCTCGGCGGCAATTTTAATGGCATTGCCTTCTGCTTCGGCACCCTTGGTTTTGGTGATCAACAGGGCCTGGCCTTCGTTTTCGGCAGCCGCCTTCAAATTGTTGGAGGCCACTATTTTGGCCATAGAACGCATCACCTCTTCGTCGAAGGTGATGTCGTTAATCTGCAGATCAATCAGGTGGTAACCCCACTCGGCGAGCATAACGTCTATGTTGGATTTCACCGCTTCGGTGATTTCGCGGCGCAGGCTCAGCACTTCCTGCTGGCGCTTGTTGGCCACAAAAGAGCGGATGCTGCCTTCCACCACCCGTGTGAGGGCCGACATGAAGTTTTTCTCATCCACAAACTTGAAAGCCACGTTTTTGATCGTGTCCTCCCGTTGATCCATCACCGAAAACAGCAACAGCGACGTGAAATTAACCGTTGCCTGATCAACCGTAACGGCCTGGAAACCCAGTTCCACCGCGCGGTTCTGAATGGAAATGCGTTTGTTGATCGCTTCAATAAACGGTATGCGGAAATTGAGGCCCGGATACAACGTGCGGCTGTATTTGCCAAAAATGGTGGTCACGGCCACCATGCCTTGCTGGACAGTGACAATGCTGAAAAAAATCAGCAAACCGAGCACAATCAGAATGTACAAAAAATCCATGTTGATGATGTTTACATTTGGGTTAGGTGGCTATGTACAATGTTCCTGTATGAGTTTGCCCAGACGGAACAAGTCTTCAAACGAATTATAGAGCGGTACGGGGGCAAATCGGATCACATTGGGCTCGCGCCAGTCGGCCATGACCCCGTGCTCTGACAGATACTCGAACATTTTTTTACCGTTTTGGCCGGTCAACAACGATAGCTGACACCCCCTTGCCGCCGGGTCGGCTGGCGTTATGATGCGGTAGTGCTGTTCAGATGGATCAATGGATTTCAGGATAAATTCCAAAAAACCCGTCAAGAGCAGGCTTTTTTTCCGCAAATTATACATGCCCGCCTCATCAAAGATGCGCAAGCCCGCTTGATGCGCGGCCATGGAGAAAATCTGTGCATTGCTGAGTTGCCAGCCATCGGCTCCGGACATGGGTACAAACCCTTTTTGCATGTGGAAGCGCACCGACTCATCGTGTCCCCACCAGCCGGCAAACCTCGGCAGATCAGGGTTGTTGGCGTGGCGTTCGTGCACAAACACGCCAGAGGGGCCGCCCGGCCCGGCGTTCAGGTATTTGTAGCTGCACCACACGGCAAAGTCGGGGCCCCATTGGTGCAGTTGCACGGGCAGGTTGCCTGCGGTGTGGGCCAGGTCAAAGCCCACCATAGCGCCCCGGGCATGACCGGCGCGGGTGATGGCCTCCAGGTCAAAAAATTGTCCGGTGTAATAATTGACGCCACCAAACAACACCAGTGCCGTTTGGGCACCTTCCTGCTCGATGACCCGCTCAATGTCTTCCATGTGCAAGGTATCTTCGCCTGCACGGGGGGCTATTTCTACGATGGCTTTTTCAGGGTCAAGTCCGTGAAAGCGCACCTGGCTTTCCACCGCGTACTGGTCGCTGGGGAAGGCTCCCGCTTCCATGATGATCTTGAAGCGCGCAGGGGTTGGACGGTAAAACGACACCATCATCAGGTGGAGGTTTACGGTCAGGGTGTTCATCACCACCACTTCGGTTTCCTTGGCACCCACCAACCGCGCAGTCATGGGTTTCAGAAACTTGTGGTAGTGCATCCACGGCTGATCACCACGGAAGTGCCCTTCTACGCCGTGTTCTTCCCAGTGTTCCAACTCCCGCAGCAGGGCGGCTTTTACCCCTTTGGGACGCAAGCCCAGGGAGTTGCCGCACAGGTAAATGACTGCTGATCCGTTGTGTTGTGGGAAAAAAAAGCGCTCGCGATAAACCGACAGTTCATCGCGCTGATCCATCTGGCGCGCAAAAGGCAATGTGAAATCAAAATTCATCGGCCGAAAGGTACACATCAAGCATCAATTAATATTACAGGACTCTTGTTTTAGGTCGTGATGGGACATACTACCCAAAACGCCATAACCGGTTTAGTGTAAAATGACCATACCGCACCGGATAAGCCCCAAACCCCCTGAAAAAGCGCTCTATGGGTTCAATCATGCTGCCGTCGAAGTCTAAAATCCGGTATTGGTGGCTGTACAGGCGCACGCTTTCGGCAATGATTTTGGTCATGATTCCGGTATTTTTATACGCCGGGAGGGTAGAACCCTGGTAATAGATCATTTTTTCGCCGAAGAAAAAATAGATGATGCCTGCCACGGGTTGATCACCATCGTAGCCAATGAGGCAGCAACTGTTGCCTTGTGCGTAAAAATGCCGGGCGTTTTGGCACAGCGCAGCAAACGACGATGCCGCTATTTGCCGCACCGCCTCGGGTTTGGCAGCTTTCAAAATAGCCACCACCTGCTCCGGATTATTTTCCTGCTCCACGCGAAGCCCGGCTTGATCCGCTTTTTTAACCTCCCGCCGCACGTGGGAGGCGCATGCCTGCAAAAAGGCCGGGTATCCGCCACTGATGTCGACCCAATATGTAAAACGCAACTGCATTTTCCAGCCCGACCAGATCAGGGGCAAATCGTACCGGAATTCCGGGGCAAAGTACAGATCCACAAAACGCAGTTTCGGGGGCAGTCCGTCGTGTATGAGCGTAATGGCTTTTTTTTGAAATTCAAGGTCTTTGTACACCTGTTCGGACCGCCGGGCCAGCAAAATGCCAAAATACTGGGTAAAATGCGGTTGCCGGGCATAGGTGATGCCCCATTTTGTATTCGGTATGTACGGTAACGCGGCCACGATGCCGTCGCCGTCGCGCAGCACTACCGCTTCCCAGTGTCCTGGCAGGTTGGTCAGGTAGGCATGTACATGGTAAATATTCCCCTGTGGCGATTGGGCCACGAACGCATCCCAGTCGGAAGCGTTGATTTCGGAGCCCGAAATGACGTCGGTTTGCATTTGGTCGTTTTTCTGAAAAAAGTGCCCGCCCGGTGCGCAGCCTCTCTGTGTGGCATAACGTTTATGATTGCAAAAAGCTGCCACCATGAAAAATCAAGTGAACACCTACCCTTATTTTATGAGCCACCCGTTTTGGGATGCGTTGCGCATCGATAACGGAACGAATGCCTTACATGGCTTACAATCTTTGGCAACCCATGATTTGGAAACCCTTGTTTGCGAAGCCGTTAAAGGCTTTTATCCCATCAGTTATGCCAGCTTGTTGGCCTTCAAGCGGTTTGCCGAAATGGCAGACCAGCCCGAGTCCAGAGTCATTGCCTGGGAAATTTATCAGGTCGAAAAAGGCGATAAGCCGCTCATTGAAGGCTCTCCATTAACCGGCGTGCCGCATTGCGATCAATTGAAAATGATGTTTGAATCGCTGTTGGGCACACCGATGAACATGCCAGCACCGGAAGATTTTTCAGTGTTGCAAAAAGCGGATATTCCCAATGCCTCACTCACCAAGGCCATGGCCATTTGCGACCTGATTGAGCACACTGCACCTTTTGTCATTCATTTTTACCAGGACTTTCTCATCCAATGTCAGGTGGCGCTGCGCGTACCCAGCGAATTGATCCAGCGGAGTTATCTAGACGAGCACAACCTTACCGAGGGAAATGCCTGTGAAGCACAACACATTGACATGTTGGGCCGCATGATGGGGCATTACAGCAACCTGATGGATTCGGCAGGCTATCGGGAAGCCCAACTGGGATTTATAGAACTGGTCAATGAGCATTTTGAGCAGCATAGACAGCGCATGTTGCAGTTGTTGCCGCTGTCTGTCGCCGCTTAAACAGGTACACAGGCAACGCAAGGTCTGTATTTGGGCGTCATGAAGGCAATGTTCACTAAAACATAACCTCATGAAAAAAATGATTTTTGTTGCCCTGATGTCGGTTTTGGCCATGCCTGCCGTTCAGGCACAGTTTGCTTTGGGGCTTGGCGGCGGTGTTAACTTCAGCGACGCCCGGATAGAAAGCATTTTGGATGAAGCCAAAGGCATCACAGGTTATCATGTGAGCGTCCAGCCGCGCCTTGTATTTGCACGCCGATGGACCGCCATGATGGAGCTGCAATACAGCCGAAAAGGGGCCATATTGGAGCCTTCAGGCGGAACCCAGTTTGGGATAAGGGCCGAATACATAGACGTGATGCCTCAAATCGAATACCGGGTGCTGGAGCATTTTGGCATAGCGGTAGGGGGCAATATTGGCTGGAGCGTGCGGGAAGAATTCAAAGATGACGTCAATGATTGGCAGAACCCGGTGCTGGATATTGAATATTTTGAAGACCCAGACCTGGGTTTGCTTTTTGCCTTGCGGGCATATTACGGCCGCTTTTACGGCACCATGAGCTATAGCTTGGGGCTGCGGGATGTGGATGATGGAATGTACACCGATGACACCGGGCAGGTATATGATGCAAAATGGTATCACCGAAACCTGCAAATCGGGGTGGGGTATTTGTTGTTTCCTGGACATTCGGCCGACAAATAAACGCTTTGATGCTGGCTATGCACTTATATTGTTTTGTCAATAGCAGCATGCGCTGATGGATTCAATAAAAAAAGCCAAAGCGTTCTAAAACAACGCTTTGGCTTTAACTGTCAGGTGATCCCGCTGGGACTCGAACCCAGGGCCCATACATTAAAAGTGTATTGCTCTACCAACTGAGCTACGGAATCATACCGTGCATTTTCAAAATGCGGGGCAAAGATACAGGCATATCACTGAAATATGCAAACTTTTTTTTTATCCATTTTTTCCTAACTTTGAGGCACCATTTGAGTGCTTCCAACGTTTGGGCCTTTACTGTATTTTTTCAATCGACTACCATGGAAACCATACGCCAAAAGCAGGTCGGCGAGCAAATTCGCCGCTATTTTAGCATGATCTTGATGCAAGAGGGCAGCAATATTTACGGAAACGGAAAATTGGTGACGGTAACGCATGTCAAAATGACCCCTGATCTGCTGTTAGCCAACATTTACATCAGTGTGTATGGCACGGAGCACAAGCAGGAAGTCATCCTGGAGATGGAAGACAACCACCAACGCCTCAAACAGGCCCTGGCGGGTAAAATCGGCAAACAAATGCGCCGACTCCCGGAAATCGCGTTTTTCCTCGACGACACCATCGACGAGATGTACCGCGTGGAAACGCTGCTCAACCGCATCAGTGACGAAGACCGCGAGATTGGACATTCATGAAGACAGGGCTTTTTTTCGGCTCTTTTAACCCCATCCACATCGGACACCTGATCATAGCCAACCACATGGCTACGCAAACCGATTTGGAAAACGTGTGGTTTGTAGTCAGTCCGCACAACCCGTTGAAGCCGAAAAAAACACTGGCCAACGACTATGACCGCCTGCACCTGGCGCGCCTCGGCATCGGCGACAACCCGCTGCTGGAAGTTTCTGCCATTGAGTTCGGATTGCCCAAGCCGTCTTACACCGTAGACACCCTGGCCCATTTGAAGGATAAGTACCCCGATCGGGCGTTTGCCCTCATTATGGGTGCCGATAACCTGGCCACACTTCACCTGTGGAAAAACTACGAGCACATACTGGAGCATTATGACCTGTACGTATACCAGCGCCCCGGTGTGGATATGGGCGAACGCGCCGACCACCCGCGCGTGCACATCGCTCAGGCACCACTGCTCGACATTTCGGCTACGTACATCCGCGACTGCATCCGCAACGGGAAATCGGTGCGGTACCTCCTCCCCGATCCTGTGTTTGCCTACCTCGAACACAGCAATATGTATCGATCAGCCTAAACAGGCAACCCATATGCTCTTCCGGACGCCATACAGGCACAACAGTTTTTCGGAAGCTTATGTCTACCATCCTTCGTTGCGGCCTGCTGAGTGCGCTGCTCTCCTTTTCAAGCCTTTCTCTTTGGAGCCAACAACAACCGGCATTTGGTTTTCCGCCACTCCGCATTGGCGAATGGCGGCAGCACCTGCCCTGGCAACGCGCCTCGTATGTAACCCAGAGCAACTCCAAAGTGTATTTCGCCACCGACCTGGCCGTTGTTGAAATAGACAAGGCAGACCGGTCAACCCGTTTTTTGACCAAAGTAGAGGGGTTAAGCGACGTAGGCATACAGCTTATCCGATACAATGCCGCCGCAGACATGCTCCTGATGGCGTACGCCAACAGCAACATTGATCTGTGGAAACCATCCAACGGCCAGGTCATCAACCTCCCGTTCATCCGCAGCAACATCAACCTGATTGGCGATCGTACGATTTACGACGTGTATTTCGACGGTGCATTTGCTTATCTCGCCTGCGGTTTTGGAGTAGTAAAGCTTGACCTCAACCGCGCCGAGGTGGTGTACACCACTTTTACGGGCGTTCCCGTGCGTTCTTTTGCTGTTTTTCAGGGCAAATTATATTCGGGTACCGAAGACGGACTTTATTTTTTGGACGAAAACGACATCAATCCGGCCGATTTTGGGCGCTGGAACCTGCTCAATGCGCAAACAGGACTACCCGCCGGAACCAACATCAAGGCACTGTGCAACGGCGGCGACGCCCTCTTCATTGGTGGAGGCCGGTCACAGTATCGATTTGATGGCCAAACGGCCGTGAAAGAAGAGAGCCATCCCACCGAGGATGTGGTTTACATCACCCACGAAGGCCCGGGCATCGTCGTGGGCTGGCGCCTGGGGTTCAATGGCCGCGTAGTGTACCGCCAACCGGATGGCAACCGGTACGACATCATGTATCCTTGCGACGCGATTCGCCCGTTGTACTGCATTGAAGACGGTGTAAACCGTTTCTGGTTTGCCGATTTTGCCGACGATTTTCGGTATTATGACCACAATTCGGGGCAATGCGAGCGTTTTTCCTACAATTCCCCCTACAAACAGCAAAGTTCACAGATTGCCATCGCCAATGGCCGGGTGTATGTGAGCACACCGGGCTACGATGTTAACCTCAATCCAGACTACAACAAGGACGGCATTTATATCCTGGAAAACAACAACTGGAGGCGTTTCTCCACCGTAAGCAATCCTGAATTATCCAATGGTGACTGTGGCAGCAGCATGTGGCGCGTGACACCCCACCCCACAGAAGACAAGTTTTACGCAGGCAGCTTTGTGGGCGGCCTGGTGGAGGCCACTGAAGGCGGTGCCAAAACCAAATGTTACACCAAAGACAACTCCATTTTGCAAAACGCAGGCGCTTCCGGCACTTCCAGAACGGCCATTGGCGGCTCTGCCTTCGATGGAGACGGAAACCTCTGGATTTGCAATTACGACGCCAATGCGCCCATTGCGGTGCTGAAAGCCGACGGCGTTCTGCGCAACTTCTCGGCCGCACCGACCAACAACCTGCTTCGTGTCGCCGTGGACCAAAACGGGTATAAATGGTTCGTCATTGGTTTTAACAGCGGAGTATTGGTGTACGACAGTGGTGCCGACATAGACAGTCCTGCCGATGACCGCTACAGGCTGCTTACCACCAGCAACACCGTTTTGCCCACCAATACCGTCAACAGCTTGGCGGTGGATCTGGAGGGCGACGTCTGGATCGGTACCCAGCAGGGCGCGGTGAGCTTCGAATGTGGCAGCAACGTATTTGATGAAAATTGCAAGGGCACCCGGCGCATTGTGACCGTAGACGACTTTAATGGCTACCTGCTTGAAACAGAAGAAGTTAGAGCCATTGCAGTAGACGGTGCCAACCGCAAGTGGTTTGGAACGAACAATGGCATCTTTGTCCAGTCGCCCAACGGTGACGAGCAGTTGGCTCAGTACACCGAAACCAACAGCCCGCTGTTCGACAATGCCATTACGGACATCGCCGTTGATGCAGAAACAGGTGAAGTGTGGATTGGTACAGAAGGCGGCCTGCAGTCGCTCCGAGGAGAAGCAACCGACGGAGGAACCATCAATTCGCCCGAACCCTATGCTTATCCCAATCCGGTTCGGCCTGAATACGACGGTCCTATTGCTATTTATGGGCTGGCGCGCGACGCCAATGTGAAGATTACCGACATCACCGGCAACCTGGTGTACGAAGGCACCGCTTTGGGTGGTCAGGCCATCTGGAACGGCCGCGATTACTTAGGCAGAAGGGCGGCCAGCGGCGTGTACCTCATTTTTGCCACCAGTTCTGAAACGTTTGATCAACCCGACGCAGTCATTGCCAAAGTGGTTATCCTGAATTGAACAACTTTAACAGTTGCGGAACAATATTTTGTTATCCCATCGTGTTTTTAACTCATTAATCTTTGCGAAACAAGTTAACCACTCACCAAGGCCTATGCAATTTTCGTACTCTTCTGATTATTTGGTACAAATGATGTACCGCGAGCTGCCCCCTGAAATGGTTCAGGCCGTCACACAAATGATGATGCAGGATCAGCCCCTTGCCGCCCAGTATGCCTCTTTGCGCAAAGCCAAATCGCAGCTCCCCCAAGTGCAATTCAACCCATCCCGGGCCGTGATAGACCGGATACTGAAATACAGTGCAGAAACGGCCGTTGCGCCTTGCTGATCGACGAACACATCGGCTGATTTGTCCGAAAACAGCACGCCTTTTTGGAAATTCCCGTACTTTTACGTGGAATTAAACCCCAAAGGATGAAAACGCGTCTGTACCTACTCTGTCTCTTTGCGCTTGTCCATTTTCCTGCTCTTGTACAAGGTGGCGCATACTTCAACTTTACCCAAAGTGCACGGGATGCGTACCACAGCGTCATCAGCTTGCGCTTTGCAGAAGGCCAACAAAAAACCGCCGCGCTCCGGCAGGCTGAACCCGGCAACCTGATACCCGTTTTTCTGGATAATTACGTCGACTTTCTGACGGTACTCCTCCACGACAACGAAGCGGAGTACAAACGCTTGTCCAAAAACATGGACACCCGACTAAGCCAAATTGCGCGGGGCGACCGCAGTTCTCCCTATTACTTGTACACCCAGGCCGAAATCAGGCTGCAATGGTCGGTGGCCCACGCCCGATTCGGCAACTGGTTGTCTTGCATGTCTGACATCAAACAGGCGTACGCACTGCTGGAGGAAAACAAAAAGCGTTTCCCTGAATTTAAAGCCAACCTCAAGAGCCTGGCCATCATTCACGCCATGACCGGCAGCGTGCCCGAAGAATACCGTTGGACCCTGAAAACGTTTGGAGGCATTCAGGGTACCGTGGATCAGGGCATGCGCGAAATTGAAGAAGTGTTGGCGTACGCACAATCCAACGACTACGTGTTTGAAGAAGAAGCGCTTGTGTTGTATGCCTACATGCAAATGTACCTCAACAACCGGAGCGATAAAGCCTGGAGCACCTTGCGAAACGGAAAGCTGAACCCGGAACACAATCCGTTAGCCGCTTATGCCTTAGCCAACCTGGCTTTGCATACCGGCCGAAATGAAGAAGCCATTCAAATCCTTCAAAAATGCCCCGAAGGACAAGGCTACCAAACCCTGGCACACCGGCATTTTCTGCTGGGTGTGGCCAAACTGAACCGGCTCGACACCGATGCCAACAAACCCCTTGAAACTTTTGTCAATACTTTCCGTGGCAGCGTCAATGTCAAAGAAGCCTATCAGAAATTAGCCTGGTACCACTTGATCAATGGCAACGACAGCGGTTATAACCTGTACATGGGCTACGCCAAACTAAAAGGTGCAAGCCGGTCTGAAGCCGACAAAGCAGCCCTCCGGGAAGCCGAAAGCGGTGAGAAACCGGATCCTCTATTGTTGAGGGCACGGCTACTGTTCGATGGTGGTTACGCCTCGCGCGCACAAGCGATGATGGCCGGGAAGGAAAGCCAATACGCCCAACAACCCAAAAACCTGTTGGAGTACACCTATCGCTCGGCACGCATAGCGCATGCCTTGCTCCAGTACGACATCGCCATCGGGTTTTACCAAAAAACCATTGATCAGGGTTACCGGCAGCCCTGGTACTTTGCATGCAATGCTGCCCTTCAACTCGCCTTGTTGTACGAAGAAAAAAAGCAGTTTGCGTATGCAAGAGAGGCCTACCAACGCTGCCTCGACATCAAACCGGATGAATACGCCACCAGCCTGCACAACAGGGCCAAAGCCGGGCTAAGTCGTTTGCGCGGAAAGTAATCTCGTATCTGATTTTTGCCGTTCTTTGCCCGCACATTGTACCAATTTTTTTATCCTATGTTCCGACTCTTGTCTTTCCTCTTCTGCCTGTTGGCTTTCGGATCCTGCGTTGTCAAACCAGTTTCCGACTTTTACCTGCCCGTTCAAAAATACAGCGCGCCTGCTACGGTTGTTTTTGACAACAAGTCGACCAACGCCGAATTGTATCAATGGGATTTTGGCGACGGCACCACTTCTGCCGAGGCCAATCCGACGCACATATACAAAGACTCGGGCAATTACACCGTCATTCTCACCGCCACCAAAGGCAAAAAAAAGGTTGTTTCCAAACAAATGATTCAAGTAACCGCACCAGAACGCTGTCTCGTATCCATCGAAACCGAATACGGTAACATGATTGCCGAGCTGTACAGCAGTACCCCCAAGCACCGCGACAACTTTGTAAAATTAGCCGACGAGCACTACTTTGACGACTTGCTTTTCCATCGGGTTATCCGTGGGTTTATGATTCAGGGCGGCGACCCCAACTCCAGAAACGCAGCTCCCAACCAGGCGTTGGGCATGGGTGGCCCAAGCTACCAGATTCCCGCAGAGTTTGTCGATTCCCTCATACACGTAAAAGGTGCCATCGCGGCGGCCCGCACCAACAATCCCAAAAAAGAATCCAGTGGTTCACAGTTTTACATCGTGCAAGGCAGCCCGGTGAATGAAAACAGCCTGCGCCAAATGGAATTGATGAAAAATTTCCAGTACACCCCCGAACAACGGGAAGCGTATTTGAAGTTGGGCGGCACACCACAACTCGACCGCGATTATACGGTGTTTGGGCACATCATTGAAGGCTTGGACATTGTGGACAAAATTGCGGCAGCAGAAACAGGATCGGCCGACCGGCCTAAAAAAGATGTAAAAATGAAAATTCGGGTGATCAAATAACCGGATTTTCGGTTCTGTCTACATGCGCAATCGTACGCTTATTGCCGTTGTACTCCTCCTCAGCGCCCTCCTGCTCGCTTTGCTGTTTGCCTGGTGGCAAAAACAATCTTTTGACTGGCGAGACGACGTGGCGGGCAAGGCATACCAGGAAACCTGGGAACAACCCTACGGCACCGTGGTCGTACACCGGTTGCTGCAACAGTATTTCCCGGAACGGCAGTTTACCGAACTGAAAAAAAACCTGCACGCAGAACTTCCCGATTCTACTACTGCTCCGGCTTCATACGTATTTATTGGAGAGGCCATGTACTACGATTCATTAGACACGGAGCGGCTGCTCCATTTCGTGCGTACTGGCAACACCGCTCTGCTCATCAGCAAATCGGTGCCGCGTTTGCTCACCGAGCAATTGTTTGGAGGCAATTGCATGGGTTCCGACTGGGAGGATTACGCTTTTACATGGAGCGATACGCCGGCGCAACTGCACCTTAAACACAGCACGGTGCAGCCAACGCTTTTTTACGCCATTAAAAATGAGCCAAAGGGCTACACCTGGAGCTACATGGAGGTGTCGTACAACTGCACAACAGCGCCTTTTGACTCCTTAGGTTACCTGAATGAAGGAATGCTTAATTTTTTGAGTGTACCCTTCGGTAAAGGCCATTTTCTGTTGCACAGTACCCCGTTGGCTTTTTCCAACTACCAGTTGTTGCGGCCCGACATGCAAGCTTATGCGCAAGAAGTGTTGGCGGAGTTGCCCAACAGCGATGTATACTGGGATGCCTGCAGCCGAATTCCGGAGCGTGAATCGAGGAAGCGCAACCGCGTAGGCATCAACCGACAGTTGCCCAACGAGCACGTCCTCGCATACATTTTACAACAACCCGCACTGGCATGGGCGTGGTATCTGCTGCTTGGCATGGCCCTGAGCTATTTGATCTTTCAAGCCAAACGCCGCCAGCGCATTGTGCCCATTTTGCCCAAAAACGAAAACTCCTCGTACGAGTTCATCAGCACCATTGCCAATTTGCATTTTAAAGAGAAAAATTACGCACAACTGTGTACACAAATGATGCGGCTTTTCCTTGTACAAGTGCGCGAACGCTACAGCCTTGTGGCCTCGCTTGACCCGGAAAGCGGTACCATCAAAATGGATGATCGTTTTTTACCCCGTTTGGCTCAATGGAGTGAGTATCCGGAAGAAAACCTGCGGGAATTGTTCCGACAATACGCCGCTACGGTACAGTTTCAACCCGATGAAACCATGATGGTGGATCTCCACCAGGCCATGGAAAGTTTTTGGAAACACGCAAAATAGTACGGTTATTGTGCCGGTAAAGCCCAAAACAGCATAACATGAGCGACGAACAAACGCCCCAAGCGGAAGAGCAGCAGCCTCTGCACACACCACCCGGATCGCATACGCCCCCCCCCATGCAAGCGGTGCAGGATCGGGCAGAAAAGGTAAAAGATGAATTGCGCAAGGTCATTATTGGCCAGGAAGTGCTGTTGGACCAACTGTTGATTGCCCTGCTCAGCGGTGGCCACGCCCTGCTGGAAGGTGTACCCGGTATTGCCAAAACCCTCAGCGCCAAGCTGCTGGCCCAGACCATTCAGTCGGGGTTCAGCCGCATTCAGTTCACCCCTGACCTGATGCCGGCCGACGTGATTGGCACGCCCGTGTTTAACGTGAAAACGTCGGAATTTGACTTCAAGGCCGGGCCCATTTTTTCCAACATTGTCCTGATTGATGAGATCAACCGGGCACCCGCCAAAACACAAGCTTCCCTGTTCGAGGTCATGGAGGAATACCAAATTACGGTAGACGGCATCACGTACCCCATGAGCGATCCGTTTTTTGTCATTGCCACGCAAAACCCCATTGAGCAGGAAGGCACTTACAAGCTTCCGGAAGCGCAACTCGACCGGTTTTTGCTGAAAATAATCCTTGAATACCCCAGTTTGGAAGAAGAACGCGCCATACTCCGGCGGTTTAAAAATGATTTCAGGGGGACCCTCCGCGAAACCGTAACGCCCGTCATCAGTCCGTATGAATTAGAAGACAGCCGCCGTTTGATCGAACAGGTGTTTATCCGCGAAGAATTATTGGACTACATTGCCGCCATTGTACACGATACGCGGCACAATGGAAACCTGTTCCTCGGTGCCAGCCCGCGCGCTTCACTCGCCCTGATGAAAACGTCCAAAGCCGCCGCCGCACTGAGCGGCCGCGACTTTGTAACGCCAGACGACATTCGGTATGTTGCTTACCCGGTGTTGAACCACCGCGTCATCCTTACGCCCGAACGCGAAATGGAAGGCTATACCACTAAGGAAGTACTGGATGAAGTGATGTCGAAAATTGAAGTACCTAGATAGTTGAGTAGTTTAGAAGTTGAGTAGTTTAGAAGTTGAGTAGTTTAGAAGTTGAGTAGTTTCTCAACTCCTCAACTACCATTTACCTGATCGCGTTGCTGTTTTTCAGGTTTCTGCGCAGGTCATCGCGCATGCGGCAGGCAGCATCCAGGAGCATGGCTTCGTGGGATGGGAAAGGCGCGGGGCGGTTGCCGATGCGGCACCTGGTGTTGTCGCTCAGTGCGCGGGCGTCTCCGATAAAAGTAGACGCAAAGTGTTCGAAAACAATTTCTTCAGACAGGCGGTCGTTGTCGAGTCGGTTGTTGGCAGCATCAAAAAGCATGACAGTAGCCTCCAGGCGGGCCGCTTTGCGTTGAAAGACCTCTATGACATCGGCACGAATGGTGACAAATTTGTCCACCTTAATGTCATTGCCAGCGGTGTCTTTTTTGACGTTGCCGCGTTCGTCCAGGGCATATTCCCAGCCGTCTTTTATGGTTTTGGTGTCGGTGTACCGGCGTTCGGATACTTGTTCGGGACTCACCGCTATGTTTTCAATGCGCAGTTGGGCGGTATAGTCGGGTTTGAAACCGGGTTTGGGGTCAAACATAAATGCCACCCACTCTTCGTCGAGGTCTGATTTTGCAAGGGCCATGACCTCCTCTTCAAACCGATAGGGCAACGGATAGCCGCTTTGGTTATTCAGTTCTACCAATACCCAGGAGGTACCCAGGCGCCGCGCTTCTTCCTTCAGGGATTCTTTTTCGCGGTACACGTTGAAATAATTTTGCTCCAGTTCGCGCAATTTGGCGTACGCTTCACGGGCCGCCATGCGGTCGCCGGCAGCGGCGCGTTGCAAGCCGGCTTCAGCCTGGGTATACAGGAAATCGGCTGCATTTTTACGGCTGTCGTGTTCCAGGTTCGATACGTCAAGCAGGTTAAACCGCGCCCGGTAGCCATCTTTGGATACTAAGGGCAACAAGGGCCGGATGGTGCGTTGACGGTCGTTGATTTGGCGGTACAGGCTGTTGATGCGGATCCAGTTTTCCTGATGTCCTTGTGTCAGCAGGCGTTCAGCCAACTGAATATCGCGTTCCTGGGCTTTGGCAAATGCCGCTTCGAGGCCCTGAACCAATTCGGTTTTTTTGTTGCTTTTGCCGCGCAACCGTTGAACGCAATAATCGATGGCATCGTCATAATTACCGCTTTCCATGTACTTTTGGGCGGTGTGGCAGGCGGGCAGAAAGAAGGCAAGCGCCAGCAGAGCAATCAGGGAAGAAACACGCAGTAACATGGCTGTCGTTTTTTGTAACTGGTTGAAATTTGCCTGCAAGTTGCGGCCGTTCACATATACCGTATTCTTAAAACCTGTTAGCATCGAATTAATATTTGTTAAAATCTTAAACGGTTTGCAAATAGTATTAAACCAATTGTAAACAACATGGAAAAAATTACAGAAAGTGCGTCTGCTTACCGGCATCTGGAGCAAATGCCTACCCGGGAAATCCTGACGAACATCAACAACGAGGATCAAACCGTGCCCCAGGCAGTGGCCTTGGCCATTCCCCAAATAGAGGCGTTGGTAGAGGCGATTGTACCCCGCATGGAGGCAGGTGGCCGGCTTTTTTACATCGGCGCAGGTACCAGTGGTCGTTTGGGCGTGGTGGATGCCTCCGAAATTCCACCTACTTTTGGGGTACCTGCCGACTGGGTTGTGGGCCTGATTGCCGGGGGCGATCAAGCCATCCGCCAATCGGTAGAACACGCCGAAGACAATACATCCATGGCCTGGTCAGATTTACAAGGGTGGAAAATAGACGCTGGCGACCTGGTCATTGGCATTGCCGCCTCTGGCACCACCCCTTATGTAGTGCATGGCTTGCGCGCTTGCCGCCAACACGGCATTCAAACAGGCTGCGTCACCTGCAACCCGGCTGCACCGCTGCTGGCGGAGGCCGATTTTCCGGTATTGGTGGTGGTGGGTCCTGAATTTGTAACGGGCAGCACGCGCATGAAAGCCGGCACCGCCCAAAAATTGGTGCTCAATATGATTTCGACCAGCGTCATGATCCGCCTTGGTCGGGTACTCGACAACCGCATGGTAGACATGCAACTGACCAACGATAAACTCATCGACCGAGGCACGCGCATGGTGGTAGACGCCACCGGCATGGACTATGAAACGGCGAAAGCGCGCCTGCTGGAGCACGCGAGCGTCAGGAAAGCAGTTTTGAGTTTTGAGTAATGAGTTTTGAGTAATGAGTTTTGAGTTTTGAGTTTTGAGTTTTGAGTTTTGAGTAATACGTTTTGGGAGCCTTGCCAATCATGATTCCCAAAACGCATTACTCAAAACTCATAACTCATAACTCATAACTCATAACTCAAAACTCATAACTCATAACTCATAACTCATAACTCAAAACTCAGTACTTCAGCACTTGCATCGCAGCAACCGCATTGCCCGAGGCCATGCGCAGCGTGTAGGTGCCTGCAGGCAAGCCGTTGAGGTTGAGGTCAAACTGGTTGTCGCCTGCAGCCGCTTTCATGTTTTGGGAAAGGGCTACCTGTCCGATTGGATTGAACAGCGTCAGTTGCACGTCGGCGGCCGACTCCAGGTGGAACGCCACACGGATTTGTTCGCCGGCAGGGTTGGGTGTTGCGCTGAGTTCAAACGGGTTTGCAGTGGCTTCACCAGCGCCGACGATCAGGCTCCGGGTGCCGTTGGCATACCAGCGCACCCAGTTGCGGTTGCTGATGAAAAGCGTTTCGTTGCCCTGGCCGTTGATTTTATCGGATGCGAGTCCACGGCGATAAATATTGTAGACATTCTGCGCGTTCAACCCTTCGTACACCAGCTGGTTGTCCTGGCGGTTGTAAGAAGGCCAACCTTCCGAGCCGTTGTTGTCCACAATGGTTCCCACTTCGCCCTTTTCGATGTTGGCGCCGAGGATGTCCACCTGATTGATGTTGTCGTCTATGTAGTCAAACGCAATGATGAACGGCGAATTTTTAGAAAAAGTAGGGTTGCCCACGCTGATGTTTTCATTGAGGCCGTTGAACAATTTGGAAATGAAAGCGTCTGTAGGGTCGGTAAATGCGCCATTTTCCCAGTATTGCAGGAAACCAATGTCCCAGTAGCCCAACACAGTTTGGCCGTTGTTCAGTTCGTTGTAGGCATCGTACATCAGGTATTCGCCGGAGTAGTCAAACTCCAGCACGTCGGCGTACTGTACGTCGTTGGTTACCTGATTGCCTGTAGAGCTGGTGGGGTTGTACAGTTCAAAAGCTTTTCCGTCCAGCAACGGATCGTTCAGGTCAACAATGTAGATGATGGGCTCCTCATTTTCAGCAATGGCGGCCAGGAATCGGCCGTCTTTAGAGATCGCGGCGTTGCGCCATACGGGCTCGAAACTGACAACAGAGGTAGTGATGTCGATGTTATTGCCGTTGTAAGTAACATCGATGCCAATGATGTTGCCGTCAGCATCTACAAAAACGATTTGTCTGCCGTTGTCGGTAATGCTTGGGCGGCTTTGTACGCCTTGATCGAACAGGGTGCCGATGGAAGCGCCTGTGCTGGAGTAGAGGTCAACATTTTGCAGGTCGTTGCTCACCACCACCACATAGTCTGTACCGGGATTGGGGCTGAGTTCGCCGAGGTAGTTGCCGCCCGGGTCATCGCCCAAAATGCC
>Ga0247840_10001000_pt1 | contig 56742 bp, 37 predicted proteins | sample LaCruzMarch2015__FD_192404 | JGI IMG/M metagenome (GOLD analysis project Ga0247840, IMG submission 192404) | Freshwater microbial communities from meromictic Lake La Cruz, Castile-La Mancha, Spain - LaCruzMarch2015_17m | ecosystem: Environmental > Aquatic > Freshwater > Lake | place: Spain... | reverse complement strand
CTCCTCCCCTCCACCGCCCGCCGACCATCCGACGTCACGCTCACGCTATTGACAGAGAAACCATGCCCTGCCAGTGTGCGCAGGCACGCTCCGCTCTCCAGATCCCACACTCGTAACGTTAGGTCATGATTCACCGACACCGCCCGCCGACCATCCGGCGTCACGCTCACGCTCTTTACCCGGTCGCTATGTCCTGCCAGTGTGCGCAGGCACGCTCCGCTCTCCAGGTCCCACACTCGTAACGTATTGTCACTACTCCCCGACACCGCCCGCCGTCCGTCCGGCGTCACACTCACGCTATTGACCCAGGCGCTATGTCCTTTCAGCGTGCGCAGGCACGCTCCGCTCTCCAGATCCCACACTCGTAACGTATTGTCATCACTCCCCGACACCGCTCGCCGTCCGTCCGGTGTCACACTCACGCTCAAGACATCGGAACTATGGCCTGCCAGCGTGCGCAGGCACGCTCCGCTCTCCAGATCCCACACTCGTAACGTATTGTCATCACTCCCCGACACCGCTCGCCGTCCGTCCGGTGTCACACTCACGCTCAAGACATCGGAACTATGGCCTGCCAGCGTGCGCAGGCACGCTCCGCTCTCCAGATCCCACACTCGTAACGTATTGTCATTACTCCCAGAGACCGCCCTCCTTCCATCCGGCGTCACGCTCACGCTATTGACAGAGGCACTATGTCCTTCCAGCATGCGCAGACATACTCCGCTCTCCAGATCCCACACTCGTAACGTATTGTCATTACTCCCAGAGACCGCCCTCCTTCCATCCGGCGTCACGCTCACGCTACTGACAGAGGCACTATGTCCTTCCAGCATGCGCAGACACGCAGGCTTGGGGTTGAATGGCGCATTGGCCTCCCAACGGCGGAGCACATAGGGGGTTGGCGGAGTGGGCAACCGCGAGATCCCCGACTCGTGTACCAGACCGGCTGGCGCGTGATTGAAGGCGTGCTGTGCCACGAAGCCGGGAAATTTGCCAAACTCCTGCAACGAATGACATTGCGACTCGACAAAGTCAGCGAACGCCTGCAACCGATCCAGTCGTGTTGGGCTCACGATGATGCGCCGGCATTCCGCTTCGATCTCTTCTTCGGTCCACATGCGGCAGGATAAAACAGGATCAGGTAGTTTAGGCTCCGATTCGGACCACTGCTCGCCATGCGTAATACTGTCCCGCCGTTCACTCCACTGGCGCGCATAATTGACGATCTCTTTCGTCCAGCGGACGGCGCGATCTTGCCGCGTGCATTCTTTTTTCACTTCCATCTGTGCTTCCGGCAAGGACTGGAGAGCAAAACGGTAATCATCCTGCAATTCAGACACCAGTCCCGACCTGGCCTTAGTTTCGACCAGGAGCAGATCGGAGGAGAGTACATCTGCGAGTGTTTGCCAGACAGGTTCCCGACGGCGTTCCGGATCGGCTGCGTCGGCCGCCTTGTAGAGATGCCATGGGAGTTCGCTGACTTTGCGGACATTCGGCGGATCAGATACGGTTCCTTGTGCCGCCTTGGATTCTCCGGTGACGGGAGCGATAAACCAGTCTTGTTTCCCAAACCAGTCGGCCAGATGCTGATGCCGCGCCTGGCGATTATCACGGGAAGCCAGAGTTCGCGCCATCACGGCCTCCAGGAAGCTCCGGTGGTAAAAAGCGAGCAGGCTGGCGCCTTGCGCCTGATGTTCGGCGAGGTAGAAGGCAAGGTCACCATGCAACCGCACCCAGACCGCCACCGGGAGACTGTCCACCTTGGGCGAGTTGGGTGAGCGACGCCGAAAATCGGCCATGACCTCTTTATCGGTGCTCAGAATGTCAAGGATCTCATCCTCGGCCAGACCGTGCCGGGCGCAGGCCAGATAACTCAAGGTGCGGGAGACGAGTTTGTCGCCGTGTTCTTTTTCACACGACAAACGCTCTAGAACCTCTCCCAGAATCCCATGCGTGGTGGACGCGAACGAGGGCGCGGTTTCCCATGAGGCTAACCGCGCTGCTTCTTCGGTGGCCGTGCGGAGCCAGAGCGGACTGCCTTCGTGGGAGAACGCGGCGAGAACGGCGTCTCGCTGCAGCGGTTGAAGCATGCGGTGGGCATCATCCATCCAATTCGTGATCATCTGTTCGCCGTCGGTGACAGTGAGGGGTGAAAGGAGGACACGGTTAGCGGCATCGATGCGCGAGTTGAGCGCGGCAATGATGGTGGCGCGATAATCGGAAGAATCCGACGGAGCGCGACCCTCCACAGGCAGTAAGGCAGCCGAGACGACCAGACGAACATGATCGGAAAGCTTCGCGGGCAGCCAGGCCAAAGAGTGGGCATGGTTGCTCACGGTCAACTGATCCAGGGCATCAAGGAAGAGGAACAGCGGCTTGTAGGCGGTCGGGCGCTGCAAGGCTTCGTGAAACGCGTTGACCAGCGGGTTGAATTCACAGGGGATTTCGGAGTCGCTGGGCTTCGATTTTCCACTTTCACCGGATGCTGGCTCCACGGCCACTGGTGCCGGATAGCATTTACGGATCTCGCCCACGATATTGCGGAGCAGTTGGATCAGGTCGGACGAGCCCGGCGTAGCGCCGATGTAACGGGCGATGATCTGGGGATGGTTCTTGGTTCCAAGTTCACCGTTCACAATTGGGGATTCCTGCCTGCCTTCCGTCAACCCTGAACCGTAAACCATGAACCGTGAACCTTCTGCCACCTTCGCCATCACCGCCGACTTACCCGAACCGGACGGCCCAACCACGGCCAACGGTTGTCCCGTTCCCTGGTGCAGATACTCGGCAATGCGCCCCAACGGTTCTATGCGTCCCACGAAATGCCGGCAGCGCTCCCTGCCAAAGTCCCAGTGCGCCTGTTCCTCCTGCTCTTCGGGCGGAATCGCTGTAAGCGCGGCAATCTGTTGTTCAACGATTGCACTCAATTGTTTCCAGGCTTGTTCGCAGAAATCTTTGAGATCATCTGTGTGGATTCCATCGGTATGCCATGGCACGCGGTATGCGCAGGCGTTGTCTTTCCCGATATGTTCACTAATCCGGTCTTTGAGCTCTCTGAGCATCTTTGCGGATTCCCCAGTCTCCACATAATCCTTGGGCGCTGGATTCGGTAGCCCCTCTATCGTGCGGAAAAAGGCGCGGACATGTGTTCCAGCGTCGGGAACCTTCAGCGCGCCCTCGATAATTTCCTGCTCGGTAGCGGAAGATCCGATGGCGACAGCATTAATGTTTTCACGCAAAACCGCAGAGAATACAGGGATACGATGAAGAACATACGCTTTATGCGCCATTGCCTCTAACAGGGGTTGCTCAACTTCATTCCGCCAGACATCAAGCTCCTGATAACGCCCTTCACGCGGTTGGAGTTCATAAACCGGCGGAACCGCGTTTTCGTTGTACCGGTACCAACTCCTTAACAACTTCACGAGACGATCCTGATTTCCACTAAATTCTAGATTCCCATCAATCTGTATTTCCTGGCGTCGGAACATGGTCCGCCGCCCGCACGATTCACGCTCCGGGCGTTTTGAAGGCGCCGGGCTCGCTGGACCAATCCGTTTTTCCAGTTCCAAGAACAGTGCCGCCGGGATAATTTCCGGCAATGGCCGCCAGCCATAACGGTCGCCGAGCAGGATGAGGAAGTTGGGCTTGGGACCCGCTTGTTGACAGCGCTTCAGTTCGCGCAGGCAGATGCGCATGGTCTTGTTGTCGTGCCCGGCCTCGTCGCTGATACCCCACCGCAAATCAATCGCCTGGAAGCGTAAACCCTTGGCGAGGCAAAGCTGCTTGAGCCGGGGAAAGACCTCGCGCTGCAACGCATCGCGCTCCGCCTTCAGATCGCTGAAGGTTGAACTGACGAAGAGACGGATGGTGCGATTTAAGTTCATTGCTTTGTTATCCCTTGAACAACTCCGGAGCCATCTGGCGCAGCGTCGCCATGATATCCTCCTGACTTCAAATCCATTTCAGTCTGCACGCGGCTGCGTTCCTGAGATTTTATCTGGCTTATGATTTCCCACAGGCGAAGCCCGTCATTGCCACCCGAAAGAATATAGCGCATATCCGGGGAAAAAGCCGCGCACCGGACTTTGTTCGTATAAACCCGCCAGACCTCGCGATAACGGGGCGCTTCACCAAAATTCGTTGGCTTTGTTTGTTTCATGACCATTGGCCTCTATAATAATGCAGGCGTGGCGTCGAGGATCATAAAGCGACCCCAGCGCCAGCAGGAATAATGCAACATGCACCGCTAAAAAACAGCAACATCATCAAACCAAATACTCGCGCGGATAGTGGAGACGAGTCAACTCCTCCAATTCATCCACCAAATCCTTTGAGATGGGACACTCCTCCACATAATCCCATATCTGGCCCCTGCGCACCAAGAAGAAACCAGGGCCGAATCCGGTCGGCAGTTTTTTAGATTTCATGGCCTCCAAAATCACTGGAAGATATACTTCCTGCAATCGGCAGATATATCCAGACAAACCACAGTCCGTCTCCCCAAACTGCCACAATTCATCCCCCTCCTTGAATTTGGATCGGAAGTGCAGCCACTTTGCCCGTAACAATTCATCACTGATCTTCGCCAGGCATGTCTCAAACAGAATCCAGTCTTGTATGCGCCGGTGTTTTTCGCCGGGCTGTTTCGACCCGAATAGAGCCTGCATGTCGGAGCAAGGCCTTTCGTGGGGCCGGTCCACGAGATCCATAATCCATGGAACCTCGAAAATATATCTGGCTGTCAGCGTCGCGCAGGCATCGGCGATAAACTTGCGGGACTGATCACTCTTCCCGTTCACCCGCACACGAGCTATACCCCCGATGCTGCACGTTCCCCTGAGATGAAATCCGGGCGGCACGGATTCCGGTGCATCGGCGGCAGGTGTCGGCCCGTCCTCCGCAAGGATTAGCAATCCGAGTTGCTCATGGTCACATTGCTCTTCGAAATAACTGCGGATAGAGGGAGGTATCGGGCTGTTCAACCGGACCAGGACGCGGGCGCTCAACCCGTTTTCGGTTTCTTCGATCCGGGCGGCCTCTTCGGGCGGCGGCGGCAGTTTTTCATAGCGTGCGATCATCCGATCAATCTGTTTTTGGAAGACCGGGAACTCGTCGCTTTCCACGGCTTCATCCACATATCCCGTCTGAATAAAACTCAGGCGATCATCAGGAGACGCCCCGGTGAAAGCAAGAATAGGCACATCGTGCAGTTGCTTGATACCGGCAAGGACGCTCATGCTATATGCGTAATATTCGTAATTTACGCCGCTCAAAAATGTGATCCTGCTGAATTCCGGTTCTTTTGCGCGCCGCTTGAATAACGGCACATTCGTCACAATTATATCGTACATCTGGTTGGCCGCCTTGGCCTTCCGGACCAAATGGATGGCGCCGGCGTTTGGGCCATGCATAAAGACATCGGTTATGTAGTGCTCACGGAAGAACGTTTCAAACATCACAACCATCTTCTCATTGCGGAAGTTGTTGATCCGGTTGTTCAGGTCAATATACAGCAGTCTTTTTTTTGCACTCATTCAAGCCTATCCTTTGTTTGAAAGTTCCAAGGAAACTCACGCGGGTGAATCGAGTTCTTGTCCCGGCGGCACAGGCCGACAGTCCTCTTCTCCATGCAATTGCACACTCAAACGCAGCTCAGCGTAAGAGGCGATTGGCCCAGTTTGTCCGGGTTATGAATTCGAACAATCTTTTTGACCAACGGATCACTTACAACGAGCCATTCAGTCCGAACCTTTTTTTGTTGCAGCGCTTTCTTCCCCGCTTCCGTTGCAATCCGACCCTGAAAATCAAAGGCGGCATACAGTTGATAAGGATCATCATAGTCTTCACCGACATTGCCGGCGATCCACACCAATCCGACTGCTGCATCCACCCTGATATCGTAGATGGTCGTCACACAACCCAGATCACCCACCAAGGGCCATCCGTGGAGAAATTGCACTTCTATCATAAATCGGTATAGCACTGTCAACGCGTCCGTCGTATTATTTTGGCTTAACAAAGCCATCGCCAGATTCAACGCGACATCACCATTGAACGGATCCATGCTTTCCGCCCACTGAAAGACCTTCAACGCCGCAGCGTAATCGCCGCGGCCATGACAGGCCACCCCTTCCGCCACTTTCGCGCGACATCCCGCAGCATCCCGGGGATTAAATTCAAACCATGGGGTCATCATCATGACACACCATTTTCGCCACGGGACTTGGTCGTGCTATGCCTATTGAGCATCATATCATTCCTCCGATACTCAGTCTTTCATTTGTCGCTTGTCGATACCTAGATTAGTCTTTGGAACAACTCCGCCGCCATCTTGCCCAGCGTCGCCATGATTTCCGTCCTTCGCCTTCATGTCCTATTACACTGCTCGTTTCCAATGAAGACGGACTGAGCAATAAACAGTCATGGCCAGAAAGACGCCGACACCCGGGAAAACGATCCAAGGGCTGGCAAACGTAAATGCGCAGAAAAGGCCCGCAAGGGGCGTGGCGATGATCCGGGCGTAGATCAATGCGCTCCTGGCATTGTAAAAGAAAAAAGCGATCAACCATACCAGGGCAAATAACAAGGCACTCGGCACCGCCCATCTTACGAACTGCGTGATCCCGGTAACAGGCCCCATTTCCTTAAAATTCAAAGACTCCATCCGCCACTGACGGCCATCTTTCAGCATATGCAAGGTGCAGATGTACGCCATGGTCTTGCGTTTCGCCTGCTCATCGAATCCCGTCAACCACAGGTTTCTCACCAGCGTCACTTTCGAGTCCGCTGGATCCATGCGAAACTCTCCTCCCGGGACAATCAGTCCATAGCCAAACATGCGAGTATCCGTGTACCCAAGCGAACGTTTGGTTTCGCTCGCAAAATGCGCCCGGCCATTGAACTCCGACAACAGCCAGCGATGAGCGTTCGCCCTCGCATCCCTGGCAGTGGAATGCCAGTCGCAACTACGCACCCATTCAGCGGTCGGCCTATCGCCAAACGTCGCTCCCCAACCTCTCGTTCCAGGCAAGTAATAAACGGTCACCGGAGAATACCTTAACCCAACAGACCTATTTAAGAGAGTAGCGTTACCTTTAAAATAAACTCCCGTAAGACTAACGCAGTCCAGGAACGCACTGGAACTAATAAAGGTGACGCTGGCGGGAATTGTGATGCTGGTTAATTTTGCGCAGGACATAAACGCCGCGTACCCGATTTTGGTGATGTTAATGGGGATCGGGTAGGTGCCGCTTTTGCCCGCTGGACACTTAATGAGCGTGTTCAAGCTCTTGTCAAACAAAACACCATCCACACTTCTATAGACTGGATGGAGTGCATCCACCGTAATGGCCGTCAGGCTGCTGCATGAATCAAACTGGTGCTCGATGCTGGTGACGCTGTTGGGAATCGTGGCGCTGGTCAAGCTGGAGCAGTAAGCGAACGCCGTGTCCCCGATGCTGGTGACGCTGTTGGGAATCGTGACACTAGTCAGGTTGTGGCAGCCAAAGAACGCAAATTGCCCGATGCTGGTGACGCTGTTGGGAATCGTGACATTAGTCAAGTTGCGGCAGCAAAAGAACGCACCGGTCTCGATGCTGGTGACGGTATTGGGAATCGCGACGCTGGTCAAGTTTGAGCAGTAACCGAACGACTGGTTCCTGATGCTGGTGACCGGCAGACTATTGATCGTAGTGGGAATTGTCACCGTCCCTCCGGGACCGGAATACTTGGTGATGGTGATCGTGTTATTGTTGGTCGTATAATCGTACTGGGCTTGCCCCGCTATTGCCGCAGCCAATAAGAAAAGAACCCACATCCATCTCTTCATGCTTTGATCTCCTTTTCTATGCTTGCGTATTGTCTCGCTTTGAGCTGAACCAAAGCATTAATCCTCCAATAGCACATAATGCAAATGCGATTCCACAATACCAATATCGTTCTTCCTTTCTCACACGATTTTCCGCCTCATAAATTATTTGTTTCCCTAACATCACGCCGCGATTGAAATCTGCGTTGTCCTTGTCACTTCGCATAGGGTTAGGAATTAATAGTACCTGCGTTAGAACATGATCCCGTTTAAGATTCTGTTGCCATACATATTCTTTTCGAATATTCACGATTGTGACAAGAACCCCACAAAGGATACAGACCAAGCTTAAATACCTCATAAATGCGTCCTTTCGCAAACTATTCCTTTTCATTCTCTCTGTTGCCTTTCTGGAGTATTATTGGCGTTTTCTTCGTTGTTCATAGCGCGATCCTTGTTGTCATTGCAAACGCTCCTCCTTTGGCTTTCATTACTGAAGGCGCTTTATTCCCAGCCCGGCGTGAACCCAGAGAACCTTCGGAATATTGCGGACCGCCACGCGGTCATATTCTTTGATCTTCTCTTCAAGCTGGTCATAGGGAATGAAAAATGGGCTGATCTTGCGCGGCTTATCCGCGGTCCCCAGCTTCCACCCGGCCATGAAGCGGTCGGCGCACCAGCGGGCATGTTCCATCTTTGCCAGGATCTCGACCTCTTCAACGGTGAACGCAAAGTCCGCGCCGCCGGGAGCGTCCTTGGCCGGCACGGCAACGCACCCAATCGCCCGCAACTTGGCGCCGATATGGTCGGCCAGCTGACGGTTGGAATCCTTGAACCCCGCATCCAGTTCCTCCCATGGCAGCAATGCCGCATCCTGTCCAACAGCCTTGCCGTCGTGGCGCGCCTGGGCAAGGTAGACCTCGTGAAATGCCCTGGCCTGCCGGTCCAAATCGTCGCCGATCTGGCATCCGTCCGGGATGGTGCCGAAATGGTAAAGTCCCAGCGTTTGCCGCGCGCGTTCCAGCACCCCGGCAATACCGGTTTCATCCGCCAAGCGGACACAGACGGGAATGCCCCGCTCCCGGAGCTCGGCTGGCAGGGTCAGCGCGGTCTCCATGGCAGCCGTCTCATCCTGCGTGCAGATCGCCACGGTCACCATGCGTTTGCAGTCTTCCGCCCAGGTAACCAGGTCCTGCCGGATGGCCGGGTCCTGTGCCGTGCCGGTCATGAACTCAAGATCCGCAGCCCGCATGGCCTGCGGGAACTGGGCAAAGAACCGGGCTTGGGCCATATCCGCCCGCGGATCAATGACCGTGATTCGCGGACGCATAATATTGGCGAAGTGCGCAACGCGAATCGCCTGGGCCACCAAAGCTTCGGCCATGTTGTTGCAGTCAACAACGACGAGGTGGACCTGGCGCGGGTCTTCTGGTCTGATGAGTTCGCGATCCAGGGGGTGTTCATTGAAGAGAGCTCGGGCGCTGTTCTCGAAGAAGTTGAACGTGGAGGGAGCAAAGGCGGCCGCAGCGCCATCGAACACCCCAAGGCTCCTGAATGATGCGCACCACTTCAGGTTGACGATGTGGATCAGGCATTGCAGCGGACCGAGGGAATGGGCACGTCCCTTGGCGACCAGCGCGTGCGCAAGCCTGGCGATCTCGATATTGACCGCATCCCGCTTGCAGACGGCAATCAGACGACTGGCCGAATTGACCCGCGCCTGGCGCAACATGTCTTCATCCGCGGCATCGCCGTTCAACACAACGGCGCCAAGACCGCGGCAGACTTCGATCCAGTCATTGCCTTCATCCGCCTCGATAATCACAACCCGCTTCCCGCTCCGGAGATGGTTCTTTGCCAGGAAGACCCCCTTGCGGCCAAGCCCGCAGATGACCACGTGCCCTTTCAGACGCCAGAGTTGCCAGCGCTGTCCCAGCACCCGCAAAAGAGCCCAGATCAAGGCATAAGAGGTGACGGCCGGGGCCAGAAACCTGGCCACTTCCAACGACCATGGTTTCGGGCCGGGCTCACCCGCGAACTTGAATGTAAACAGTTGGAACGTAAGATAGATGGCATCAAGGATGCCACCGGGATTACCTTGGGACTGAAAATAAATCCAGTGTCCCCAGAGCCCTAGCCCGGCCGCCAGTGCGCCCGCCACGGCGATGCCAAGCCACTGCCATTGCATGGTATTCCAGCGCGGGCCTTGTGAGTCAGTGTCGGTCATGTCTGTGCTCCTATGGTCTTGCATGATATCATTCGTTTTTTACGACCACCAGTCCCATCTTCTTCAACACGCGCCAGATGGCGGCAACCATGTCATCGTCAAGGTGTTTCTCGTTTTCTGGTAATGATTCAAACGGTTGTATGTCGGAGTGAAGTCGCCGGGGGTCACTGGTTTTGACGTCGTATACGTAACCCTCCACCAAACGCTCGCGCAGTTCGGGAAAGACCACCTTAACCAGATGGTCGCGTTCCGCGTGCATATCGCGGAATGTGCTGCTGATAAATACCCTGGCAGTTTTCCACGTTACGCCCATGTTTATCCTTACTCCAAAATACTACGGGGGGAGGCGGGTAAATAACACACACGCACTCCGCCTATGAAACAAAAACGGTTGTCAGCGGATAAAATCTTACGCCCCGGTTTGCCATCCGTCAATCGGATTTCGAAATTCGCGTTTGCTCCGACACGTTTACGCCTCTGTTCACTATTTTCCAGGCGTTACCGCAGCGGCAGGTGTTTTCACGAATTTCCTAGGGGCAAAATAAAAATGTATCAATTATGAATACCATAATTATTTTGAATGGCTGCCTGAAAATAAGACGGTGGCTTTATGGGACGGGCAAGAGAAGGTGCAGCGGATGGGATAATATTTGCCACTTTGTCTTTGATACAATGCATTATTTTTAGCTTCGACAACAGGAAATGCGGGCACCAAGGGGAATTTCGCGACCATTCCGCGACCAAACTGGCGTTAATTTTGATCCTTTTTAGCCCGGATATTTCATCAGGCTTCATGAAATATCCGCCCTTCCCTTCGACTTCGCTCAGGGCAGGCGGGCTTCGACGCGCCCCGCAGAACGGGGCTTGCTCAGGATTGCCCTTTCGGCGCGTCGAAGGATTTCCGCCTGATGCGGATCCGCTTAAGGCGGAAATCTTGAGCAAGGCATATTATATATATGCCGCGCCGAAACTTGGACCACAACGCATTGTGACCCAAGCGTGTATTTCACGGGCGGTTTTCCGCTCGTGAAATATACGGGTTAGCGGAATTGGCGGATTTTGATAGGCTGCATAAGACGCTGAATAGTATGTGGAGCCCCACGGACTAAAGTCCATGGCACCTCCATCTTCGGCGAAACCCGCCGAAGCACATCCGCCGTCGTCCCAATGCGCTTTGCGATCGGGACTATGGCGAGATACCCTTCTCCGCATTCATCCACGGGTTGAAACCCGTGGCTTTCTGCGAAGGCGGGTAAGTGTGCAAATATAAGGGCGTTACGCATTTGGGTAAAATTTACCTCACACGGTAGAAGCCACTGGTTCAAATCCAGTACGGCCCATTCGACGCGCTTCGCTTGCTCATGGCAGGCCATTCGACTTTGCTCACCTGTGCTGAGCGTAGTCGAAGCATGGCGGGCCATTACGACGCGCATTTTCAAAACTTGCCTGTCCTGAGCCCGTCGAAGGACTCACCTGTGCTGAGCGTAGTCGAAGCATGGCAGGCCATTCGACGGAACCAGGAAAGCGCGGAGAATGTCCTGCCTGTCCCGAGCATGGCCGAGGGAAGCAAACGAACCAAGTGAGTGCGTCGAAGGACAATTCATGTGTTATACCTACATCGTGCAATGTTCCAACGGCAGCTATTACGTCGGGCATACGCACAACTTGACCGCACGGATTAAAGATCATAACACAGGTCAAGGGGCTTTACATACACGCACCCACGGACGTGTCAGATTGGTGTATTCTGAGGCCCACCCCAGCGAATTACTCGCCATTAAGCGAGAGCTGCAAATTAAAAAATGGAGCCGGGAAAAGAAAAAAGCATTGATTGAAGGCCGCAAAGATCTTCTTCATGAATTGAGTAAAAGCCACGATTAACCTGATCTTTATCGGCATCCAAAATTTAATCCCGGTCGGGCTTTTGCTGGCGAAAAATCCAGTACTCCCAACCCTTCGCGACCTCTTTTGCATCGGTTTTGCATTCTATGCCCGCGGATTTCTTGGGATTGCCCGGGGCGGGTGACTGGATGAGGGACATTATTTTGTCCGCCAAATTTTGATTTGCCTGGATATGGGCGGCCGTATTGTTGGCAATGTACCGGCTGGTCATCTGGGAAAATAGAGATTAATGGCAAAAATAAATAAAAAGGGCAGGCATTTGCACGCCTGCCCTTTTTCACAATCATCGAGGCAGAGATTAATTATTGACCGCTCAAAAAGCCGTTCAATTCAAGCAGGCTGTAATTGCCGCCGGAAAGTTTGATTTTCCAGTTGCCGGTGGAAGTTTGCGCAACGGTCGGATCGGCATAACGATCTCCGTCAAAATCGGCCGCCATGCCAACATAACCGGTACTGCCAAGGAATCCCGCCTCAAGTACGGCTATCCCATAATTAGCTTTGGACATCATGACAATCCACGATCCGCTGGAAGCATTGTAAATCGCCGGATCAACCTTGCCATCACCGTCAAAATCCGACGCAATCGCCGTCCAACCGGCCAAACCCAGCAAGTCGGTGCTTCTTATTGTCTGATAACCGGCCGTTGAAAGTTTTACCTTCCATGTGCCGTTCGTGTTATACAAAGCTGGATCGGCCAATCGGTCGCCGTCAAAATCTCCGGCAAGCGCCTGCCACCCGCTTCCGCCAAATCCAGTGAGAACGGTCGGGGCCATGTAATTGATTGAAGAAAGCTTCACCGCCCATAATTCCAAGTCGGCATTATATATGGCAGGATCCGCCTTGGCGTCGCCATCAAAGTCGGCCGCCAATGCCGTGTAACCGCTGCCGCCAAGGAAGCCGGTCAAAGGAAGAAGCGTATAGCTGCCGCTGGAAAGCTTGATCTTCCAATTGCCGTTCGTGTTATACACCGCCGGGTCAGCCAGACGGTCGCCGTCAAAATCAGCCGCCAAGGCGGAACTTGCGGCCTGTTGTTGTGCATTGGTGGTCAGGACAAAATTAACACCGTCAGTATTGCCGCAGACTGATTCAGTTGATTGGCCGACGGTAACATTGGTCGCGGCCGAAACATAGCCGGTGAGCACCGCCGTAACCGGGCTAGTTGAATTAGGTGTTATCCCGACAACGCCGTAATAACCTTTTGTATCGCTGATTGCCGTAATGGTTCCGCCGGCGAGTTGAACAGAGATCGTGGCGTTAGCAAGGCCGTTGCTACTCGCATCGGTAATCCGGCCGCTGATGATTTGGCCGGTCCCGTTGGTGAAAATATTATAAACCGTCTCATCGATCGTATTGAAGGAAGATGAACCGGAGTCAATTGTCGGCAGGTTATACCAGGCATCCTCGGAACCGGCCCAACCCATGTTCAAGTGATGATAAAGCGCAGACGCTGAATACCCGAACCCGTCGCAGACAATCGCATGTCCGCCGCCGCCGGTCTGGAGGATTCCCAGATTAACCGGCAGATGGGCCTTGAGACTGGAATTAACGGCCGGCAGATAGTCGCCGGAGTTGGTGGAACCGCAGAAAGAGGCATTGCCGTAATAGAACCAGTTTGTCAGGGCAATCCCCGCGTTGACGACTAACGCACCACTCTCTCCGCCAATCGTGTATTGCATGGAAACCGCCACGCCACAATCGTATGTCAGCCTGCTGATCATCTGCCAATTGGCTGCGACATAGGCGTTTGAAGCCGGGACCAGCGTCATCATGGTCCAGTCGTAAGCGCCGCCCAGGTCATCGCCGCCACGGGTTGTGGCAGCTACAGTGTTGGTTACATTATTTGTCTGAACGATATTAATATTATTTGTCTGAACGCCGATGCCGCGCGTGGGATACTGGAAATACCGCAGGATCTGCGCGAAGGCCGTGGCCACGCATCCGCAAACGGCATTACTCGGAGTGTAAATATTGTAGCAATTCGTGACAAAGCCATCCGAATTCGTCGATTCGCTCTGGCTCCATTGGCTTTGAATAAGCGGGGCTATCCTGACATCCGAAATTTCATTGGTGCCCTTCGGGGCAAGCGCGCCTCTTTGTCCGAGATAACCGGCCCATTTTCCCCGGTTGCCGTCAACAAGATTTTCAATGGCGCTGAGTTCAGCCGCATCAATGGGCATGGCACCGGCCTTGTGCAGGACCAGCTTTTGCTGTAAATTCCCCGTCACTTGCAGCCGGTTTTCAAGGTCGCGCCGCAATAAATGCACCAAGGGATTGTTTTCCGAGGAATTGAATTTTCCACTGCCGGCAAAGGCGATTACCGGTTCCAAGGTGGTATCGGACGAGACAATAAGAAATCCATCCGGATTAAGCGCCACGGCATAATATAACACCGCTCCGCTGTCCCGGGAACAGGACGTAATCGCGCCGATATCGGCGGCAAGGTCATGTCCCAACCGCGCGCGTCCCTCGGTCAACCAGCCCTGTGCCGCACGCCGGGCATCGTCTTGCGAGACCGGCTCGGCCGGCGCAACAGCCGCCCACATCAAAGCAACAACCGCCGTTAAAATCATTACCGCCGCACGTCCAGTCCTTCTGTCTGATTTCATTCTTTTTCCTCCTCAATTACTTTGCCAACCTGCCCGCAGTCGCTACGCGACAGCGTTGCGGGTGGGCATTACTTCTGATCCGTGGTCAATTTCTTCTATTTCCTCTTTTTGTCATCATTTGTCAAGCATCCGTTGAATATGAATATTTTTTTACCGGCGAATTGACTTATACGCAGTTACGATGTATATTTAACAAACATAATTCAAAAGTAAAAAGTAGAGGCAACAAAATGATCTACCGGAAGTTGGGAAGCGGGACAGTGGCGGTGTTGTTCGCGCTCATGCTCGCTCTTTACGCCGCCTGTGCGACCGACTCCGCGCAGGCGGCGGACACGGTCAACGTTTACATCCTCACGACGGGCGACATCCACGAGCATTCGCAGTACCTGCCGCGCATCGCCTCGTACATCAAGTACATGAAGCAATACCACCAGAATGTCATCGCCTTCGACTGCGGCGACCACCTGACTGATTACGCCCCCACCGCCACGTACAACGGCGACCTCTGGAAGCTCAAGACCCGCGGGAACGTCATGTATCGCGCCATGGCGTCCATGGGATACGACGCCTGCACCATCGGCAACCACGACTCGTGTTACGGGTTTGTTCAACTCGGCGCGCTCATGAACAAGTGGCATATCCCGTCCATTGGGGTCAATATCGAGAAGTCTCCGGTTCAGCTTCCGCTTACCGCGCCTTCCGTCGCCAACTTCCACCACGTCTCGGTCGGCGTCGTGGGAACAATCGCCACCTCCCGCTGGCACCTCGACCAGTTCCTCGCCCGAGAACACGCTGACGCGAATGCCTACACCTTCGGTTCCGTGCGGAGCTGGCCGGTGACGAGCACCATCAACGCGTTAAAACCGGGCGTGGACATCTTGGTCCTCCTCACTCACGAGACCGATGAGGACGACAGGGAGAGCGCCGATTACCTCCGCAACGTATCGGTGATCGCGGGCGGGCACTCGCACACGACCATCCACGAGTACCGGACGACGCAGCACGACTACATCGTAAAATCCGGTTTCAAAGGACGCTACGTCAGCCAGCTTGAGATCGTCTGGGACTGGAAAAACAAGGCGATCGTCTCCAGCAGCAGGACTCTTGTAGACATGGAAACCCAACCGTATGAGGATCACGGGGTAAAGGCACTCCTAAAGGCACCGTTCGTCAAGAAGAACGACTTCGATGGCGACAGCAAGTCGGATCTCGCGGTGTATAACCCCAACTCCAAGGTGTTCAGTGTCCTTACTGCCTCCGGGGCGGGGTCCGAGTGGACGATCCCGTGCGGCGAGAACTGCGTCCCGGTGCAGGGCGATTTCGATGGCGACGGGAAGTCCGATCCGGCGGTATACGACCAGGCGTCAGGGACTTGGACAGCCCTCTTATCGGGATACGACTACGTGGCCGTGGCACTGGCCCTGGGCGGAGAGAGCTGCACGCCCATGCCGGGAGATTACGACGGAGATTTATCTACCGACTGCGCGGTTTACGAGGCGGCGACCGGTACCATGACGATCGAGCCTTCGGATGAGGGTGACAGGTTTACCATATCCATCGGCGGAGGGCCCGGGTATATTCCGGCCTCGGGCTACTATGACGAGGATGGCCTCGCGGACCCTGTCCTGTACAAGAAGGATGATGGAAGTTGGGATGGATTGATGTCGGGGTGTGACTATGCCCACGTGGCCGTGAAGTTCGGAGCGGGACATGAATTAGCCCCAGGGTACTATGACTCGGACGGCAAGATTGATCCTGCAATTTACGACGCATCGTCCGGGCACTTGACCTCGATGCTCTCGGGGTCGAACTATTCGCCGATCGTCTTGAACATTGGCGGATCCGGATGTACGGCGACGCCGGCCGATTACGACGGGGACACCATGGAAGACCCCGCGGTGTATCGGGAGGCGGACGGGGTCTGGTACGTCATGCTGTCCGGGAACGGGTACGGGCAAAGCGCGCTCACGTTCGGCGGCCCCGGATGGGTCCCGGTGCGGTGAGTGGCCGCCAGCGATCTGCGGCATACTGAACGTCAGGTCTTCCCCTTGATTTTCATCCGCCATCATTTCCGGGAGGGAGGGATGGTCAAATCAAAACACATAATTATTGAATTCAATTTAATTTTTCGCGACCATTCCGCGACCAAACTGGCGCTGATTTTGAGCTTTTTGATAAAAATGGCCTCACACCTGCCCGCCCCACCCTTCGCGACCACTCGCTCTCGCTAGGCTCGTAGCTACGGGAAGCTTCACTTTTGCATTCTGGCCCTGCGGATTCCTTGGGATTGCTCGGGCCGGGTGATTTGGTTAAGGACATTATTATCTTGGCTAAACCCTGGTTCGCCTGGACATGGGCTTCAAGTGTTGTTGGCGATGTACCGGCTGGTCATCTGGAGCGTGCTATGCCCTATGCCAATTTTGAGATAGGTTCTATTCAAACATCAATTTTCAAATTGATATTGTCATTTATCCGGATATTTTCCAACTGCTGACGCAATTCTTGCCAATAAGCATGACCAGATGAAAAAACAATCTCCCTGAATCTCTTGATAATCCCGGGAAAATGCTGTTGAAGAATTGGTTCAATTTTCTTCCAATTTGTATCTTCTTCATATTTCATTTCCAATGGGTAAACCCATATCGTATCTGCCACGGGACGTGTTTCAGTTATCAGCGTTTCTACCTCAGTAATATATGGCATCACAGGACATATCAATGCGTAGGTCTCAATACCATTTTTCTTTAACTCTGCTATTGCTTGTATTCTATCCCTATTTGGCAGAGTATTTGCTTCAAACAGACTTCTGGTATCATCATCTTGAAATGCAACTGATATTCCCACCGAAGCGCCGGCCATCCCTCTCAACAAGTCTATATCCCGTATCACTAAGTTTGACTTTGTCAGTATACAAACCGAAAAACCGCGTTCTTTTAACAACTTAAGCACCTCTCTCGTCTGTTTATATTCTTTTTCTAGAGGTTGATATGGATCAGTTTTCATCCCAATATAAATTTTCTGAGGCGTGAGCAGCGAAAGCTCCTCCGCTAATTTCTTTATGTCAGAGCAAATTCCTATTTCATTTTCCCAATCAAGATCAGGTTGATTCTGGGCATAACAATAATGGCAATTATGTTCGCATCCGACATAGGGATCAATTTGATAATTAAAACCCAAACTTTCGAGCGCACAAGATTCTATGATCGGTTTGCGCTTTAAATTTATGACTTTCATTGTCATATCCATCCTGATCTTAAACAATGAGAGGGGGCTGTGACCGGGCCCCACTTTCCGAGCCAGGGAGAGAGTTAGTCTGAATCTGTTATTGATAATAGATCATGCGTCCTTGTTTGTCCATCCCCAACGAAGGGAGGGCATATCTGCAGCCATGGATGGTCTTGAGAACCTACAGGTATTTTTATGAATTCCCTTGGGGGCATATGGTGGATAACTCCCTTTGTCCAAGACTAATATTAACCTTGCTTGCACTGACCAGAATTTTGGGAATCGGGAAAATAGAGATTAACATTGTGGGCTTTTATACCGTGCATTGAAGCCACTGGTTCTCCGCCGAGGCGAGCGGATCCGCTTGTGGTGGACCCACCTTAAGCGGGTCTGCTTAAGGCAGAAAATCCAGTACGGCCCATGCCCCCATACTTGCTCTTCCAGCGATACAGCGAGTTATCGCACACCCCGTACTTCCGTGCTAACTCCCCGATCGGCAGCCCTCCTTCCCATTCCTTCAGAATCCTTATGATCTGCTCCTCACTGAACCGTTTCCTTTGCATTTTCGTCCTCCTTGGGCTATCTTACAAGCTCAATGAAGCAAATATTTCAGATAATTGCCGTAATGGCGTTTACGATGGCGGAATGCGCCGCGCCGTGTATGAGCGGCGGCAGCCAGGCCGCCGCGGCCGCAGCAGCGGCCCCGGCGCTTTCAGGACGCGCAATCATTGACGTCTGGGACTTTGGCGCGAGCCCGACCAATTCCGCGGCCCGGAACACCGAAATTATTCAGGCCTGTATTGATTCGCTGCAGACCGGCCAGACCCTGCTGATAAACGGGAAATACCGGATACTCGGGCTGTATATAGACAACAAGGAGAGGATCAGAATATCGGGGAAGGGTTGTCTCGTTCTATCCGGAGCAGGCCCAAGCGCCTTTATTTTTGAATTGAGGAACAATATCCGCGATATTCAGATTGATTCGCTTGAATTGATTGGTGAAAACGAAAAGGGTACCGCTTTTGCGGGCAATCGGCAGGATCGCGATGCATACCTGGAAGCTCAGTATGCGACTCGCCCGGATATGAGCGACGCAGAATTGGAAAGCACGCTCAGGATTATTACCGACAATAACAGCGTCCAAAAATCCGTGTATCAGCAGGAGGCCATTGGAAATTATTCCGGCCAATCAATTCATGGCGTCATTTTTAAAAACCTGTTCATCCATGACATCAATGTTGGCATCTCGCTCAATGCCGATTTGGGAGGCGAATATAGCAACGCGCTGGTTATCAGCAATAAACTGATCAATCTGCCCGGAGCGGCTCCGGGGCAAGGTTACGGCATTCATCTGGCGGGCACGGTGAATTGCACAATCAAAGCCAATACCATTGCAAATGCCTCCCGGCACGCGATCTATCATGCCAAAACCCGCGGCGGCATGGACTCCGAAACCATCATTCAAGACAACGTCATATGCGACCACCGGAAATCAGTGGCGCTTTCGCGCTCATCGCCCCGGGAACGGGGTTGGATCCGCGCCGCGATGGATGTTGCCCGCTCGCGATCGGTCCTGATCATGGGAAACACTTTCAATGCGTGCTACGACACCTGCCTCTACATCGCCAGGGATGGCGCGGGAGGATTCCCTTGCTCAAATATCACCGCGATAAACAACAAATTCAACGCCCGGCAGAACGATTCGCCCTACATTAATATCGGCGAACAATTGGCCTTGGATAATTGCCCGACGGAAAATATCGCCATCATCAGCAATGCGTTCACGGCTTCTTGCGCCGGCCTCGACGTCCAAATCCTTCAGGGCAAAAACATTCATTTCTCCCATAACACCTTTTCGCGGAAAGGAGTTACAGGTAATGTCCGTTTTGTCCGCGTTGGTTTAGGCCGGTATATTTCGGCGCCGGCGGATATTGACCGGATTACGTTTATCAGGAACCGTTATTCAGGGCCGTCGGGCAATCCGGACACTGTAGTGTATGATATTGATCCGAATGTTGGCGCGGGAACTTCTATGGTTAACATAAGCAGAAACTCTTTGAAGTCTATCGCCCGTTTATGGTCCTGCGGCGATGATAATAAAATTACTAATCCAAACCTTGTTTTAAAGCCTTAAGGCTGGTTATACCCGCAACCCAAATACAGATCGGCGTCCTTAGTCATCGGTTAAATCAATTATTTTATTAATCCCCTTCGCCACAGTGGTTAATCTAGACCCGATCTAATGATATCACGACAGGCAAATGTTCTTTGTTGAGACGCGTCCCCGATCTAATTCTCGAATATTCCTATCACGGAGTAAGCTTCGGTTGCTTATCCTGCTTCTGCTGGGCCTTGTGCTCTTGTTTGCTTACCATCTGTTTCTGAATCTTGTTCTTATTCTTTTTCCCGCCTTTGTCTCCCATTGTGTGACTCCTTTCCGTTCGCTATTTACCGTTTTACCCAATGTCACTTCCCCGTTTATCAGGGACAATACATTATCAGAATTCAAGGCTATACCCGCCCCGACAGAAGTCAACACGGAAAAACAATAGCAACTAATGCAGGAAGATCGCGGCGTAATTGCCGGAAAGCCTCACCTGTGCGTGGGGCTTTTTTTTACCTATCAGAACGTCGTTGAGATCAGAACAAGCCGGCCGTGAGTGTCATGGTATAGAGCGGGCGAGATAGACAACGATAAACTTGACATCCCGGCCACCTTTTGTCACATTGTCCCATAAAATAATTCGTCAGGTCGATTGCAATGGGCGGATGACCCTGCCACCGAAAAGTGATTTCTTATCATTTCTTGTTCAGAACAACTAAACCTAAAGGGATTGAAAAGACTGAACTATTGTAAATCCATTTCGATTTGTACGATTTTATCTTTGATGATCATTACGGTCTCTCTTGCGGCCGGTGAAAGAATCAAGCTGAATGTTGATTTTCCACCGGAAATCAAGGATGGCCTCAAGGAGTATCCCGTTCACTGCGGCATTCCCTTTCCGAAGGATGCCCTTTCCGATGTTGCCAATGTCCGGATCGTGGACAGCGGTGGCAATGAAGTTCCTGCCCAAATCGAAAGGACTGGCACATGGTCGCCCAATGGCCCTGTGAAATGGGCTGGATCTTGGTTTATTGCCGAACACAGCAAAGCTTACTTCGCTGAATTCGGCAAGGATGTCAACCGCAAGGCGGTGGCCTCAAAACTCTCCGTGGTTAAATCGCCGGGAAAGATCACCGTAGTCACCGGGCCAGCGAAGTATGAGATCACCGGGAACGGAATCGAAAATGTGTGGATCTCGGAAAGTGGAAATTTCACCGACCAGGACAAAATCGTTTCGGATAACAGGGAATTTTTGTATTTTGAGGATCAAAACGGGAAGAAAGCAGTCGCGGTCGGCAACAAGTTGACGGTCGAAAGTTCCGGGCCGGTTTGCGCGGAGATCAAGCTGGAGTCACCTTATTTCAGGGAAAAGGAGCCGGTGGCCCGGCAGATCACCCGGTTGCAATTTTATGAGGGGCAATCGTACGCGCGGGTGATCCACACCTTTATTTTTACCAGGAAAACCGAGGAGGTTTGGTATAAGGATATCGGCCTGGAGTTGAAATCCCCCGGGCGGAACTTCAAAACCATGACCTGGTCGCCGGAGGAAGCCTACACTGACAAAATCGAGAGCACCCTGCTGCCCGCGGGGCAAAGACTTTACCTGGCGCAGACCATGTATCCCCACTTCGGGCAAAACGATTCGGAGTACATCCTGGCTTCGTTTCGGGGGAAAACCGTGGAAAAGATTAAATCCGGCAAGATTTGCGGCGATTGGGTGGATGTCTCCGATGGCGCCAAGGGACTCGCCCTAATTTGCAAGGATCTGGCCAAGCAGTTTCCGAAGGGCATCGAGGCTGGAGCCGATGGATTGAAATTGCATTTCTGGTCATCGCTGGGAGGGATGAACCTGGACTTCAATATGGAAACGCTCATCAAGTTTTGGGATTTGGAGGGATGGGCCAAGGCGTTGAAACGTCCGGAGGATGTGCCGGCGGCGAGGAAAATCAAAACCAATCCCCTTGGTTTTTCAAAAACCCACGAGGTATTGATTTATCCGCATCCTTTGGCCGGCACGCCAACGGCCAATCATCTTGCCCAGGCTTTCCGCGAAGGCGTGTATGCGGCGGCTGATCCGCAATGGATTTACCGAACGAAAGCGGTTCCATTTTTCTATCCCAAGGATGAAAAAAAATTTCCGGATGCCGAAGGATTCATCGCGGCCTATTTTGACGATAATGTAAAAATCATACCTGACTGGGGATGTTACGGATTTCTTTACTATGGGTCATTTCCGCTTGGAACCAAAAATGTTGGGGGGAAAATATATGGCGACTTTTTCAGATATAATTTCTGTGATTACGTCCTCAAGGACAGCGTGTGGTATTTATATCTTCGCTCTGGAGAGCGGAAGTATCGAAGATTCGCGGAACTCTATAGCAGGAATTACATGGATGGAATATTTCTTCACGATGAATCCGGCGGGGTTCCGGGAGGGTATCGGCAAGGGGCTGGCGAAGGTGCAGGTAAAAGCTTGAATCCTGACGTTCTTCCCATGCCATGGGACACTACTTTGCCTGGCGAAAAAATGAAAATTATACTCGACAATTCTTCTTCCAGCACGCTCGGCTGGCTGTTTTATTACTATTACACCAGCGGCGACCGGAGAGCACAGGACGTGGCCCTGCTGTATAAATCCGCCGCGGAAAAGGAGTTTGCGAATAAAGGAACGGTTATGAACGGATATTGTCCCATCCGCGGCGCCCTGCGGCATGTGGTTCAATTGTACGGATTTACCTGGGATAAAGGGATTAAACCGGTGGCGGAGGAAGCCATAAACAAGGCCTTGGATATGGAAGTGTCCTCAGGGATCGCGTTCAATTTTAGAGACCAGGGCTACGGGGCTTACTACAAGCATCAGGTGATGATCACGGGCATCATGGATTACTACCTCGCAACCGGAGACGAAAGGGCGAAGAAAGTGATCCTTAAAAATGCCAACTTCAGGATGGCGGCCGAGGGGGCCAGTCCCATTTCTTACAACAACTCCGTGGGAATGCTCTACCACTTGGCCTATCAATTGACCGGGGACTGGAAATATGCCGGCGCGGCGCGCCTTTATTTTGACCGCGGGGTGTATCTGGGATTTGATCCGGGGGGAAAAGCAATCAAACAACGCGCAAACCTCTCTTTGACCCGTTATGTATTCCAGAGCATGCCGGCCATGATGGATCTGGCAATGACCGCGAAGGAGAAGGGGGCTTCCTTTCCAAAACTTGATCAAACCTGTTCCGGAATTCGAACCTCCTTTGTGTTTAAAAAGGAGAAAAACAAGGAAGTATGGTTCGATGTCTGGTGCGAAAAGCCGCTGATCAGGCGCATCAGCTGCATGGAGGGAAAGAACCAGGATTTCCGCGCTGAATATGAAGGGGCAGAGGATGAAAAGGGGGCCACCTTCACTTTGAAGCTTCCCAAGGAGGTTGGCGCCAATGATGGCGGCAAGTATCTTTTCAGCGGGGCGCCCCTCGTAGGCGGGGAGTCTGGCGCTCAGGCTGACGATGAACATTTGGAAAGGGAGGAAGACGCAGGGAATGTGAAAAAGCCCGGGAAAACCATAATAAAGGCCAATCCCAAGGGTCAGACCAAACCGACGGCGTCGCCTGCATCGTCGCAACCCGTTTTGCAAAACGTCAAAGATAGCATCACTTTCGAGAAAGTGCCCCAGAAAACTTTGATTTTAAAACTAAAGACTGAAAAACCGCTTTTGCTTTCAGACAGGCTTTTCCATGCAAGCAATGGAAAGGCGCGGATCCGCTTCTCCGGATATGAAGGGGCAAGCCAGTATTCCCACCTTAAGACTCGCTTTAGGATCATCCTGGACGCCTCTTCGGATGAAGGGGAATATATTTTTAGTCCCAATGACAGCGGGGCGACCTGGTCGGTGCTGGATGATAGCGCGGAAAAGCTGGTGCTCCACATGCCGGATGGCGCCAATCTGGATGGTAGAATGCCTCCAGGCAGAAGGCCGATATGGTATTTTTGGGTTTCGAAGGATAAAAAACCGGAAATCTTTCTAAATCACAAGGTCGTCCTGATTGATCCTAACGGGGAAAAGATCGTGAAAGGCGGGGAAACAGGCGCATGGCATGAACTCCCGGGAATTGAGGGTTTATGGGGAATCGAACCCGATGATGTCACCTACGTCAATTTCAGGGGAATTCCTCCATACATGGCCAAGGAAGATAAAAGCCGTTTTTTTATTCCGTCGAACAATAATAAAAGCGAAACCGTGGTTCAGGACTTTAGCCCTGACAACAAAGAACCTTTTCAAAAAGGCGTGTTTGGCCGGGCTTATCTATTGGCCGACAAAACCAACCTTCAAATCCCTTTTGGATCTGAGAAAGGAGACGGAAGCCATGAATATTTCCCGTCGCAAGATGGAACCCTGGAGTTTTGGTTCAAACCCAATTGGAATAGTATGGAGCTGAAGCCTTCGGACATGGGAACGCGCCTTCTTTCAGCTTCCAACGGAAAGTTTCATCTGTCCTATTACTTTGATCCTGTAAACGCCAATGCGAATATAAAGAATTCGCTTTACAGCCAGATTACCGGGGAGGGACTAAATGTGCGCACTGCAAAACCGCACACCATGAGGGTAGGCGATTACCGTTCAACCATTTTCAGCGCCGGACAGTGGTATCATATTGCCATGGTCTGGTATCATCCCTACAGCACCATAAGAAAATCCGAGAAGACCCTGGAGATTTTCACTTATGTCGATGGAAAGCGCGGGCAAATTTTTGGGCACTGGGCTTTAGGCATCAACTATAAAGTCGTGAAAATGGACGGCCCGCTTGAGTTCAAAGCATTGATGAATGGTCTCATTGACGAGGTCAGAATCTCAGATATTCCCCGCTACAAAGACGATTTCATTCCGCCGAAGGCTGAGTTTGTGTCTGACGCCAACTCCCGTATGCTGATCCACTTGAACGGTGACCTTAAGGCGGTGATTCCCGAAGGAAAGGTGATTGAACTTGGAAAATAATGGTGACATTCCCGGTCACTGGTTTTACCGACAAACCGCCCGAGGGGGAAGGATCAACCTTGTCCGACGCCGAAATAAAGCGTGGCCATTAAATCGCCGGCGTTAGCCCTGCTTTCGCAGGGCTAATGTTTCCTTAAACGGCATAATCGCAAGCGTTTTCGTTGCTCCCTGCCATGTTGCCCTTCCGTGCATCCCCGGCTGCCCCACCCTCCGCGACAACTTTTGTTTTGCATTCTGTGCCTGTGGATTCTGGCTGATGAAAAAAGATTGAAACCGGATTCCGGGTTACAACCTGCGGGGTGGGAAGGCAAAAAGAAGAGAAAATAAAAAGGGACTCCAGCCTGTTCGATCAGAGTCCCTTTTATGGTTGTCAGAACGTCGTTGAGAATTGGATATCTTCCAGCGATGAGAATCACGCTAACCCGAATATTTCATCAGGATTCATGAAACATCCGCCCTTCGGGCTTCGGCGTGAACGACTTGCGTCGTTCGTGCTCAGGGTTAACCTTGAGCAAGGCGCGATATGCGCCGCGTCGAAACTTTGACTGCAACTTGTTACAGTCAAAGCACATATTTCACAAGCGGAAATTCGCTCATGAAATATGTGGGCTAAAGGCGTGACAAGCCTGAACAGCCCGGTTACCGTTTATTCTTTCGCCGGTTGATATTCCGGGCCGCCGAAGCCGCCCCAGACTAACTGATAACCATTAGCCGACAGGAATAATTCCCACAAGCCCGCCTGCCCTGAGCCCGCCTGCGGTGAGCCTGTCGAACTCGCCGAAGGGGTGTCCTGATGATACACTGCCAAATCTGCTTTCCCGTCACCATCGTAATCCGCCGGAACAGGTATGCCATTTATGCTTCCAGCAATACCGCCCCACCAGGTATATTGATCGGTCGTATCCAGTGAACCCGACAGCAATAGCTGCCAATAAGCCGTGGACGGAGCATATATGGCCGGATCCACTAAGCCATCGCCGTCGTAATCAGCGCTGACCGGCAGATATCCGAGGCCACCGAACGTCTCGATTACAACCTGATATCCGATGCTGGATAAGCCAATGGCCCATAAGCCCGTTGTCCGGTTATATACCGCCGGATCAGCCAATCCATCACCATCATAATCCCCAAACACCGGCTGATATCCAACCCCGCCAAGGAAAGCCTCCTTAATGGCATATTCTTCCGATGATGCCGCCCCATACCATACTCCATCAGTCTCACGATACACCACCGGATCAGTCATAGCATCTCCGTCAAAATCACATTGCATCGCCGTGAAATCAGGTCCGCCAAATTGTCCGCTTATGGTTTGTTCCGTGGATGATAATAGCGCCGTCCACCATCCGTTCAGATGATTATACGTCGCCATGTCCGTAATCCCGTCCCCGTCGTAATCGCCCGGCACGGGCGTCAGACCGGCCAGTCCTGTTTCCGCAGCCAACCACACTTGATAACGATACCCCGAGAGCGCCGCATACCACCGGCCGTCTGTATTGCGATAAATGGGACCATCCGCCTTGCCGTCGCCGTCATAATCATTGAATGATCGACCCGGTGAGTTGACGCCGGAGGTCTTGATCCTGACTGACCCGGCGGCCGTGGTTGTATTGTTCGCAAGGTTCGGATCGTTCAACGCGCTCAAATGTCTTACGACCACTTTCACCTGCTGAACCCCGCTCAAATCTCCACGCACCGTCAGCCCGCGTTTCGCAGAAGGAGTCAGTATTATCAATTCCTCCCCGCCCACGCTCAGGGTTAAGTTGCTCTGCGCCGAACCGATCCAGACCATATCTGTAGCCGGGGTCGTTGACCCCGGACCAACCTTCGCCAAAGCGCTACGGCTTGGCAGGCCGGCTTCAGCGAAGCCGGCTACAGCAGCCCCCATCTGGAAGTCAAACGCCACTCCGGCGGCGTTCAATGCGTCCGGACCCAAGTTCGCCAGCCGGCAGGATACCGTGCCCGCATAGGAGAGATTCGTCACGTTCACCGGCAAATAAACAAGATCGCTCACGGCAATATCCGCCGTGCCGCTTGCCTGTTCCGGCGACAATGCCGCATATCCCATGCCAACATAACTCATCGGACTGATCATCGTCGCCGTCTTGGCACGGACCCAGTAGTAATAGGACAGGATTGGGGAGATGGCGTAGTCGTCGTAATAATAAGAAAGGCTGAGGGCTGAAGGCTGAAGACTGACCTCTGACCTTTGATCTCTGATACTCTGATTTGCCGGAATATCGCCAATCCGTCCGGCGCTATCACTGGTGTTCGTCCGGCTACGCCAAATCTCATATCCGGTTGCCCCGACCACGCCCTGCCAGGTTATCCGAATCTTGTTCGTGTATGTTCCCTCGGTCGCAGCCACACCAGCGGGCGTCCCGATGTTCGTGGAGATTTGCAGATATACGCCCACAAAGAGCGTCGTGCTTCCTCCGGTCACGAACTGGAATTGGTTGCTCGGCGCAACGTAACCAGCCAATGCGCCATATGCAATGCCATAGGCGCCCGTGACGGCGCTCACCGCCGCCAGGTTGCCGGTGCCCGAAGTCTGGCCGGTGTAATCGGCGGGCGCGGTTAATTGCCATGTGCCGCTTGCCGGAGTCACTTGAATCGCCAGCCAGCCGTTTGCCGTCGGCGCGGGCAGGACGTTAAACGTGTTTGTCACATTCGGCGCGGGGGCATAGACGGCGTTGCCCGCCTGGCCCGCCACGATGCTTACCGTTCCGGCGGCCGTGAAGGTAATCGTGGTCGCGTTCTGCCAGTACACCGGATTCCCGGCCAAGTTCGTAAAACTCACTTGGAGACCGGAACTGGCTTGGGCGGACAAATGGACAATGTTGGTTATCGCCTGGTCGCCCGGATTCAGGAAACTGGTGATGGTCTGCTGTTGACCACCCCGACCGGTCAGGGCAACCGATGCAGGCGCGCCGGGAGCGTCAGAATCCAATAACAGAGTAGCGCTGAAGGCGCCTTCGGCGGTCGGGGAAAAGGTAATACCCAAGCTGCCGCTTTCCGAGGGAGCCAGCGTCGTATTTCCCGTGTAGGTGTAAGCAAACGGCCCGCTCAGAGCAAAGGCGTGGATGTTAAGAGCAACGTTGCCGATGTTGGTCAGCGTGACCGTCCCTGTCGGACTGGTCTGGCCCACGGCCACCGTGCCGAAATCGAAACTGGCCGGACTGAACGACGCCACCGGCGCGTTGGTAACACCCTCGCCGCTCAGATTCACCTGTTGCGCGACCGGAGAGGCGCTGTTTGAGATCAACAGGGCACCGGAGCGGGTTCCCGCAACCGACGGAGTAAACGTCACATTAATTGTGAAGCTTTGTCCCGCCTCCAGCGAGCCGCTGCAGTTGTTCGTCTGGTTAAAATCACCGGTGACGCTGATATTCTGAATCGTCACGGGCTCCGAGCGGGGATTGGTCACCTGAATCTGCCGTTCGGAACTGGTATGGCCGACCAACTGGGGGCTGAACACAAGGGAGGAGTCGCTGAGCTCCAAGCCATACCCGCTGAGCATATTCTTGTAGACATTGAGGTATATCTTTCCGCTGTTCTCGTAGAGGAACAGAATGTCGCCTTTGTTCCTGTTAATAAAGACATTTGCTACCGTGGCCGTGGCCACGGAAGTCTCATCGCAAAAACTCGCATAGAGATTTGAGCTGGCCCGGAATTTCACCAGCGCGCCGCTGACATATCCATCGACCACGTTGCCGTATTGGTCTGCCGTGAGAGAGCGTCCCCGGGGGGTGGTGCAGTTGCCGAAGGTCAGGGATTGAGATGTGTCATCTGCAAGGTTGATTTTCAGGGCAGCCGTGCCACTTCCGCTGATAAACATAAAACGCCCGCCATTGCCGCTGGATAGGGTTCCCACCGAATAAGAAATAGAGCCGCCGGGGGTGATCATTGGGCCGAAGCTCGCACCGAAATTGGTGCTGACATAATACTTAACCGTAGGGTCATCCAGGATCGCAATCACTTGCTGGTTTTGCTCATCCACATGGATATCGGAGAACACTTGAAAAGTGCCCAATGCTGCCTGGGTGAAAGTCTGTCCGTTGTCGCTGCTGACCAGGACGTTGGTGCCCTGCTTGTCAATCAGGTATAGCCGGCTGGCATCCGTGGCCATGTGCACTGTGGAGCCGCCTTCCTGTCCCGCGGCCACCGGCGAAGAAAAACTGGCGCCCTGGTCCACGCTGCGGCTTACCCGCACCTGCCCGTCATCGAACCAGGCCACGTAAATGATGCCAATGCTGCTGACGGAGATTTCGGCCTCGTGATTCGTCGAATATACCTGCACGCTCGCCTGGAAAGATGCGCCCCGATCGGTGCTGCGAGCGACACGAATACCGCCGGATGGGCTGTGATACGCTGCATAAATGGATCCGTCGGCGCCGACCGCGAGGGTGCGCGAGGTGTTGCCGTACACAATGGTGTTGCTATAGCTGCCATCGCTGACCGGCGTGGCGTTATACAAAAGTTCGGCGTTGGCCATTAGGGGCACCAGCACAACAAGAAACAGCAACAGGGGCGGGAAATGGATTCGCGGCATCAGGCTTTGGCAAGTGATTCCATGGTCTGTTATTTTCATACCATCTCCTCAATGGGAATATCAATTGTTGTTATCATGCTTCCCGCATACCACGGAAAAGAATCTTACGCAAGCATTAAAATATCCTATTTTTCCAGATCGGATGCTTTTCCGCGAATCGCATTTCTTAATTTTAATGGAAACAAAACAATAATTCCCCAAGAGCAAATGAATTTTGCGCCCGGCGCAAAATTCATAACACGCTCATCGCGAATGGCCCGCAACGCACCGCATATTGTGAGGTGGAGAACCAGACATACCATCCGCCCGTGGCGGACACAACAATCAGGTCAGCCAGTCGGTCCCCGTCAATATCGCCGTTTCGTGGTTAGTGTATTAAAAGATTTTCAAAAGGCAAAAATACGGATGGAAAAAATTTAAGGAATTAAGGAATGTTTTTGTCTTGATTTTGATTGATTTTTTGAGACAATAAATGCATGAAAAAATATATGCCCAATATTATTATCTCCAATACAGGAATTCTCGGTGGAATACCTGTTTTTCAGGGAACCCGCGTGCCGGTTCAGACGCTTCTGGATTATCTGGAGGCAGATGATTCAATCGAGACGTTTTTGGATGATTTTCCCACAGTGACTCATGAACAGGTTGTAGCGGTATTAGAAGTCGCCAAAGAAAAACTCCTTGCGACGGTGTAAATATGAAAGTCGTTATTGACGAATGCCTTCCCCGTCGTCTTGCCAAGGCTCTTGCCGGTCATAAAGTCTGGACGGTTCAACAGATTCGGCTGAACGGATTACTTAATGGCGCTTTGCTTAAAGCCATTAAAGATGATTTTGATGTTTTTATTACGGTTGACCAGAACCTTGTCTTTCAGCAGAATTTTAAGTCGGTCAAAATCGCTGTAATTGTTTTAAGTGCCAGAACCAACCGATTCGACGATATTCAACCACTCATACCTGCAGTCCTGAAAGCACTCCAGAGGATTAAACCAGGGCAGATTATTCAGATTGATTGAAAATCCTTGCTCCCTCCAATGGTCCTCTCTGGTCCTCATGCCCAAAACAGTTCAAAAGGCTTGGACTGACCAGAATTTTTGGGAATCAGGGAAAATAGAGATTCCCAATTGTGCCTTTTATTGTCTTGATAACAGGCGCCGTTGGCGTATTCTTTCCCCATGAATTTGACCGGTAACAACCTATGAACCAACGATATTCCTGGCTCATTATGGCGGCCCTCGCAGGCCTGTGCAGTTGCGGTAAAAAAGCGACAGCACCGGCGCCACCTGTCCCGGTCGCGACCGCCCAGGCTGTCACCAAGACCATGCCTTTGGCCGTGGAAGCGATGGGATCGGTCGAGGCCTATAACTCCCTGGAGATCATCCCGCGGGTGTCGGGACAGATTTTGAAGCTTCATTTCCGTGACGGGGGCGAAGTCCAGAAGGACTCACTTCTGGTGACCATCGATCCGGCCCCTTTCACGGAGGCGCTGCGCGAGGCGGAGGCGCGGCTGGCCAGCGACGAGGCAACACTGGTTTTCAAGACCAGCGAGGCTGAACGGAAAAGCCGGCTTATTGGAGAGGGCGGCGTCTCGCGTTCGGAATTCGAAAAGGCCCGCACTGAAGCTGACGCCCAGAAAGACATTGTGCAGGCCGATCGTGCTGTTGTCGAGCAAGAGCGCCTGAACGTCGGATATTGTTCGATTCGCAGCCCGATTCCGGGCCGTACTGGGGCGTATGTGGTCAACCAGGGCGCCGTGGTTGAGGCCAACAAGACGACCTTGCTGGTGGTCAATCAGGTCAAACCGGTTTACGTGACTTTTTCGGTCCCTGAAAAATTTCTGCCTGGAATCTGGGCTGCCCAGGAAAAAGCAGTTTTAACCGTGGAAACACGCATGCCGGGTGCCGATGGCCAACCCCGACAGGGTCGGCTGACTTTTATTGATAACACCGTGGACCCGGCCACAGGAATGATTCGGTTAAAGGGGACGTACACCAACACCGACGCCTTTCTCTGGCCTGGCCTGTATGTCCAGGTCGCGCTTATTATCGGGGAAGAGCCGGGGGCCGTTGTGATTCCGGCCAGCGCTGTTACGAAGGGGCCAAAAGGCGACTTGGTGTTCGTGGTCAAGGCCGGCGCGACCGCGGAGTTGCGTGCGGTGCAGGTGCGCCGCATGGCCGGGGATGAAGTGGTTCTGGACGGCGGCGTGTCGTCCGGAGAAATCGTGGTTACCGACGGACTGAACAAGCTGAAAGACGGAGCGGCAATTGTTATCGCCAATACACCGGCTTCCACCGCGACGAACGCGGCATCCGGGATCCGGTGAAGCCCGGGCGGAATCCTGCGTAGCTGGTCGAAAGCGAAGAAGGATGAGATGTCATGAACCTTTCGGAACAATGGATCCGGCGCCCGGTCATGACCGTTCTGGTCATGTTCGGTCTTTTTTTCTTTGGGCTCCTCAGCTACCGCAATCTGTCGATCAACAACCTGCCCAACGTCGATTTTCCGACCATCAGCGTCACCGCGTTCCTTCCCGGGGCGAGTCCGGAGACCATGGCCGCGACGGTGGCCACGCCGCTTGAGAAACAGTTTTCGTCGATTGCCGGCATCGACTCGATGGCCTCCTCGAGTTCGCTGGGGGCCACGACCATTAACATCCAATTTTCCCTGGATCGAAATATCGATGCCGCGGCCGTCGACGTCAACTCGGCTATTACGGCCGCCATGGGGGTGCTCCCCAAAGACATGCCCAATCCACCCACGTTCAAGAAGGTGAATCCGGCCGACATGCCCATCATGTTTATCGCCCTGACCTCCGACTCCCTGCCGATAACGGCGCTGAACGACGCCGGGGAAACTATTTTGATACCGAACCTGGCGACCATCAATGGCATCGCCGAGATCGACATCCTGCCGCTCCAGAAATACGCCGTGCGGGTCCAGGTCAATCCCTATTCCCTGGCCAATAAAAAGATCGGGATCAACGAAGTCTCCGCCGCCCTTGCGGCCGGGAACGTCAACCTGCCCGGAGGCAAGATTGACAACGAGGCAATCGCCTACACCATTGAATCCAACGGGCAGTTGCCCGATGCCAAGTCTTTTGAATCGCTGGTGGTGACGTACCACAACGGCTATCCAGTGAGGATTCGGGACATCGGCCGGGCCGTGGACGGCATCGAGAACGACCGCACTTGCGCTTGGTTCCTCGACCGCGGGGAGACCAAGGGGACAGTCATCCTGCGGGTACGCAAGCAGCCGGGTGCCAACACCGTGGACATGGCCACCGCAATCAAGGCCCGCCTTCCACGCCTGAAAGCGATGCTTCCTGGGGCAATGGCTCTCCACATGTTCTACGACCAATCGGAGTTCATCCGCGAATCGATCAATGACGTGCAGATCACGATGGTACTGACGATCCTCCTGGTCATCGCCGTCATATTCCTTTTTCTGCGCTCGATGAAGACCACGATCATCCCCACCCTGGTGGTCCCCCTGTCACTGATTGCCACCTTCATGGTGATGGACCTCCTTGGATTCACACTGAACACCCTGTCACTGATGGCCCTCACCCTTTCGATCGGCTTTGTGGTCGATGACGCCATCGTGGTCCTGGAAAACATCATCCGCCGGATTGAATCCGGTGAAAGCGCCCTGGAAGCGTCAATCAAAGGATCCCGCGAGATCTGCTTCACCGTGCTCTCAATGACCATCTCGCTGGCAGTGGTGTTCATTCCGATCATGTTCATGGGCGGACTGCTGGGCCGGATGTTCCGGGAATTCGCCGTCTGCATTACCGCGGCAATCCTGTTTTCGGGAATGATCTCCCTGACCTTGACGCCCATGTTGGGCAGCCGTTTCCTGGGCCGTGTCTCCAAGAGTAACCCGGGCCGGCTCCATGCCTTGTCCGAACATGTGTTCAACGCCTGGCAGGCGGCTTACGGTCGCAGCCTGGGCTGGGTGCTGCGCCACCGGCTTATGACCCTGGTTGTGACCCTGCTAATCACCCTGGCCATGGTGCATCTCTTCATTTCTATCCCCAAGGGATTCATTCCCACCCAGGACCAGAATTTTTTCCGGATTTTTACGCTCTTGCATGACCGGGCATCTTTCGCCGATATGGCGCGGCACCAGGAAGCCCTGAACGAGGAGTTGTTGAAAAATCACGATTGCCGGGAGGCGCAGGTGGTCTCGATCGCCGGTTTTTCGGGCGACAACAACGGCCTGGCGTTTGTGAGCCTGAAAGCGCGCGCTGACCGGACAAAATCGGTCGATCAAATCATCAACGAACTTCGTCCGAATCTCAACCGGATTCCGGGGCTGATTGTGTCCCTGGTCAATCCCCCCTTGATTGCCATTGGTTCGCGGCTTTTAAACGCCCAGTGGCAGTTCACGCTGCAGAGCAGCGACCTGGACAACCTTTATCATTATGGGGCTATCATGGAGGAAAAGATACGCACCATCCCGGCCCTGGTGGACGTCAAATCCGACCTGCAGCCCCGTAAGCCGAAGCTTGAGATCACGGTGGACCGTGACAAAGCCTCCGCTCTGGGGTTGACTTTGAAGCAGATCCAGGAGGCGTTTTACTCCGCCTATGGTTCGCGCCAGGTCTCCACCATCTATACCGCGTCCACGTTCTATTATGTGATCCTGGAGTTGATGCCCGAATTCCGCCAGACCCCTTCGTCATTAGATGCGCTATATATCAAGTCCGATCGCGGGCAACTGGTTCCCCTTACCACAGTCGCCTCGATTCGCGAGACGGTGTCACCCCTTACCATCAATCACTCGGGGCAAGTCCCCTCGGCCACGATTTCGTTCAACCTCAAACCGGGTTACTCGATTGGCACGGCCATTGATGAGATCAACCGGTTCAGCCACGCCACCCTGCCGGCATCGGTGTCTACCGCCTTCCAGGGATCGGCGCAGGCCTTCCAGTCATCATTAGCCAGCATGGGTTTTCTGCTTGTGGTGACGGTCCTGGTGATTTACTTGGTCCTGGGAATTCTCTACGAAAGTTTCATCCATCCCCTGACCATCCTGTCCTCGCTGCCCTTGGCCGGTTTCGGAGCCCTGGCGGCCCTGGCCATTTTTCGCATGGAACTTGACATGTATGCCTGCGTCGGCATCATCATGCTGGTCGGGATTGTCAAAAAGAACGGCATCATGATGGTTGATTTCGCCTTGGAGGCCGAGAAGACCCAGGGGCTAGATTCGGTGGCGGCCATTCACCATGCTTCTTTGATCCGGTTCCGCCCGATCATGATGACCACCATGGCCGCCCTGTTCGGCTGTCTCCCGATCGCCCTGGGGCTGGGAGCGGGCGGCGAAGCACGGCAACCCCTCGGGGTCGCCGTGGTGGGCGGGCTCTTTTTTTCCCAGGTGTTAACCCTCTACGTCACCCCGGTCTTTTATGTCTACCTGGACCGGCTTAACCGGTGGTTCCAGCACGGTCCGGAAAGGACAACAGGCAGCATATGAACACGAACCTATTTAACAACGCGTTTCCGTTCTTCAGGCTGTTCCAAAAACAGGCCGGCAACCTGGGTGACACGGTCAAAAAACTGGATGGCCTTTTCCACGATTTCAAGGCCGTACCCGATCAATGCCGGCACATCGACGCCCTGGTAGCGGCGGGCGACATGACCTGCCGTGAAATTGAGCGCGAGCTCTCCCTGACTTTCATTGAGTCCATCAACCGCGAGGATATCCGCGATCTGAACCGTGCCTTCGAGCGGGCATTTCAGGCGGTTCGCGTCGTGTCCAGCCGTATCGGTCTCTACGGATTCCACAGCATTGAGAAAGGAGCGGGTGAACTGACCGTTTGTCTGGCCGAGATGGCCGCCGAGATCGGGCCCTTGCTCGAATTCGTGGTGCGGAAAGGGAACGGCGCCGCCAACTGCGAACGGGTACGAAAGCTCAAGGAGGAAGCCGGCATGTTCCTCCTGGTCGGGCTTGGGGCGATTTACGAATCGGCCGGCGGCAGTATAGACCACCTGCTCGAAGCCATGAAATGGAGCCAGATTTACGACCGCTTGGAAGACGCCGTGTCCTGCCTGGAGCATACCGCTAACGTGATCGAAAGCATGATTCTGAAAAAGGTGTGATCAATCATCCGCCGCCCAGGACCTTGTAGAGCGTTACCAGATTGGCAAGCCGGGCGAGGCGGATGGCGATCAGGTCCTGTTGCGCGCCGTAGAGCGCGCGTTGCGAGTCCAGGACCGACAGGTAACTGTCATTTCCATTGCGGTACCGTGAGTCGGAAAGGTTATAAGTCTTGGCGGAGGACTTCACGAGCGACTCCTGCGCCCTAAGCTGGCCAAGTAAAGTGTCGTGCTGGGCAAGTGCATCGGCCACCTCCCTGAATGCCGTCTGGATCGCCTTTTCGTATTGCGCCACGTAAATATCGCGATCAGCCTTTGCCGCATCCAGCCTGGCCATGTTTCTTCCGGTATCAAAGATCGGTAATGTAATTTGCGGCGTAACCGCCCAGACGTGCGAACCGCTCTGGAAGAGCCCGGACAATTGGTCGTCCATTGTGCCGTAACTGCCGGTTAGGAGAATGGACGGGAAAAAAGCCGCCCGCGCCATGCCGATGTTGGCATTGGCGGCTTTCAACTGGTTTTCGGCCTGTAGAATATCGGGACGGCGCTGCAAAACCTCCGATGGCAATCCGGCGGGTATATCCTTCAGCACCGTAACCGTTCCCAACTCGCGGGGCAGGAGCTCATGCGGCACTGGTTTCCCGGCAAGAAGATTAAGCATATTTTCGTCCAAGGCGATCAGCCCGGTATACTTGGCAATATCAACCTGAGCGGAATCAAGGCGGGTTTGTGCCCGGCTCAATTCCAGGTCGGATGCGTCACCAAACTCAAAACGTCTTTGGATCAGTTCATAAGTTGCCTCCTGGCTGTCAAGGGTATCATGGGTAAGCCGCAATCTTTCGCGGTCGGAGGCGAGGTTCAGGTAAGCGCCGGCAATTTCGGCCACCAGGGATATCTGCATGCTGCGCCGGGCCTGCTCGGTGGCAAGGTATTGCTCCAGCGCGCGCGCCTTGAGACTGCGGACCCGCCCGAAAAAGTCCAGCTCATAGGAACTGAACCCGACGTTAACGGTGTAATAGTGGATCTTCACCGCATCATCAAAATTCTCCGTTTTGGCATATATCTGCTGCCTGACTTCCAAGCCCGTGACATTCACCGTCGGCAGGAGATCGGCGCGTTGAATGCGATACGCCGCCCTTACCTTTTCGATTGTCAGGGCCGCCACCCGCAGGTCACGGTTATTGGCCAATGCCAGCTCGATTATTTTTTGAAGTTTGACGTCAACGTAAAAGTCACGCCAGGGAATGTCGGCAAGCGCATTAGTCACCACGCCGTTCGTTGCGCCGGAGGCGCGATAACCAGGCCACGCGGCCGGGACAGGCGCTTCGGGCCTTGTGTATTTCGGGATCATCGTGCAGCCGAGCGAAAAGACAAGAATTACCGCTAGCATCAGTGTTGTAGTTTTCATCTCTTCGCCAACTTATTATAATGACGCAACTTTCTGTCGGCTTATCCACATTGCGCAGGTTCACTTCATTTCAATACATTCTTGGAATAAAGCCTATACCCGCCCCGGCAGAAGGTCAACACGGTAAATCGCGGCTAACTCACCAGCAAAGCGCTTGGTGTTGTTCTTGACAGGCGCATGGATGAAGGACATTATTTTCCCGGCTAAATCCTGACTTGCCTGGACATGGACGTCCGGGTTGCGGGACGGTCGCACCCCACTTCAGTGGACATCGCCTTATTGCCGGGCTGGGGAAGGATGCGGATGGAGAACAAATGACGACACAGACGGCTTCGGTCAAGGACGGGGAAGAACGGGGGCAAACCGCCGGGGAATTCATCCCCGACGTGGCCCGCAAGGGGATGCGGGACGCCACCATTGGCGCCTGTTACAAGGTGTTGTCCACGTCCATTTTAACCAATGGGCTGATGCTGGTTTATATGACCGCGCTGAAGCTGAACGGCACGACCATTCTTTTATTGTTGTCGTTATGCAATGGGTTGCTGTCATTTACCCTGATTCCCTGTGCCCACCTGGCGGATGTCTACGGAAAAAGGCGGATCACCCTGTGGGGAATCGCGCTGTGCGGCATCGGGTTTGTTTTCTTTCCTGTGGCCGCCTGGGTACCGGCGGGAATGGTGGTTGGGCTGTTGAGCATGGGGATCGCGTTGCTCGGGATTGGCCAGGCGGGCCAGATGGCGGCATGGTATGCCCTCCTGGATCCGATTGTCCCCTCCTTTTATCGCGGTCGGTTTTTTGGCACGATGCGCGTTTCCTGGCAGGTGTGCGCGGTGATTCTCGCCGGCCTGATTGCCCTGTTACTGCCCCGCGAGACCTCGTTGCCTTTGCTGACCGGGATATTGATTGTTCTCGGTCTTTCAATCCTGCCTTGGGGCATATATTTTGGGCGGATTCCCGAATTGGAACGGGCAACCTGTTCAACCCGGGATTTGCCCCGGGATTTTGGGGTCATCCTGCGAAGCGGGGGCTATCTCCCGTTTTGCGCCTACCTTTTCATCATCGCCCTGTTCACCGGAGGATGCGTGGCGATGTTCGGCCTGGTGGAAAAACAGGTCTTGAAGATGGACGACAGCCTGGTGATGATATTGGCCAACCTGACCATGATCGGGGCGGTGATCGGATATTATTTCGGGGGCAAGGCCGTGGACCGGGTCGGGACCAAGCCGGTCTTTTTAATTTGTCATTTTGGTTATGGGGCATCCCTGGTGTTGTTCGTGATGCGCGACAGCCTGTTCCTGCCGCCCCTTTACCAGCTGGCGGCGGTCCATATGGTGTTTGGCGGATTGGCGGCGGCGGGATCAATCGCCTTTTCAACGGAGATGCTGGCGTTGATCCCGGCGGTGCGCAAATCGCTTTCAACGTCAATCTGCTCTACGATGCTCACGGCCGGTGCGGCGTTGTCGGGACTGCTGGGCGCCTGGGGGATCCGGCTGGGAATTTTTGCCGAATCATGGAATCTGGCGGGCGGATCCCGGAGCGCTTATGATGCGGTTTTGCTGGTGTATGCGGTGATGATCGTGTTGATGACCGTAACGTTGGGGTTGATCCCCTCCGTGGTGGGGCGGCCCGACTTGCGCGGCGGCCCGCCGGTGATTTAAAACGGAAATATAATCAAGGATAATTTCATATTTCATGCGTGAACTGGAAAAACTTAAAACCGAAAGGAAACAGGCTGGAACGGAACGCGCTCCAACCTGTTTTGTCATCTTTACGTTACGACCTGTTATGGAATCAACGGGATCGTAGTCACCGGCGCATAGCGCGCGCTGGACATCCAGATCGTCCAAACGCCGTTGGGCGCCACCGCCGCCGGATCCGCCAATCCGTCCCCGTCAAAGTCGCCGGCCACCACCGCGCCTCCCGCCACATAGAGTGGAATCGTACGGACGGGTGCATAACTCGCGCTTGACATCCAGATCGTCCAGACGCCGTTGGTAGCCACCGCCGCCGGATCCGCCAATCCGTCCCCGTCAAAGTCGCCGGCCGCCGCCGCGCCTCCCGCCACATAGAGCGGGCTCGTAGTTACCGGCGCATAGCGCGCGCTGGACATCCAGATCCTCCAAACGCCATTGGCCGCCACCGCCGCCGGATCCGCAAAACGGTCGCCATCAAAGTCGCCGGTCACCGCCACGCCGCCCGCCACATAGAACGGGCCCGTAGCCACCTGTAAATAGCTCACACTCGATAACCAGATCACCCAAATGCCATTAGTGGTCATCACAGCCGGATCAGCCAAACGGTCTCCGTCAAAGTCGCCGGTCAATACCGCGCTTCCCGCCACATAGAACGGGCCCGCAGTCACCGGCGTGTAGCCCGCGCTCGATAGCCAGATCTTCCAGACGCCACTGGTGGCCATCATGGCCGGGTCCGCCAAGCGGTCCCCGTCAAAATCACCGGCCATGGAAGGATACATTATGTATGCCGTCGTCCGTATATTGTTGATTGAGTAATTGCCCGCGTTGGCGCCGGACAGGGTCATGCCGCTCACATAGACAAGCTTGGCTTCAGAACTCGGGTAGGCACCGTGACGAAACTCAGCACTGGCATTGTTCGTGACCAGGATGACCTCCTCCGTGCCCACGACGCCCCGCAATGTGCCGTAAGAGAAAACTGTTCCCCAGACATTGCCGTCATATTTTTTGTTGTTGACGATCAAACCGTCCAGTCCGAGTTCTCCCACGGTAATATCAACATTGACCGTTACATCCAGCCATGCAACACCAGACGTGATTTTGCCGCTATAGCTACCGATGGAAAGACCTTCCGGTAATAGGGTAACTATTATTGTCTTGTTCGTGCCGGTAGCAATCGTACCGGACACAGCGCCTCCGGAGTCTGCCACGCTCAGCCATGACTGGTTCGCGCCGAGCAGGTAGGCGGTGGGCGAAACATCGGCCGGAACCGTCAACACGAAATTCCGAATACATACTATCGTATTGGTATCGCCGTAACCTATCGTGAAATTCAGATTCGTGGGATCCGGCGCTAAATTATCACTCGCCGACACTGCCGTTGTGCCCAAGGCCACAAATAATCCAAACGCGGCAATCAATGTCCGCGCCGGCGACAATAAATATTTTTGTCCTGATAAGAACAAATGGGTTTTCGTGGCAGTTGTTTTTCCATATTGATGAATCATTGCGACGCTTTCGTTCTTCGCACTTGGCATTGCGTTGTTATTCATTCTGTCATTTCTCCTTTTTTTCTTTTTTTTGAGTTGGCCATAAAAATAATTTTTATGATTTTACAAAAGTCTTTCGTTTAACTGTTTTTGCCGCGGCCTGTGGCATGAAAAAAATATACTGCGCCGTCAATTTTGAGTCAATTTTTATATTCCAAAAAAAGAGATTAAATCCTGCGTGCAAAGCAGGCAAGGTTGACAACTATTGTCCAGCATTCAAGAAAAAGCAGGAAGATTGAGACTTAATTATCGGAAAACCCTATCCATGTGGGTGACGCTTTTAGGTATCAGAACGGCGTTGAAATCAGAACAAGCCCCCCGGTCAATGTCTTCTACGAACAAGTTCTTATTCTTTATTCTAACCCACATATTTCATCAGCAGAGCAATGCTTATGAAATATCCGGGCTAAGGGCAGACACCTTGTTCACATGGTTTGCCCAGCCCCTCGATTCTTCTGAATCCATCAATTGCATCAACGTGGCGAACCTCCCGACGGCAATTTTGGTCATCGTTATGCCAGACCGTAAGAGGCGAAGGCCCGTCGGTTAGTCCGGTGAGATCGCATTTCAGATCGCCGCCTTCGATCCAGGCGTGCACCAGACGACTGTGGAACAGACGATGTGAGGTAACGGCAACATCTTCCCGCCCGGAAAACTCGACGTCGCGTCCGGAAAAGTGGCTTTTCACGCTTGTCACCAGAAGACGCCAGTCCTCCGGCGAAACACAGGCAACCCGTTGCTCATGGGCCATAAGCAATCCCCATGCCATTGTGTCGAGCGCCCACTCCATATTGCGTATGCATCTTCGCGCCGCACCCTCGACGTCCACCCGCGGACATTCCCCAAGGAACGGTGTGAAACCCCAGAGAATGTCAGTCTCCATTCGCGCCGCGGCGTATGGAGGCGCGCCTACCCCGGCGCAAAAGGCGCCGCTGCGGTCGTAGCTTTGGTCAATGACGAGGGGATGGCGTCCTTCGGGACCGCGCAGGGCGAATGGGCGCGGGCGGTAGACGGGCTGGTTGTTATAGAGCTGGCCCGTTACGCCGTTGTTGACATGAATATCCGCGCCGCGCGCGAAAAAACAGGGCAATGCGCCGAAGGCCACCTCGGCAAAATGGGCATTGATGATGCGGCTGTGGCAAAGCCCGTGCCGGGCAAATCGACGGTCGAGAATTTCAAAATTATGCAGCAAAACAGTTTCGTCGAATTCCTCGCCGGTCATGTGATCCATCGTAAACGCCTCGAACGCTCCCTGGTCAAAATGCGGCTTGTGATTCAGAGAGCGCACAGGCGTCCAGCCTGGATTGTGTCTGAGTAGATCGTCTCTAAAGGCGTGCATGCTGAAATCGGCGCTGCGCGTTCGGTACAGGTCACCTGCTGCGTTCCAGTCTGCATCGCTCATCTCGTCTATGAAAAGACCGATATTCGGGCGAATGCCGATCCCGTTCAATGTGCGGACGTAGCCGAAGGCATCATAGGATCCTGTGCAATCGTCGAAGCGTGCGGTCAGATAGGGCGGAATACCGCGCGTAACAAAGGGCTTGCGCGCCGCCCAGACGATCGAACGCCACAGCAGGCCGGTAAAGCCCTGGCCATGCCCCATTATGGATTCATCGAACAGTTCGGTCCCGCAGCCGAAGATAACGGCGCGGCCTTTGGCGCATACTCGCGTCCACGCCGCCCATTCCCCACCCGATGCCACGAGCAGCGGCGTGCCGTCTTTGGTGCGCGCGGTCAGCGTGTTCAACGCCTTGCGGAGCGGAAGCGCATCGCCCGGCGCGTGCGGAAAGATCAGGAAGGAATAGGCCGCATCGGCGATAAAGAGTTCTTCGGCGCACACAAGGGCATCGGGCGCTTCCAATTCGCGCAGGGGAGCCGGCCAAGCCGAGCATTCACGATCGAAAGAAATCAGTCCCGATCCTTCCCGTACGGCATCCGCAATTAGCCGCGCCATGCGCGCCGGCATCCGTCCCGCCCCGTCATGCGCCAAAATATAAAGCGCCCGATTGCCAACATAACGGTCGACCACTTCGCGAGCGCCCGGAGGCGCCATCGGATCCCGGCGAACATCTTCGGCAAAGTCGCTTGCAACTTCATGAGCTCCGAGTTCATACACGTTCCAAGGGACGCCGAAATGATCCAGCGCGACAAATAACGCCTCGTCTGCCATCCTTCGGTCCGTTGATCGGCGGCTGTCAATGACCACGAGAACGCTTTGATCGATGCTCGTCATAGATTGCTCCCATGCACAGAATATAGTGACTCGCGTTCGTGCAAGCCGGTCTGCACAAGCGTTTGCATGTCGGGAAGACTACCCAGTCCAGGCGGAAACGTCAAGAACGGCTAAATAATTGTTTTAGGAGTTCGGGTTAAGGCGCTGAATGTTCAAACAGGACGCTTGACAAGCAATTATAAAACGAGAAAACTGACAACCAGCCGATAATTTTTTGCTCATGGCCATTTGTTTTTAAATGGGGCATGGGTAGCAAAACAAAACGGAAGGGAGAGATTCCAATGGCCAAGGAAATTAAATTAGGTTTGGTGGGGTATGGAAGCAACACGGAGGGCAAGGCGCATTATAAGAGCATTGGCCGGGGACAGACCTTATTGAATCTGGCGACAAGCGCCTTCGAGGGTGTTACAGCAGTCGGGATTTGCGATATCAATCCCCGCTCGCTGGATATGGCGCGCAAGGAATTTCCCAATGCCAAGCACTGCGACGACTTTGACGCCATGCTCAAAAATGTCCCCATGGACGCCCTGTTGATCGAGACTCCCGCACATTTGCATACGGGATTCGCCGTCAAGGCGCTGGAACGCAATATTAATGTGCTTTCCGATATTCCATCTGTCGATACCGTGGAGGAAGCCTGGAAGCTTTGGGCGGCCCAGCAAAAGAGCAAGGCGTTTTACATGACCGGCGCCAATCCTAATATGGCAGGCTGGATTGAGACGGCCCTCGATCTGAAAAAACGCGGCTTGCTGGGCGACCCCTTTTATATTGAGGCGGCTTACATTCATGACTGTCGCGAGTATTGGGACATCACCCCCTGGCGTAAACCCAGCGTCAACAATCCGCGTTATCCGATAAAATATTGCACCCATTCACTGGGACCGGTGTTGCGTCTGATAGATGAGGACTTGGAGTGGGTTTCGTGTTTCGACACCGGCAGTCACATCAACAAAGAAGAAGGCCAGCATGACGCCATGTCGGCCCAGTTCCGGACCAAGTCTAACGTGGTCGTTAAATTGTTGACTACCTTCATCAACAATTCTCCATTTGGCTGCCAGCATTATTATCGCTTTTTCACTACCAAGGGAGCTTTTGAGCGCACGCTGGCCTACCCGACGTTTCAAAGCACGGAGCACGCGGCCCAACAACGGACGCTTTTTTATTCTACCGAGCTTTACGGTTACAAAAACTGGATTGAATTGCCGATCGACGCATACAGCCGGCCGGAACAGAAGGAAGCCCAAAAAGATGCCGGCCATGGCGGGATGGACTATGCAATATGGGATGTGTTTATCAAGGCCGTGCGCGCCGGGGGCCCATCGCCGATTAGCCTGAAGGAAGGATTGCGCATGACCCTGCCCGGTATTTATGCCGCCGCCTCGGCTGCCACCGGCGGACAGCTTGTGCATATTGAATATCCGTGGACAGCGGCGCAACCGCCAATCTTACTCAAATAAAAGCGTCAGAGGCACCGGCGCGTAATTGCCGGTTGAGAACATCACGATCCATTCATTGCCGATTGTGCTTTTTACGGCCGGATCGGCCAGGCCGTCGCCGTCATAATCGGCCGGGAACGGGATGTAGCCGCTCCCGCCCAGGAAATTGGCCAAATTCAGGGTCGAGTAATTGGAGCCGGAAAGCATGATCTTCCAGTCGCCCGTGCCTTCACCATAAACCGCCGGATCGGCCAGACCGTCACCGTCGTAATCCGCCGCTACAGCCAGATAGCCTGTCCCGCCCAACAGGCCAAGCACTTCCACCGGGTTATAATTGGCAGAGGACATCAGCACTTTCCAGTCGCCGCGCTCACGCTGATAGACGCCCGGATCGGCCAGGCCATCGCCGTCATAGTCGGCGGGCATGCCACCGTAGCCAGCCCCGCCCAGTGTTTGTATCAGGACAACCACCGCTTCGTAATTGGCCGAAGAGAGCATAATGACCCAGCGCCCTGTCCGTTCATAATAGACCGCCGGATCGGCCTTCTGGTCGCCGTCGTAATCGGCGCCGACCGAAGCGGCCCCGGGCCCGCCCAAGCCACTCAAGGTGGTATTAATCTGGTAATAGTTGGCGCTGGAAAGTTTGACGCGCCAGATGCCCGCCTGCCCTGCCTGCCCCGGCGTAGCGTCTTCGCGAAGAGGGGAGCCCGCCGAAGGGGTGGTTTCATCGCCCGCCTGCAACGCCTGGAGCGTAGCGACTGCGGGCAGGTAGAGCGTTGGATCGGCCTTGCCGTCGCCGTCGTAGTCCGTCTGCGTCTGCCGGCTTCCGCTCAATTTTGCCTTCATGTCCGGAGTCAATTGCTTGACTAGCTCCGCATTATACGTATGCGACGTCGTATCGGTGAGGGGTGTGTCGCCGTATATCCGAATGGCGCCGACGCCATATCCGATCGACTTCCACGCGGGCGAATTGGACACGACCTGGGGATCGACATCGGTCGTCACGATAGAGATGCTATTGTCGCTGTTGCGGCGGATATCCCAGGTGCGGAACTGCCGGGGGAAGTCCCGCAGCGAAGGGGTTTCGACCTCCCAGAAACCGTATTCCGGATGGGCCGGGTCCGGTGATGGAAATGGCGTTACCACGTTCACATGACGATGCCCCGCCATCACCATGAGGAGATTCGGATAGTTGTGGAGCGTGGCGATCAAGTTCGTTTCGGTTTGATTGGCGGGATCGGGGTAGAATTGCGCACCGTTGTTCCTGTTTGTATCGAAGAGACCGTCTTGCGGATAGATGGGGATGTGGGTCGCGATGATCATGAGCTGCTCCGCGTCCTGACCCTTTTGAAGTTCGTTGGTGAGCCAGGAGTAGCGTGCTGCGTCAACCCAGCCGCCGCCATAAAACGTCGCGATTTGGCCCTGTTCGTTCGACTTGCAGGTATCGTCGAGCACGATCACCTTGATCGGCATGTTCGTCAGCGGTTCAAACGTATAGCAGGCCGCCAAGCTCCCGGTGATGCCTTGGCTGAATCCGTGCCCCTGTGGGGACGATACGGTATTAAAGAATTCGTTAATGTAGTTCGTGGGCGAAGAGATATCCAACGTGAGGCTGTGGCGGTTCGTGTCGGCTGCGACGGCCGGGGGCGTCAAAAAGTTGTTCGTCAAGCCCCAATTGATCACGTCGCCATAGGGGGTGGTCCCATCAACAACGCCCACATACATGCCGGTCCCCTCTGAACCCCCCGGCGTTAACAACGGACCGTTGGTTGAAATGTTGAGGATGTTGCTGCCGACCAAAGCTTGCTGAATTTTTGGGGTCGTCGGGCAGCCGATGCCCATCCACATCTGATCGTGATTGCCGACGGCCTCATACCAGGGGATGGAGCGATCGAGCCCGGCGGACTGGAAGGGCATCTGATAGTCGATGGTGGTGGCGCCGAGATGAGCGCCGGAACTGGGCGTAATATACTGCCTGTCCATGACATCAATAAACCAGCGCAGTTCGTTATATTGAGAGGCGTTGCAATTATCGCCGAGCACCATGCCGAAATCGAAAGGGGTCTGGCTGTGCAAGGCGTTGATGGTCCTGACGGCGGCATCGAGGTGGAAGGTCGTGTCGAGAATGACTGGCGAATAAGACGAAATATTAAGATTTCCCTCACCCGGTTGACCAAAAGACGCGCTCCAACCCATGTAGGGCACCTGGGCCGGGGATTCCTTGTCGGTGATATGGATGTCGCTCATGGAGAAGAAAGACAAGAGCTGCACCGAATTGGTTGCGCCAGTGTAGCCGGCCGGCATCAGGTCGAACTTCCGGCCCTCGTTCGTGCCGGCCCCCCACTGCCACGCGCTATAGCCATAGACCGCGTACATGGGCACGTTTGACGGGCCAATCTGCGGCGTACCCGGTGCTATGGCGATCGGCATGATCGTCTGTTGGCGGGTCGTCGGCACGTCCGCCCCGCTTCCGGAAAACGGAAGTAAGAGCAGGATCGACATGCTGATGATTGGGATGAGCGCTAGTTTCATAACCGTATTATTGTTCATTACGCACCTCATGTAGTATGGGAGAAAAAAATTGAATCTTGATCGTTATTGTTTTCGATGGAAGGAATTTGAGGGAACTGTTTCGGCTTGTCAAGGATATCTTGAATGGGCATTCAGAATTACGGGCGAGACTTGCTTGCCCCATTTTTGTGCAAACGTGTCACTTCCATAAGTGATACTGTCGCCAAAGGCAAGAAAGGTGAGCTTATCTTACCAACCGCTGTTCGGCGGCATCCAACCGGTTCCGCCAAGATAGTTAACGCTCCATTGGTAATTAAAAGCGGAAAGTGCCCCTTGCCAAATGGCTTCCGGTTCCGAATAAAGCATAGGATCGGCCTTACGATCGCCATCATAGTCGGCAAACACTGGAACGCAGTTTATCGCATTTAAAGGCACCTGTACACTTGTGTAATGGCTTCCCGACAGCAAAGCAAACAAATTGCCGGTCGCACGTTCGTATACCGCCGGATCGGCTAGGCCGTCGCCGTCGTAATCGGCGCCGACTAAAGCGGCCCCGGGCCCGCCCAGGCCGCCAAGGGTGGTATTGTTATTATCATCCTTATGGCTTTTTTCATCAATATTCAAAGCAGCCGTATTGCTCGAGCATATATTTTCCGGTTTCGTACATCAGCGCAACAGCCTGCTGTTTAATATGCAGCGGCACGTCAAGAAGCGTCGTGACAGTTTTGCCGCAGTGCTCCCACGGCTTGCGAAAATTCGGCCATTCATCGTGGTTGCGCATAAGATTAGATCCTTCAAAGGTGAATGCTCCGCCATATTCGATATCCAGGAGGCCTTGCATAATCTGGTCGAAATTGCAGCTGCCGAAAAACGGAGCGGTGTGGCTGTCGCAGTCGCCGTAATTATCCTGGATATGCAGCGCGCGGAGCTCGCCGCCCAGTGTTATTATGCTCTCGTATTGGTCCATGTTCCGCATATGAGCGTGTCCGGTGTCCCAGCAGGCGTGCAACAACGGATGGTTTGCAAATTCCAAAAATTCTTTCATTTCCGCGCCGGTCCGCAGGTAGTAATCCGGTGAATTTTTTTCGCAGCTGTTTTCAATAAGCACATTCACTTCGTATTTTTCCATCGTGTCAAACAACTCGGAATAAAAATCGCGGTTTCGTTTCATGAATTCACGCGGTGTAAAAGCAGGGCTTCCGGCGGCGTGTACCACGGTGTCTTTTATGCCGAGCATTGCGCAGGCCTCAATCGAGCGCCTTGTCGCTGTTAATAGATTGTCCCGGTTCTCTCCCGGAATATAATGCTCACCGTCGGGAGAGTGCGCCAGGCAAAACCCGACGCCTATTTTTGTCGCTGCTTCCCCGGCGTCGCAAACCAACTTTTTCCAATCATCCCCGCGGGCGACAAAGGGCGAGCCGGGATGGTTTTCCAGGTAAAAGTTTATGTCCAAAAGTTTAAATCCGGTGCCCGCAAAAAGCTTCACTATTTCAGCAGGGGTTTTGGCGTAACCACGCAAATCCGCTGTTGTCGTTGCAAGTTTCATGCCATTCCTCCCTCGCTTTGTTTTTTGAACAATGACGCTCGCTTTGGCGTAGCGCTTCGGCCGAACCTGATAACCCGTGAAGAACCGCTTGACCGGAAACGAAAGGCCGCTTTAGTCCTTGCCGCGAAAGTTCCCGCCCAACAATCAACCGCTGATTTCCCGCTGCGCGGGGTGAGATCGCAAAACACAGCGGCGGAATTACGGTAATTTCCGGATGATCATGTCCTTGTAGGCCGAAGGCGACGCATCGGTGCCCAGCCCGACGTAACGGCCATTCTTGAAAGGCTTTGAATCAGTACATTTCACGACTTCTTCCTCATTACGCCACACCGTGAAGTTACCGGTACCGGGGTCAAATTTGACCCGCATCTTGATCCACGCATCGACGGTGAGTTCTATCGGGACATGGTAGAGCGGCACCAGCTTGCCGGCGGTAATTTTATCCACGTTCAGGATGTTTTTTTTCTTGCCGGTAACCTTGTCGGTCGTCTGCCAGAGCCAGATGGCATATGCGTCCTTGTTCGCCTGGTCCTTGCTGAAGAAGTAGAAGACGCTACCATGTGAAAGGTCAGGCCATTTCAGCGACCATTCATACTGCGTGACACCGGATTGTTCCACGGCCCGGGTAAACAGCAACTCGGTATTCTTGGTTTCCCCGCCGAAAAGCGGACATTCAAAGTGAACTTCCGTAGCGCTGATGGTTTCCCATGCCTCACTACTCGGCACCGCTTTCCAGTCTTTCTGGAAATTCTCAACCTTGCTCGCCTCCTGAGCGGCCCAAGTCACGGCCGTGATCAAAAAGACCAGAACCCCTGTGCATAATATCTTCTTCATAGAATCCTCCGGTAAGAAACGCTTTATTTTTTAAACAATGACACTTTGCCAAGGCGGGCATTATTCCTGATTGGTATTCAAACCTATACCCGCCCCGGCAGAAGTCAATACGGAAAAGCATAGGCATGTAACCCCCTCAGCCATCTGAGTTAGGTTGCGAACTTCAATGCTGTCATTCCCGCGACCAGGCTTCGCCGGAGCGCTTCGCCCAGGCGAGAAGCGGGAATCGAGCATTGATTTTTCTGGATTCCCGATCAGGTCGGGAATGACAATCACCCCACAAGACTGAGCCCTTACATAGGCACTGCCAACGCTGTCTAAATTGCCTTGTCAGGTAACACGGTAGCAACTAGAGTACGCTCCAGCATGGCACCGGAAACAACACTAACCGCTTCGGGCGTACACTGGGGTCCCAAGTTGATTTTGCTGTTGGTCAGCTTGGCGGTCGTTTTGGGCATGGCGGAAATCGCTGTGCGCGTCATCAACCCGCCGCCCCACGTGCTGCGTCACGTCAATGTCGCCGGCTACCGGTTATCTTCCAATCCCATCCGCAAATATGAATACACGCCCGGTCGTTTCGATATCGGCGCCGGCGGGTTCGACGATCACAGCAATTTTCTCATCAACCGTGACGGGTTCCGCGACCATGAATTTGTCCTGGCGAAACCCGCCCATACCTTCCGCATCCTCGCGCTGGGCGATTCCGTAACCGCCGGCAACGGGGTTGAAGATTATACAAAGACCTATCCTAAACGGCTGGAGCGTTTACTGAACCAGGAGATCTCAAATCGCACGGCGGAAGTCTTTAATATGGGGGTGGGTGGTTATCACACGCTCCAAGAGGTCGAAACTTTGCGCGAAGCAGGTCTGCCGTTTACGCCGGACCTGGTGACCGTGGGTTTCGTCATAAACGATTTTGACGAGGCCATTGACGGCGGGGTGTATGCCAACCTGTTGGGTCAGGTCGGGCGCGCGGAACAGCAGGTGCTGAGCGATACGTTGAACCGGTCGTCATGGCGCATCAAGAACTACCTGCTCGGCAAATCGCGGCTGTTCTTTTTCATGTATTACCGGACCCGCGGGTTACAGTCAACATTCCGCGGGAACGCTTTTAATTACCAGCGCGACGTGCTTAAGGCGCATAATCCGGTGGAAAGCGGCCTGGAGTTATTGAACCGGCTTCAGCAGGAGCGAGGTTTCAAGGTCGTTATTTTTCTCATTCCGGCCTTCGACTGGCAGGACGGGGAATATAAATATACCGGGATACATGACAAGCTTAAACAGGTGGCTGCCCGTTATCCTGATTTCGTCGTCATCGACCTTTTGCCGGCGTTCATGGCCATCAATAAAAACGGCGATGGATTTACATATGACGGCTTACACCCCAACGAAGCCGGCCATCGGAAGTTGGCGGAGTTAATGACGCCCTATATTCGGCCGATGCTGAGCCGGAAGGACTGACCTCGCGTGAGTTCGGCAGCATCCGGCCGGGGCCTGCGCAATATGCCAAAAAGAATTGAATTGCGTCCCCCCACCCCCAGATTGCCAATTCAGTGCTCAAGACTTGATGTTCGTTGTTTTATACGCTTATGGCATTAAAGCCACCTGTTGATTCGTGAAATTAAATTTCTTTTTCGTCTTCTTATGTTATCGGGGAAAGACTATTTCGGCCCAGATGGGTTTATGATCTGACAAAGGCTTCTCTAATTCTATAATACCGCCATCCCGCGCTTGTCCCCCGGAGGATGTATTATAAAAAATATGATCTATTACGCCTTCATTTCCTCCGCGGTTGAAGGCGTCCCACGTAAAATGCCGGGACAGGTCGAGCTTGAGGTCTTTCCAGGTTGGTCTCATTCCCGATTGCTCAAGCGTGGTAATGGCCGGATCACCGATCTTGTTGTTAAAATCACCAACTACAATTACTCTTTTGGTATTTTCTTTGGGCAAAATGTCGGTTGCAAGTTCGCCGGCGTGACCATCGTCCTTGCCGGAAGCGCAGATATGGAGGGAATAGAAAGCAATTGGAACGCCTTTTATTCTTGTGACGGCCCGGACGGTGGAGGCCGGAATCCATCCGCAACCTCCTTCCAGGCGGTATTCTTCCGTGTTTTCCAACGGTGCCCGGCTGAGAATCGTCTTGTATTTGTCCTTGTGATTTGCCGAGGATATTTTCCCGACATAACTGTATTGCATGCCAAGCACTTTGCCAATGCGCTCCGTCCAATCGCCGTCCGGAGCTTCATTAAAACCTATGATATCCAGGTTATATGGCTTAAACATCCCGCCAATCTGCTCCGGAGTCGCGCTTCGGCCAAACTCCACATTGTAAGAAGCAACACGAACAGTAATGGAATCATCCGCCGCTTCGCACGGCTCATTTTTTTTGACCCTGAGGTTTTGAAACATAAAAATTGACTCAAAATTGACAGTACAGTATATTTAAAAAAAATAAACGAAAAAAAAATTGCAATTACTCCTCCTATGGCATTCGATTGGCATGGATTATTCACGGGACGGTGGAGCAAGAAGAAATTTTCCGCGCTTTACCTTCCGATCATATTTCTTTTGCTTTGCTGTTGGGCCATTGCCCGGGCGTTCTATCCCCTGGACAACGGGTATTGCATTGATGTCTATCGCATCAGCCGGCAGGGAAACATAAGCTTGAACCCGGTCGGCGGCTGGTTTTTTATCATCAGTACGGGGTTTGCCGGTCTTTTTTTTATTTTTTATTTCATTTTTGCGTATCGCCGGTTACTGGGGAGTAATACATTCCTGGTGCGTCTCTTTTTATTCTGCGGATGTGTCGGCGGAATCGGGTTGTTCATGGTCGGGGTTTGTCCGGAAGGAAGCGGGCATGCGGTGCAAGCGATGCACGACTTTGGGGCTGAGATGGCATACGGTGGTTTGTGTAGCGCCGTGGGTCTATCCTTTCTCATTTTATCCCTGAAATTGCGCAAAAAAGAATCGTGGCCTTCTTGGGGACAATTTTTCACCCTTTTTTTGATTATATTCTATTTTGCGATCATTATACCTTTCATGTCTAATTTTCCGATTTTGCAGTGGACAGGTTTTTCAGCTACATTGTTTTGGCAACTCGGGTTTTTCCTGATCTTGCCGGAATCCGTTGAAAATCAGGGGGAAATCTAAAATGGCGGATGCCGGTGGCGGGCGATTTACCGGACGGCCAATCCGTCCTGCCGTTGGTCGCGGCCCGATTGAGACGATGACGGGCACAAATATGGCGGGAATACAAGGAACAAGAAATGTGCAAAAAAGCTGGATATTACCGGGCCGGTGAAATAGTCGTTCTGGCCGCGCTATTCGTGAGCCTCGCGCTCAGCCAGGCGAGTTCCGGCGAGGAACCCCCGGCGCTGGACCGCTTTGGCGGCCTAAAGAAACTTTCGTTCGGTCCGGGTCCGGCATTCCGCACGCACTATGACGGCCAGCGCTGGTGGCTCGTCACCCCGGATGGCGGCGCCTTCCTGTCGCTCGGCGTTTGCGTGGTCAATCCGACCGGGGACACGGAACGAGGCACGAAACGCCAGCCCTATCGCGAGAACGTGCTGGCCAAGCATGGTTCGGTCGAGGCCTGGACAACGGTCACAGCCAACCGGCTCCGCACATGGGGCCTCAACACGCTGGGCAACTGGTCTGGCGGCGAATTGCGCGGCGCCTTTCCGTATACGAAAGAACTTTCGGTGTCCGGCGGATTATGGGGCAACTTGGGAGCCGGCGGGTTACGGGACAATAAGACATTCCCGGACTTCTTCAGCCCCGAGGTTCAGGCACATATCCGGGACCGCGCTGCCGCCGCCGCGACCACCGCCAACGACCCCTACCTCATCGGATACTACTTGGACAACGAACTACCCTGGGCCAAAGACTGGCGGCTCGGCCCCGACATCTTCCCCGGATACGTGGCGCTCCCGCCCGAAGCGCCCGGCAAGCAACGGCTCGTCAAGTTTTTCAGGGAACGCTATCAGACCGTTGACAGGTTCAACGTCATATGGTCCACGAACCTGAAAGATTGGAATGAACTGGCCGCGCAACAAAAACTGATTTCCCGGGACACGGCCCAGGCGCAGCGGGACCGCGAGGCTTTCGTCCTCCTCGCCGCGCGCGAGTATTTCAAAACGGCCACCGAGGCAATTCGCGCCAAAGACCCCCACCACCTGATCCTGGGATGCCGCTTCTTATGGGCCATCATTCCCTGGCCGGTCGTGCAGGCCTGCGGCGAGTATTGCGACGTGGTCTCCATCAACTACTACGAGGTTGGCGCGCTTGGCAAAATGGCGCTGTGGTTGACGACCTCCATGCGTGTCCGCACCGATCTGACGTTCCGCCCGTTCCATGATCTCACCAAGAAGCCGCTGCTCATCACGGAATTCAGCTTCCGCGCCATGGACAGCGGCATGCCCAATACTTACCCGCCACCCCTTTTCATCCAGCCCACGGTCCCAACCCAAATGGCCCGTGCCGACAAGTTCGAGCTCTGCGTCACTACCTGGATGACCCAGCCCTACTTCCTCGGCTACCACTGGTTCAAGTACATGGACGAGCCCAAAGGCGGCCGTTTTGACGGCGAGAACGGCAACTACGGCCTCGTCAGTCTTGAGGATGCCCCTTACCTCACTTTGGTTCAACGCCTCGCCGCCGTCAACCGCCGCGTTTGGTCCCTCCACACCGACCCTGCCCCGTCCCCGTGACCGACTCAACCTCCGATACAATGCGAGCTCGGGAAGAAACAAGGTTGTCTTCATACAACGCGACCGGCCAATGCTGATCGGCATGCGGGTGACAATACATTCAAATCACGCCTGGTCCACGATCTTCTGATACGGCTCCAGCATCCTGGACTTCGCCATCCGGTAGAAGGCGGTCCGGAATGCCGGGATCGCCGTCAGCAGGGAGAGGAATCCGCTTTGCAGGCGCTTCGGGAGATTTTTCTGCGGGTAATCAAACATGCCGTGCTTTGCGTAAAAACGATAGTCCGCCTTGAAAACAAACCGGAGTTCGTAAATCAAGTCCCGGAAAATCTTGTGACCACCAACGCTGAGGAAAGTCGGCTGGACTCGCGTGTGTTCCTCCACATGCCGCAGGAGGCGCGCCGCCAAGTCCCGCAACAGCGCCGCTGTCCGGGCGGAATCGGCCTCTTCATCGGTAACGATACCGGCCAGGTGCATCCGGCTCATTTCGGCTTCTGCTTCCAGCAATTGCCGGAGATTCGGCAATTGCCGGAGCGCCCCGGATACGATCCACGCCATCTGCTTGCCCATCATCACCGGGGCATGGCCATTGCAAAATGAACGGTCAAAAAACATTTTCCACCGGGCGGAAAAATACCGGTCCCGGATCCTCCCGGCAAAGACGATGGCGTCCGACGGCATGAGTTTATCCCGGAACAATGGCATCAGGTCGTCGCGGTACACGCAAACGTTGGCGTCGCCGCACCGGCAACATCCCAGGCATCCGCCCTTGAGGTCCAGGCTGTTGATATTGATTACGTCCACGGCGTTCGGAAGGGAACGCACAAAGTCATCCGTCATGCGGCGCAGGTTGGCGTCGGCCGCGCCGGCGTCGGTCAACAATACGATCCGACGGCGACCGGTCTTGGGAACGTCCGGAATCGCCTGCGGCAGGTATTCCGGAATGGAAACATTCACGGGAGCGAAGGCTTTTTCGACCGGCGCCCGCGCGACAATGGTCCGGGTAAAATCCAGGGCAAAGGAAACAAGGCCGGCCCGACCGTCCGGCTTCAGCAAGTCTTCCATGTCGGCCGAAAAACCGGGGACAGCCTGCATGCCAAGGTCTTCGCTGATCGCCCGGATGTAATTATGTGCGGTATGATCGTAGAAATGAACCGAGGTGGTCAAGGCCGTCGCATATTTTCCGGCGAACGCCGCCTCGGCATGCCGTTCAAACACCAGTTCAATGAACCGTTTCAACGGGGAGGGAACCATTAAAAAATATACGGGGAAACACCAGAGAACGGCAGCGGCCCCCCGGATTTCATCAAGGACCGCCTGAAACGCCGCGGCATCCTTTTCCAGTTTCCCGATCTGGTTCCCGATTTGGATAATTACGAATTGATGGACCGGAATTTTTTTCTGGAGGTACCGGACATATTGCAGGGTGATGCTCATTTCACCCTTGGGACTGCCGGCGAGGACAGCGATCTTCATAAGCACCTCAATATTTTCATGGTGGGAATCTGTCAATAGATGTCCGGGATGTCAAGCCTGAAGGATATTCCCTAAATTCCCCGCCGTAAATGCCATGCCCCCGATCAAACGCCTCCTAAATAATTTGAATTAGGCGGCCGGGCCGCAACTTTTTCCTATCTGCCATGTAGGAGCCGCATCCCCATGCGGCGATTCCTGTCTGCGTATCGCCGAACAGGGGTTCGGCTCCTACAAATACATGATGCTTATGGCAACATTGAAATTCCTATACGTCAAATTAGTTTTTGGCGGATGGTTAAAAAAAATAAAAAAAACAAAATAACATTGACACACCGGAAGGAGGGAATAACATTTCAAACAATTTGTTAAATTGCCCTGAAAACACAAAACAAGAAGGGAGAATCTTATGCTTCAGCCCCAAAGCCGACGGACGCTTCTTTTGTTGTCTTCAATTCTTTGCGCGGGAATTATTTCCGGAGCGGAACCGCTTCAGGCGCCCCCCGTGCCGTTTAATGACGGTTTCCAACGCAACCCTTCCGGGGAGTCGCTTAAATCAGCCGACACTTTTGCCGGGATAAATTTCTGGCAGTCAGACCGCCTGCATATTCCCGATTACGGCAAATGCCGGAACCTGGCGCAGAATTCATCCTTTGAAGCCGGGCTCAGATACTATGATCTCTATGGAACCTGGGGGCGTTTCAGGGACCGGGGCAAACCTGTTTTTTCCGTGGACGAGAATGTGGCCAAATTCGGCCATGGCAGCCTGATGATCAACGCGTTTAAGAAAGACGACACGGGTTATCTGAGCACTTTTGCCATCCCGGTGGAGAAGGACAAGAAATACACGGTCAGTTATTATGCCAAGGGCAACAAAAATGGGCTCTGGATTAATACAAGGATTGTGACCGGGGTATGGCTGGAATTTCCCAAGACTTCCGGGGGCGCTGTCCCTACCAATGACTGGACAAGGAAGAGTTTCACCATTACCGCCCCGAACACTGCTTTAACCTTTCTGATCCAGGCCGCGTATCATGGTGATGATCCATCCGGCGAAGGCACGGTCTGGATTGACGGCTTGCAGATTGAGGAAGGAGACACGGCGACCGATTATGTTGAAAAGCCGCTCAGCAGTATTCTGCTGACCTCAAACCCCGACAATTTTCTGAGCGTTGATGACAAGAAAGTTGACGCACGGCTGCAAATCACCGCACCGTCCAATACGACCGGCAAAGTAACCTGCGGAATAGAGGATTTCTCTTACCGTAAAATATGGGAACAGAGCTTTGATTTCAAGACGGACGAGAAAGGGCTGGCGGTTATCAATCTGCCGATAGAAAATCTGCTGGGCAAGGGGCTTTATGTTGTACGCGCCGATTATGAGCTGGGCAATGGATATAAGGATACCGATTACTATCGTATTTCCCGGATGGAGTTTCTGAAGAACACGCATAAAAACAAGGATATCTTTGCCACCAGTTCAGGCTGGACCGGCAGTTTGCGAGGCAAAGACCTGCTCAAGCGGCTGCGCGAAATCGGGTTCGGTTCGGTGAACTATGGGCCGGGCGATTTGAGCAAGGAATATTTTGACGGGCTGGCCGAATACGGCCTGGCATTCAACATGGCGAGCATGCTCCATCAGGGCGGGAAACCCGTGTTGGAAGGGTTCCGTGAAATTGAGAATATTTCCCCTGAAATGGAGAAGAAGCTGGAGGACGCCTGTTATGAAAAGGCCAAGGCATATCCGTGGGTGAATGCGTGGCAGCTTGGCAGCGAACTGGAAGGCTGTGCGCTTGTCAAAAAGGGCAATTTCAAGGATTTTGCCAAACTGGAGATAGCATTTT
>Ga0247840_10000995_pt1 | contig 56855 bp, 52 predicted proteins | sample LaCruzMarch2015__FD_192404 | JGI IMG/M metagenome (GOLD analysis project Ga0247840, IMG submission 192404) | Freshwater microbial communities from meromictic Lake La Cruz, Castile-La Mancha, Spain - LaCruzMarch2015_17m | ecosystem: Environmental > Aquatic > Freshwater > Lake | place: Spain... | reverse complement strand
CTTGCGGCATCTTCTCGGGCGTATTGCATCAATTGATTTTCGCGGGCTACCTGATTGTTGTATTGTTTTACTTTTAGTTCCCAGGCGGCTCTTTCATCGGCAGCAATTTTATCACTCATGCTTTTCAGCATCTCATTAACCTGTGGCATACAGGCAGCAGCGGGATGAATAGACAGTAATGTATTGCCTGCAGTTTGTGCACCCGAGTAAGAAGGATTTGCGGCCCACTCCCCTTTGGCACGGGTAAGCTTTTGATTACATTCTGCATCAATTTTTTGTTTAAAATATGCGGCCATTTTCGATTGGCAACGGGTATAGCAATCTTTCGAAACATCTGGAACAGCGGCCAGTTCGTATATAGCTTGGTCGTATTTACTTTGGGCGGCCAGTGAAGCAGCTTTCTCTTCAATCAGGGCACATTTTGCAATATAGTAATCCATGATTTTCTGCTTCCCTTCTTGCATAAATTTTTCAAGCTGCGCATTTTTAGTGGGGATGTTTTTAAACCCATCAATGAATGCCTTGTTTTCGTTGGTACCCACGCCTTTTATGGTCATGTTGAGAGAAGTGAAAGAAAGATTTTCTATTCCATCTCCGATATATAGGGTAATGTTCATGGTTTGTGCAATCATGGCGGGCGGACCAGCAACCACATCTTTAGTAAAAAGGCCCACATTTGCCGTAATTACAAATCGGGGTCTGTAAGCACTGCTGCCCATGGCATATTGTGTGGCGATGATGCTCAGTTTGTTTTCTAAAATGGCTTTGGCTTCGGCGGGTATTTTTAAATCATCCGAAACATAGGTATTGAGGGCGATACGGCCCAAATCGTCGGATTGGGCGGCAGCCAATAAGGAGGCGGATAAACAGAGGGCAAGCAGAAAAGATTTCATGTGCTTATTTTTTCTTTTTAATTTTTTCCAGTTCCCGTAAATAAATAAAAACTTTTTTATCGGTTTCGTTTTCGTCGGCAAACATGGATATAAGTTCGAGGGCATCTACATAGCCGATGGAGGATTCTTTTATCACTTCTGATATTTCACTTACAGAACTGCCATTTTTTTTGGAAGTAGTGGCGGTGGTGGTTACAATCGATTCAACGGATACATAAGAACCATTCAAAAACTGATTCACCTGTGCTTTGGCTTTTACTTCGGCTACCCGGTTCATGGCGCTTTCGGAAGAATAGTTGCTGGGGTTCAATTTTACCAGGGATATCAGGTATTTATTTTCGTAGTCAAGAAAAACTTTAACGCCGGTAAAGGGTTCGCTTTTATACATGCGGGCAATAAAATTACTAAGCGCTATTTTTTCGGCGTTATACGACTGACTGAAAGCGCTCACATAAAACAAGCAAGTCGTTATCAGTATAAGGACAATTTTTTTCATGCAGCCATTATAATTTTAGCTCCGCGAAACCCGGTTGAATCAAGGAAGTAATTTATTTTTCACCCAATACCAGTATGCCTTCTCCTAGGCCTCGCGTCATCAATTTTGAGGTAATATTAAAGGGGGCTGCTTTTAGATATTTTTGCAGTCCTCTCACAAAATCCCGTGCATCCATCGGATCCCCCGATTCGTTAAAAAGAGGTATTCGCACCTGCTCGTATAAAATATACGACTCAGAATTGTCGGTAGTATTGAAATTGCCTTTTACGGTATTGTTCTTCATCCAGCCGGCAATATATTCATTCAGCTCTTTTCCATTAAACTCTTCTTCTAGGTCTTTATCCCAGTTTTTCCAGGTTTTTATTTTTACAATTACTTCCCGGCCATTCTTCTTCATGTAGTTGAAGTAATTGTCTATTTGCGAATTGAATAAAGAGAAGTTATCTTTTACCGCTTTCAATAACAAATCGGGAACAAATTTATCGGAGGCCTTGCTGTTGCCGGTGGAGGAGGCGATTCGTTTGCCGGTATAGGCATCGAATGCATCCAGGGTATAGCGGATGATATTGCCGCCACCAGCGCTATTCACTTCCCACCAGAGTTGAAGGATAATATCTGATTTTGCTCTTTTTTTCAGTTTGTCTAAGGGCGATTCGCTCAGGTCGGAGCCGGAGTTGCTGCTACTGGTAACATTATCTTCGGCAGATACCTGCTCTAGTTTTTTTAATTCTTGTTCGGCATCTTTTAATGTATACCCATCGCTCAGCATAAAGGCACCGAGTTTGGCGATAACCTGTGTCAGTTCGGTATCTTCCTGAAAAGCCTGTTTGTAGTTGGGAATTTTTTTCTGTGTTCCCTGATCGTTATACTGCATCATAAAAAAGCGCTGATTGCACCAGTTATCGCTGGGTAGAATCATCAGGGTAGGTTTCTTGGGCTGTGCGATGGAAGTGAGTGATGCGGCCATCATTACCAATAGAAATATAATCCGGCACTTAAATAATTGCATAAAAATAGGTTTAGATAAATCGGCAGATATTGGGTTGCCTACTGTATAGTTCTGCGACTCGATGGGTTTATTAAAATGGCGCCTTGCTCCTTTTTTTAAAGGGGTTGTTGGATTGCCTTCTTACCGGCTGGAGTTGATAAGGGGGGATGCCCCACTTGCCGGTGAAAATACCGGTATGGTTTTCCGGAAAAACGGAAATAAGGTTTTGTATAAAGGAAAGAAAATTACGAATAACCGAAATAAGGCGGGAAATACCCGGATGGATAAATGGATTCATGGGATTTGGATATTGGCCAATCAGTTGCTGAAAAATTCAGTTTCTGTTGATCCTATAAAATTATTTGATTTCTTTGGTTAGAAGAGCATTTTAACATTTTGTATACGAATGCAAAATTTCTGTGTTTTCTTCTCTTTTTTAGTGAAATTGTAGCCGTTCTATATCGAGTACATATAAAATGGTTTTAATGACTAGGAAAAAAAGGCTACGTTTTTTTGTAATCGGAGTTGCTGGATGTTTTTTACTTTCCTGCGGTTTCAAGGCGCACAATGTGTTGATGGTGCCTAGGATGGATGAAACCGGGGTAATCAAATTGTATTACGATCGGGAGGGGTATCTCTATCCTCCAGAGGCACATGTTACGCCTCATTATTTTTATTTATTGCATCAGCGAGGGGCCCTAAAGAATCAGGATAATCCGGAGTTTGCAACTATTGAGTATGCGCTGCGGAAGAATGATTCGCTCAACAATGCTTATATACGACAACGATATAATGTTTCTGGTGCAGATTCAAGTGAGCGGTTTTTTATCCGATTGCAAAATGTGTTGAGAAGCAATGCGATAGACCGGGTGAATGAGATGTTAAAGAAAAGGTCGACTAACGATTTAGTGATTTTGATTCATGGCTTTAATGATCCGGATCCGGATGCCTATTATTTTTCGTTGCGCAGAAACATCAATGCTTACTTACAACATCCTCCGGCATATATAGAAGTTTATTGGGATGGGTTAACTGCATTGGGGTCGGGAACAGCAGCCCCTTTTATTTGGCAACGAGCCCGGCTGAATTCTGCTAAAGTGGGGCTTGGGTTACGGAGCTTATTGGATGGGGTAGATAAAAATGTGCACCTTACTTTTTTAACACATAGTTTAGGCGCCAGTGTAGCAGCCCATATCTTATTTAATCCGGATGTTTGGCCCCAGCAGTTTCAGGAAAAATTAGAGAAGAACTACCAGTCCAACGAAATTCCTACGCCGGCACACTCCAATATATATTTAGGCATGCTAGCTCCGGCGATTAGTGGAACAGAGATATTTGATGATATTCAGCATACAGTTCCTAAAAGGGCTAAGCTGAATTTGAAAAGAGTAGTTGTTGGATTTAACCAGTATGATTATGCAGTAACCAAGGGAGGTTTATTTCCCAAGATGTTTGGAAATACAGCCCTAGGTGCGGATGCAGGTGGAGAAGTGGTGAAAACCCAGCGGATTATTCAGGAGCGAATGCCAGGGGCAAAGTGTGAGGCGGTCGACTTTTCTTATGCCTTGCCCGATTCGGTTCGGATCCGATTAGATAAGAAATCCCTGAAAAAATATAGGCAATCGGAACATGCCATTTTATTTTATGAGAGCAACCCGCATTTCCCGATTTTTTTAGAGCGGTTGTTTGGAAAAACTTATCCAAATGCTGCTAACCTTCGGCCAATTCAATAACCCGGTTCCATACACTTTCATCTGCTGGAATACCCAATTGCCGGTTTTCTTTTCTGTTATGTAAGGATTGTTCACCAGGATATAATATCTCGGTAACGGCTTCGGCTGGCGTGGCTGATTTAATTTGCTGAATGGTATCTTGAATAGCGTTTTTTACAAAATCCGAGCCACTGATTTGTTGTGGGTGAAAAGGCATAAATATCTAGCTCCATTTCTCCATCATATTTTCCCATACGGCTAAGGCGCTTTGCAGTTTAGCTTTTCCTAGAGGGTTAATCTATCTGTGTTGCAGCTAATCTACCAAGCGTTCTACCCGATTGAGTTCGTGCGAAAACACGCCATCACAGCTCGATTCGGTATGAATGCGGGCACAGATAGCTGCAGTGTTTTCGGTTAGTCTGGCTTTAATAAATGCCCGGCAAATGGTTTGCTCCATTTCCTCAAAAGGAATTCGTAACATGGGGTAGATTTTACGCAATGAATAAGCCAGCAGATAGGTTACTATTCAAATTGCTGGAGGTTATCGACAACAAAATAAGCGAATCAAATGAATACCTTCTCAAACAGAAAATATTATTTCACCTGAGGAGAATGCTATAATGAAAAGGCTTGAAGCGGCTTACCTGTTTACTTCTTCCACTAAAGCAGAAATCTTATCTAATATCTGAAAAGCGGTTTCGGCCATCAGATTGCCTTTATTGTCGAGTAAGGGATTGATTTCGGCTAGTTCGAGGCAAACCAAATTATTGAATTCGCAGAAGCAGTTGAGCAAGTCGGAAACTTCTCCGGGCATAAATCCAACGGGTACAGGGGTACCTGTTCCATAAGAAACCTGGTCGCTATCCATACTATCTACATCAAATGATATGTAAACTGCATCACAGTTTTTTAATAGCTCGCGGGTTTGTTCTACACAATGCCGGATACCTTTTTCCCGAACCTGCGACACCGTAAAAACAGAGATGTTTTTTTCACTAATCAGACTGGCTTCTGCAGATTCAAAATCACGCAGACCAAAATAAATCAGGTGAGCTGGCAATAATTTGGCTCCTTGGGTGCCTATGTTTTTAAGTCTTTCCCAATACTGCAGGGTTTCGGCGCTGGGTTGATTTACCCTGCAACCGAGGTTGTCTTCGGCAAGGGCCGCAGCCAAGGGCATTCCGTGAATATTGCCAGAAGGGGAGGTAAAGGGAGAATGGATATCTGAATGCGCGTCCATCCAAATAACCCCAATGGTTTTTTCGGGGTAAGCAGCTTGTATGCCGCTGATGGTGCCCAACGCGGAGGAGTGGTCGCCCGATAAAACGATGGGGAAATATCCCTTCAGTAAAGATACTTTTACGGCAGCCGCCACCCGCTCGCATTGTTCAGTTACATGCTCGATTCTTTTTGCAAAGTTGTTGGTGTTTTTGTTATAGATGGTTTCATTGCGAGTGAGCACATCTATGTATTTATGCCGGTTAAAATAATCGTTACCCGAGTTGATGGCAGCAATTTCCAACGCATCAATACCCAAATCAGAGCCTCTTGTACCGGCTCCGATGTCGGAACGGTTTTTTATCAATTGAATGGTCATACCTAAAGGTACAAACACTAAATTAAGTAAAGAAATACGCCCTGTTAAATCCAGATCAATCTATTTGAAAATGCCCCTTTGTTATATGCCTACCCGGTAAAAAAGTAGCCATTCGTTTATAGTACTTTGATTAGCAGCTAATTAGGGTTAGGGGCTCTGGTTCAGGGGGGTATGGATCAACGGATTAAAATCCGTTGGTGTGATATGAGGCGAGGCTATGCCTCTTTTTTTGGGGCGGGTTAAAATCTGTTGGTATAATATGAGGCGAGGCTATGCCTCTTTTTTTGGGGCGGATTAAAATCTGTTGGTGTGATATGAGGTGAGTCTATGCCTCTTTTTTTGGGGCGGATTAAAATCTGTTGGTGTGAAATGAGGCGAGGCTACCCCTCTTTTTTTTGGGGGATAAGTTTTTTATTCAATTATGAAGTAACCGATTAAAACAACTGCTACAAGATTATCTCGGATTGTAAGCAATGATATAAAAGGATAAAGCAACTCGAATTGGGGTATTTACATCCAGTTCAGCAGGTATTTTTTGTAAGCGGTGCGTAAATCGGCAATTATTTTCTCCAGCTGATGTACTTCTTCTCCTATGTTTTTATTATCCGATACCAAGCGGGTATCTACCCTTCCGGCATGAATCTTTGCTTCATCTGCTGCCAGGTGATGATTTTGTAGGATGCGATTTCTGAGTTCGTCGATATTTCTTTTCTGAATCAGAAACTGGTTCTGAAAATGTTCGGCTTTTGACATTGCTTCTCGGGAAGTGTTTTTATTAACCACTTCGCTTAGTAATTTTTCTAAAAACTGAATTTCCTGCTCATAAAAGGAAAGCAGATGTTGTAATTCGCTGGGTTGATTGGCGAGGTGGGTGGCTGCTGTAAATGACATAACACTTTGTTTTAGGTGGATAATTGAATGAACCATACAAAGCTACTTGGCGCAAGGGTGGGGAAAAATGATTTTTGTCAGGTATCGTTTAATAAAACTGCGAAAACACAAATCAAGTAACTTTACCTCGACAAACTTACTGTTATGCGAATGAAAACTTTATTAGGGTACCTGTTGCTGATTGGCATATTTTCTGCTTGTTTACAAAAGCAGCCGGTGAACGATGTGCCCGACAAGTTGAAAAAAACTATGCAGCAGTTTTTAGAGCAGTCTGCCCAGGGGAATACAACAGGAACGCAGTTTACGGTGGAGGAAGTGGCCTATTATGCCGGTCCGGATTTTTATGAATGTGAATTCACGGTGAGAATGAAGCGTTTATCGGGCGGAGATACTACCGGCCAAATGCAGGCACGCATTAAAAAAGATTATTCATCTGTTAGCAGAAAGTATTAGCTCTGTTGCTGAAAAATTTATTTTTTATGCCCGGTAATTTCGGTAGAAAACAATAGCCGGTGGGTGCTTGGCGCTGTATTGGCTATCACGCGGATATTTTTTCTTACCCAGCCGGTAACGGACAAATTGGTGTTGAAACTTACGCGTATGCTATCTATTTTTCCTGGCATAACTGGTTGAGAGGGGCCTACAACCTGTAAACAACTGCATCCGCCGTCTGCCTCCGCTATAATCACAGGCGAATCCCCCGAATTGGTAAATACAAAACTGAAGTGTAAGGTGTCGCCCATAGGTACTTTGCCCAGTTCTAAGTCGCTCGATTGCCAGCTTATCTGAGTAGATTGGGGGGAGGAGGCTTTAGCTGGTTTTTCGGGGGTGGAATTACAGCTTGTAAAACCATGAAAAACAATATATAAGGAGAAAAAAAAGCACCATTTTTTCATAAGTGGTAATTATGTGTACAATAATATAAATTTATCTAAACCTCCCCAAAAACCGTAAGAAATTAAAACCGAATAAAAACAAATTAATACATTTTCATTTATTTATAAATAGCAATTAAATATATATGATTGATTTTGCACACCATGTTAAGATTTTATTAAATTGTTGTCTTATTCTTTCATAAACTAACTGCTATGCCATTAAAAAACCAATTGTTTTTGCGGAGTGCTATGCTCTCGCTTATTTTCCTTTTCTGCAGTATCGGTGTTTTCGCACAGAAAGCCGTTATCGGAAAAGTGATTAACAAATCTACAGGTCAGCCACTTGCGGGGGCTACTGTTGCCGTTAAAGGTACTACTGCCGTATCTGTTACGGGTAATGACGGTACTTTTTCTATCAATGCGCCGGCCAATGCTACCCTCTTGGTAACTTCCATTGGGTTCGAAACTATTGAGCAGGCTGTAGGCGGAAAATCTGATTTTGCTTTCTCGTTAAACGAAGCCACCAACCAGCTGAATGAAGTGCTGGTTACTGGTTATTCTGCGCAGCGTAAGAAAGACATCACCGGCTCCGTATCTGTTGTAAACGTAAAAGATCTGAAAGCGGTTCCTGCTGGTAGTCCTGAACAAATGTTACAGGGTCGCGCTTCTGGTTTGAACGTAATTACATCCGGACAGCCGGGTTCTGCTAGTAATATCCGTATTCGGGGTATTACTAACTTCGGAAATGTGGATCCGTTGGTTATTGTGGATGGTGTTCAGGGAAGCTTAACTAACTTGAATGCTGCTGAAATTGAATCTATTCAGGTATTAAAAGATGCCGGTGCTGCAGCCATATATGGTGTGCGCGGATCGAATGGTGTAATTGTGGTAACTACTAAAAGAGGTCGTTCTGGCCGTGCGGTGGTTAACTACGAAGCCTACATTGGTAAGCAATATCCTATTTCAGGCAATCCATTCAATCTGCTTGATACAAAAGGCATGGCTGACTTAACTTGGTTAGCATTAAAAAATTCTGGTCAGCCTACTATCCATCCTCAGTATGGAAGTGGTGCTACACCTATTATCCCAGATTATATTTTAAATGGGGGTGCTGGCGGTATTGTGGGAAGTATTTCTGCTGCCGACCTGGCAAAATATAATGTAACCGACTTCAGCAAGCCTATTTACCAGATTACAGCTGCCAATAAGCAAGGTACCAATTGGTTCCAGGAGATTTTCTCTCCAGCCGGAATTCAAAGCCATACAGTTACGGCCAGTGGCGGTAATGAAAAAAATACTTACCTCCTGTCGATGAACTATTTTAATCAGCAAGGTACTTTGATGGGTACTTATCTGAAGCGGTATTCCGTTCGCGCCAATACCACGTATAATATTACCAAGAACATTCGCTTGGGAGAAAACTTATATATTTTCAACCGCGACAATCCGCAAATTGGCAACCAGAGTGAAGGAAACGCTATCTCAATGGCCTATCGCGAGCAGCCTATCATTCCTGTGTATGATGTGAATGGTGGATTTGCCGGAACGGCTGCCAGAGGCTTAGGAAATGCACAAAATCCGGTGGCTAATCAGGTGCGTTCTTTTGACAATAAAGGAAATTCTTGGGACATACAGGGTAACGTGTTTGCAGAAGTTGATTTCTTAAAGCATTTTACTGCCAGATCTGCTTTTGGTGGTACGATGAGCAACTTCTACTATTACAACTTTGGATATAGAACTTATGAGAACGCCGAAAATAATGGCTCCAACTCATTCAGCGAAAATGCAGGGTATAACCGGCAGTGGACCTGGACCAACACTGTTAAGTATAGCAATGTATTTAAAGAGAAGCATGCAGTAACTGCGTTGGCGGGTGTTGAAGCAGTTGAAGTGTATGGTAGAGGCGTAGGCGGAAATGCATTGGGCTTTTTTACAGATAATCCTAGTTTCCGTGTATTAAGTACTGGATCTTCAGGATTTACTAACTACAGCTATGCATATCAAAATGCATTGTATTCTCAGTTTGCGAAAGTTGACTATGCCTATGATGATAAATATCTTTTTAGTGCCACTATAAGAAGAGATGGTTCTTCTCGTTTCGGTTCTGAAAAGCGGTTTGGTATTTTCCCTTCATTTGCAGCAGCTTGGAGAATTTCTCGTGAAAAATTCATGAGCGATGTTAAATGGATTGATGATATGAAAATCCGCGGTAGCTGGGGTAAACTCGGTAACCAGGCAAACGTAGATCCTTCCAATGCCTTTAGTCAGTTTGGCGGAAGTCCCGGTGGATCTTTCTATGATATCAACGGCTCTAGTACTTCTTCTGTTCAAGGGTTTAATGCAACCAGAATTGGTAACCCCAAAACTGGTTGGGAAGAAAATATCTTAACCAACTTTGGTATCGACGCCTTGTTGTTTAAGAATAAGTTGGATGTAAGTATCGAGTACTATAAGAAAACTATTAACGGTCTGTTGTTTGCAGATCAGGCTCCTGCAACTGTTGGAGGTGCTGCCTTACCATCCGTTAATATCGGAGATATTGAGAACACGGGTCTTGACGCCTCCGTAACCTATCGCGGTGTGGCTAACAAAGATTTCAAATATGATATAGGTGTGATTTTCACTACGTATAAAAGTACCATCAATAATATCCCCGGCAACTATTTCACTGCAGGTGGATCTAGAATTGGTGACTTCGTAAGAAATCAGGTTGGAAACCCGATTGGTTCTTTCTTCGGATACGAAGTAACAGGTATCTTCCAGGATGCAGCTGATGTAACTAGATCAGCTACACAGGATGGAGCTAAGCCCGGAAGATTCAAATACCGCGACGCAAATGGCGACAAAGTGATTACAGATGCCGACCGCGTGTTCTTCGGTAATCCTAACCCTACTTTTACCTTAGGTTTAAATCTGGGTGCTCAATATAAGAATTTTGATTTCTCTACATTCTTTTATGGTTCTTTTGGAAACGATGTTGTAAACCTTGTTAAATATTGGACTGATTTCTATCCTTCCTTCCAAGGAGCTAAGAGCATCAATGCATTAAACAATTCATGGTTGCCTACAAGAACCGCAACTAATGTTCCCATTGCCGAAAATGATGCAAGTTTCAGTACTAACCAAGTTCCCAACTCTTATTCACTGGAAGATGGTAGCTATTTGAGATGTAAAACGATGATTTTAGGATACACAATGCCAACTGCCACCCTGAGAAAATGGGGCATAGAAAAATTACGATTCTATGTGCAGGCAGCTAACTTGTTTACCATTACTAAATACACAGGGCTTGATCCAGAATTGTCTGGTTCCAACGCCGCCTTTGGTATTGATTATGGTAACTATCCTAATAATCAGCGGAATATCAATATCGGGGTTAACGTAACTTTCTAATTAGCGCTATCTCACTAAAGAAAAAATATAAATACATGAAACAATCAAAATTGAGAATCATTCTGGCAGGCCTCACCGCAGTTGTCATACTGGCTGTATCCTGCTCTAAAAGTTTTTTAGATAAAAATCCTATTGGTTCTTTGGACCAAAATACCCTCGCCAACAAAGCAGGGGTTGAGGGGTTATTAATCGGTGCCTATTCATTGTTAGACGGCTTCGGCGGTGCTGGTGGCGGCTGGCAAAGTGCCGGCTCTAACTGGGTATACGGCGGAGTTGCTTCCGATGATGCCTACAAAGGGTCTGACCCCGGTGACCAAGCAGATATCGTTCCTATCGAAACCTATGCACCTACTGCCTCCAATGGTTATTTTAACCAAAAATGGCAAGCTGTGTATGATGGTATCCAGCGTTGCAATGATGTATTGCGCATCATGGCAGCTGCTACTGATATCTCGGCTGCCGATAAACTGAGAATAGAAGGACAAGCCCGTTATCTGCGCGCCCATTATCATATGGAAGCTAAGAAAATGTGGAATAATGTACCTTTTGTAGACGAAAAAATCACTTACGCTGCCGGAAACTTCAATGTGCCCAACACAGCAGATATCTGGCCTAACATCATTGCTGATCTGGATTATGCGATTACCAATTTACCTGCAACACAAAGTCAGGTGGGTCGTGTAAATTCATGGGCTGCGAAGTGTTTAAAAGCCAAAGCGTTGATGTTTAGACGTGATTATGCTGCTGCATTACCCATCCTGAAAGATGTGGTTGCCAATGGAGTAACTGCCAAGGGGTTGAAATACGATCTGCAAGCTAATTTCTTTGATAATTTTAATGCAGAGACTAAAAATTCTGCCGAAGCGGTTTTCTCTTGTCAGCTATCAGTTAACGATAACTCCAATGGTAGTAACGGCGGCTTTGGCGATGTGTTGAACTTCCCTTACAATGGAGGACCCGGTGGATGCTGCGGTTTCTATCAGCCTTCTATAAGCTTAGCTAACTCATATAAAGTAGACGCTAATGGACTTCCTTTATTGGATACTTGGAATGCTGCTGATTTGAAAAATGACCAAGGTATTAGCTCTGGTGCAGCCTATACGCCTGATGGAACTACCCCGTTAGATCCACGTATAGACTTCACGATAGGTAGAAGAGGTATCCCTTATTTGGATTGGGGTACGCATCCGGGTAATGACTGGATTCGTGATCAGAACTATGCCGGACCTTACGCCCCTGTAAAGAATGTTTACTTCAAGCGCCAGACCGGAGCATTTACAGACAACTCTTTCTGGACTTCAGGTGTAACTGCTAATAATTACACATTTATCCGCTTTGCTGATGTACTGTTATGGACTGCAGAGTGTGAAGTGGAAGTAGGTACGCTGGCAAATGCAGTTACCTTAGTTAACAGAGTAAGAAGTCGTATGAAGGATAATCCCTCCAGATGGGTGAAGGATGCTACTGGTGCAAATGCAGCTAATTACCAGATTGGATTGTACACTGCGTTTGCTGATCAGGCAGCTGGTCGCAAAGCCGTTCGCTTTGAAAGAAAACTGGAACTGGCTATGGAAGGTCATCGCTTTTTTGATCTGGTTCGTTACGGCACCGCTGATGTAGAGCTGAATGCCTTTATTGCGAAGGAAAAGGCAAGAAGAACTTACTTAACTAGTGCTGTATTTACCAAGGGCAAAAATGAGTACTTCCCTATACCACAGGCGCAAATCGATTTGAGCAAGGGCACACTCAAGCAGAACGCAGGTTTCTAATTATTTTCACTAAGATTTATAGAAAGAGGCCATGTATTACATGGCCTCTTTCTTATTTTTATGGATATTGTGCTGCTATGCTACCTGCTCGAAAAAACACACTACAGCTTACAGATATTTCTGTTATAGTTTCTCGTTTTGGATATGGGTTACTGCTTTGCATTTTGATTGCTTCCTGCAGTAAATCCACTTTATTCGAAGCCATTCCTTCTGCTCATTCTGGCATTCATTTTACCAACGTTATTAATCAAACGGATTCTGTTAATGTACTCGACTTTGAGAATGTATATAATGGGGGTGGCATAGGCGTAGGGGACTTTAATAATGATGGCCTGCAAGACATCTATTTTTCTGGCAACCTGGTTTCTAATAAACTCTACATAAACAAAGGCAACTTTTCTTTTGAAGACATTACCGCTTCTGCGGGTGTAGACGGTGAGGAAAAATGGTGCCGGGGGGTTTCTGTGATTGATATTAACAACGACGGCCGCCTAGATATTTATGTTTGTGCAACCCTATTAAAAGATTCTGTTAAGCGCGAGCATTTATTATATGTGAATCAAGGACTGGATACATCCGGCAATCCCTATTTTATCAATCAAGCCAAAGAATACGGATTGGGAGTAACCAGTTATAGCACCATGGCAGCCTTTTTTGATTATGATAATGACGGAGATCTGGATGTATATATCGCTAATAACGATATTGTGAAAAACGACTACCCGAATCGTTTCCGTCCGGTATCAAAAGATGGAACACATCCTAATACAGATCAGTTATTGCGGAACGATTATAATGATGCACTGCAGCATCCCGTGTTTACGGATGTATCTAAAGCCGCCGGCATTTTGGTGGAAGGGTACGCCCATGCAGTTAGCATTGCCGATTTTAATCGCGATGGCTGGAAAGATATTTATGTGAGTAACGATTATTTGTCGAGCGATTTGCTCTGGATTAATAATAAGAACGGCACATTCACGAATCAGCTGGCTGTTTATTTTAAACATAGCTCGGCCAACGCAATGGGAGTTGATGTGATTGATATGGATAATGACGGATTAAGTGATGTGATTACCCTCGATATGAATCCGGAAGACAACTACCGGAAAAAAATGATGTTGAATGCCAACAGTTATCAAACCTACCAGAACCTCGAGTATTTCAATTATCATTTTCAATATGTTCGGAATACATTACAAATCAATCAGGGCCCACGTGTTATGGAGAATGACACCATCGGGCCACCGGTATTTAGTGATCTGGCTTTTTTTGCAGGGGTTGCAGAAACCGACTGGAGCTGGACGCCGCTGGTGGCAGATTACAATAACGATGGCAACCGGGATATCATCATCACCAATGGATTTCCGAAAGATGTTACTGACCACGATTTTGTTGCCTTCAGAAATACTTCCTATTCAGTAGCTTCTAAAGAGCAATTACTCTCTCAGATACCTGAAGTAAAGATTCCCAACTATGCCTATAAGAATCTGGGGGGGGTGCAATTTTCGAATGTAACGGAAGAGTGGGGACTAGCTGCGCCCAGCTTTTCTAATGGGGCTGTATATGCAGACTTAGATAATGATGGCGACCTAGATATGGTGGTTAATAATATCAACGACGAAGCCGGTGTATATAAAAACACACTCCGAGAACAAAAGAAGGCGTCCGCTAATTATTTGCAAATAGAATTACAAGGCGATTCGCTTAACCGGCAAGGTATTGGAACCTGGATTGAATTGTATTTTGGCGAGGGCAATCGGCTGAGTTTAGAAAATAGTCCTTACCGGGGCTACCTTTCTTCCGTTGATCCTATAGCCCATTTTGGTTTAGGCAAAAATACGGTAGTAGATTCTATCGTCGTGCGCTGGCAAAATGGATTGCAGCAAACCCTTCAAAAGGTAAAGGCCAATCAGCGATTAGCCATACAAAAATCCGCCGCTATTCCGGTTGTAATACCCACACAACCAATGCTGGCTGCACAGGCAATTTTTAGGAATATTACCGGGCAAGCTGCATTGGGATATAAGCAGGAAGAAAAAGATTTTATAGATTTCAACATACAAAAACTAATTCCGCATAAGTTTTCAGAATATGGTCCCGCATTAGCTGTGGGAGATGTGGATGGGAATGGATTAGAAGATCTGGTAATGGGGGGCTCCTTCTCATTTAGTGCACAAGTTTTTTATCAACAGAAAGATGGACGCTTTATACAAAAGCCATTAATTGCTAATGCTAATATCAACACTAAGCCTTGGGAAGAGGAGGGCATGATTTTGTTTGATGCAGATGGCGATAAGGATTTGGATTTATACATAGTTAGTGGCGGATATGAGAATGCGAGAAATACGGAAGCATATCAGGATAAGTTGTATGTAAATGATGGCCGTGGCAATTTTAGTTTGCACACGAATGCATTACCCAAAGAGTACACCAGTAAAATGTGTGTGCGCGCCTTTGATTATGATAAGGATGGCGATTTAGATTTGCTGGTTACCGGAAGAGTGGATCCATCAAATTATCCCAAGCCTGTGTCGAGTTTTTTATTTAGAAATGATACAAGAGATACTACTATACGCTTTACGGATGTAACAGCTTCGGTAGCACCGGCGCTACAAAATATCGGATTAATATGCGACGCCTTGTGTACTGATGTTGACGGCGATGGCTGGACGGATGTGTTACTGGCAGGTGAGTGGATGGCACCCACGTATTTGCAAAATCAACAGGGTAAGCTGGTGCTGCAATCTATGGGAACTGCTATTGCTGGAAAAACTGGTTGGTGGAATTCTATTGCTGCCGGCGATTTTGATAAAGATGGTGATATCGATTATGTGCTGGGCAATATGGGCAAAAATAGTTTTTATAGGGCCGATGCCAATCATCCTGTTCGAATACTTGGCGGTGACTTTGACAAAAATGGCAGTTATGATGCAATACCTTCTTTGTTTCTGCCGGATATTAAGGGGAGAAAAAAAGAGTTTCCTGCCCAAAGCAGAGATGATTTAGTGAAGCAGATGATTAGTATGCGCAATCGATTTCAGAATTATAAGGGTTTCGCAATTGCCGGCATAGACGACGTGTTAACACCCGAACAGAAAAAAATGGCGATTCAGTTTTCGGCAACAGAGTTTTCATCTGTTTTGCTGAAAAATAATGGGAAGGGAAATTTTGAGATGATTCCGTTGCCACGCGAAGCACAATATTCTACGCTGAATGGTATGGTGGTAGATGATTTTACGGGGGATGGTAATTTGGATATTGCTATAAATACCAATGATTATGGCACAGAGGTTTCTGTAGGAAGATATGACGCCTTAAATGGATTGGTGTTACAGGGAGATGGTAAAGGGAATTTTACACCGCTCAGTATTTTACAAAGTGGTATTTTTTTACCAGGCAATGGCAAAGCGATGGTTCAAATTGCCGGCGCCAATGGATATAGCTGTTTGGCAGCTAGCGAAAATCGTGGACCCCTTCGGTTATTTGAATTAAAAGAACCGCGCACCATTATTCCGGTATTACCCAACGAAATTAGTGCCACCCTTTTTTGGAAAGATGGCAGCAAAACTAAGCGTGAGTTATATTATGGATCTTCATTTCAGTCGCAATCCGGCAGACATATTTCAGTAAGCAAGCAAGTAACCAAAGTAGAAATTACTCAATTATCTGGCAGCAAGCGCCTAGTATCCCTTCAATAAAAACAGTTCTGTATGGTAATTAATTTGTGTAAGAAAGGAATAGTAGTTGCTCTTCTTTTAGCAACCGTTGGGTGTAATACAAGGTCTGCCAATGATGTTTCTTCAGTGGATGTTTTATTGGCAAACGAAGATCAACTAACACAGGTTATCATCTATGATGTGTTTACCCCTCCGGTGAGTAGTCGTATTTATGTATATGCATCATTGGCTTCCTATGAGGCAATCAGGCATGCAAATTCGGGAACTACTTCTATCACAGAAAAATTACATGGCTTTGCCCCTATGCCACAACCGGAAGCGGGCAAACAATATGATTATACACTGGCTGCCACCAAAGCGTTTTTTACTTCGGTTCGTAAAATGGTATTTTCGGTGGATTCTTTAACCAAGTATGAGAATTCGGTGTATAACAGATTCAAGCAACAATTGGATAAAGAAACCTATGAACGCTCGCTATTATTTGGAGAAGCCGTGGGGAAGCAGGTGTTGGCAAGAGCTATTACAGACGGATATATCAAGTCGAGAGGAAAGCCTAAATTCTTGGGCTCCAGTGACCCTGGAAAATGGCGCCCTACGCCGCCGGATTATTTAGATGGAGTTGAGTGGTGTTGGAACACGATGAAGCCTTTGGTGTTAGATTCGGCATCACAATGCAAGCCAGTACCACCCCCTGTGTATAGCACCGATACGGCCAGTATGTTTTTTCGGGAGGCAAAAGAAGTATATACCATCGGTAAAAATTTAACAGAAGAACAAAGAACTATTGCTCGTTATTGGGACGACAATCCTTTTGTGATAGAGCACTCTGGACATATGATGTTTGGCAATAAAAAAATTACACCCGGCGGTCATTGGATGGGAATTGCGGCAATTGCCGCCAAGCAAAGTATGGTAGATGCGGTAGCAACCGCAAGGGGGTTTGCATTAACAGCGGTGGCACTGTATGACGCATTTATAGCCTGTTGGGATGAAAAATACAGAAGTTCGGTAGTGCGCCCGGTTACGGTTATCAACGAATTGATTGATAAAAATTGGATTGCCTTTTTACAAACTCCGCCATTTCCAGAATATACCAGTGGGCACAGTACTATTACTGCATCTGCAGCAACCGTATTGGCTGAGTTATACGGAAAGAACTATGCTTTTTTAGATACCAGTGACCTGGCCTACATTGGCATGCAACGAAATTTTACATCTTTTGAAGCAGCTGCTGCAGAAGCTTCCATTAGCAGGGTGTATGGAGGAATCCATTACAGAAATAGTGTAGATCAGGGGGCAGCTGCAGGAAAAAAAGTGGGCCAGCTGATTGTTGATCGGGTAATTAGATAGTGAATAGACATATAGTACTTCCTCAACCTTAGAGATTCGCATTAAGCCCTATTTCTTTGTTGCCGGTAGGATTCAGGTATCTTTAATCAATCATTTACAGGTTGGCAGTCAACATAGGGTGACAGGCACTACATGAAAAAAATCATCTTTGGAATTTTACTGAGTATTAGCCTGTTTAATGTAGGCATTGCGCAGGTATGTTCCGGCAGTTTAGGCGATCCCATACTAAAAGTAACATTCGGGTCAGACGCCACCACCAAAGGCCCATTACGTTCGGGGATTACCAATTTAATTTATACGGGTAGTGGTTGCCCGAATGACGGGCAGTATGCCATTACCAATATGTCGTTTGGCTGTTGGGGAAATAGCTGGCATTTGATGGTGGGCGACCATACCGGTGATGTGGGAGGCCGATTTATGATTGTAAATGCTTCGCCTGAGCCGAACACTTTTTTTGTGGATACTATTCAGGGATTATGTGGCGGAGTAACTTATGAGATGGCAGTTTTTATTGCTAATATATTGCGGCCCTCCAGTTGTGGGGGAAAGGGGGTTATGCCGAATCTTACTTTTACGATTGAAAATTTATCCGGTTCGGTTTTGTATAGTTATCAAACGGGTGATATACCATTAGAGAATCAAAAGGTTTGGAAAAAATTCGGCACTTTATTTCAGGCGCCTGCCGGTGTGGGGAAGTTGATTTTACGCATCGTGAACAATGCACCTGGTGGAATTAACTGTGGCAATGATTTCGCATTGGATGATATAACTTTTCGGGCATGTGGGCCCATTATAGCCGCTCAGATTGATGGTAGGCAGGTTGCCGAATTAGATATCTGTGAAAATGTGCAGCAGCCGATTTTATTTGCTGCCCAACTTCCTACTTCGTTTTTTCAGCCCAGGATTCAGTGGCAACGAAGTTTAGATACCGGTAAAACATTTACTGAGATTCCCGGAGAGCAATCAACCAACTTTCTACGAAAAAATACATCGGGGGGTAGTTATCAATACAGGGCCATGGTTTACGAAGCTGCCAATGCTTCCTCACCTGCTTGCCGATTCTCGTCTAATATCACCATTGTAAATATCAATCCGATGCCTATTCAAACGGCGCCCACTAAATTTTTTGGTTGTGCTGGTTCGGATTTTTATTTGCAATCAGTAGAAGGCACTGGCCTCAGCTATCAATGGCAGGGACCGAATGGATTTACTGCTTCGGTAAAAGATCCGATCATAAAAAATATTACCTATGCAGATTCGGGATTATACCAGGTGCGTATTATAACCGACCGAGCTTGCGAGCGAACAGATAGTTTTTATATTCGGGTTTACCCGGGTACCTATTTAGTAGCGGATTCCGGTGGAACGATTTGTGAAGGAGAAGAGATTGCATTACGCGCCCAAGGGGAAGGACAGTTCAGGTGGACCCCCTCTACTGGTTTATCTGATAGCGCTTCCCCTAATCCCAAGGCTCATCCGATTGTAACCACGTATTATCAAGTAATGCTCACCAATCGATATGGCTGTAAAGATTCTTCAGAAGTAGTGGTGCGGGTGAACCCAAAACTAAGGGTAGGTGCAGGACCCGACCGGGGAATGTTCGAGGGGGACACATTGATGTTACAAGGTTCGGTAATTGGTGATCCGTTAGATTTTTACTGGCTGCCCAATCAATGGATGAATGATGCAAAACTATTAAAGCCAATTGTTAGCGCTACCGATAATATCCGGTACACCTTATATGCCACTTCTAAGTTTGGCTGTACGATTCAACAGGATGATGTAAAGATTAGCGTGTATAAAAAACTGCGTATTCCTAATTCATTTTCACCCAATGGCGATGGGATACATGATCGATGGGTAATTGAGAATGGGAATACGTATCCAAATGGAATCGTATCTGTTTTTAGCAGGAATGGAAGCTTGGTATATACTGCAAAAGCTACTGCCGTTAACTGGGATGGAACCTTGCAATATAAGATTCTGCCCGTAGGAACCTATTATTATGTAATTGATTTGGGGATCAATCGACCTCCAGTTTCAGGTTGGATTTGGTTGGTAAGATAAGGATTCTGTTATCGATAAACCCGAACATAATCTACTTCGTATTGTGCAGAAGTGAATTGAGGGTCTACGCTACCACCAAATGTTCCGCCCATTGCCAAATTAAGCAGAACGAAAAATTTTTGATTAAATGGCATGGTTGTAGTGCTATTGCCAGTGCTAAAAAGCGGAGTGCCATCATAAAAAAACTGAATTACTTCGGGTGACCATAAAGCAGTATAGGTATGAAATTCAGTGGCCACATTGCTTTTTAATGAAGAGGCGGATACGGCTTGTCCACCCGAGCGTCCAGGATAATGAAGGGCAACATATATTTTATTCAGATCATTGCCTTTATGTTCCATGATATCAATTTCTCCGCAGGCAGGCCATCCTGCGCTGGTAATATTATCTCCTAACATCCAAAAAGCAGGCCAGGTTCCCCCATCTGCCGGAAGTTTAGCACGACACTCAATTTTGCCGTATTGAAAAGAGAATTTCCCTTTGGAAAGTAATCTTGCCGATGTATATGGACTGCCACTAAATGATTCTCTTTTGGCTATTATTTTAAGCGTGCCGTTGGAAACAGCGGCATTGTCGGTTCGGTTGGTGTAATATTGAAGCTCACTGTTACCCCATCCTCCTGCTCCAATATCGTACCCCCACTTGGTGGCATCGGGAGCTCCGCTTCCATCAAATTCATCAGACCAGAAAAGAGTAAACTTTAAGAATACAAAGATATCTGTTCCTGTTGCAATGGTTTGGTTGCCCGCACCCTTGGCGGTAACATTCACCTGATATAAACCGGTTTTACTATATTTATACGTGATACTTCCATTGCTTGAGGTTTGGGTAACTCCATTGCCCAAATCAAACTCGTAGCTCACGGCATTTTTTGCGCTGGCTACAAAAGATACATTGCCACTACTATCTGTTGCAACGGAAGCAGATAACGTAAGATTTTCTGGAGCGGGGCTTACAGGGGTTGAGTCTCCTTTAGAGCAGGCTGCGAATCCTACCAAACATCCGATTGAAAAAAGAAGCTGAAAAATCAGTTTTTGCATGTATAAAGGAGTTAATAGCCGAAAAAAATAAAATTACTGAAAAAACGTGTTAGCAAAGCATAAAAAGCACTTACCTTTTGTGATAGTTTAATGAGGGGCTTACCCGTGAATTTCCCTGGCTAGTAAGGAAATTTAGGGTAACGGCTGAGCGGTTATTGCAAATCTGTTGAATATTATAAAATCGCAACAAAAATTACCCTGAGTAACTGGCTTATGTGCCCATTAGATAATAGTATTGTTATATTCTTATTTTATTATTTCTATTCCTTTGATCTATGAAAAAAATCTGTGTGTTGTTAATGGTGGTTCTTACTGGTTTGGGTGTTGTAGCTCAGGAGACTACTGAAAAAAAGGAATCGGAAGTATGGCATCCCTATCATCGGATTAGCATACTAATGGCGAATGGTCATATTCCTGCCGTGAATGCTTCCCCCGGGGCTTTTAAAAATACAATTGTGCCTATTTGGGGGTTTGATTATGATTATTGGTTTCATCCCCGTTGGGCGGTGGGGTTACACAATGATTTAATTATTCAGGAGTTTAAAGTGGCAAAAGAAGAGGGCGGTGCTGCAGTAGAAAGGGTTCGTCCGTTCAGCACTTCGGTTACTGCATTGTATAAAGCAACAGAGCATCTAATTTTTACGGCCGGATTTGGGCAGGAATGGGAGAAGAGTGAGCATTTACGATTGTATGATTTGGGAGTTGAATACGGATGGGAATTACCCAAGGATTGGGAATTGAGCATTAACGGAAAGTTTGAAAAAAAGATTACGGTATATAGTACCTGGTTATTTGGAATTGGCATCAGTAAAAAAATTATAGGTCGAAACGCTACCTCTCCTAAAAGGAAGGATTGAATAATTGATTCCTATGGAAAAGAACGAAACTACTTCACTGCAAGAGCCGACTGTAAAAAATCAAACTGCTCTGGAGACTACTGTATACGCATTGGAACGTACGCTGCTCGCGTGGATTAGAACCACACTTGCTTTATTAGGGAGCGGTATTGCTTTAGACAAAGGAATGGAATATATTCACCAGACACGGGTATCATCGGGCACAGCATTATTTGAAAATGCACATGTAATTGGCATAGTATTATCTTGCTTTTCTACGCTGTTACTTTTTTTGAGTACGGTGTTTAGCTATCAAAGATTAGCTCGTTTGGCTGATCAGTTGGGTAACGGGCGAAAAACAATTTTTCCTGTAATCGCAACTGCTGGCTTGGTAATTCTATTGGGTGCTACGATTTCTATTCTTCTGCTGGTTAGTTAGTTTTCTGTTTATCTCCCGCGTTTTGCCTGTAAATTGCAAGGATGCCAGCTTATTTATCACTTACTGAGTGGCAATGGATAATTGCCTTATTGGGTGCTTTTATTATTGGGATGGGTAAAGCCGGCCTGAAAGGGTTAGATATGCTAAGTGTTACCCTGATGGCCATGGTTTTTGGTGGCAAGGGTTCAACCGGTGTGGTATTACCCCTTTTATGTGTGGCAGACATCGCCGCAGTTATTTACTATAAACGACATGTTAAATGGCAATATTTTTTTCGACTGATTCCGTGGATGCTAGTGGGCATCTTGGTGGGTGTATGGGTTGGCAACCGACTGGATGAGGTGCTGTTTAGAAAAATAATGGCTGCTATTGTTTTAGTTACAGTATTGATGGTTTTGCTGATAGAGTTTAGGTTACAGCAAGCTATACCGGATAATCGTTTATTAGCCGCCTCTACTGGCTTGTTGGCAGGATTTACTACTATGATTGGAAATCTGGCCGGGGCATTCGCTAATGTATATTTTTTGGCAATGCGGGCTCCGAAGAATGATTTTATAGGTACCACCGCCTGGATTTTTTTATGCATTAACCTTTTCAAATTTCCCTTTCAGGTATGGGTATGGAAAAATATTCATCTCGAAACACTAAGCACAGATCTTCTTTTACTGCCTACATTAGCAGTTGGTTTTTCTGTTGGTATTAAGTTGATTGGCATGTTAGATGAGCGGCTTTTTCGTAAGGTGGTGATTGCGCTTACAGTAATGGGTGGTTTAGTGATGTTGGCAAGAAATTAGGTATAAACACGTAAAAATCAATTTATTATAAAATTTTTCCGAAATTGTGTCCTAGGTGATTTTTCATCCCGATGAGGAATTACCATAAACAACTTTTGGAAAGTTCTGAACTTTCCAAAAGTGTCCCCCCTATTTTTCGTACAAATACCCCCCCTTCAATGAAAAAGTTCCTAAAGTACACCGGTATTTTTCTCTTAACCCTTATAGTAGGAATTCTCTTATTTACAACTTTTCTCTATTTCCGTTCTACCAGTATTGCTTCTGAAAACAAAATGCTAATAGGGGCGGAAGCCCCCAAATTATATACGGGTGGATTTTCTTTTCGCGATTTGAATAAAAACGACAAGCTCGACTTATATGAAGACCGCCGCGCTGCCCTGGAAGCTAGGGTAGAAGATTTACTAAAGCAAATGACACTGGAAGAAAAAGCAGGCTGTATGTTCATAACCATGGCAGGGATAAATTCCGATGGCGCTTTGCAGGAAATTCAGTCTCCATTTAATCCCATCTCTTATATACTGGAATCTAATTCCACCCTGGTACTCGCGAAAAAAATGAACCATATAAATACCTTGCAATCTCCATCGCCGGAAGCCATGGTGAAGTGGCACAATGCGATTCAAAAGCTAGCAGAACAAACCCGCTTAGGCATTCCGGTTACTTTGGCTACCGATCCGCGACATGGCGTACCCAATGCTCCCGGAGCCAGTATTTATACACCCTTCTTTTCTAAATGGTGTTCCACGCTAGGACTAGCCGCTACAGGCGACACCAATCTAGTACGGGCATTTGGCGACATAGCCCGTCAGGAATACCTGGCACTGGGTTTCCGACTTTCGTTGTCGCCCATGGCCGACTTGGCTACGGAACCCAGATGGGGACGAATCAATGGTACTTTTGGAGAAGATGCGTCCTTGGCTGCACGCATGGCGAAAGCCTATATTCTCGGCTTTCAGGGCGATTCCATTACGCACTCCTCAGTAGAATGTATGGTAAAGCATTTTTCTGGTGGTGGGCCACAGGAGAATGGAAAGGATGCGCATTTTCCACCTGGCAAACAGCGGTATGCTGGGAATAATTTTTCGTATCATTTGATACCCTTCGAACAAGGGGCTTTTCCGGCACATGCTGCCCAGGTGATGCCTTATTATGGAATTCCGGTAGGACAAACTTCCGAAGTAGTAGGATTTGGATATAATAAAGAGATTATAACCGGATTGCTCAGGAATAAGTATCATTTTGATGGAATTGTATGTACCGATTGGGGACTGGTTTCTGATGCTACTTTATTAGGAATTACTATCAAGCCGGCTTCTGCCCATGGGGTAGAGAAATTAAGTCAGATAGAGCGCGTAGCTAAAATCATCAATGCCGGCTGTGATATGCTGGGGGGCGAGGCGTTGCCGGATGTGGTGGTTCAGTTAGTGAAAGCGGGTACCATTAGCGAAGCCAGAATCGATAGCTCTGTAAGGAGAATACTACGCGAAAAATTCAAGTTGGGTTTGTTTGATGATCCCTATATCACTGAGTCTAAAGTTAGTGTACTAAACTCAACATCTTTTGCAAAAAAGGGAATCGAAGCGCAGCAAAAGTCGCTGGTGTTATTAAAAAATAATCAAAACATGCTGCCCCTGGCCGGGAATAAAAAAGTTTATTTGCAAGGATTTAACGACGAGGAAGTGAAAACATACCAATCGCAAATTACAGACATCAACAATGCCGATGTGTGTATTATAAAAATCAATACGCCTACTAATGCTGTGGGTGACAAATATTTGCTGCAAAGAATTTTTAATCTTGGCTCATTAGCTTTTTCTGAAAAAGAAGAAGCAGCCATATTGAAGGTAATCCGATCTAAGCCAACCATCGTGGTGGTAAATTTGCAACGACCTGCAGTAATTCCTACCATCAATTCCGAATGCAAAGCGCTGATTGCCGATTTTTCCAGTCAGGATAATGTGATTCTGGATTTAATTTTTGGAAAGTTTTCACCCCAAGGTCATTTGCCTTTTGAACTTCCCTCCTCTTTGGAAGCGGTGTTGCAACAGAAAGAGGATCTGCCGTACGACTCGAAAAATCCCCTGTATCCCTTTGGCTTCGGACTATCGTATAACAAGAAATAGCGGGATAGGGGAACTGCGTTTTTTAATGCTATTCAGTGTTTTTCAAAAAAGTGTAGGCATACTATTTGGATTGCCCGGTTTATCGAACCCGCTATCCACTCTTGCCGAATTGTCAGAGGGCCTGTCATTAATTCAATCAACCCCATAATCCTGTAACCGAGAGTCTGAAAAGCATCATTGAAGGTTCATATTGAAGGAATTTGAACAAGCTGATACAGTTGCAAATACAAAAAAAAGCCATTTTGTAGTTCGTATTCTGAACAACCTAAAAAATATGTTATGAATAAATGCCTGGCCATTTTCTTTCTTTTGGGCTTATTTGCCTGTAATGGAAATCAAAGTAATCAAGTTTCCGGATCCGACACGGCAACCGTTTATTTTAATGGAGACATTATTACAATGGAAGGGGATTCCGTTGTATATGCTGAGGCCATAGTAGAAAAAGCCGGCAAAATTCTTTTTGTAGGCGATAAGGCTTCCGCTCTAAAGGAAGCGGGCAGTAAAGTTATTCAGGTTGATTTAGCCGGTAAAACACTGCTTCCCGGTTTTATTGATACACATGGACATATGGTATATTTCGGAAAAAATCTGATGGATCAGTCGTTAACAGGTGTTAAGGATATTCCGGAGATTATTCAACGCATGCAATCGCATATTGCTCAGGTTCCCGGTGATGGATGGATAGTGGGTATGGGCTATGCTCCGCTGAAAATGAAAGAGCTACGACATCCAACTGCGGATGAATTGGATAAAGTGTCTATGGACAGGCCCGTTCTGATTGTGCATTCTTCTGGGCATGGCGGCTCTATGAACCATGCGCTGATGAAACTTTTACATATAGACGAGAAAACAGTTGATCCTGCCGGCGGAGAGTACATTAGAGAAAACGGCAGTAAAATGCCTGCAGGGCCTATGGAAGAAACAGCCCTTATTGATGTGAGAAACCAACGCCCCGCATTTACCGGTGAAGCTGCCGATAAAGTAATTAAAGGGGCCAGTCAGGTTTGGGCCAGTAATGGTCAAACTACCGCTATGGAATGCGGATTGGGATTAGGCGCAGACGACATTTCTATTGTTGAAAATGCCATTGAAAAGAATATATTACCGATAGACTTGGTGGTTTTTTCTAAAGAATCTGTAACAGATGATGTAGTAAATGCAGCATATGGAGTAAGTGAATCTTATTCATCTACTGCAACTGGCAATGCGACTAAGCTGTTGAGCGATCGGGTAGACTTAGATAAGCGATATATCAATCGGGTAAGATTGGGAGGTATTAAATTTTGGTTAGATGGCAATCCGGTATTGGCTTGGATGTCGGAAGCATATGCTACACCTCCGCCCGGAAGAAAGCCCGGCTTTAAGGCGTATGGACAGATTCCAGATTCATTAATTTTTTCATTTTTTGATAAGTATTGGAAAACCAATATGCAAATCAACATGCATGTGATGGGTGATGAGGCTATAGAGCAGGCTTTGAGAGCAATAGAAGCTGCCGTTAAAAAACATGGTATGAGTGACCATCGACCTGTTTTTGTTCATTGTGGTTATGCTAGGCCCGATCAGATTGCCAGAATGAAAGCCGTGGGAGCCATCCCTTCTTTCTTATCTATTGGCTTATATGGACAGGGAGATGAGATAGAACAACTATGGGGAACAAAACGTGCTTCCAATGGGATGGCAGCGCAGTCTATGTTAAAAGCCGGCATTCCTTTTACGCTTTCTCATGATGCCCCCATAACTCCCCCCATGATTATGCCCCTGATATCGGCAGCCGTAAATAGAATAACCAGTTCAGGAAAACTGTTGGGCGCCGATCAGCGAATTTCTGCTTACCAGGCATTGCAAGCAGTTACTTCAGCCGCCGCGTATCAAATTAAAGAGGAAAAAAATAAAGGCACCCTTCAAGTTGGTAAAGTAGCCGATTTTGTTATGCTCGATCAAAATCCCCTTAAAGTGCTACCAGCTTCACTTGCTGGAATAAAAGTGGTTGAAACTATTAAAGAAGGGAAGTCTATATTTAAATTAAATGCACCAATTGCCTATTCACCAGTTACTATGAGTGATCATCACCACGAAACTGGTTATAAAAAGCCATTAAGTGTTAGCCAACAAAAAATAATCGCCAGACTGGTGCAAAGTGCCCAATAACCAGCTCTGATTATTTTGTAAGCAGCAATTAACCCAAATACAAACATTCATACCCACTCAGGCATGAAAAAATATATCATCACTTGTTATTGCTTGCTTGCTTGCTATGCCCAAGGGTTTTCGCAAAGTCCTAAGCCCATCCTCAGCTTAGCAGATAGTTCGGTGCATGTTTTTTTTGGGGCTAACTTAAAAACTACGATGCTGCTTTCCAATCGCAGACCGGCACCTAGTACCGGAACGGCCTATTTGTTGTTGCCGAAAGATGGTACAGGAGTGGAAGGAACTTTTGATCTCAATGCCCGCGCCAGCACTATTTATCTGGCTGCCGATGGGCCTAAACTGGGGTCATTTAAGTTAGGCACAAAAATGGTTTTTTATGTGATTCGAGATTTGGCTGATCCTGCTTATGGCTTGTTGCCCGCATTTATGTATGTGGATATGAAGAATGATCAATGGAGGTTTGCGGTAGGGCAACAGGTGGATGTTTTTGCCGAACGAATACCCAATATGATTGATGGTTTTTTCGCCCTTGCCTCCTCCGGATGCGCTGGGAATAGCTCAAGAGGCCAGCTGCGGGCGACCCGATATATTGAAACTGGCAAAAACAGTAAACTCTCTATTACAGTCGCCGCCTCTCAGCCGGTTTCAACCTACTTTTCTAAAGACCTTCGAAATAATTCCGAAAACAATGGCGTTCCTAATTTTGAGTGGGCTGTTAAATACGAAGCGGGAAGAGACGAGAATGCCTGGGTACCCTACAACGCAGTTGAATTAGCCATTTCAGGCATAACGGGAAGCTATCGAGTATTTAAAAACGACACCCTTGGGGGAGCAATAGTTAACACCCGGATTAATAAACCCCAGGTAAATGGGATATGCGGCGAGTACGCATTTCGGTTAGGAAAACGTTTCGGAATTCAGGGAGAAGTATATTCCGGACAAGCCCTTGGTAACTATTTGGCAACTATTATGCAAACCACAAAAGGGAGTAACGATAAAGAAATCCGAAGTAATGGTTTCTGGGCAGAGGCCGCCTATTACTGGCAAAAGAATCTACAAAGCAGGTTCGGGTATGGACAGGATGAATGTAATAAGCAAGATTTAATGGGAGCAGGCGTTTGGAAAAATAGTACCTTTTTTGGTAATGTTATTTGGGACATTAATAAAACCGTTTCAACCGGCATAGAGCTAACGCATAAGTCTACTCAATACGTAGGCCTAAAAGATAATCAGGGCATGACGTTTATGTGGATGTTTCAATATTCGTTTTAATATTGAAATAGAGCGCTATACAGCCTAACAGCATTGTATAAACACTATTTTTTTAGGAAATATTCAGAGGGCGTTTTTCCGGTTCTCTTTTTGATGGCAGAAATAAAGGAGGTTCTCGAATTAAATCCTGCCATTTTTCCTAAAGCCTCAAAAGTGTATAAATGAAAGTCGCCATTCTCCGCTACCATTTTTTGTAAAAAAGAGAAGCGATGGTCGTTTACCCATTCACTGAAATTTTTTCCATATTCCTGATTAATAAAAGCCGATAGTTGATATACAGGAATATTAACGCCAAGTGATAAATCACGTAAGCTGTATCCAGGCATGCAAAAAGGATTTTTTTCCGCAAAATGGCTTTCGATTATTTGCTTATACTCTTTTCCTTCGGTAGAAGATAAATATGTTCTTTTTGTAATTGGCTTTACAGATTCAGTAGATATAAGAACCGTTGCTTCATCCGTTGTTGAATGTATCCACCCCTTCATGCCATACAGAATAGTAGGCTTGGTAAATAAGTAAATGGCAATAAATAGTATATTTAATCCAATGGTAAGTACAATGATAAATCCCAGCGTATAGCTTCCCAACAAGTGTAAAAACATTTCCAGTAATAAAACGCCATACGTAATCAGCATAACCACGGTATACCAGTTTAGCCATTTGATTTGCTCCATATTGGCATTCAAAATATCCGGAACCTTCTTTAATTGCAGCTTCCATTTAGAAAGGATAATCAACTGTGCCACTATAAAACTCATTCCTACTATTATCCGAAATATTGCAGCCCATCCAACCGGCAACCATCCTTCCGGCTCGCCAGCGATATTTTTTGTTTCTGTTAGCGCTTTTTGAATAACCAATAATTTCGACGGTTTATCCAATAATACAAACGGAATTCTGTTTAATTGATACAATATAGCCGGAATAAAAAATAGCAGATCTTTTTTTTGTAAGCGGTACGATTGCGTAATACTGGTTCTTACATATAAGAAGGATAAGGGGCCTATACAAAAAGAGATGGCCGAGACTAACCGATAAAGATGGGGAAACTTGAGAAAATAATTCGTGAGGTATAACGAATTTCCTACAAGTAATATAGAGATGGCTATGAGCACGCCTGCTAATAGTCTGGCAGCCAGAATATTTTCCCGATTAGTCCAGAACAAAATTAGCGCCGTTAATAGTCCCAGCAGGCCAATTGAAAAAGGAAGCAGAAAAAAAGGATGCGTAATTGACTGCATAACAGAACAAATGTAAGGAATGGACTATAAATGAAAAATACTCCTGACAAATTCAATTATGGATAGATACACTAGTAATATTCGTAATCTAGAAATGTTTTTTAGTGGTGTCAATTAAAATGACGAAGATTTTTTTATTGAAATTGAAAAAACTTCTACAAATATTTCATTTTCCCTTTTTCGTAAATCCATTTTCCCGATAACATAAATCATTTTGGTGCTTAGTGATTCACTTTTGCACCATGTTGTTCTATTTCACTCGATTTTTGGTGTGCTTGGGGTGCTTTTTTGTTCCGTTATATTCGGTAGTTGCCCAGCAAGATACTTCGCATATAAAAGGAGCCCCGGATTCTTTACGCTCTTTGCCCAGGGTAGTGGTTATTAGTAGACCTTCTTCCAGCGAGTTTCAGTTTTTACCAGAGGTAGCAGGCACCAGCATTTTTGCCGGAAAAAAACATGCCCAGATTCAGATGCAACAGGTGTTGGGTAATATTTCTGCCAATAATTTACGTCAGGTGCTTGCTAAAATACCGGGCATACATGTTTGGGAGAGCGATCCTAGTGGCATTCAAACCGGTATCGCTGCCAGAGGGTTAAGCCCTAATCGAAGCTGGGAATTTAATATGCGACAAAACGGGTACGATATAGCATCAGACCCATACGGATATCCCGAAGCCTATTATACCCCACCATTAGCCGGTGTTCAGCGAATGGAGATAGTGCGGGGGCAGGGGGCTTTGCAGTATGGACCACAAATGGGTGGGATGGTAAACTATATCCTTGCCAATGGCAGTGAATGTAAATCGCCACTAGAAATAAAATTTCTACAAACCGCCGGCAGCTTTAATCGCAACCATAGTTTTATTAATGTGGCAGGAAAAACGGCTACTCATTATGGCTCTGCCTGGATTGATTATCAGTTGGGCGAGGGGGGAAGGCAAAACAGTCGGTTTTCTACCGTTACCGGATTCGGAAGTTACACCCGGATTTTCGACAACCAGTTGAAAGTTACCTGGGAAATGCTGGGTCATCAACAATTGAGTCAACAACCCGGCGGCTTAACCGATGCGCAGTTTGAGAGTGATCCTTATCAGAGTGTTCGTTCCAGAAATTGGATGGGGATCCAGTGGCTGATACCGGCAATTACAATCAGTTATCAGCCTACAGAAAAATTTCTTTGGGAGACTAAAATATCTGCTGTAATCGGCAACCGCAATAGTGTGGGCCTGCTTACCCCCATTCAATTACCGGATTCAATTAATCCAATTACGGGTACCTACCATCCAAGGGTAGTTGCGATAGACCAGTATAGAAACCTTTCTTTTGAATCTAAGGTGTTGATGAAGTATTTATTTGCCGGACAAGTCAACACCTTGCTAACTGGCATACGGTTATTTTCGGGGCAAACCCACCGATGGGGAAATGGCAAGGGAAGTACCGAATCGGACTATCAACTTTCTATTGCTGGTTCGTTTCCGCAAGACCTGTTATTTACATCTTCCAACGCCGCCTGGTTTGCAGAAAACATCATCCCTATTACTAATCGTTTACTATTGATTCCCGGTGTAAGGGCCGAATGGATACGTACACAGGCAGCGGGGAGACAGTCCTTTTCGGCATCAGGCAATGAGCTACGGATTCAGGAAATGCAGCGGGATCGATATTTTGTGCTGGCTGGCTTGGGTGCCGAGTATCATTTTTCACCAAATAGTGAGTTGTATATGGGATGGGCCCAGTCGTACCGACCCATACAATTTTCTAATTTACAGGCTGCTCCTATTACCGATTTAGTAGATTCTGCATTGAAGGATGCCAGTGGGTATAATTTTGATTTCGGATATCGGGGAAAGCTTCGCCCTTGGCTGCAATTAGATGCCAGTTTGTTTTATTTGCAATATGCCAATCGAATCGGGGTGATTTCCCAGCCGGGTACCAATAGCAGGTTGATTACAAACTTGGGTAATAGTGTAAGTAAGGGGATAGAAGCTATGGCAGATTGGAATATTGCCCAATGGCTGCATCCCGGAACCCGCCACGAATGGTCTTTTTTCGCATCGTATAGTTATACAGATGCCCGATATGGCCAGCAATATTCCGATAAAAAAATTGCCGGCAATCGGGTAGAGAATGCACCACAGCATATACTTCGCACGGGCACTAGTTTTTCTATACATCCGTTTTCTTTCTCGCTACAATTTAGTTATGTAGACGAAGCTTACAGTGACGCTAACAATACGGTAATACCTGGGGTAAATGCCCAATCTGGACTAATCCCCTCTTATCGGCTAATAGATATTACTTCGCAGGTGCAAGTAAGTAAAAATTGCACTATTCAGGTGGGCGTCAACAATCTGTTAGCTGAACGGTACTTTACCCGAAGAGCCAGCGGATATCCCGGACCGGGTGTTATACCGGCAGTAGGCAGAAATGGATTTATTACTGCCAGCATCAAACTATAGCAATTGAAATAGTGGTATAGTGCCGAAACTGCTTACTTTAGTTGTTGTAGATTAGCCGATAGCATACATTTTTATATACCTGCTTTGTTTAAAGGAGGCTAACAAAAAATTGGCTAGAGAAGCAACTTGTTTATTTGGTAAGCGTGCTTTTTAAAGAAGCAATTTGCAGGGTGTTGGCAACTTTTTTATTTCCCCTGTAACAATTGTTGATAAAAATAAATCATTCGGTGTAAGTCGGCAATGCCAATACGTTCATCTATCCCGTGAAATCCTTTTACATCCTGCACGGCAGAAAAATTAAGAACTGCATCACTAAAGCTTCTGAAATATCTCGAGTCGGTGGCACCAATCATCAAGAAAGGCGAAACCACTACTTTAGGAACTGATTTGCGAATGATATTTTCAATCTGCAAAAAGGCGGGATGTGTATGGGGGGTGAATGAGGATGGCTCCATCAACGAAATAGTTTGTTTCTTAATTACTACTCGTTCATCGTTTACGGCTTCCTTAATAAATTGAACAATTTCATCACTTGTTTGGCCCGGTAAAATGCGGCTGTTAAAAGTTGCTCTGGCAACGGTGGGAATTACATTGTCTTTGATGCCGGCCTGCACAATAGTTGGTACCAGGGTAGTATGAACCATGGCATTGGATTCTTTTGTTTTTTCGAGTTGGGATACGACCAACTTTTTTGTAAGCCAGAGGTTGTTGGTAACCATTCGGGTAAAAAACGATTCGTACGCACTGGTTCTGTGAACCAATTCTTGAACGGGTTCTATCATTTCTCCCGGCATTTTTCTAGACCTAATTTGCAGGATGGCTTTATTTAAAACATCAATAGCCGTTTCTTTTGTAGGCATAGAAGAGTGCCCACCCGGTATCTCCACTGAAAGGTCGATATTCATATATCCTTTTTCTCCGGTGGCTACTACGGCTACCGGTCGTTGGATACTTTTAAAATGTTGTAAATCTATTTGTCCGCCTTCATCCAATACCAGTGCAGGTTTTATGCCCTGCTCTTTAAACCAGGCACTGATTACTTTGGCTCCCCGCTTACCCGACACTTCTTCGTCGTGGCCTAGTGAGATATAGATATTTCGGGAGGGGGTATAGCCTTGTTTCAGCAAATTTTCAACTGACTCCAATATGGCAATAACAGCCACCTTATCATCCACGGCTCCCCGGCCCCAGATGGTGTCATTTTTAATAGCACCACTGAAACTGGGTACCGACCAGTTTTTTTCGGCAACTGCTTCCACCGGAACCACATCCATATGTGCCATTAAAACATAGGGAGCCAGCGTGGTATCTTTCCCTTTCCAGGTATATACATAGCTGAATTGATTGAATGTTTGTCTGGTTAATTGTTGATGCACCAAGGGATAGCTTTTTTCGAGAAATAGTCGGAACGCAACAAATTCGGCGGTATCAATAGGCAGGGTATCTCCTTTAGAAACTGTTTTAATTTGTATTGCATTGCTTAAATGAATAGCTGCAGAATCACCCAAAACAGGTATGGATTCTGTTGCTACATCGGGTTGAGGCTTAGGGGCACGAAGGGTATTGTATACCATCACTATCAATAAAATAGCGAACAACCCTACTACAATTTTAATCCAGCTCCGTTTCATATTCATTCCTTTGTATCAAATATACTTAAAACGAAATAACCGAATTAGCAGATGTTTTGGGGCGATTTAGTATTTTCAGGTATGAAAAAGTTATTGCTGCGATCCACTCGAATCTGTATTTTGCTATTTTGTATACCGTTACTGCTTACGGCGCAGGAAGCAAAAGTTGATTCCTTACTGCGTGCCATCCTACAAGAATCGCCTGCAATGGGCTTGTCTGTAGCGGTAGTTAAAAAAAATCGTATTGTATATTCACATTCCGTTGGGTTCAAAAACAGGGAGCGGGGAATTCCATTAACGGATGATTGTCTGTTTCGTATTGCATCTATTTCGAAGTCTTTTTCTGCCACCAGCATACTGCAATTGTATGAGCAGGGTAAGTTATCGTTGGATCAGGATGTAAGTGAATTAATTGGTTTTCCGGTGCGCAATCCGGCTTTTCCAGAGAAGGTAATCACTTTGCGATTGATGCTGTCGCATCTTTCTTCCATTAATGATAGTCGGGGCTATTTTTCGCTGGATTCGATTAACCCGGCTAAGTCGGCACAATGGGCCAAATGTTATAGTAAAAATGAACCGGGTATTCGTTTTGATTACTGCAATCTCAATTACAATATGATTGGGGCAATTATTGAAAGGGTATCTGGTGAGCGATTCGATCAGTATGTAGTGAATCATGTACTCAGCCCTTTACAATTATATGGGGGATATAATTTGGATGAGTTAGATACGGCCAGGCTCGCGAGTATTTATGAGTATAGAACTGATTCTGCCCGGTTTGTGCTTTCCCCCGGTGCCTATGCTTCCCGAACAAAGGAAGTGGCCCAGTATGTATTGGGATATACTACCCCCATTTTTTCTCCTACCGGTGGGATGAAAATATCGGCAACTGATTTAGCAAAATACATGCTGATGCATAGTAGACTGGGTAAAGCAAAAGGAACGCGTATATTAAAAAGTTCAAGTGCCCGGATGATGCAAACGCCTGCCAGTGGCAGTTTGGGGTATGGCTTTGCGATTGAAACGAAGGATAACATTATACCCGGTGAGATTATGCGGGGGCATACCGGATCTGCTTATGGATTGTACAGTGCGATGTTTTTTAATCCAACAAAGAAATATGGAATTGTTGTGATCAGCAATGGATGCCATCCCGGCTTCACGAATGGACTCAATTCTGTTATTCGAAAATCTATACAGACTTTATACGAGCAGATTATTCTGAACAACAACTAGGCCAATTCATTTATCTAGTTGGGGAGATGTTCTTCTACAAAGGTTTTACAGTATTCGCGTATCATATTTCTTACTACAGCAAACGCCTCGGTAATTTCTTCAGGTGTGCCAGATGCTTTGGCTGGGTCGGGAAAGTTATGGTGAAAGGTAGTTGCCTGACCTGGAAGAATGGGACATTGTTCTTTCGCATGATCGCAAACCGTTATCACGAAATCGAAAGGAATGCCCAGGTATTCGTTGATGTGGTTGGAGGTATGTTGAGATATATCAATTCCATCCGCCTGCATGGTAGCGATGGCTTTGGGGTTTACGCCATGGGTTTCAACGCCGGCACTATATATTTCGGCCCGGTTGCCGGCAAAATGTTGTAGATATCCATGGGCGATTTGGCTTCTGCAGCTATTTCCTGTGCAGAGTACTAATACTTTCTTCATGCTAAATGAATTTAACAGCATCCGCTGCCGGGTTGGCACGCGGGTTGATTGTTTTCTAATGGTTTTTTTGCAAATACAGTAATACTAAAAATTCCGGTGTTGCCAGATTGAAACTCAGCAATTTGCTTTTCCGATAAATAGTGTTGAAGGATATCTGCAGGGATATGAATGGGCTTTTCTTTTTGTAGGGTAATTTCCTGAAAGCCGGTATCAAGAATCATTTGCAGATAATCGTTTTTTTGTATGGCACCTGCTACGCAACCCGCATACATTTCAGCATCTTTTTGCAGGTTTTCGGGTAAGTCGCCCAACAATACCACATCACTGATGCTGAAGTGCCCCCCAGGCTTTAGTACGCGGAAAATATCTTTGAACACATTCTTTTTGTTGGGTACCAGATTCAGTACGCAGTTACTTACTATAACATCTGCTATTCCTGCGCCCACCGGCATTTGCTCGATATCACCCTGCCGAAATTCAACATTATTAAAGCCTCGGGCATCTGCATTTATTCTTGCCCGCTCGATCATGGCAGGTGTAAAATCAATGCCTATTACTTTTCCGGTTTCTCCCGTTTCGTGTCTGGCAATAAAGCAATCGTTTCCGGCTCCGCTTCCGAGGTCTATTACCACATCTCCTTTTTTAATGCGCGCAAATTCAGTGGGAAGTCCGCAGCCTAGTCCCAAATCAGCGGCTGCATGATACCCTTCCAGCTGGGTATAGTCGTCGCTCATGATATTATATACCTCAGTAGAACATTCGCCCGCACCGCAACAGGAGGCTGCATTGGTTGCTTTATCCTGCAGGGCGATTTCGCTGTATTTACTTTTAACTAGTTCTTTCAATTGATCTTCGGTAGACATACATAGTATTTTTATAGTGTAAGTAGATTTGCTAGCAGCAACTGTTTTGTTGGGTGGATGTAGAAAAAAATCCTTGCAATAGAACAGCAGCTTGATTCCATACTTTTTCATTGATACAGTAGCAAACTGATACGCCGTCTATTTCTCCTTTGATTAGACCTGCCTCTTTCAATTCTTTTAAGTGTTGCGAAACGGTACTTTGTGATAGGGGCAATTCATCTACGATATTTCCGCAGATACAGGATTTCTTTTTAAGAAGTAATTGGAGAATAGAAACACGGGCAGGGTGTGCCAAGGCTTTGGCAAAGGCTGCAATAGTAATAGCGGTTGAATTGTACTCGGGAGATTTCATATACCTTATTAATCGTAAAATTACGATTAATAAATGAAATAATCAAATTTTGCTAAAAGCAACCTAAGTTACCTTATACTGAGGGGGTATTTTTAACCAGTCGGATCATCCCTATCTTATCAAAGATTTTGATTATAGGATATACGGGATCAATCTCCCACCATTTACTGGCGAAATTGGCCCGGGCGGCAGCGTGGTGGTGATTGTTTTGAAAGAGTTCCCCCAGCATTAGAAAATCTACTAGCAGGGTGTTTTTCGATTGGTCTTTTTCTTTTGGAAAATTGCGGTAGCCATATTTATGTCCTGCCCAGTTTACCACAGCTCCCTGCACGGGCCCCATTAAAAAATGGATAGGTAGCAGCAGATACAGTGCCCAGTGCCCGGCGAAAACAAGGTAAAAGCCAATATATAAACCGGCGAAAAGTACGCGGGTAATTAGGTGGTCGGCTACTTTATCAATTTTTTTATATTCGGGATAATTTTTATCGAATTTAGGGTCTACAGGAAGGGTTCCTGTGGCTACGCCGTTATAAATTTTACGGGTATGCATCATCATGCTAAAAACCTCTTTAAAAAAATGAGGGGTATGTGGATCTTTTTCTGTATCACTAAAAGCATGGTGCATCCGATGTAAAATTGCATAGGCACGGGCGTTTAAATAAGAGCTGCCCTGGGTAAGCCAGGTATAGATATACCAGAATTTTTCCCAAAACTTATTCATCGTAAACATTTTATGGGCAGAATACCGATGTAAGTAAAAAGTTTGGCCGAATAAGGATAAATACCAATGCGACAAGAAGAATATTGTTACTACCATACAAACTGTTGAATATTTTAATTAGAGTATGAAAATAATCGAAATACAAGTATTCTTAGAATCTTGTGGAATCTTTATTACAATTTGTTACAAGTAGGATATTTTTTACGCCTTATGCACTCATAAAGTAGCGATTGATTCTTTAACTTTTCTTTTGATTTTTGCTAGTTGAATAAATGCTTCAATGTAATTTCGGGAAATGAGTAGTATTATCGACGCCTTTTTTCAAAAGCAGCAACGCTGGCAGCAAGAGTTACTGGCTTTGCGTAATATTTTACTAAGTGAACCCTTACAGGAATCTTTAAAATGGGGGATACCCTGCTATACTTGGGGCGATAAAAATCTAGTAATTCTTCAGCCATTTAAAAATTATCTGGCCTTGGGTTTTTTTAAAGGGGCATTACTTACCGACACTCATCATATGCTGGTAAAGCCGGGGGAACATACACAAGCAGGTCGCCAATTACGTGTTGAATCGTTGGAGGATATACAGCAGATGGAACCAGTGATTCGGCAATATATTCAGCAGGCGATACAAATAGAGCAAAGGGGTATTCAGTTGCAACCAACCGAATCGCCTGCCGGCATTTTTCCTAAGGAGTGGACTTCCCGATTGGCAGCAACGCCTGCGTTAGCAAAAGCGTTTAATCAACTCACGCCGGGCAGACAAAGAGCCTATCAGATCTATTTTTCTGCTCCCCAGCAAGTGGCTACCCGGGAACGAAGAATCGACAAGATGGTTCCCCTCATTTTAAGTGGGAAGGGGATAAATGATTGTACCTGCGGACTATCTAAAAAAATGCCTTATTGTGATGGTTCGCATAAGCAATTAAGGGAGCAATAACCAAGAAGGCTGTCGAATAATCGAAGCGCCTATTTAATAAAAGGCCAGGTTTCAACCGTTTTCAAATAACGAAACAACGGCAATTCAGTTAAGAGTTCCAGTACATTTTCGGCTTCCAAATCTTTAAAAAGCAGCAGGGCCCTTTTCTATCGGGGCGCAGTAAAAGATCGGACATATAATCAATTGTACATATAGAAAAAATTTTTTAAATCTAATCCAAATACACTTGAGTAACCAACAAGTCCGAAATTATTTTACTTCTTCTTTGGCTTCGAGCAAACCAGCTCATACGAATGTGTGATCAGTTCACGAATCACCTGTGGCGGAATGGTTCCGTTTAGCAGAATTGTATTCCAGTGTTTTTTATTCATATGATAGCCTGGCAGAATATCCTCATATTCTTCGCGAAGGGAAATAGCTCTTTCAGGATCGCATTTGGCATTGAATTGAAGTGGGATGCTATTCAGGGAAATAGCGAGGAACATTTTCCCTTTTACTTTTAATACCAGCACATTTTCTCCAAAAGGAAAGGATTCTTCCACAGCTGGCATAGAAAGGGTAAAATCGAGTAACTCACCGATGTTCATACACGGCTAAAGTATCACAAATTTGCAATCCACAAATAGGTAGCAGCTTCATTGCCCCAATTTTTAATACCCTTTGCCAATTCTTTATTAATATCTGTCCACAAAACAACCTTTTTTGATTTGTTTGTGGGTTTAGGGATGTTAACTGGCGTGCTTTCAACTTTGGTAGCAAACCAGGTACTGGCCAATCTGGGGATAGCCAATCCCAGAATCATACCTGGCAGCCCATTGAAGTTTTCTGGTCCCCCTTTTACCGTTATTTGGTCGGTATAAAAAGCCACTACTACCACCGAGTCGCAAATTTTGGTAATTGCTTTTTTACATTCAAATCCTGCAATCTCCCGCACCTCTCCCGTTATCTTCCATTCAAATTTCTTAATACTATCCGAGAGGGAGTAAGTAGTTTCAAATACATTCCGGATCATCCATGTACTATACTTTGTAAAATTTTGCAACACGAAGTTAGACTCGTTTGGTTTTAGGTTATCGTACATGTATTTATTATCCGTATTTTCTTTGCTCAGATGATAATTAGATAGCATCGGGGTAAACTCAAGCGTATATTGGTCAACTAATACTTTACTCATTACTTTTTTCATTTCCTCTTCCCAAAATTTCACTTCCTCGTTGTCTTGTTTGTTGATATTGAATTGACTTATACGTCGCTCATAGGTTATTTTGCCTTCGGATATAAATATAGCCTGTCCCGTTGCAATAAATGAGCTAAAAAGTGTTACTATTAGAAATATGTTTTTCATTGCTAGTATTAATAAAGGTTACCATTACCAAAAACTGGTAGGCTTACCATTTTTTGAAAAGTTATAAATAAGACTAAATAGCACAAACCGCCGAATACCATTATTGGTAGTTTCGGAAATAAAATTGCTGGAGATGTTTCTGTTTATAAATGCATTTTGGTTTAAAACATCATAGGCATAAATTTTACATTCAAATGCGTCTGATTTTCCAAATACTTTTCGGATAGAAGGGCTTACAATATATACATTCCGTTGGTTAGGGAATGCAGCTGATTTCTGATACAATGTAGCATCTAGATTAACAGCAAAATAAGTTTTCACTTTTTTGAATGAAAGCTCGAGATTTCCGTTTGATTCGTACGACCAATAGTTCGTTTGAATTTCGGGCCGGATACTCGAAACAGTTTTTCTGTTATTCGCACTTAAGCGCCAGTAAAATGACAAGGCTCCTTCCCCATAGTGATTGAAGCTGATGGAGTAACTGGAACTATTGTTATCATTTATATTTTCGATTCCATTCAAAATATTTATATATCGAGAAAAGTTTTTGTTAATTCCAACTCCTCCGTTTAATCCTTCAAAAAGCTCCCTGTCAAAAAAGAATCCAGCACCATAGCTATAATTTCCGTTCACATTTACATATTGGCTTACCCTCCTACCAAGAGAGTCGATTGTGTTACTGTTAGTGATATCGTTTATGGTATTTGAGTAATTTGCATTAAAGCTGATATATCTGCTCTTGAGCACTTTATAGTCAGATGCATTAAGAGAGAATCGGTTTTCAAATGATTGTTGCAGATTTGGATTGCCGATAGCAATGTTCAGCGGATCGGCATTGTTAATCAGGGGTTGAATTTGCTGCAGTTTGGGGTTCTCCGTTTGTCCATTGTAATTAAAGCTGATGCGTCTTTGTTGTTTTGGAGTAAAGTTTATCTGAAGGCTCGGAATAAAGTTGTTAAATGAAATGGCGCGGGTTGCTCCGGAGCGTTGGTCTTTCATGTTATAACGGGCAACACCAAATCCAGACCCTACCAAATAGTTTAGCTTTTTATCGGCGTGTCGGAAATTTATGGATCCTGAATTGTTGAGTGTGTTATATACAAAATGATTACTTAACGAATCAACCAATTGTGCGGGGTCATATTTTGTTCCTGGGTTAGCGGAAGGCTTAAATTGATCGTAGGTGAATTGTTTTGCATCGTTTCGTGCTATTACCAAACCATACTTGAAAAGTAAAAAGTTTTTTGCACTAATGGGTTCTGTATAAATTATATCTGCATTTGCAGAGGAGGTTTGTAGGTTGCCCTCTTTCAGTTGATTAAAGCTATCGCTTCGAACGCGGAAGCCCGAAAAATCAAAAAAGTCGTTTTCTGCAAGTAGGGTTCCGTCTTGAATTTTATTATTTATTCTCCAATTGGAAGTAAGTGAAATGGTTCTTCCCTTTTTTGCATATTTTTTTCGATAGTTAATAGTGCCCAGCATAGATTTTTCATCCTCTTGAAGGGTACTTGACCGGGTTGTTTGATTGATTTTATTTCCTAGTTCTCCTGAGGTTATACCCGAATAATCAATAGATACATTCCCCATGGTATTTGATAGGCTAACGTCTAATTTCAGTAATCCTGTACTGTCTGTTCCCCACTGATTTATGCTATGTGCACTCACTCTTTTTCTATCGCTTATCTGTTTATTTTCCGTATTTGAAATCAGTGCAGAGTCTTCTAAAATTGTTTTGGTATACTCTGTTCCCAGTGAATTTGTTTGCAGCCTTTGATATTGGGCGGTATTATTGGTGGAACGATTTTTCCATTTGTTAGAAAACAGCGCACCTATTTTTTGTTGATTAGGCAGACCGTTATTAGATTCAAAATCGCCACCCCCTGAAAAGTACATACTAATGCCACCATCGTCATTTATTTCAGTTGTCATTCCACCTCCATCGGCATAATTTTGTCTTTCTTCCCAATTAAGGGCTTCATAACTTGTATTATCAGAAGTAATATACCCGGCTATTTTTCTTTTACCCTTAAATGCGTTTGCGAGTATCTTGCCATTACTATATTGTTTAAAATCGTTCCCCAATTCTGCCTTTCCAAAATAGCCATTCTTCTTGTCTTCTTTTAGTTGCAGGTTGATTGTTTTTGATTTTACACCATCATCAATACCGGTGAAAGCAGCCTGGTCTGATTTTTTATCAAATACCTGAACTTTGTCAATGATGTCGGCCCGCAGGTTCTTGGTAACAACGGCAGGGTCGTCGCTGAAAAATTCTTCTCCATCTACCAATACCTTGTTAACTTTTTCTCCTTGGGCTTTAATTTCTCCTTTCGAATTTACCTGAATGCCGGGTAAGTGCTTTAATAGTTCCTGAACATCTGCATTGGGCCCTACCCGAAAACTATCTGCTCTGTATTCTGTGGTGTCACCTTTTATCCGGATGGCCGATACGTTATTGCGTACGATTACTTCCTTTAATACGTGTGACTTTGTATTAATGTAAATTTTATTTAAATCGAGATCTTTATCAGCTTGTACTTTATCTATAAAGTCGGCATATTGGGGATAAGACACCATTACAATATATGTTCCGGCAATTATATTCGAAAACTGGAATTTCCCTTCTTTGTCTGTTCGGGTGGAAGAAAGTAGTACCGAATCTTTGGCCCGCAGGAGATTTACCGTTGCATTTACCAGACTGATTTTTTCGGTAGTATCCTGAATTTGTCCTTTAAGCACGATGGTGGTTTGTGCGAAACCCACTATTGTAAACAGGCACAATAACCAAACTCCCATTATGTGTAGGATGGTAGATTTAAGCAAGTAGTTTAGTTTTGTTGAAAGTAAGCTTTACATATATATAAAAGCTTATTGGTATGTTAATTGCCTTGTATTTTAAATTTTTTAACAACTTGTTTAAGAGTTGGCAATGCAATACAACAGATTATTCAGGAACCAAAAAATATACTCCAACGAATACCTGGCAAAGTATATTTGTTGTGCATTTTAATTGCTGGCCTTTCTATATGAGGCATTCATAAAGTAATTAGGTCAGAAAGGAAAAATACGTGATTGCTGGCTTGTTTTTCAGTAATCACTATTTTGTATATGCTGTAGGAATGAAATAATGCAATAAATAAGTTACTTATAATTACCGGTTTGGATAAAGTGCCCACCATTATTGGGCTTAAAACCTTATGAACCACTTGCACAGATAAAAGAGCCATAACAAATTTAGGGTCAAATTTAAATAATAGTACTGCAGAAAATAGTAGAATGGCTAGGTAGATAGAAAGAAGAATTCATCTTGCCGGTGTTTCTATACCATAAGAATATACTGCCCAATTTGCTTTTAGAAATAATCCAGTACATACAGGAATTAAAACAAGTAGGTTAAGCAAAAGGGATAATTTAGGAAACAGCATGTTTTTTAAATTCATGATTAAAGAAGTAAAAGTGACAGCTTAAAAATACACTATAATAGAATTTAACCACAAACATCAGTAAGCATTTTAAAAGTTTAGAAAAAAATTTCTTAAAAATTGAAATTGTATTTTTGTGTAAATGAAGAAGGCTATCATTATAGGCGCAACTAGTGGAATTGGGAAAGCAGTAGCAGAAATCCTTTTGCAGGAAGGGTATCTGGTAGGTGTTACTGGCAGGCGGGAAGACTTATTCCCAGCAATGCAGCAAAAATTTTCGGGGAGGATTTTTTGTAAAAAAATGGATGTTCAGGAGCTATTAACTCTTGCGTCAATTTGCAATGAACTGGTTAATCAGATGGGGGGCATGGATTTATTAGTTATTTCGGCGGGGATTGGTGAAGGAAATAAGCAGTTGGATTTTGAAATTGAAAATGATGTTATTAAAACTAATATTCAAGGCTTTACTTGTATCGCCGACTGGGGCACTAGCTTTTTTAAAAAACAGGGGTATGGCCATCTTGTAAACATTAGTTCTATTGCCGGAATTAGAGGAAATGGACTTGCTCCCTCCTATAATGCTACAAAGGCCTATCAAATCAATTACTTAGAAGGCTTGCGATTAAATACAATAAAGTCAGGTTATGATATCACCGTAACGGATGTTCGTCCAGGCTTTGTGGATACTGCTATGGCGAAGGGCAACGGGCTATTTTGGGTAGCACCCGTTAAAAAAGCCGCTGAACAAATAGTTGAAGCCATCAAACGAAAAAAAGGGGTGGTTTATATCACAAAGAGATGGGGATTAATTGGGTATGTTTTAAAAATAATTCCTTTTTCAATCCTTAGAAGGGTATAATTGAAAAAGGGCATACTATCGAAGTATACCCTTTTACTTTTTTATCTTGCTCCTTTTCCAATAAATAAAACTATTAGTAAGCGCTATCGTAAATTATTCGCAAACAGCATCTCACAGCAACACAAAAATCGAGCGTTTGTGAAATGCTAATGGTTAACCTATCTTTTTCTCAGGCTTACATTGCCAAAACCTTTAATTACGACGACCACCGCCTCTTTGTCCACCACCGCCTCCTCCTGGCCTAGCAGCTGCTCCACCCGGTCTCGCACCAGCTCCTCCTCCCTGCATACCTCCGTTTCCAGCAGGTCTACCACCAGTTTGGTTTGGTCTGCTCGCATTGTTAAAATTATTCGTCCGTTGGTTGCCTCGGTCTCTCGACTGCATCTCGCGGTTCATATTAGGTGCTTGTGATTGGTTCCATTTATTGCTCTTATTGTCTCGCTGGTTAATACCACCCTTATTATCTTTTTGAAAAACATTGCCATCCCTGTCTGCAAAAACATTGTTGGGGGCATTAGAATTCGGGGAGTTGGGGCGAGTATTGTTGCCAGGACGATTATTGTTATTACCCCCTAACATACCGTTACCGGAGTTGTTGTTATTTCCTGGACGATTATTATTGTTATTATTATTTCCCGGCCGATAGTTGCTGCCGGGGCGATTGTTAGTATTGTTGCCTCCGTTGTTCATAATGCCGGGCCGATTATTATTTCCCGGGCGATTATTATTGGGGCGATAAATATTGTTGTGGTTATTGTTGATAGTAATATTATTGTTACCATAATGATTGCCACCTGGGCGATACCCTGGTCTGCCGGGCCGGTTACCATAGTAGCCACCGCCATAAATTGGTGGACGAGGAGGTGGGAAGTACATGGGAGGGCCAAACCAACCAACGCCGCCATAAACTCCTCCAAAACCAAAACCCACGTGCAGGAACCCTACATTAAATCCAACGCCCATGCTCCAGCCAGTCCATGGATTATAACTAAACCCAAACCCCCAGGTAGTGGGCCGTGGATAATAAATACTGCCATACCATGGTTGATAATAAAAGCCAGTTCCATATACAATAACCGGGTCGCCCTGTATATAACATCCCAGATAACCGCCTGTATAGCCAACCACCACGTACTCGGGGGTACTTTCGTACACATGCACAAACTTCGCACTATAAGCAGCACATTTTGCCGGGATCTTTTCAATATCTGCGGGCCGAACATCCGATAACTTCCAAGGGCCTTTCGCGTTATCACCGATAAACCAAACCCCATTGTCTAAGGCAAAATATTTTCCACTTGCTTCTTTTAACACGGTTAAATTACAGTTAATTGCTAATTGCAGGGAGCATCCTTCAATGGCTTCAAACTTCGGGTCACCATCGTACTCTACTTTTACTGTAGCCGTTTTCCGGTCTACTTTTGCTGTTTGAGGAATCTCCGCATCAATGATGGCTTCTTCTGCAGCATCAGTTCCAGAAACACTTACCAATACATTGTCTTTATCAGACCCTTCGGGAATCTTTGAAAAATCGGCGGGTAATTTATCAGGCTCATTAAATACCCAAGGTCCATTAAATGATGAAGATGAGTACCACCTACCTGCAATGAGAATAAAAATTTTGCCGTCGGCAGTTTTTAAAATATCATTTACAGAATTAGAAACATATTGTAGAGAAGTGCTGTCGATTTTTTTATAAACAGGGGCGCCTTCTGTTTGTATTAGTTCTGCAGGTTCAGTACTCACGATAATATCGGTTGCCTCCGGTTTGTCGTTTATCTCTTTGTTATCATTATTTTCTTTTTCCTGTTTTTTAATCTGGTCGTTGATAGATTTTACTTTCTTCGATAGGGTGGTGGCAACCGTCCATCCAGTGAGCACATTGTTAGATTTATACCAGATACCACCATTGTACATATTCCATTGGGCGCCTTCTTTAAATAATAGGTTGGGCGAATTCACTACTCTTTCGGCATCCAGGTCTTTGTCTTTTTGAATTTTGGGCTCACCATCTAATATTACCAGTGTGGTGGGTTTGGTTTTGTAAATAATTTTTGGCGGAGTATTGTTATAAATCTCGGCATCGGGATGATCCTTTTTAATGGTACTTGCCAATTGATCTATAGAGATTTCCAAGTTCCACTTAGGCACTTCGGTTTCTATTAAGCGGATGAGTTGTTTAATTTTTTCCTCATCATCAACGCCCTTTATTTTTGCATTGGTGATTTTGAGGGATTCAAGACTTGCCTTACGGGTAGCTTTGTCTGTTGAAAGTTTTGCTTCAAAGAAAATAGCACCGAAAATCAACTCATCACTGGCTTTTTCCTTGCCGGCAATGGCGGCTCTGCCGGTAAGGGTATTTCCTTCAACTGCGTCCGGTTGTGGCTGGTAGATGATTACTTTTCCACCTGTTTTGGCAAATGGAATCTCTCGTGGCCAGGTTGTTTGCGCATTTAAAATTTGCAGGTTAAATAGTAAGGCAGCAAAAAGAAAAAAATAAATTCGTTTCATAAAATTCGTTTAAAACTTCGATTTAGTAAAAACAATACATGTGCGGCTACTAAACTCAGGCACATTTTTTTCAATATTTTTCATATTAAACACATAGATAATGGAATGTACACTGTATCCAAATACTATGGTAGTTAATTTTTCAAGCTAAGATATAAAAAACCACCATTAATGCTACAAACTTTATACTATTATTACCTCTTTTTCTGTTTCAAATTATAAGTTTCGAGAATTGGAAAGAAAGAAATTTATCAATAAGCCGGGCAGGTAGATCTTAGAATATTTGCCGTAGTTAGGATAGGGGGGGGTATGGCAATACTTCTTATATTAATATAGGAGCATGTTTTACTTTTTTCTAACTCTAATATGGTTGCCTCAGGCGACTAACACAAGCGTCTAAATTTATTGTAATGAATATTTCATCCCTCTTTCGGAAAATCAGCACCCACCGTTACTTCCGCCCAGGTATCAAAATCATGTTTTAATTCCTCCAATTTTAAACGGGCACCTTTCAACGCAGCAGCGCCCAATAACAATCTTAATGGTGGGGTAGCTGATTCCGTAACGGCAATCATAGCTTTCGCGGCTCTTACGGGATCGCCGGGTTGATTACCACTATAGGCCCGGATATCTCCTTTGTTTTTTTCTGCTGTTGTTGCATAATCTGCAATTCTAATATTACTGTCTTTTGCAGATCGACCGGCCCAGTCAGTTCTGAATCCGCTCGGTGCAATGATCGTTACTTTTATACCCAATGGCGCCAGCTCCTTGCTAAGCGACTCACTCAATCCATCCACCGCATATTTTGTGGCATTGTAAAAACCAACGCCGGGAAAAGACCGCAAACCACCTATAGAAGCAATATTCAGTATATGACCGATTCGGCGTTTTCGCATGTGAGGTAACACTTCCTGAATCATCTTAGCCAAACCAAAAACATTTATTTCAAACATGCGTCTTACTTCCGCTTCCTCACTCTCCTCAATGGCACCAAAATAGCCAATGCCTGCATTATTCACCAGTACATCAATTTGTGCAAAATGTGCAATCGTTTTTTCAACTGCTGCCGTAATTTCAGCACCCGACGTTACATCTAGGCTTACTGCCAAAGCTGTTTCCGGATACCTGCTCACAATATCCTCTACATCATTTATATTTCGCGAAGCAACAGCCGCCGAATAACCCTGTGCCAATACTTCAATAGCCAATGCTCGGCCAAAGCCAGTTGAACAGCCTGTGATTAACCAAACTTTTTTCATAAGGTGGATTTATTTGTTGCTTGAATAATGCATAATTCTTTATGTATACAATGGCAAAAATAGGTCGAACATTAGATAGGTAAACAGTTATTTTAATTGCTTAATAATCCTGTATATCAACTGTACAACTTTATTCAGTTTCTAAAAACGTAGTTCGGGGTTGTCTGTTGAAAAACCAATATTTACATGCATCATTTAACAAATTGCCATTCTAAACACATCTCCCAATTCTGAATACATGAAGAAGAATACAAGGATTGCCTTTTTCGATTAAGTCTACAAATTAATTTACTGAAACCTCAACGGTTTTGCCTAGTCCAAATTCAAGTAATCTGTATAGGGTAGATAACTGAATGTCTGTTTTTCCATTTTCTATACGAGAGATGAAGCTTTTTTTCGCACCAATTTTCTCAGCCAGTTGCTCTTGAGTCATTTTGGCATTTTTTCTTTCTTCTTTAATTAATTCCCCTATGAGAAACGCCTTTGCTTTTATTTCAAATTCAGTTCTCTTTTCAGATCCTCTTTCGCCGTAACGTTTAGTTATATGCTGATTGTAAGTGGTTATAGTATTTTCTTTTTTTGCCATGTTATTTTTATTAAATAGTAGAAAAATATTCCTTCATTAGTTTATTCGCTAAATCTATTTCTTTAATTGAAGTTTTTTGAGTTTTCTTTTGATAGCCATTAAACAAAACAATAATTTTCCCTTTATCAAAGCAACAGAATATCCTGTAAATATTATTGCCGATTTCAACTCTTATTTCATACAGCCCTTTTCGCCCAGCTATGTGTTTTAAAAATTTCTCAGGAACTGAATCTATATGAGTTACTAAGAATAAAACGTAATCAATTTTTTCTTTCGCTTTCTCTGATTGTTTATCAAAAAAGTCATGAAAATGGTTTTTATAAAAAACCAGCCCTCTAACTTGATTCATTTGAATCTGATTTTACAAAGTTAACTTAAAATGGAACTCAAATAAAATAGTATGCCTACTTTATTGAAAATAAATATCTAAAGAATAAAATGTATTAATTCGGGTATTTGTACGCAGTACTAACTACCCTAACTCGCTGATAGACAAAGAAAAAGTCCAGCATTCGGTTGAACTTGTAAAGAGTGGCTCCTTTGTATGAACAAAACTTGCAACTGGCATTTAGTTTCTGCGCAATCGACTAGTAGCGATCTATATACAATATAAAAAGGAGCAAGAATTTTCCTCTAAACGTAAGTTTTCAAAACATATACGTAAGTCATTTGTGTCTGAACCAACAATCCTTTCGATCATTTTCATACTGTTTAAAAACGGTATTTACTGGTGCGCCATGGATTAGTTGCTGGTTGAACTTTGTGCGCGCTAAATAATTGAATGCGCCCATATCGCCAGTGTAGGCGGTTTTATTATCGCGATTAGCCTGTTGGTGAATAGCACAAAGTTGTTGTAGAAAATCAAAAAACATGGCAGCCGCACCCCCAATAATTCCGCAGTTCAGCAAGGTCTCATTTCCAAATGCACTTTCATAAGCTGCATAATCGGGTATGTTTTTCCGTAAATTTTCCGCATGAGCAATCATCCAATCGTTGTGCAATTGTTTGGGTTCGTCGCCACAAAATAGGGCATTCGGATTTTCACAAAAAAGCGGATTTACAAATGGATTGTTAACAAGCACCACATCGGTAATATCCGTAATAAAAATTCCCTTGATTTGCTGAATGTGCTGCTGCAAAAAATCCCTGTAAACAAAATAACGAAATACATTGGGATTAAATTGGGAATCGTACGCGATTTTTACGAACGAAATATTTTCGTTTTCGTACGATTTACACGTTGCTTCGGAGAAATTATTATGAAAAATAACCCCCTGTAAATTAGCTGCTGTAATGGATTCAACCCAATCCTTTACCAAATCGTACGAATCGTTGGCAAGTGTTGTATTCCGATTTACATCGTGCACACCGGTAATGTGACAGGCCATTACTACATTAGTATTTGGCGGAAAAATCGGCGATTCAAAAGCCATGTTTAGGCGCTAATTAAATTAGCTTTTTTGATTATTGCACAAATACTATTGGGAATATTCCGGTGATACACATAGGTGCGTAAGTCTAATTTCTTTACCCGAAATAGTTGGGTAGCTCGTTCGTAAAAATCGGAATCAGCTGCAAAGCCCGTTTTAAAATCAATGGTGGTAAATACTTTTTTCCGACCGAATAAAGTGCCAAACAAGATAACTTCATCTAAGTGAATAAGTTTAGTTAGGTCGTTTTTATCAGACACATAATAATCGTTTTCGCTATCAACAATAGTTTCTGAGTTTGAGCAAATTAAGTCCATCTCATTGATTTCCCGTAAACAAGTGCTCAAATGATTCGGTTTGTATTCGTCGTCGCTATCAATAATCGTTATATATTCACCCTGACTATATAATACGCCGCGATTGATGGATTCAGATTGACCGCGATTGCTGTGGCGGATATAGCTGATTTTGTTCTCGTGTTTTTCTACATAATTTAGCAAAGATTCCCGGTCATTTTCCTTGCTCCCATCGTCAATAATGATTAGCTCAAAATCTTGAAAATCCTGTTGTAATACGGAATCAATGGCTCTTTTCGTATAGAAAAAATCGGTATTAAAAACCGTCATTAATACCGATACTTTGGTTGTGTTGTTATTGCGCACGTTTGGTTTTTTGCAAAGTTAATTTTTTCTTGTTAGAAATTATCGAATAACTGAGATTAGTCCCGATAGGATGCTTGTTTTGCTCATACTAAGCTCACTTTTAGCGTGGTTAAGCAAAGAATATCTTTGTTAAGTTTATGTAAACAATTTGTGAATTTGAATTAAGTGGATGCTTGTTGTTCAATTACTGGTGAACTCGACTTGGTATTTGATGGGAGATAGGACCCGCATAGATGACCAGGTTCAATTTCCATTCAATAGAGCCCCAAAGGCCCTCAATCTGATGCTTGTACTCGTTTTAGAATGAAATTGCTGAAATACTGGAGTAATTTCAATGATCGTAATGAAATCTACACTTAAAAATTAGTATCTCATCATGTTCCACTTTGTATATTAATCTGTGCTCATCATCGATTCGTCTTGACCAATATCCAGCGTATTTGAATTTTAATGCTTCGGGTTTGCCAATACCTTCAAATGGACTCCGGGAAATATCTTTTAATAGCTCATTAATTTTATTCAGTTTCTGTAATCATTCTTTTGCCAGAACAAATATTCATTACAGGATATCTCATTGAAACTTATAACCATTTATTTAATTAATTTTTTTCGAAAATGCTTGCCCTCTTTAAATTGCTTGATTGATGCATCTAACACTTCCATATTTTTTTTAGAAGACATTTCGTGCAGTGTTGCGTTCAATGAATTGTATTCCTCTAAAGAAATGATCACGACGCCTGTGTCTTTACCCCTATTGATAATTAAGGTTTCACGCTCTTTTGTAACCTTGTCGAGGTAGTGCTTGGTTTCTTTACGAAAATCAGAAAGAGTAGTGGACAGCATAGATACATATTTATGTACAAATATTTGTCCATATAACTATAGAGCCCACATTTCTTCAAATACCTGGAATAAAATTTTATAAAAACAGCGTATTTATACGCAGATAATGCACTGATAGGCAAAGAATAACTACCTCGTTATACGAAAGTTGGAGCAATTTTGCATTTGAAGAAATAAAAAAGCGCATATCCGAACCTGAATGCGCTGAGTGTGCGTGTGATTTTACTCCACTAATTTACTTGTGATACAGTTATAAGATGCTATACCAATTGTTGTAGAAAATGATCTAAATCAGGAATTTTGGTTACGATAATATCCCAGACGATATCGTAATCAATACCAAAATAGTCATGGATTAATTTATCGCGGGCACCTGCCATTTTCTTCCATTCAATATGAGGATGTGTTGCTTTAAACTCTTCATCTATTTTCTTTGAGGCCTCTCCTATTATTTCAATACTTCTAACGACTGCCCTACAAAGCACCTCATTATGAATGACTTCTTCTTTTGATTTTCCGCTAACATGTTGTAGAATAAAATTAGTTTCGGTCAGCATATGCCGAACCAGTTCCAGATTAGAAGCGGACATTTTCTACCTCCTTTAAAATATGTGGACCAATAAACTTACTTAAGGATTGTGGTGTTATTATTTCAACTTTTCTACCCAATAGATTCTCCAAGAAAAAGGAGAGGTCGATAAAGTTATCAAAAGATTTTTTATCAGGATAAAATTCTACCAAGAAGTCAACATCGCTTGCCTCTGTAAAAGTTCCTTTAGAAAAAGATCCAAAAATGCCCATGCGATCTACCCCATATGATTTTATCCTATCACTATTAGCGGCAATAGCAGACAGTACTTCCTCTTTAGTATGTACTTTGTTATAATTCATGTATATATTAAAATTACAATTTTTATGTTAGACTAAAAAAAGGGAAAGTTTCTACTGAAAATATTATGAAATCACATATTTAATGATTTTGATCTTTAACTGAAAATCATGCAGAAATATCTCCCCAAACTCAATTACATAGGCCAGAGGCGTCCATTATATCCACATCAAAATTGCAGCTTATATGGAACTTGTATTAAACTAAATGCGCTATATCCTTAAGACTTTCTTGTTGTCTGGCTCTTTCTCAATTATCCATTAATTCAACTTGATGAAGTGCTGTCCATTCTGTTACTAATCCCAATACGCTTGGTGGAAGATACCCGGCAACTATTTCATTTTTTTCAATATCAATAATGCCTTCAAATTCTCCATACACTGCATGAAAGTGCGGTTGATTGTGGTCTCTATAAAACATACGAATGATAACGCCTAGGAAATAACTAATTTGCGGCATGCGTTAATGTTGACCCGAGAATTTCTCCAAAATGTTTGCCGGTTAAATCAGAATAGATAGTTGTAGCATCTATCTCAAGTTCGTTGGACCATGCAATTGAGTAGCCATTTGTATACACTTTTGCGAATAGGCTTTTATCTTGAAGCACTTTGAAGATGCCCTTTTCAACCAAATCGTTTAATTGAATAGTTCCAGATACACCATCTTCAAATTTGATGCTAATGGTATAATCAGACAAGTAGGTAACTTCTTGAACTTTCATACTCAAATTTACAAAAAAAAATACATAAAGATACTTCAGCGTATAAATACATATTGAAATAGGGTTTTTTAACCCCTTTTTAAAGCAAAAAGATACAGGTAGCCTAAGTCACTAATAGACAATGAAAAAGCCATACTTCATCTTAGATGGCTTTCCCATACGATTCACCTTTCAAACGAAAGAAGCAACTATAATGTGATGATTGAGTTGGTGACTATCAGGAAACTAAAGGATTCAACTTCTTGGAAAATTACAAGAAGTTAATTACTCAATTTCTATTTAGGATACATCGTGACATTTACTTTTTAAACGTAAGATTTCCACAGGGAATCAGCGTAGTATCTGAGCCTATGCTAATTTTATGAAATAAGTCTTTGTCTTTTAACTCAAATTTGGATCTAGCAGATCCGCTACCTGCTATATGAATGAAGACTGCTACATAAAAAAAATAATCTTCTTTGGGGCTTATCTTTTTTTGTAGGATACTTAATTGATTGGATTCATCATTTATAAGTGATTGCAAATTGGTAAGTCCGTAGTCGAATAACTGCACTTTTTCAATATTCATAGTTTCTTTAGGAACTATAATTTTTATGTAAGATTCTGGCGATTTGAAATAGGTGACCTCCGGGAATTTTACCTGTAATTCAATGGGGGTGGCAGATTGGTTAAACACACGCGTCCAGAAAACCACATAGCCATATTTTTTTCCATTATGGTACACTTGTCCACCTCCTTTGGGCAAACTATGTATAAGCTTTACGAAATTTCCTTTGGAATCAGTGTACTTTACTTCTGAGTCGATCCAATTGCGGGTAGCTTGCCCTGTTGCGTTTAGATATGCCAGCAATAGAATGAACGATGCTACTAATTTCATATTTAAAAATAGGCATGAACTGCTTGTACCTTTACAAGAAGGACTTTATTATATCTCTGAAAACTAAAAAGAGAAAAACCAGTACGCCAACGATTACTTCATTTCGGTACTTTTTTAGGAATTGAGTTAGTTTATCCATAAAATATAAGAATGGGTTAGACTATAAAGGTATAAGCTTTTTATCATTTATGATCCCCTTTTCCTTGATAGATGCAACTATTATGCGATGTTCGAGAATGTGACTATCAGAAAATTAGAGGGTTGAACTTCTTGCAAATTGCTGGAAGTTTATATTGAATCGAGATTCAAAGATTACAGTAGTTTTTGCCCGATGAATAAAAGGGCATTTGTATGTGGGATACAAATATGTATTTCACGCATACCATAATTTTGATTAAAGGGCTCTTTAAATTTTAAACCACTTAATTTGTCTTTGATTGTAGACCATACATTATTTACATTATCAACTTCCAAGTATAATTCTATTTCTCCAATTTCTTGTCCTGCCTTTAAAATATGAATAGTTAGATTGTCTTTCTGACATACTACATAGGCTTCATTTTCCATAACGGTTGAGAAATCTAAAGTGTCTTTAAAAAAACTTGACGTTTCTGAAAGATTAGTTGAAGGTATCATTGGGCTAAGAAAAAGTGCATGGTAAGTCATTGTGCATTGATATTTTATTTGATAAAATAGCAGGAAAGTAAAGGGATGAACTATCCCAATTTTTTTAAAATCGCTAATCCCTCTTCCCAATTAGTATGGCCTGAAGCTGCATTTATATGCCCTGCATCTCCAATGTTTATAAATTCACTACCCCAATTAAGGGCGAAAAACTTTGCGCTCTCTAAAGAAACCCAAATATCATTTGAACTTGCTACAACAGTAGAGTTAAAATTTAATTTATCAAGTGGAATAGGTGCAAAACCTTTTGTTGGGAAAGTGTAATTTGGTGCTTCAAGGTCACTCGGTGCTACTAGCATTGCCCCCTTAATGTTTCTTTTATACTTGGCTGTCCAATGTGCAATAGTTGAACATCCCAGGCTATGGCCAATTAAAACTACAGATGATAAGTCATATGATGTTACCATTGCATCGATATTTTTAATCCAATCATCACAAGTGGGCGTATCCCAATCAGCCTGTTCAATACGGAAGAAATTGGGAGCGGAGTTTTGGAAATAAGTTTGCCAGTGTTCTGGACCTGAATTTCCTAGACCTGGAACAATCAAATAGTTGATCATATTTAAGAGGGTGTATTGATTTGTTAGAAATCCAACTATAACAACAAAGATATTGAGTTGTAGCTTTTAAAAATATAAACCTCTAAAAACCAACAGATGCAACTATAATGCGATGATTGAATAGGTGAATATCCTGAAATTAACCAGTAGAACTAATGGTCATAACTAATTACTCTTGAAATTTTCCAGTTGCCATTATCATTCTTCCAAATCATTACAAATTTGAAAGTGCCTATTTCGAGTTTCCCATTTTCGATATGTTTAAATTGGTGCTTACCAATTTCTATTGCCCCATAACCTTCAATTGGGTGCACTTCTAAACTCTCTTTGATTAGATTTCTTTTGAGGTCGTAATCTCTATTGAAAATAGATTGAAAATTTGAAAATACTTTTTCATAGTCTAGTAAACCTCCATTATCTTGATACCACTCAAGGTCTTTTGTAAAGTAGGTCTTCATCAAATCTATATTCTTTGAATTATATGCTGCAAATAATGAACTATCGAGATTCGCTACTTTATTAAAAAGCGCTAATTGAGTAGTAGCAACCTTTCTTTCGGTTTGACTTTGAGCAAAAACACTTGCACAAATTGGGATTGTGAATAATAGTAAGAGTAAATTTTTCATTTGTAAATATACAAAGATGCAGCCCCCCTAACTTACTGATAGACAAAGAAAAAGTCCCGATTATAACGGGACTTGTATAGTGTGGATCCCCTTTCCTAGAGAGATGCAACCATAATGGGTTGATTGAATATGTTATTATGAAGAATGTGCTGGGTTGAACTTCTTGATAGTTTACGAGAGATCTATTTGTCATTCAAACCAATGCCAAACCCGAACATTGCTGCTACTAAAGCAAGGTGAATGAGTAAAACTGCTTTTTGCCAAGTAGGTCTTTCATTCCATTTTTGTTCTGTATCAAAGGGGTCAAATGCCAGTCCAATGCCCATTGACGAGGCAGCTTGTATGTAATCCTTATTCACCACTGCTTGATACAAACCCAGGGCCAGAAACCCTACATATAAATATTTATTGAATGGAGTTTTCATGCAACTTCTTTTCTATAAAAGTAAAAAAAAACAGTATAGACGAATACCCCTTTTGCTTTTCAATCGTATAATATTTTTGTATATTTGAATAGTCCGCATTTTTTTTATTGCATATATGGCAATTTGAGGTGGATGTGCGTGATAGAGTAGCGGGTAGATAGTATAGGCAAGCGGTTGAGGCTGTTCCGTTTAAATTTGTTATAATTTGATAATTATTTTTTTTAAATTTGTGTTATGACTAATACAACATTAAAATTGGAGATTAATTCACTTCCTAAAGAATTGAGAGCACAGGTTGCGGATTTTGTTGAATTCTTAAAAAAGAAATCTAAAACAAAATCAAATCTGAAAGTTAGAGAATTTGGATTTGCCAAAGGTAAGATTGAGCTTACTTCCGATTTTGACATGCCTTTAGACGAATTTAAGAATTACATGTAATGGCTTTTTTGCTTGACACCCATACTTTTCTTTGGTTTGTTGCAGGAGATAAACAACTTCCACCTACTGTTAGAGATAAAATTAAAGATATAAAACAGCACTGTTTTTTGAGTGTAGCTAGTTTATGGGAAATAACAATCAAATTTCAGATTGGTAAATTGACTTTGAATATCTCTCTTGAAGATTTATTTAATTATATCGACAGAAATCAAATAGAGATTATTCCAATAAATATTGAACATTTACTTACGTTGTCAGAATTACCGAGACATCATGGTGATCCATTTGACAGATTAATAATATCACAAGCAATTACTGAGAACCTTACTCTAATCACTCGAGATTCAGCATTGAAAAAGTATAAGGTGGAAATTCCGCTTAAATAGCCCCCACTTGACCGCTCCAAACAGCCCCCACTAGACCGGGGCAAACTGCCCCCAGCAGATCGGAGCAAACTGCCCCCCCCATTCCAGCGTTT
>Ga0247840_10000994_pt1 | contig 56962 bp, 31 predicted proteins | sample LaCruzMarch2015__FD_192404 | JGI IMG/M metagenome (GOLD analysis project Ga0247840, IMG submission 192404) | Freshwater microbial communities from meromictic Lake La Cruz, Castile-La Mancha, Spain - LaCruzMarch2015_17m | ecosystem: Environmental > Aquatic > Freshwater > Lake | place: Spain... | reverse complement strand
CTGGGATAACGCAGTGGCTGAATCCTTCTTTAGCAGTCTAAAGAGCGAGCTCATTAAGAAAAAGATCTACCCAAGCAGATCTGTAGCAAAATCAGAAATCTTTGAATACATCGAAGAGTTTTATAACAGAGTAAGGCGTCACAAGCATCTTGCTCAATTAAGCCCAATGGCGTTCGAACAGCGTCAAATTGCGTTATGAAAAGTGTCTACGATATTGGGGGAATGCCAAATGATGCTACATTTTTTCAAGGACTACTTTGGGTAATTGGTTATAGTCGACAAAAGCGTTACTTTAAGTAACGCTTATTAATCACTCAAAAAGTACTTTGGAGCAACGAAGTGTTAGATGGTTGCTGTAAAAATCCTGTGGTTTTGAAAACCAAAGAATGAGATTGTGTTTATTGTGATCTTGTTAATCTAGTCGCACAAATACTCACACACCGATATTTAGGAGGCGTAAGCTCTTGAAATCCTGGTGGTTTTCTTTGGATGTCTGCTCTCATAATCCTTTGGTCCCAGGTGTTGGTGGATATTATGATATTTAATTCAGTAGATATCCCATTTATAATCATTTACATAAATCTAAATCTGCAATAAATGCTAGATTTAGCCCCAGTTTTGATGTGAGTAAATGACTAAGAATGATTGAAAAGATCCAGCCTTTAAGTGCTAGTACTAGGTTTGCGTCCAATCGCAGCTTTGGTTTGCTATTTACCCTGGTCTTCTTGATTGTGGCGTCTTATGCCTGGTTTAATGACTATTCGGGTCAGTGGGTGCAAATTTGGTTGGTGATTTCTGGTATTTTATTGGCCTTTGCTCTGCTGTTTCCTGTGGTGCTGACCCCTTTAAAAAAAATGTGGTTTGCTCTTGGCTTGATTCTTGGCAAGGTAGCAAGTCCAATAGTTCTAGGCATCCTGTTTTTTATAGTTATTACACCCGTAGCCATGATTACGCGTTTGTTCGGGCGCGATGTTTTATTGATAAAAAAACGTTCGGTGAGTACGTACTGGATTAACCGTAATCCCCCGGGACCTCGGCCAGAATCATTTAAAGATCAATTTTAATTATTTAGCTTCTCACATTGTATTTAGAAATTAATCATGAGTTTAAGTCAAAAATTATGGAAATTTTTACGAACCCGTAAAAATTGTGGCTTTTACCAATCATGATTGTGATGATGGTTTTGGGTGGTTTATTATTTTTAGCTGCGAAGAGTTCAGACGTTACACCATTTATTTACACCTTGTTTTAAAATAATGCTCTTACATGAAAATTCTGGGAATTTCTGCCTACTACCATGACTCTGCCGCCTGCCTGGTGGTGGATGGTAAGGTGGTTGCCGCTGCGCAAGAAGAGCGCTTTACTCGTAAAAAGCACGATCAAGCGTTTCCGAAGTTCGCAATTTCATACAGCTTAAGTGAGGTAGGCTGCGTCCCTGAGGATATTGACTATATTGTTTTTTATGACAAGCCATTTTTAAAGTTTGAGCGATTGCTTGAGACTTATCTGGCTTATGCGCCTGTAGGTTTTAAGTCATTTGCCACAGCATTACCGGTTTGGTTAACAGATAAACTCTTTCAAAAGTCTATGATTACTGACGCCCTAAAGGATTTATGGGGCAAGCAGGTAGATTGGAGTGAGCGCCTTTTATTTTCCGAGCATCACCTCAGCCATGCTGCCAGTGCATTTTTCCCATCCCCATTTGAGGAGGCTGCAGTACTAACAATGGATGGTGTGGGCGAGTGGACTACTACTTCACTAGCAATTGGCAAACGTTCAAGCCTCACGGTTGAAAAAGAGATTCATTTTCCGCATTCCTTGGGGCTCTTGTATTCAGCGATTACTTACTATACTGGCTTTAAAGTCAATTCAGGCGAGTACAAAGTGATGGGCCTAGCCCCCTACGGAGAACCGAAATATGCTCAGCTAATCAAAGATCATTTAATCAGCATAAAAGAAGATGGTTCATTTGCTTTAGACATGAGCTATTTCAACTATTGTACTGGTCTGACAATGACCAATGAAAAGTTTGATGCCTTATTCGATGGCCCACGTCGCGCAGAAGAGTCACCACTCACGCAGCGTGAAATGGATTTAGCGGCATCCATTCAGGCAGTCACTGAGGAGGTGGTGATTAAGCTTGCTAAAGGCATTGCTAAATCGACAGGCTTAAAAAATCTCTGCCTGGCAGGTGGTGTAGCGCTCAACTGTGTCGCTAATGGAAAGCTCTTGCGTGAAAATGTGTTTGAAAATATTTGGATTCAACCGGCTGCCGGTGATGCGGGTGGTGCTGTAGGTGCAGCATTGGGTGCGTATTACTTGATGCTTGGTGGAAAGCGCCATGTTGATCCAGCATTGCAAGATGGCATGAGTGGATCGTATTTAGGCCCTTGCTTTGAGCAAGCAGATATTGAGAATCGCCTCGCGGCTGTAGGTGCGAAATTTACCAATCACACTAAAGAGGAGATGATTGAATTAACCGCGCAAGCATTGGTAGATGGTAAGGCTGTAGGATGGCACCAAGGCCGCATGGAATTTGGCCCTCGCTCTTTAGGCGGCCGCTCGATTTTGGCAGACTCTCGTTCCCCAACGGTGCAAAAGCTACTAAATCTCAAGGTTAAATATCGAGAGTCTTTCCGCCCATTTGCACCAAGCGTACTGCGTGAAGATGTATCAGATTGGTTTGAGTTAGATGTCGATAGCCCTTATATGTTGCTTGTGGCCGATGTACAAAAGGCAAAGCGCAAAACGATGACTGAGGCAGAAAATCAATTATTCGGAATTGAGAAGCTTAATGTGCATCGCTCAGATATTCCTGCTGTGACGCACGTAGACTACTCTGCGCGAGTGCAGACTATACATGAGCAAACAAACCCAAAATACCACGCCTTAATTTCTCGTTATAAAGAAAAAACGGGTTGTTCGGTAATTGTTAATACCTCTTTCAATGTACGTGGTGAGCCCATTGTTTGTACTCCTGAGGACGCATTCCGCTGCCTCATGGGCACTGAGATTGAATTATTGGTCGTAGGTAATTCGATTATGCGCAAAGAGGATCAAGATCCTGCATTGAAGCTAGATTACAAAAACGCTTATGAGCTCGACTAATTTGGCTCGGGAATACTCAGAGCAACCTCTTTAAGCTTTTCACCCTAAAGCCTCGCATCATTTCAAAGCTGGGATTATCTTCATCGATGGTAATTAGCTTTTCTGATGCAAACACGTTCTTTTTGTAATCCAAAAGATCAAGAGACAGGAATGAAAGAAAAATTTTCCATTGTTAATGACAGTATTTACAAAAGCAGAGTCACAAGAAGAAGTTGCGATTTACAGAGACCCAGATGGTCGGGGTATTGCAGGAAGTCTAGCTTGTCATATTGCAATGAAATAGCGCAAGTGACATTCTTTGCTCTGCTGCTCTAAAAATCCTTTAGCTCTTGCCTGACTTTAGGCCACTAAATAGAAAAGGATGAGTTTACTTAAACTACAAATAAGTACAACTTATATTAGTAGGCTCATATCGAATATATTCAATCTTTTAGAAAAGTGACTTAATCCATAATTTAATGCCTAGTGGCAACATCTGAAACTTTTCAGATATGAATTCAAAAACTGGACGCTTAGTCCAAATATTAATTGATATAGATGCCTCATTACTAACGACTTGATGCCACCAACATGAAGGCAAAAAAAAGCAGGAGCCTGCTTGCAAGGTTACTTTATAGATTTTTACTTCTTTTATTTTTGGGAAATTTCTCTCATTGAAATTTAATAAATCAATTACGCTGTTGTTTGGGCTTAACCCAAATGGCGATGAAGGGTATATTTTAAATAAGCTATTAGGGCATGCAAGATAGAAAGTTTTGCTACCGTAGAGTTGAAAGAAAAAATTATTAAGCAGGTCAAAATGTAAAGCAGACTTTGTACCCTTAGGCCCCAACCATAAATTGCTTTGTACAATTTCATCGCTAGGAATAAGTTCGATAGTGCTAAAGAATGGCTTTAATTCTGGATGTACATATTCTATTGACTGTTGCCATGCATAAAATTTATTTCCATCAGGAAATTGCTCTAATAGCTTGCAGTACTCATTAAATTCTATTTCAATACCGTTTACTTTTATTTTTTTATTATTAAATAATCTTTGTAAATAATCTAAATTGAATTTTTCTAAATCTGGAAATAGAGAAAAAATATTTTCATAAATTTTTGGACCATTGTAGTTTACGCAAGAATCATAAAAATCACTTATGTTATTTTCTTCAAGAGCAATTCGTTCAATATTCATTTGAGAGGAGTTTCTATCTGCCACCAGTTTCAGCTTATAGGGCTTTTAAAAAAGCCTATCGGACCAAGTTCTGGGCGTTAGAGTACTATTAATTTCTATATCTACATGGTATCGAAATCGTTTTGGACCGCGCTCTTTTATAAAATTAACTAATTCTGTAAGGCCCTCTTTCAGTGGCACTGTGGTTTTGTAGCCAAGAATACTGCGTGCCTTGTTTGCCGAACAACTCGCAAGTTTAACTTCTTGAGGTCTGCCAGGCATATATATGGGCTTTAGGTCAAAGTCAATAATGTCAGCAATAGTTTCCGCTAGCTGGTTAATAGTAATAAATTCCTCGTCTGGACCAATGTTGAAAATTTCTCCAGAAATTCCCTCAAGAAAAGCTAATTTTTCTAGACAACTAATACAGTCATCTACAAAAGAAAAGCACCGCATTTGTGAGCCATCACCGTAAATAATAGGTTGTTTTCCTTGAAGCATCCGATTGATCATGATAGAGGCAACATTGCGAAATGGATCATCGTATTTTTGGCGGCCGCCAATAATGTTGTGTGGAACTGCGATGACATATTCCATGCCATGGATTTTGCAAAGATTCTCAATTAATTTCTCGGATGCCAATTTTGCAATGCCATAAGGGTCTTCTGGATTGCAAATTACATCTTCTTTAAATGGTAAAACTTCTTGAGTGCCATATCGAGCCATGCTTGAGCAAAAAACAAAGCGCTTCACTCGATTTTGTATAGATGCACTTAATAATGTTGAGGTGATTTGAAAGGTATTTTGAGTAATAAGGCTTGGAGAAAATACTGAGAGGCCTTCATAAGCGGTACAGGCTGCATGAATGACGATATCTGAACCTGCCATATACTTTGTCATTGCCGTGACATTGGCACAATCAGCGATAACGAATTCAGCTGCTTCAGGCACATTCACTTGCTCGCCCCCAATTAATGAATCTACCCCAATAACCTCATGGCCGAGGGAGAGCATTCTATCGGCTATATGACTGCCAAGAAATCCAGCAACTCCAGTAATAAAAATTTTCATATTCAGCCTTATCTATAGCAATAGTATTAATTTAGGGAAAAGTGTTTGTATTTATAGGGCAGCACTTTACTTGGTGATGCAATGATTATTTTTAAGGATATTACAAAATTCTTCTGAATATTTAACACTCCAATAAACTTAATATTAAAGTGAGTTCATGCTCCTTGAGCTGTATTCAACATAATTTAAAATTAAGTCTGCGGCTCGTTGCGCCCCGCCTGATTTTTTACATCGATCGCCAATGTAGCGGCTTTTTTTGCGATAACTTGGATTTTGCAGTAGTTTCTGAATTGCGATGCTTATTTCAAGCTCTGTACATCTCTTATCCAAGACGAGGCCCGCACCCATTTTCTGCATTTGTAATGAGACGCACTCGGTTTCAAAGGTTGTTGGTATAGCTAGCATTGGTACCCCAAACCAGCAGGACTCTCGAGAACCGCCAGTCCCACCATTCATGATAAAAAGGGAGGCTAAAGGCAAGATATCCATCTGGGGGGCCATTCCATCGTCTTTAAGGCTCCATAGTTGAATATTCTCAGGCACTGCCCCTATATCCTCCTTGGAGGTGCTATGGCTCAGTATGACTAATGCTTGCCTATCAATTTTTCTTAATGCATTTATACATGTTTTAAAGAATTTAGGGCCAGGATCGCAGATGGTTCCAAACCCAACATAAATTAAGCCAGGTTTTAATTCATTTAATTTAAACTTAATTAGTGCTTTACTCGGTCGTCTATGTACAGAGCCAACAAAATGAAAACGTTTATCAAAACATTTTCTATATGGTTGTAACTCTTCAGGTAAATGACAAATGGTTAAGTTTTGAGGATTGGTAAATGAGTCATAGAAGCTAATCGATTTAAGGCTATATGTTATCTCTAATTCTGCTTTTAGTTGCTTAAAGTGACCTTTTACTTTTTGCCATTGAAGCAGCATTTTAGGCGCATCTTTCCACATACGAAAACTCATAAACGCTGCTTTTAAATTAAATGCAGGTGGATGAACGCTGCATATTCCTGGAATCTTAAGTTGTAAAGCAATAATTTTCCCCCACAAACAAAGTGAATCATGTACGAGGTAGTCGGGATTTAGCTTTTTAACTTGCGGTAGTAAATTTGGTATAAATGATTTTGAACACCATACCATTGCAACGGCAAGATCTAACTCATGGTGGAATGGATCGCCTAACGGCTGTAGATTATGTCTTTGTGCTTGGGGCATTGGGTGAAAAATAGCGCCCAATGCTTCAATGTCGTTTTGAAACAATCGGTCTTCGAAATAGTGAACAGTTTCACCGCGATCAACGAGTTCTTTTACAAGGCCATAGGTTGCAATTACGTGCCCACCACCAGAAACATTCATAAATACTGCAATGCTCATCTTTGCCTAGCAAAAATTATATTAAAGTGAAATTTTTTTAACTGACATTACAAAATCAAAAATAAAGCTGCCATGTATTATCACATTTAATGCCATGACCTTGGAGAGTAATGCGCCTGTCTGTAACGAGAAGGGGGTTTGAAGCTGGGATTTGGTGGATAAGGTGGCCTATAAAATACGTAAGAGTTCCAGGGCTATATTTTGCGTATTGCTCGAGACCAATCATATTGCGACGTACCTCCATTGGCCTATAGTTAAAGGCATGAGCATCAATAGGTGATTCTATAGAGTGCCAATGCCGCAATGCCGAACCTGCCTGAGGTAATTCTAGGCTGAGCGTGAAGGACATTGGATTTGAGAGGTCGACATTGTGAAATTTATCCCAGAAAGGTTGGTGAGGTAAGTATTGAATATCTACATGAAGATGTGACCAAGAATCGCCCTCAAAAGCATCCACATAGGATTGCTCCATTTGACCTTCCAAAGGAGTCGCTCCGAATATATGAAATCCTGGGTGGGCTAATTCCGATGCAATTTCACAAGGCACACCCAAATGTCTTGATAGCGCATTATTCAAGTCAGAATATAGATCAGAGAAATGGCGCTGAAGGACTGGATTGATAAGTTCGCGGTGAGAGTGATATCCGCTCAGCTGATGAAAGGGTAGAACACCCTTTTCATCAAAAGCCTCTAAATAACTAACCGCACCAAATGTATGAAAATATTTATCACGCCTAACCCATTGGTTATTCAGAGTAAGGACTTGATTAGCATGCTTTTGTGCAGATTTTGGGTCAAAAATCGGAACAAAATGAATAATTCCATGTGTTTCGGTGTTGATATTCATCATTTAGAGAAATTAAATAGTGCTTATTTGAGTAGGGCAATTATTATTAATGACATTATTCTAAGATAAAATCCCCTGCTTGTGACAAAGATATTATGACGGATATATGTCGGATTTTATCGAAAAACTAAGAAAATCTTGTAATCAGACGTTTACGCTTAAAGAACTCATAAGCCTTGCAAAAAATTTGCCAGAAAAATTTGAAGGTGTAGTTAATTTATATGGTTTGATGAGTAATATTCGTCGAGTACGAAGTTCTATACAGGCTGATCCTCGTTATGGTGATCGCCCTCTACCTGCAAAAGTATTTATTGTTGACAATTTTGATTGGGATGAAGATCCTACTAGTCTTTCTGCGGATCTCTATGTAACGGACAAGAGGGGTAGAATAAAGAATGCATTACTTGATCCAGACACAGATTTAAAAATTGAGCTCAGGAGAAAAAGAAATCCAAATTTGAAAATTTTTTCTTTTTTTGGGGGTTCTACAATTATGGGTGATGGAGCCCAATTGCCTCAATTTTCAATTCCTGCACTCGTAGAGCAAATACTAAATGCAGAATACGGCATAGACTGCGTGTGCATTAATAACGGCGTATTGGGATGGACCATTCAAGATAGTTTTGCTTTACTTTCTAATGAAGTTTTAAAAGAAAAATCTGACGCAATTATTTTTTATTCTGGTTGGAATTGCATACGTTCATTTACTATTACTGAGGCACTTAAAAGAGCGAATTCTTTTGACGGTAAATTCAGAATAACTGACGGTTGCTCAGTTCGGCACATTAGTTTCAATTATTTTTTATACAATCGATTCAATCCCTCTAAAACTTTTAGGCATTGGTTTTTTAGCTTAGCTAACTTAGTTATGTCTTCGGCGCTTAGCTATGTCCCAAGTAGATTTTTACACAAGCACTTAAAAAAAGTAATTTCAAAATACATTCCAGTTCAAGAAGATTTGTCTGGTGAAATGACTAAAGCAATAGAGCAAAATGAGATTGGTGTTTTATCTGCTGGGGCGGTTGAGCACTATAAACATATTAATTTAATGGCTAAAGCGTGTAGCGAAAAAAGTGGAAGCATTTATTTATCATACTTCCAACCTCTACTCTATTTCGGCGGCAAAAAGTTATCGCCAGAAGAAGAATTGTTCTTTGATAAATACAATCATTATCCTGAGTATTATCAAAAGTTTTATGAGTTAATTAAGTACAATTTGTCTGAAGATGGGATTATTGACCTTGTGGATTTATTTAATAACGTTTCTGAGCAACTTTATATAGATATTGGTCATTTAAATAAGACAGGTTACTTTTTGGTTGCTCAGAAAATCGCAAAAGACATAGCAGGAGTTGACAGCCTCCGGTCAGGTAATATCTAAGCAGAAATATCCTTTTAGCCGCTTAAAGGGATATCGGTTGTATTTATATAATTTTTTGATTTTGAATTATCTTAATAGGCTTGTGAACATGAATAGATTGATATCGCTGATTACAAAAATTTTGACTTTTTATTCCCATAAAAAGGTCAAAACTCCTAAAAAATCAGAAAATAATGACTCAAAAGATAAGATTTATCCACTGTGGTAATTTCGTAAAGCGTGACTAATTTAGCTTATTGCCTCAGTCCAAATGTTGTTATCGAACCGTTAGTCGATCGATGGCATGCTTGGGCTCATTTAATTTCCCCGGCTACTTCGGCTTTAAATACAAAATACCGTCACTTACCATTACTAGAGTCCTTCATTGCTGACCCTAATGTACATGCTTTAGCATGCATGACCCCCAGCCTTAGAGGCGGCCCATTTGTGGATTTGCCAATATCGGATATAGAGTTAGTGCAAACATTGATTGCCGAGACACAGAAAACTCAGAAGTTGCAAATCCATTTAGCTGAGTCGATACGTGAAGCTTTTCGATTAATATTGAAGCAGGCTGATGGCTTTAGTATTGAAAAGTTTTATCCTATGATGCCCGAGGATATTCGTGGCTATGTAGAGCTAACTTACAGCCTAGGTAATTTTCCTAATTTAAAATTAATCGAGCCACTTCTTTATCAAAGTAAATTTAATACAAGTAAGCTACAAACATCAAGAATGTTTTTATCAAAAGATGATGTTCGCCCATTCATTTTTAGTACTCCACGACTTCCTGCCCCAGACTCGATTGAGTTAAATTTTCCATTTGACTCGCCAGTTTATGACTTCTTGGCTAAGCTTAGGGATGAGCCAAGTGAATATGCTGAAATTGTAAAAATTTTACAATTAGATAACAAGCAAGCTGAAATTTTAAAGACTTTTTTGGTTGAAAAACCAAGTGCTAGATCCAATCGTAATGATCGTAATACTAAAACTCAGTGGCGTTATTTTGGTCATGCATGTGTTCTGATTGAAACAGAAGATGGAAAATCACTATTAATTGATCCCGTTATTTCATATGTACAGGATAGTGGAATAAAAAGATTTGTACTAGTCGATTTACCTGCCCACATAGATTTTATCGTCTTGACGCACAACCATGCCGATCACGTCATGATTGAGACATTATTGGCATTGCGCCATAAAGTTGGTGCAATTATAGTTCCTTGCGGAGGTGGTGGTCTTGCTGATCCCTCTCTACGTTTAATGTTGAAATCAATTGGCTTTAAAAATGTATTGTCACTCGAATCACTTGACACGGTTGGAGAGGGGCTTTTGCAGATTACTGCTTTACCCTTTTTGGGCGAGCATGGAGATTTAGATATATATACAAAAGCGGCTTGGCTAATACAGGCTCAAGGTAAAAGTTTTTTATTTGCGGCAGACAGCAATAACCTAGACCCACAAATGTATGAGCATATACGGAATATATTTGGCCCTATTGATACTTTATTTCTGGGGATGGAATGTCTAGGCGCTCCATTCAGTTGGACTTATGGACCCTATTTACCACTTACCTTGGATCGAAAAAAGGATCAATCTCGTCGCCTAAATGGCAGTGATAGCACAAAGGGTTTACAACTCATCAAAAGTCTTGGCTGTAAAACAGTCTATATCTATGCTATGGGAGCTGAACCCTGGCTCCAATTTTTGACTAGTATTGATCCAGATGAAAATACGGTTCAAAAAATAAATGCGAGAGAATTAATCGCCGCATGTAGTGCATCAAATATACATGCAGAGCTTTTATTTGGCTCTGCCCAAAATGATTTATGAATAGAGATTTAGATGACTTTAATCCGCTACTGAGCGATGCGGATTTTGATTCCTTATTAAGTGCTCTTGATGAGGATGCCTTAGGCGAGGCTCAAGACAATGCATCTAGATTGAAGCCTCGTAAAGATTCTTTGGCGCCTTTGAGTCCTTCACAGCAAGCCTTATGGTTTTTACATGTATTAGATCCTTCATCTACTGCCTATAACATTTTTTCAGCATTTAAATTAACGGGTGCGCTAGATCTAATTAAAATATCACAAGCAGTTGATTTTGTTATCCAATCTCATGAAGCATTGCGTATGAGATTTTCGACAGATGCTTCTGGGCTAACTTATCAAGAGCCGATGCCATTTACCGGGCCCGCATTAAATATCGAAAATTGTCAAAATACAAATGAGGTAATCCAAGAAAGGTTGAAACAGGAATCTCAATTTGTTTTTGATCTTCAGACTACTTTACCTGTTCGTTTAACTCTTTTGAATTTAGGTGACAATCAATTTATTTTATCCATTGCAATTCATCATATTGTCATTGATGCATTTTCAATTGAAATTCTAATTCATGATATTGGCAGAGCTTATCGTGGTGATTTTAGTCTAAAGAATAAAATTCAATTTGCTGACTATATTAGCTGGAAAGCAAAAAATACGAGTCAGCAGGCAGTTTTAAATGCTGTTAAACGTGCCACTAGGAGATTGTCTGGTATTGAGCCATTAAATTTCCCTACAGATTTCCCAAGACCAAAAAAACTGGGCTCTGATGGGGAAGTGCTTACAATCATCATTGAAAAATCTATTGCTCAGAAGCTTCAAATTCTTGCGCGTGACCAAGATGCTTCACCATTTATGGTGTTTGCTGCTGCCTTTGGCGCCACTCTTGCCCGTTTTTCTTGCCAAACAGAATTTGTATTAGGCACTTCTTTTTTAGATCGAAATCATCCAGATTTAGATGGCGTTATTGGCTTTTTTATCAATATGATGGCGCTTAGATGCGATCTCTCGAATAACCCGAATTTTAGTGAGCTGATTCAACGTATGCGGTCTGAAACGTTTATGGCTATAGATGATGCTGATGCCCCATTTGGCCAAGTCGTTAAATCGCTCCGTATCGTGCCCGATCATTCTCGACATCCTATATTTCAAGCAGCGATTTCTTTATTCCCTGATGAGCAAGATAAGGCATCTCATCCCTTTACTGCACTTTCAATTGAACAAGTTGCAGAGCAAACATCCTCGCGTTTTGATATAGAAATATTAATGAGAACTCTTGGTGATTCTTATGTCGGTAGTCTAATCTGGAATCGTAATATTTTTTCAGAAAATACAATGCTGTCATTTGCCAATGCATTCAAAATCCTTTTGACGAATGCGTGTGAAAATCCCGATATCCCGGTAAATTTACTAAATGTTGGCGCAGAGCCTCTCTTTGTTAGTGCTGAATCAATTCAATTACCCTCTTTTAGATTGGAGAGTAGGATTCAACAGGTAGTAAAGCAGTTTGGATTAAAGATTGCAGTCCAATGTATGGATCAAGAAATTTCTTATGAAGCATTGTGGGAATGGTCAACTGGTATTGCTGCTCAGCTTATTAAATCAGGCGTTAAAGAGGGCGACAGAGTCGGCTTATCTGTGCGGCGATCGATACCATTAATTGCATCTATGTTGGGCATATTGCGTGCTGGCGCCGCCTATGTTCCATTAGACCCTGATTACCCATCCGACCGCTTAAGCAATATGCTTGAGGATGCAAATATCCAGATTTGTTTGGGAAGTTTTTCGGAGTCCGCATGCGAGCTAAGAGAGGATCTTATTGTTTTTGATCCGCTTACAATTTCTCCCGAAAAAAATAATTCACTTATTCCAGTTTTACTTACTCCTCCCGAGTTATCTTTAGCATATGTACTATTCACTTCTGGGTCAACTGGACGGCCCAAGGGTGTATCTGTAACTCATCATAATGTAGCCCGCTTATTTACATCTACTCAATCTTGGTTTGAGTTTAATCATAACGATGTATGGTCAATGTTTCATTCCTATGCTTTTGATTTTTCTGTATGGGAAATCTTTGGCGCCCTATTAAATGGCTCTAAATTAATAATTATTCCGGAGTTTCAGGCTCGAGATACCGAATCTTTTATAGAAATTTTGCACACAGGCGGAGTGACTATTTTGAGTCAGACTCCCAGCGCCTTTAAGCAATTTTTAATTACTTACTTTGATAATCATAGCCCACCAATTTTACGTTTACGACATATTATTTTTGGTGGAGAGGCGTTGGAGATAGGCTCTTTAAAGCCGTGGTTCAATTATTTTGGTGATCGTGAGCCGCAGCTAACAAATATGTATGGTATTACTGAGACTACTGTCCATGTTACCTATAGACCTATTCGTATTCGAGATTTAGTAGAAAATTATTACTCCCCTATAGGTATCCCACTTCCAGATTTATCTTTACGCTTAGTTGATGAAAATTTAAATGATGTCCCAAGAGGTGGAGTGGGCGAAATATTGGTTGGTGGTGATGGTGTGACTAATGGCTACTTTGGATTGCCTGATTTGACTGCCAGTCGATTTTTAAAAACTGGACATGGATCCAAAAATAAATGGTATCGGAGTGGAGACTTAGCCCGAATTAACTTTCGTAATGAATTAATTTATTTGGGCAGGTCTGATCAGCAAGTCAAAGTACGTGGTTTTAGAATTGAGTTAGGGGATATCAAGGCCGCTTTCACTAGTCATCCTTTAGTTGCTGCAGCCGAAATTATTTTACAAAGTACATCTGAAGATAACCGTCTAGCTGCATATGTTTTACCTAAGAATCTGGATTCAGAGGAAATGGTAGAAGATCAACTAGCAAATTGGCAAGATACTTTCACTACAACATACGCAACTGCTGCTTGCGGTCTCGACCAACCTGATTTTATTGGATGGAACTCTAGCTACGATGGTCAACCTATACAAGTTGATGAAATGCAACTTTGGTTTGAAGAAACGCTGCAGCGAATTAAAGAATTGAATCCAAGAAAAGTACTAGAGATTGGATGTGGTACTGGGATGATTCTGGGCGGCCTTGGAGAACATATAGAGCAATATGTTGGATTAGACATTGCAGATAAACCTATTGAGTTCTTGAGATCTGAGGTATTGAGAAAAAATTGGCAGCACGTAAAGCTATATTCAGGGGATTCTTTAGAGGTTCTTGAGAAGTTAGCCATGGATAGCGCATTCTTAGGTCATTTTGATGTAATTATCATTAACTCAGTCATTCAATATTTTCCAACGGCGACTTATCTCGAAAAGGTTCTGCAATTAGTAGCTCATTTTTTACGCCCAATGGGTAATATTTACCTAGGAGATTTAAGGGCAAATGCCACGATGAATTTGCACCATCTCTCTCTTGCAATGCGCAATCCAGCTCAGGAAAATAAAACATTAATCGCTTTGAAAAAAAGACTTTTATACAGTAAGGAGCGTGAGGTTGAGCTTTTAGTAGATCCAGGAGTTATTAAGGCTATGCTGGCGTTTCGAAACCCCTCAATTTGGCCTCGCCTGAAAGATTTTAATGCTAATAATGAGATTTCACGCTTTAGATACGATATAGTCATCCAGCTTGACTATGCTCCAAGTGATGTAAGTCCCGATGTAATCGAGGTGGATGGATCCCTATGTAATTTAGACGAGCTTGAAAAGGTTTTAAATTCAAATCCCAGCCATGTTGTCATTATTCGCTCTTTATACAACTCTCGAACTTTTGCTGAGCAAGAGGTTTGGGAAAGTATCGAGCCCTTTTCTGGATTGGAAAAAAAGCCTATTGAGTTCACTAGTTTTGTCGCACTTGGTAAGCGTTTAAATCGATCTTTAGTTCATTATTGGCTGGAGCAAACCGGCACAATTGAATCTGTTTTAAATCCAATTTTCTTAGCATTCCTTGGTAAAGATATCAATCCATTTGATATCACAGAAGTATTCTCTCCCTTTCCTAACGGGGTGAGTGATCCATTAGCCTATAGCCGGAAATTAAAATTAATAGATGATTTACGACAGCATGTTGAGGCTTTAATCCCCGCTCACATGGTCCCACCCGTCATTATGACTTTATCGCGATTTCCATTGACCCCAACTGGAAAATTAGATAGAAAATTACTTCCTGACCCAGATGCCCAAAATCTCTCTTTTGTAAGCTTATCTAACTTTAGGCCTCCTAGAAGCCCTTCAGAGATATTAATTTGTCAATTATTTACTGAGCTTACTGGAAGTAGTCCGATCAGTATAGATACTAACTTTTTTTCTGTAGGAGGCCACTCCCTCCTTGCTATGAGACTTATTGCAAAATTAAAAGAATCTACAGGGATTAATCTACGTTTGGGGGTGTTATTTGAAAATCCCACACCAGAGACTTTGGCGCATGAATTAACTTTTTTAAGTCAAGACGTCTCTCATCCGATAGTATCTGGTATTGGCCAATTAGGAAAAGGGCAGATTGTTTTATCGTATGGTCAAAAACGTCTTTGGCTACTTGATCAAATAGATGGGCCATCTCCTACATATAATATTCCACTCGCAATGCGTCTTCGGGGTCAGCTTAATCAAGAAGCCCTAGTCAGTGCACTTACAAGCTTGATGATACGGCACGAGTCGCTGAGAACGGTGATTAAATCGAATGCCGCTGGAGATCCAGAAGGTTTTTTAATGCCCGGTCCCGATGCAGATTCTCTTGTGTTATTTACTGATCTCTCTCATTTACTTAGTGATCAAGCTAATGAAGTAGCAGTTGAAATGATTAAGAGGGAGTCTGAGATACCTTTTAATTTAGCTAAAGATTATGCCTTAAGGATTCAATTAGTTCGGCTCTCTCCAGCTGAGCATATTCTGATGTTGACGCTTCATCACCACGCAGGCGATGGAGTCTCTATGGGAATTCTGGCAAGAGAATTGTCGGAATCCTATGAAGCGTACTACTTTAATAATGTTCCTTCATGGCCTACCTTAAGTATTCAATACTCAGATTGGGCTGCTTGGCAAAAGGCTTATTTTGAGAAAGACAATAATAATGAGGATAATTTAGTCGCTAAGGTTGAAAGGGCGCGTTTGAGATTAAATGGCTTTCCAAGCCAGCTAGACTTGCCAACAGATTTCTCTCGTGAGCCTGGGCGTCAAAGACGTGCTCAAACTGTTAATTTTCTTGTCCCTAAGGAAACCGTTCAGCGCATTGATGCATTGGCCCTTGAAGCTAAAACTACCGTATTTTCTGTTGTCTTGGCCTCTTATGCCTTAGCTCTAGCAAAAATTAGTAGACAGTACCGCCTAGTAATAGGTTCGCCAGTTGCTGGAAGGAGTCTAGAGGAAACCCAGTCACTTGTTGGGTTTTTTGTAAATACTTTGGCGGTGCCCGTAGATATTTCATGCGTTACCAGTGGGATGGATTTATTAGAGCAAGTAAAGCAATGTATTCAAGATTGCTTAATAGATCAGGATCTTCCGTTCGAACGTTTAGTCGAAGAGTTGGGCGTACCTCGTTCCTTGAGCTACTCTCCAGTATTCCAAGTGGCGCTTAGTTTCCATACCCAAGATATGGGAAATCTCCATTTCCATGATCTTTTATGGTCTCAAGAAAATGCTTTAATTCCCATTGCTAAGTATGATTTAAACCTACATATTGGTTTTGATTCTTCTGGCGCTTATTCGGCTGCCCTTATTTATGATGCGGACCTCTTTACCAAAGAAACAATAGAAATTTGGGTACAATCTTATTTTCAAGTACTGAATGGTTTTGTATTTTCTCCAAATAAAAATTTGTTTTCCATCGCTTGGGTAGACAAGATTGAATATAAAAAGCTACTTGGATGGACAAAAGGCAATTCTTTGCCAGTTCAGTTGAAGCAATCTAATACGATTAGTGCGCTATTCGATCTCCAGTTAAAGCTGAATACTGATAAAACTGCGCTGATATTTGAGAATGAGACTTTCTCTTATCAAGAGTTAGATCAAAGGGCTAATCAATTAGCGCGACATTTAATTCAGGACGGAATAGGCCCTGGTGTTACCGTGGCATTTTTATTGGAACGATCTATTGAAATGATCGTAACCATGCTAGCTATTGTTAAGTCAGGCGCGACTTACCTCCCTCTGGACGCTAGTTATCCTGTTCTGCGACTAACTTTTATGATTGAAGATAGTGGGGCTGAAATACTAATCACTAAAGGAGCCACTTTAGATCAGTTTGAACTTGGCTCCTCAGTGACAGCCAAGCCTTCAATTAGAGTTATAGATCTGGATGATCTAATTTTTGAGACGCGCCTTTCGCTTTACTCAATTTTGCCTATCCGAGAAGATGAGCTTTTAAGAACGGTAAGCGCTGACGATATTGCTTATCTGATTTATACATCCGGTAGTACTGGCGTACCTAAAGGTGTTGCAAATACCCAGAGTAATGTGTGCAGTCTAGCCTATCGTCAAGTTTTTTGCACCCTTTCTCCGAACTCTATTTTTCTTCAATTTTCATCTATTGCTTTTGATGCCGCTACTTTCGAAATTTGGACTGCCTTATTAAATGGTGGTAGTCTAGTTATTGCTAATCCAGGTCAGCTGGGTTTAGAAGAGATCCGCGATACTATTGAGAAGTATGAGGTAAAGATTCTATTTTTTACCAGCATGCTTTTTTCGGAAGCGGTTCAAAACTTACCCGAATTATTTGAGAAAGTTGAGAGTGTCTATGTAGGCGGAGAAGTTTTGCCGCCAACTGCAGCTAAACTTTTTCTACATATCTATCCAGATAAACACCTGTGGAATATGTATGGCCCCACAGAAACAACTACTTTTGCTTTATCTCATCAAATTTCTTTAGATGATCTTCAATTACGGGCTATCCCAATTGGTAGGCCAATCAATGGGTACGAAGTTTTTGTTTTGGATGAAGCTATGCAGATGGTACCTAATAATGTTATTGGCGAGCTATACATCGGTGGTGCTGGGGTTGCACGGGAATATTTCAGACAACCTCGTCTGACTGCTGAACGTTTTGTGCCTAATCCTTATGGGGTTGATGGAGCAAGACTATATCGTACGGGCGACTTAGTTTCTTGGCGCTCTACAGCATGTATTGATTTTGTTGGGCGTGTAGATAACCAAATTAAACTTAGGGGATTCCGGATTGAGTTAGATGAAATTCAAAATGTAGTTTTAGAACAGTTTAAAACGTATTTCTCACAAGCAGTTGTGATATTGAGCCAAAGCGATGGGATCGCTAGTCTAAACGCCTATGTAGTTCTTAAGCCAAGCCAGACGCTGCCGTTGTTGGAGGATATTAAGGACATTCTCTCAAAACGATTACCAGAGTATATGGTGCCCAGCATGTTCATTGCCATCGATGCTTTACCATTAAATGCTAATGGAAAATTAGATCGAGCCATATTGCCGTTGCCAGATAAGGTTTTTCTGGCGAACGCTGTAGAGTCACCTCTTAATAGTAACGAGGAATATTTATGTGGCTTATATACTGAGTTAACTGGCGGCAAGCCAGTTGGAAGAAATGACAGCTTTTTTGTAATTGGCGGACATTCTTTACTGGCAATACGATTGGTTTCACGATTACGACAAGACAAAAATATTGATATTCCTTTGAGGGTTGTTTTTAGCCATCCTAGTCCCCGAGAGTTAGCAGAGTTTTTAGTAAGCACGCCAATTGGCACGAGTTATTCACCATTGTTACTGATTAAACAGGGTACAAAACCGTTCCCCCTATTCTGTGTTCATCCAGGGGGCGGTTTTGGAACGGTATATAGAACTTTAGCAACCTCATTAGCAGATGATCAGACTGTTTATGCTTTGCAAGCAAGGGGATTAGAGGCTAATGAAAAGCCTCATCCTAATCTAAAAGAAATGGCTAGCGCTTATGTAGATGCTATTCGAGCCATTCAAGAGCATGGGCCTTATCAAATTTTGGGTTGGTCTTTCGGTGGAGTGGTTGCTCAGGAGATGGTATTCCTATTAGAGGGTATGGGCGAACCAGTTTCTTTACTTGCATTGTTAGATGCGCCTGCGTCTTATCCAAAGCTAGATCGTCAACCAAATTTGGAGGATATGTTAGGGGAATTAATTAAGGAAAATCTCAAAAATGAGAATGGATCATCGTCATATTCTACGGCGGATATTCCGGCTGAATTTGATGACCGCTTAGAATTTGCAAGACAATTACTATTAAGCAAGGGCTTAATTATGAATGAGACCCCTGTGGCTTGGGTCGAAAGGACTTTATTGCAATTTTCACTTTCACATGAACGTCTCAAAAATCATAAATATTGCAAAGTAAATTCAAAAATCGTATTTTTTTCAGCTCAGGATCAAGACAATCCTGCGTTAACAAATTGGGCCCCATTCACTGCTGGAGGGGTTGAGATAATAAATATACCGGCTCCGCATACAGCAATGCTAAATGATGAATTTAGCCCTCTTATTGCAAATCTAATTCAGGGCAGACTGCAATAAAAAAATGCCCCAACAGGGGCATTTACCGAGAACAAGGAGTTTGTGTGTAATTAACTTGCCTTTTTGGCTGCAAATTCTGACATCAAAGAATCTTTAGAGGCAGTAGGATTAAAAGAAGCAAAAGTACCACCATTTTCATAATGATTTACAAATACCTTACCTACCGCATATGTTGCGGCTGCATTTGATCCAGCTAGCGCAGGAAACGATAGAAGACTACCAACACCTGGGATGGGGATAACTTTAGCCGCAGCTGTTAAGGCATAAGTGGCTGCATAGGCAGGTAACAAGGTCCCCAATAACGTGGCAATGACCCCTGAAACGGCATATTTTTCTACTTTTTCGCCATAAAGCGAAGAGATATTAATAACAAGGTTTGCCTGTACTGCAGCCAAAGCTGCAATATCAGCGCCACTTAATGGAATAAGGGTGCTGGCAGCGGCCCACGCACAGGAAGATTTAATCAGTCCATTGGATGCATCTGAGCGGCTTAGTCCTGATTCTTGTGAATTAATGGTAGTTTCAGCGGTAGCAGTAGACATAAAATTCCTTTATGGCAGTTAGGGGATAGGGCTTACTTCATAGGCTATATTATTATAATATTACTATGATATGCTTTAAAGGATGTTTTAGTATTCCAACTACTGAAATATCTCCAAAAATAGGCAAATTCTCCCTAAAAAATGGGTATATATTCTAAAATCAGGTAAAAAACCCTTTACAAATTACTTAATCATGCCCAGACGATCCAAAAAAACTATAGATTCTAATCCGTTAGATGAGGCGGAAAAAAAAAGTTCTTCTGGGGTTAGATCGGGAAAGACAGCATCTGCCTCTAGTCCTAAACAAAATCGCAAACCAACTGCCGAGTTTTACTTAAGAAAAACTGGAGAAGATCATATGACTCAAGAAATACCAGCTGAAACAATTTTAGACAATGAATTAAAAGTTAACGATGAGGCTACAAAATCTGCAATCGCCTTAGATTATAGAAATTTATTAGCTAAACAATGTGTTAAAAATTGGTCTCAGTGGGCTACTGTGGCTGGATTTATTCCGCTAGATTTGATTGATACTGCAGCGATTTCAGGGGTTCAGTTAAAGTTAACGTACGATTTATGTAAAATTTACGATGTGCCATTTAAGAAAGAGTCAGCTCTTGCAATTATCGGCGCATTAGTTGGGGGCTCTATTACTACTATGGCCTCTCAGCATCTTGGCGCTAGCCTGGTTAATAAAATCCCCTATGTGGGCGGCATATTGGGTAGCGTTACTCAGCCCGCAATTGCATATGGAAGCACTTATGCTTTGGGCTTGGTCTTTATTAGCCATTTTGAAAAAGACGGTACGCTGCAAAACTTTAATTTAGAGTCTGCCAAGACGCTATTTGATGAGCAGGTCCAAAAGGTAAAAGTGAGTTCTTCCAAGTATTATATGGAGGCAAAGACAATCACTGGCCAACAAATTTCAAAACTCAAAACGGCACTCAAGAGAAAACTTTTTCCCTCAGACTCGCAAGTAATTGATATGGAAGTTAGACCATAATGCTCGCCTAAATTTAAAAAAATTTAAACAGTGATTGCGGTCACTGTTTTTTTTAACCTGTAATTTTCATGTTTAAATCTTTTTTCTTTGTCAAAAAATGGTTCGTTTGGTCTTGGTGTGGATTAGCAATCATTTTCTTAGGAACGGGATACCAAGTTTATATTGATGTCAAAATTAATGAGTGGTTTGGCACGTTTTACAACATTGTTCAGATAGCTCTCACTAAGCCCGGCTCTGTAGATAACACAAGCTACTTCCGTGCCCTTATGGAATTAGGGGGTTTGGCCATGATGTATGTAATGATTGCTGTGCTCCTAAATTTTTTTAGCAAGCATTGGGTATTTAGGTGGCGCGAGGCAATGAATGATTTTTACGTCACACAATGGCAAGCCTTGCGGAAAATTGAAGGGGCTAGCCAACGAGTCCAAGAAGATACAAAACGATTTGCAACTATTGTTGAGTCCTTGGGGGCAAGTATAGTGGAGTCTGTAATGACGCTTTTTGCGTTCCTCCCAATCTTATGGGTCTTATCGGAGAGTATTAATTTTGTGCCCATTATTGGAGACTTTGATCATGCTTTAGTATTTATCTCCATTATTTTTGCTCTCTTTGGGACTCTATTTTTGGCAATTGTTGGATTCCGTCTCCCTGGACTTGAATTTAATAATCAAAAGGTTGAGGCAGCATATCGAAAGGAACTGGTCTATGCCGAAGATGATGAACGCAGAGGAGAAAAGCTAACTTTAATGAAACTTTTTCTTGATTTACGAAAAAATTATTTTCGATTATATTTTCACTACCTTTATTTTGATATTGCCCGCTACTCATATTTGCAAATAGGCGTAGTTGTTCCATATTTAATTTTAGGCCCAACAATTGTTGCTGGAGTAATTACTTTAGGGCTCATTCAACAAATTGTAAGAGCTTTCGAAAGAATACTCGGATCTTTTCAGTTTTTAGTCAGAAATTGGCCAATAATTGTGGAATTGATCTCTGTATATAAAAGACTTTCAGAATTTGAGCGAGTCCTCACAACAAAAAATTCTAGTTAGTATTAAAGCTATTTATTTAAAAGATCATCAGACACCAGATTGTAGTGATGAATGTCATCGGGAAATTGCGTGAGTGGTTGATTCGGGTCTCTCTTAAAATCAAATAACAAAACTACTCGAGTTGAGTCACTGCGATTCCAAGCCTCATGTTCCTGAGTGTCATCGAATACAAAGCAAGATCCAGGACCCCAAGATCGAACCTCTGAACCTACCCGAATAGCACAATTTTCTGGAATAACAAGACCAATATGGCATCTAAGAACTTCTTTGGTGTATCCGTAATGTGGGCCTATATAAACGCCTGGAGCTAGAGAAGAAAATCCCGCATTTACTAGTCCAGGCACTTTTTCGAGAGCGGCGGTTGTAATGGGGCATAACTTTTTATGCATATCTATATGCTCACCAAGACGAAACAGAGCAAAAACAGTCCAGTTGCCATCATAGATACTTCTTTCTGGCCATTTAACGAAATATTCCTGATTTAATGCTAATAGTTCTGCGCGTATATCTTCCCATTGCTCATATATTGGTTTTAGAAATGGGTATTCCAAAGCTTCAATAAACATGATCTTCCTTTAGGAGCTATAAACAGCAGTAGAGATTAGCCATATTTTAGATAGATTGTACAAATTAATACAATTTTTTTTAGTTTTATGATGAATTGCTGTGTATGTTCCATTGGGTAATTTTTGTATTTCAACTTGATTGGGTTCAATCAAAAATCCAGTTCCCTGAAGCTTCAAAAAAGCTTCTTTCACTACAAATAATTCTAAGTATTTTCTGTTAAGTTCATTTTTTTGGAACGAACTAAAGTAGTGTTTCTCATTTGGGTGGAGCAAGACCTCACTGATTCCAGAATCCTGTAAAAGATTATCTAATGACTCAACATCAACTCCAACTGCATTTTTAGACCACCCAACAATAACTAAATCTTTACAATGTGATATGGAAAAGCATGGCAATGACTGAATAGGACAATAAGGTTTTCCGTTTTCCGAAAGTTCAATTGGGATTTCACTCGGTGCAAGTTTGAGTAGTTTACTTAATTCATTTCTGACAAGGTAGCGCCCCAGCCTAAAACTTGCTGCATCACGCGGGTCTTGAAACAAATTAGCACGCTGCTGTTCAGAGGGTGATAGAAAGCTATTAAGGTGATGATAGCTTCCAAATATTCTTTGGATACGGCGAATATTGAGGCGAACCGAAGGTGGCATATGATGTTTATTTAATCTTCTCATAGTGCAAATAATAAGGTTTCTTTTAACGTACTCATTAATTGGTCTCGGTGAGTATTAATAAAGAAATGATTGCCGTCCAATTCCAATAATTTACACCAAGATAGTGTTTTATTTTTCCAACCTTCAATTCTTAATAACTCGCTTTCCTTATCGAATTTGCCGCCACAGGCTAAGATTGGTGTTCTGCTTAAAGTGCCTTCCGTTGGAACCCATGTTTCAATTGCCTTAAAGTCTGCCCGTATTGTGGGGAGCAAGAGATCCATTAGATCCCGTTCGGCTAATACCTCTTGAGGGGTCCCCCCAAGTTCACCAAGAGATTGAATAAATGTAGAATCATCTTGCTTGTAAATTGGGGGTGTAAGCCGCCCTAATTCCGGTGAGGCCCGCCCGCCTATTGCTAGTAATACTAAGTTATCACGAGTTTCTTGCTGCTCAATTCGCATAGCAACCTCCCAGGCTAAAGCTCCGCCCATACTATGACCAAAGAGAGCCCATTTTCTATTCTTCAATGGGGTCATTTGTAAGTAGATTTCATCAGCAAGAATGTGCAAGGAGTCCCTTGCTGTCTCTGAAAAACGACTTTCTCGGCCAGGTAAAATTATTGGGCGCACCTCAACTATGCCCGCAAGTAAACTAGGCCATGTCTGGAATATGGAAGAATTCCCCCCAGCAAAAGGAAAACACCATAATATTGGTAAACACGCTCTGGAATTAGGCATAAATTTCCTATAGAATAAACAAATCGAACTAAAATTTTTTGGTTAGCATAGGAGATAAATTTAGTGGCGAATGAAAATATAAATACTTTTAAAGGTAGCCTTCATGAACCGAATCTTAGATTCATGTACGCGTTTTTTATTGCCCTTTTACTCCCGCTACTTTCTAACCTGCTTTCTGGTACTGACTTAACAAGTTCTGGTTATTTGGAAATATCATTCGGTTATTTTATTTTCTACGCAATAATAGTATTTTCATCTTATTTATGTGTTTATTTGGCAATAATTAAGGATTTACAGTTTTTTAAATATCCATTATTCATTATATTTTTTATAACACTCCTTGCCAAATATCAATATTTCAGCTTTTTATTATCCGTTGTTGACTACAGTATTACTGGATTACCGGGCATTCTAAATTTGTTTGGGAGCTTACTAGCATTAATTTCAGCTATGCTATTAATTTATTGCACCTACTTATTATTTTTTTATAAGATTTATTTTTGGAGTAAATCAGATCACAAAAAAAATCTTCATAGAAAATTTTAAATATGCAAAATTTTAAACTTTTCAAATTTCCTGCTACTGATTAATTCTATTTTATTGTAAAAAAATATTATTAAAAAAACGTAGAATAGGCATAGCAATATTACGTGAAAGCAGGCTTAACAAACGCTCATTCCATGGTTGCCATTGCAAGGCTTCATGATGTATTGCGTAGGATTTGCTTGTATCTTTACTAATAGTCAGCTTACCGTTATCTGAAAAATATGGAGTAATTGGCTCAAAAACCCAATGAGGTGCAACCTTGCATCCCTCAGATTTAGCTATATTCAGTCGTAAAATTGTCTTAGAAAAATATCCAGGACCGCTCTTTTCAAAAAATTCTGTTGTACTTTTGCCAATATTAACTTTTAAATTTTTTGCTAATTCTATGAAAAGCAAATGCCCTTGGCAGCCACCAAAAATTGCATTATTAAAAGTGCTAGTTTTACTTAGCAATAAACTAGTATTTTCAGTCCAAAAATTAATTGGTCTAAGGCATTCGATATCCATATCAATATAAACACCCCCTAGATGTTTCAATACTATGTAACGAAAAGCATCTCCGCGACATACTGGCAAGGGCCAAGATGTGTAATAAGGAAGAATTTCAGGTTCATATTTTTCAACAAATTCAAGCATCTTTTCTTCAGTCCATAGATGGTACTCCCAAGAAGGATGCAGTTTCTTCCAGCCTAATTGCCATTTTTGAAATTTAGAGGGAAGTAGATCTTCTCCTTGCCACCAAATCTGATGAATCTTTTTGGGGATAGGCTTAAAAGCATCCATTTAGAGTTTATTTCCGCCGTCTATTGGATAAGTTTGACTAGCCATAAATTCGCATTCAATTAAGGTTTTAATGAGCTGCCAAACTTCTTCAGGTTTACCAGGTCTACCAAGATGGGATGCTTTTGTAATTTCTAGAAAATCACTAGCATTTAAGGAGGAGGCCATTGGTGTATCAACAAGCCCAGGTGCAACCCCCACTACGCGTATCCCATGCGAAGAGAATTCTTTTGCCCAGCATTGAGTTAAAGCATTAAGGCCTGCTTTTGAGGCGGCGTATGCGCTTTGACCTGAGTTGCCCTTTGCGGCAATTGAGGAAACATTAATAATGAGTGCAGGGGCTATTTTAAGAGTGAGCCATTCTAATATAGTCTGCCTTGCCATTAACATTGGTGCAGTAAGGTTGGTCTCTATTACGGCACGCCATTGGGCAGTAGGGAGTGCATAATACTGAGCCTGCTCTTCCATTTTTACTAAATGACCATCTCTGAGGATACCCGCATTATTAATTAACAAATTACAAGGCCCTATTTTTTGGAACGCATCAGTGACAAATTTCTTAATGGAGGCCTCATTCGTCAAATCAAACTGCTGGTAAAAAAAACGTTCTGGACCACAGTCTAATGCAGCATCAAGAGTCTGCAGTCCGGATTCATTGATATCACAGGCTGCTACTTTCGCCCCTGCTTTAATTAAATTGCATACTGTGAGATATCCAATGCCGCTAGCCGCACCAGTGACGATGGCTATTGTGTTATGAAGTTCCATTAGGATCCTTATCTTTTAAGGCGTCATTTCCACGACTAACTGCTTTATTAGCAAGATCAATAAATTGTGTTGCTGTATTCATAATATTGACCTCATGTCCAGTAGGGGCCAAAAGCCCTTTCGAAAATTCTCTAATAGTTCTAGTATTAAAAATGAGCGCAATAGGAATTTCAATTTTAAAAATTTTCTCTAATCTAGCTCGGATCTGAGTAGCATGTAATGAGTGGCCACCTAATTCAATAAAGTCATCCTCTACCCCGATATCAATATTTTTTAATACATTTACCCAAACCATAAGCACAGTTCTTTCTAATGGATTAATGGGAGAGGATTTTTTATTTTTTTTGTAAGTAGTGGAAATATTAAGAGCCTCTATGTTTACTTTACCATTTAGGGTAAGTGGTAGCTCTTCAATAAAAAAAATGTTCTTAGGAATCATATAATAAGGAAGCAAGCCCTTTAGATGGCTTAAGAGATTGACTTCTGAAATATGTTTGCCTGGCTGTATAACAACCCAGCAGAATAAAGTAGGACTGTTATTGATCACTTTTGTTGCTGCCACTACATCTTTTACAAAAGGCAATTGTTTCAAGGATGCCTCAATTTCACCCAGCTCAATGCGGAAGCCATCTATTTTTAGTTGGCGATCAATTCTCCCCAGAACTGCGATATCACTCTGACCGACCCAGTAAGCTAGATCACCAGTATGGTATATACGTTCTCCAGTCTGTATTGGATGGGGAGTAAAGGCTTGAGAGGTTAAATCTGGCCTTTGCGCATAAGCTTGTGCAAGGCCTTTCCCACCAATTGCTAATTCACCTGTACATGTTGGCAAGACGGGTAGTCCAAATGAATCTAATATGAAGACATCGGTATTTTGTATGGGTGAACCCACACTAATATGCGGTGTTGTTATCATTTTGTGAGTGGACCAGATGGTTGTTTCGGTAGGGCCATAAAAATTAGCAACAGATTTGAAGTGAAGGAGTAGCCACTGCGCTAAATCTGGAGATAAGGCCTCTCCACCAGACCACACTTGTAATTGGGGGTGATTAGCATTTACTGAACGAAGCAGCTTCCAGGTGGCAGGCGTAGCTTGCATGATGCTAGGGTTGATCTTTTGAATGAGACGATCTAAGGCTAAACCATCACGTGCAGTGTCTCGATCAATTAGATACACTGATGCGCCTACCATTAGGGGTGTAAATAATTCAGCCAAGGAAATATCGAATGAAATGGTGGTAACAGATGCAAAAATATCTTTTTCATAAACACCTGGATTTGTGGAAAAACTAACTAAAGCATTTGTAAAGGCTTTAGAAGAAATTTGTACGCCTTTGGGTTTTCCAGTCGATCCAGAAGTAAACATCATGTAGGCCAGAGAGGACATGGGTAATGATGGCAATATCATTTTTTCATAATCAACATTTGAAACTGCTGCCATTGCTTCTTGAATCTCACAATGGGGCAATACTTTTAATAATGGATGATTGCTATAATTTTTTTCGTAAATGATGAGTTGACTTTCTGAATCAAGAAGAGTCAACTGTAGGCGATTTAATGGTAGATTAGGATCCAGGGGGATAAAACAGGCACCTAAAAGTTGACATCCCAAAAAACCAATTAATGTTACACAGGAATGATCTCCTATAACTGCAACGCTGCCACCTGGCTTAATTTCTAGAGCCTCGAGCATTTGGCGTACTGAGTATGCTGCATTAAGCATCTCACCATAGGTATATGAGGCCCCAAATTCATCTCGAATGGCGATTTTTGTTGAATTAAGTGTAGCTTGCTTAATGATTTTTTGGATTACTGACTCAGTAACGTCTGTTAACTCGCCACAGCAATGCGTAATATTCTGGGCAGAAGATGAGAGCTTGGTACTTGCAAAATGCCCCAATTTCTGTTGAGGGAAAGAGGTCCAATTTAACAAAGTTTCAGATATGAACTTAAGAATTTCTTGAGCTAATTCAAGTGAAATTATTGAGGGATTAATACGTAAGGTTAGTGTAATAGCATCACTATTCTCAACATAAAGCGAAAGTGGGTACTCATTTTCTTCAATTGATCGGATTGAGAGAATCTTAATTTTTGAGTCTAAATTAATAGTTTGTTGACTCAGTGGATAATTTTCAATTACAACAATGCTGTCGAATAGATTTCCACTAAAGCCCGACCATGCTTGTATATCAGCAAGCGAGTCTTGAGAGCAAGAGGAGAGGCTAATTATTTGCTGTTGTAGATCAGTGAGCCAATCTAGAAGCGAGAACCAAGGATTGCAAGTGACTCGTAAAGGTAGTGTATTAATGAACATACCAACCCACTGGTCAGAATTTAGGAGCACGGGGGGTCTACCAGATAAAGCGATGCCATGCACCACATCATTTTGGCCTGTAATGCGCGATAGCACGATTGACCAAACACCTTGAATTAGAGTGGACAGGGTTAAACCGTTACTTTGGGCAAAGTTTGTAAGAGTCTCTGTATTTTCACTATCAATTTCAGTAACGGCAATTTTAGAATGATGCTCGGGATAGTATTTGCTAAGATGATTGCTAACTATTGTTGGTGAGCGAAATTCATGGAAACGGGATTTCCAGAATAAAATCTTTTTATTGATTGATTCTTGACTCTGTTGTTCTTTTAAGTAATTCCATAATAGAGCTCTATTCATCTCGTGAGAAATTTTTCTAGTTCCATTGAGCATTTTCGAGAGATGTCCAATCAGGATTGAAAGCGACCACCCATCTAATATAAGATGATGATGTGACCAGAGAATTTTCCAGTCGGTATCAGAGAATTGAGCAATGGTAATTCTAGATAATGGAGCATGTGCAAGATTAAACCCATTTGTCCTATCCAATGTTAAAAAATCTATCCATTGGCTAGCAGCATTGGGATTACGTTTTAAATCTATCATCTGATAAGGCATTTCTTCGCAATCTTCAACCACTTGATAAATAGTCCCTTGGCTATCTTCAATAAAAGACGTACGCAGTGTTTCATGGGTATATAAAAGTTTATTAAATAATTTAACTATTTCCTGTGAATCAAGTGCTCCAGAGATATTGAATTCAATTTGCTGAACATAACGTCCAGTAGGGGAATTGGTATTTAAATTTGTAAAAAATATCCCTTGCTGTGTAGGAGTGGATGGAAAAATATTTTCTGAATTAGGCTTTGAATGAAGAATCTCAATTAAAGTATTCTCATTATCCTGAGCCAGCCATGGAAAATCAGATAATTTCCAATGACGCTCAGGTTTTGTGATATTAACTTCTGAAATCCTAGCGATAGTAGATAGAATATTTAACTTAAGATTATCAAGTGAGTACGCATCAAAAAATAATGGATCTGCATTAACCGTAATTTGAAGTTCATTATTTTCAATTAAGCCGGTTATATCAAAGAGATTGGTACGTTTATTACGAGGGTCAATTTGAGGCCCAATATTAAATTTAAGTGGTGTTAAGTTTGACTGATTACGAAAGCTTGAGTCAAAACTTCCAAGCCAGTTAATTAGGATATGTGGCTGGCAATTTAAAAGTTCGGGTCGAACCATAGAGGCTGTGAGCCAGTCAATTTTTAATTGGTCAATTTCCTGAAATTTTACTTTGATGGTCGATAGAAATTTTTCAAGATTACCATCCATTGGAAATACAAAGCAGTAAATAGCGGTAAACCAGCCGATGGCTGTATCTATAGATTGTTCAGGATATAAGTCTCTTCCATGGCGCTCTAGAGAAATTGCAAAGGATTCTCTTGGGTAAAAGCCAGAGATTGCATTAACAACAATTAGTGAAAAAAGTTGTTCAACATTTAGTTTCCATTTGACCTTACTTGAATGCAATAGCTTTTCAGTATCAGATTGATTTAGTGACAAATGTATAGTCGATGAATCAAAATTATTACTACTGGCTTTTATTTTATTAAAAGTATGCTGGTACTCTTCGTGATATTTATTCCAATAGGAATCAAGAGAAATTGTAGGAATTCTTTTTATAAGTGCATTACTAATTCCCGCAACACTTTGAGTGTGACCAGAAGGAATTATTTTAGGGTCTAAATTGATTAACTCATCAAATAAAATACGCCATGAAACTCCATCAATAATGAAGTGGTGAATTGCTATAAATATTTTTGTAGCACAATCATCTGCATCTACTTCAATAAGGGCTCCCCAAATAGGGCCGTTTTTTAAAGAGAATTGCTCTTGAATTACTTTTAATTCATGAATGTATAGGCTAATATTTTCATCATTTAAATCTATGTTGTGGATAATTTTAATTAAGGGATCAGAATCACCATCTGTCAAGACATTGGAGTCTAGAATTCTAGTAGAAAAAGCTCGATGTTGTTGACCAAAGAAAGTGAGATTGGCAAGCAGTGATTTAATTGGCAAAGGCTTATTTATTCTAAGGGCAACAACTTGATTCCACCAATTTGGGTTGCTAAATTTCTGATAAATAAACCAATTTTGTGAAGGTAATAACGAATAGGTGCCCCATTTCATAGGCTCCTCATTTGGCTTCTGAGACTCTATAGACTTAAGGTTTTCAGCTAGTCTAGCAACGGTACGAAACTCAAAAATATCTTTGGGGCTGATTGTGATTCCCTTTTTTCGGGCTTTTGCAACTAGTTGCATTGCAATAATACTGTCACCGCCTACTGCAAAAAAATCATCACCTGGAGCTATTTTTTTGCCAAGCAAAGCTGATGCAAGCTCTAGTAATTTAGTCTCTTGTATATAGAGGAAATTAATTTCCGTTGATTGCTCTGATGAATCTAGAGCATTGTTGGTTTTAATTGATTTACTTATAGCTAAAAGAGATAGAGCCTTCCTATTGGTTTTTCCACTGCTAGTTAGTAGAGGCCATTTTTCTACCAAAAATAAATCATTTGGTAGCATGTAGTGAGGAAGCGATTTATTGAGTTTTGATCGAAGTTGATCAAGTCCTAAATGAGAGTGACTATTTGAATCTTCCACAAAGACGGCCAATCTCGAGAAATCCTCGTGCTCTATTAATTCAACAGCAACCCTAGTATGAGGGAAAATTTTGGCTACTGCAGCCTCGATCTCATCCAATTCAATTCGATTACCGCCTACTTTAACTTGTCGATCAAGGCGTCCAATAAAATAAATTTTATGATTTGGAAGTTGCTGAACTAAATCCCCACTCCTAAAAACAATACTATTAGGCTTAAATGGGTTCGGGATAAAGCGTTCTGCAGTGAGACGGGCTTGGTTGACATATCCCAATCCCGGAGACAGGCCACCAATGAGAAGCTCACCTACGCTACCAGTAGGGACTAAATTTAAATTTTTATCGACAACAAAAATATCAGTGCCATCAATTGCCTGACCAATAGGAATCGAAATATTGGGATTTGTATCATCCTTGATTTCGATCATTTCATAAGTTGCATCAATTGTTGTTTCACTTGGCCCATACAAATTCACTACCGTGAGTGTCTTTGGGGGATTTAGTTCAGCAATCAGTTCCGGCCTTAGTATTTCTCCTCCAATAAAAAGAATTCGTAAGCCTCTAATGGAAGTTATGGTTTCCTGGTTCAATAAAGCATCTAGTAGGCTTGGTACTATTTGTAATATGGTTATTTCATGTTTTTGAATGGCAATTGCAATATCTTCCGGACTATTAGAGGCAGAGTCGTCCATTAGAATCAGTTGTGCACCAGATATCAGTGGCCCCCAAATTTCCCAGATAGAGGCATCAAATGCACTTTTAGTCCTATTTAGAATTTTATCTGCTGGGGAGAATGAGAAGCGACTAGTCATCCATTGCATATGGGCACAAAGAGAAAGGTGAGTTATTAGAACTCCCTTTGGATTTCCCGTCGACCCGGAAGTATATATTGCATAAGCTGGAAGATTACTGGGATATTTCTTGATTAAAGCTATGATCTCTGAAAGGGATTGAACATTAAATTCATCAACCACCACGGAATTTATATCGATTTTAAGGCCGCTATATTCATTAAAATTTAATAAAGTGCTTTGATCGCCTATTAAAACTGGATTGCCTAAATCCTCTAGAATTTTCACTTGCCTATCTAGTGGTGAAGCAGGATCTAAATTCGTAAACCAACAACCATTGCACCAAATAGCAATTTGGCTGGCAACTTGAGCGTTACAACGATTAAGCAATATTGCAATCGGATTGCCTTGCTTAGCGCCAAGTTTTTCGAGGGTTTTCGCTATGGAAAGTGAGAGGTTTAATAATTTTTCGCAATTTAATGATGTTGCATCATCAACCAAAGCAACTTTATCTTTTCTGGTTTGAAAGTTTTCTAAAATCTGGGTAAGTGTTGATACAAACTCAAATTTATTCGGCCTGAATTGATCAATCTCTTGAAGAGAAGATTCAATTAGAATTGCTTGATCACTCGGAGACTGAATTGCAGCATGAAGGGAGTGCGAAAGTTGATTCTTAAACCAGTTCAACTGTGTTTTTGACCAGCTATCATCATGTGCAATATTAATACTTATAGAGCTATTGCTATCATCGAGAGCAAAGTTGATGGTTAATGGAATATCTGAGTTTTCAACGGTTTCACTCAATCGTTCTTTAATACCAGCCCTATTAAGGATGCCATTAACTGGCCTAAAATTTACATAATTGAAATTTAAATTAAAGGGTTTTTCACCGCCATTCATTTTTACCAATTCTGCGAGGGGCATTATTCTGTCATCAAAAATTTCAGCCTCCATCTCTAAACAGTGTCTAGCTAGTTCTAGCCAGCTTCCCTTGGCATTAAATTCAATAGGAATAGTGTTTAAGAAAAGACCCATTGAATTTTCAGAGCCCTCTACAGTGGGGCGATTATTAACAACTAAGCCAAAACTCGCTTTTGGGGTAGATTTTATTGCTCCAAGAAGATGTGCTATGCACCCCATTACCCAATACTTCATTGGTATAGCGAATTTTTTAGCCAGATCCTTTAAATCAAGGGCATCAGTTTTATTGATTGGAACTTCCATTTTCCCAGCAGGAAGATAATCATCTAGTGGCCAATGCAAAATATTAGAATCAGTAAGATTTTCAAGGCGTTTCGCCCATCTATTTCTTGCATTTAAATCCTGAAGTAGTAGAGCCTCGTTTTTACTTAAAAGAGCTTGAGTATTAATTTCTGCTGATCTATTTAAGGGGCGGCCCTCCAATAAGGCTTGGTAAGTATTGAAGATTTCAGCGCTAAAGTTAGCAACGCTCCAGCCATCGAGAATGGCATGGTGCACTATGAAAGATACTACCGAAAGTTTTTCAGATACTAAATGGAGTTTAAATTTAATTAAAGGAGATAGATCATAAGGAAGCGGATCTTTTGAGAAATTATTTAAATCCAATTTTGTCTTTTGATTTGCCAGGTCAATATCAAGATCACGATAGTCAGTTATTGTTAAGTCTGGTTCAACTTGATAGTTAACTATTTGTAATGGTACCGTTAACTCTAGATTGAAAAATGATCGTAAAACGGCATGTCTAGAAAAAATTTGCTTTAAGGCAGCGCTCAACAGTTCCTGCCGAATAGGTACTTCTAGCCAGAAATTACACGAATCAATATAAAGATTTTTTTTATCACCATAGTTCGAATGAAACAACATGCCTGCCTGCATCTTGCTAATTGGCCAAGCATCTTCATACTTTCCTTGTAGTGCAGTTAAATCCTCATTACTCAGCATGGAAAAAGTGCGATAAGGTAATTCTTTTACCTGAGTCTCTTTGGAATTAGCATTTATCCATTGAGTTAGTTGACGTGGACTTGGGTTTTGAAATATTTGTCTAATTGGAAAGTCTAATCCGACTTTAGCAGCAAGGGCAACAATGCGAATACTCTGAATCGAATCACCACCAATAGAGAAGTAGTTTTCAGTAGGTAAAACGTGCGGTATCTTAAGTGCTTCTGCCCATACTAAGCACATTTTTCTTTCATCTTCAGATATGAAGTCAGTTTTACTTGAGGATCTACCACTGAGTAAGTATTCATTGGGGTTTGGTAGAGCCTTGATATCAATCTTTCCATTTATATTTAATGGAAATTCTGTGACAGGAATAAATAAATCTGGAATCATGTAGGACGGTAGTCGCAATGCTAGTTCATCTCTAATAGCTATCGGATCTAGCGCAATATCTGAGGTGAACCATGCACAAATTCCAAATTCTTTCTTTGCGTCTATAGAATCACTTTTTTCCCAAATCCCAACTTTTGCCTGATAAATTCTGGAGACTTTCGAAAGAGCAGATTCAATTTCGCCTACCTCAATACGGTAACCACGTATCTTGATCTGATTATCGATTCTGCCGATATATTCAAGCTCCGAAGCTAGCCCTAACTTGGCCAAATCCCCTGATCTATAAACCCGCTTACCTGGTAAGGAGCTGTTTGGGTCCGGGATAAATTTTTCAGCTGTTAATCTAGGGTTGTTTAAGTAACCATTAGCTACCCCTAATCCACCAACATATATTTCTCCAGCAATCCCTGGGGAAGTTGATAGATTGTTCGAGCTTATGAGATTAAGGCTTAGATGTTCAAGAGGTAAGCCAATTAAACTACCATGATTTTGAAAGAGGTCAAATCTTGATATTGTGCGCCATGTGGTGTGTACTGTTGTTTCTGTAATGCCATACATATTTGTTAATGTTGGCTCATTATCAGAATAACGTTTAAACCAAGGGGCTAAAGCATTTAATTGGAGTGCCTCGCCGCCGAATATGACATGTCTAAGGCTGGAAAGGTGTTGAGCATTTTGCTGCTCAGCTTCCATAAATATATTAAATGCAGATGGGGTCTGACTTAAGATGCTCACTTTCTCATTTGCGCAGATTTTTACAAAAGCCGCGCTATCCCCAATGACGTCCTGTGGAATCAACACGCACCGCCCACCACTTAGCCAGGGCCCCCAAATTTCCCATACCGAAAAATCAAAAGCAAAAGAATGAAAGAGTGACCAAGAATCTGCCGGTGTAAAATTAAAAAGTGCTTGGCAAGCAGAAAACAATGAAAGAACATTGTGATGCGTGACTTGCACTCCTTTTGGAATTCCAGTTGATCCAGATGTATATATGGTGTAAGCGGGGAGATCGATGAATGATGGAATATCAAAATTTGTAAAGCTATCATCTTCTAGTAATAACGTGGAATAAATGCATGTGGGCAAATTGCCTAAAGTTTTATCTCCAATTATCAAGGCTGGTTGAGAGTCTTTTATGATGTGCTCTAGTCGCTCCAATGGATTGCTGATATCTAATGGAATATACACAGCACCATTTTTCAAAATGCCCAACATGGAAATTAAAAACTCTGGTGACCTTGGAAGATTAATGGCGACATGATCTCCAGCTTTTATTCCTCTCTTTTGTAAACCTCTTGCAATCTGATTCGATTTATTCTCTAGCTCTCGATAACTTAAGTGGACATCTTTATACGATAAAGCGATATTGTCTTGAAAGTTTTTAACGCTTTTTCTCCAACTAGAGATAAGGTTGCCGTTATCGTGTCCATAGAAACTTGGTATAAGCTGGCTTTTAGTGTGAGGGTTGCTTACCGTATCTAGTATTTGACCTAATTTTTTAAGTCCATTTGCCGGGATAATCCGACAAAACTCCATGAAGTCTGACGCCATTGCTTTGGCATAGTCTTTGTCTACTAGTGCAGTATTAATTTGTAGTGAAACTGACCAATTTAGCCCCGGAACAATGACTAAAGCTATCGGTAAATTCGTTCTTTCATCTGAATTAATATTGGAAAATTGTAATTTTGAATTTGCATTTTCTAATGTGGGGTAATTTTCAAAGGCTAGTAGCGAAGAAAATAGGGGGCTTCCTTGATTTGCTCCCACTAGCTTTTGGATATCTTGTAAGTCGTCTAAATCTCGCGAATTGATTTGAAGACTAATCTGATGAATTTTTTGGAGAGTATCGTTTACTGTGCCAGATCCGATGAGCTCTACTCTAAATGGAAGAGTATTAACAAACATGCCTACTGCATTTAATGCTTCTGGAGAGCTATTCCTACCGGCAATAGTAAGCCCAAAACAAATATCATTGACACCTGTCCACTTGGCGAGGGTGCATGCCCAAGCAAAAATAGCTATGGCATTAGGAGTAATTTCATGATTTTGTGCAAAACCGATAAGGGCTTGCGAAACGCTGCTGCCTAGGTGATGTCGTAAACGCACTGATGATTCTGGAGAAATTTCTTTGGTAGATTTCAATTGCTCTAAATTAATTGGCTGCCAGTTCTCTAATAAATCCTTCCAGAATGGAGCATCAATGCTATTTTGGCTATTACGTTGTGTAAAGTGAGGTCCCACAGCTTGGCTTAATCGAACCTCTTTTTTCTCTATCAAAGCATTTAATATAGTTGTTAGCTCACTAATTAATATGCTTTGCGACCAACCATCTAATATAAGGTGATGGTGGCTTAGTAAAAAAGCCCATTTTTGATATGAAATTTCAGCCAAATAAAATCGTAACAATGGAGGCTTAGCTGGATCAAAAGCAATACGCCTATCTTTTTCGCGAATTTCTTTTAGAAGAACATCGTGACTTTCAGAATTTAAAGAAGTCCAATCTAGATAATTCAATGAAAAAGGAATTTCTTTTAAGATGATTTGCCTTGCTTCTGTTTGGCTTCGAACAACAAAAGCAGAGCGCAATGTAACGTGCCGCTCAATCAGTTCTTTCCAAGCATGCTCTAACATACTTGCATCTATAGGGCCCTCGAGATTACCCCAGAGATGAATGATGTATGGGTCAGAATGCAGATCATCTGATGCAAGTGCATGGAAAAGGAGCCCTTTTTGCAGAGATGTTGGTGATAAAACCTCAGAAATTGGCGTAGACTGCTTCATAATTTTGAATTGGATAGCTTTAATTCATCCAGCAGTGAATCGAATTCCTCAATGCCAATGGTATTTGCTAAATAGTTTCGTGATAAAGCAATGTGGATATATTCTTCAAAGCGTGAAATAATGTTCTTAGCACCATCCCACTGAGTTTTCGAGTATGTCCAGCGAATTTCTACACCAGTATTTGTTGTCCAGGCTTCAATGGAAATTGGCCTTTGTCTAGATAGTTTGCTTTCAGCGGCATTAAGAAGCTGTGCATTTACATCTAAATAACCTAGCCCAGGCATATGATTTTTTTCAGAGCTCAGATTACCAAGGTAATTAAAAGAAATTTGGCAGTGACTAAAAAAACCATTAATAGCTAATTTTTCTTGATTTTTATGTGAAAGCGCAATGAGTGGGGTAAAACCGCAGCCATTACTAGGCATTGTGTTCAGTAATGTCATGGTGCCGCTCATTTCTAACTCTGCATTCTTTGATTTGACAATCCTAATTGGGAAAGAAGCTGTGAACCAGCCAATAATGTCAGCGGTATCGAATTCGGTTAATGTATTTCTTCCATGTCTTTCAAGCTCAATAAGAAGTTCCCCTGACTCGCCCTCATCGAAGACGCTGGCTGCTAAAGCAGTTAGAAGCAAAGACTCCATTTCCAATGAAGAAAATACCTTCAATTTTTCATGAGTAATGGAAGAAATATGCCTTGTAACCTCAGATTCAAGGGGGTTATTGCCTGAAACAAGCAGTTTGAGTTGGGGGGTGATTTTTGTGACTTGATTCCAGTAATCAATTTCTTGATCGAAAATTCCATCATTTACCTTTTGAGCAAGTTTTGAGCTCCAGCTCAAATATGAGTGAGCCATACCACTAAAGCGCTCGGGCGAGTTCATCAATATTTGAATTTCATCAAAAATGATCAGTAAGCTAACAACATCTAACCAAAGGTGGTGGCCTGCTAAGATTATTTTTTCATTATCAATAAAAGCCATGAAATTGGGACCAGATTCAACACTCAGAAGGGTGTTGATCAAAGCAATGACTTTCTCTGAGCTAGATATCTCAGGCGAGATAATAACTTGAGATTCATTAAGATCTCTGACGGACTGTAGATAGTTATTTGAATTGATAAACGACCTTAAGCTATCGTGCCTTTGAATTATCTTTAGCATGATTTGGCCAAGTAGCTCAATATCTACATCTTTCTCAAGATTGATTTGCGCAGAAAAAATCCAATTAGGTAGTGTATTGTTAAATCGTTTTAAAAATAGTGCTTGTGCTGGTGCCAGAGGCGCAACACTTAAGTTATCTTCCACCACAGCTATTTTTTTTTGTTGTTTTGCGATTTGGCTAGGGGTCATTCCAGAGAGAAGATCATTAGCCTTTATTTGATAGCCTAATTCGTTAATTTGCGCCACTAAGCGCATAGCAGTAATACTATCACCCCCAAGTTGAATAAGCGTTTCATTACCCTTTACCTTCTTATTAAAAGTACTGCCCCAAATAGAAAGAATTTGTAAAAATTCATGATTCGTCTGTATATTCTCTTCCATGGGACTCGAGCTATTTGTCTGACAAAGAATTTCAGCCCTTGGCAGTAGCGAGTAATCTACCTTGCCAAATTGATTTGTGGGCCATTTATCGGTTAATAGCCAATGACTTGGCAGCATTGCAGCCGGCATAAGGGATTGTATTTTTTCTTGAATTCTGAATAGGTCTTTTGGTTCTAACTTATCACTCAATATCCATGAAGCCAGATGAGGAGTTTCGCCATTAAATTGAATTTTGACATGGGATTGAATGACTCCAGGAAAATGATTGATGGCAAATTCAACTTCGCCAGGCTCAATACGCTGTCCCCGGAGTTTAATTTGATTATCAGCACGTCCAATATAATTTAGTTGTCCTTGGCGATCTTGGTAAGCCAGATCACCAGTTTTATATAACCTTTGTCCTGGCTCGATTGAGAATGGGTTAGGGATAAATTTTTCAGCAGTAAGGCGGGGGTTGTCTAAATATCCCCAAGCTAAGCCAACGCCACCAATATAAATCTCGGAAATGACGCCAGATTCCATTGCCAAAAATTTGGAATCGAGCAAATGTATTTCAAATCCAGGAATTGGTAGGCCCAAAACAGGATCAGATGTAGTTGTCCAGTTAGATTGTGTTGTTGAGCAAGTTGCTTCACTTGGTCCATAAGCATTAACAATTCGCCTTGTGGGGGTTCGATAATCAATCAATTGTTTCGCTGAGGAGCGTTCACCCGCTACCACTAAGGTTCTTAAAGAATTTAAAGCATTCTTTGGTAAAGAATAAATTAGTGAGGGGGTAAGGGTGATGTGAGTTATGCCATAAAGTGTTAGATCTCCAATTAAATCTTCATGCATCTGTGATCTGCCATTTTTCGGAAGGCAGAGAGTGGCCCCTGTGCCAAGTGAAGTAATCAATTCAGATATAAATGCATCGTAACTAGGCGAGGCAAATTGGTACACAGAGTCTCCAGGCTGGATATCAAAATCATTTGCTTGAGCAGTTTTAAGGTTATTAATTCCACGATGGGGAACCGCTACTTTTTTTGGCTCTCCGGTTGATCCAGAAGTAAACACTAAGTAGGCTAAATCATCTTCAATAAGTTCAGCAATAGGAGGGGTTGCTAGAGTAGGAGAAGATTTTTTTAAATCATCTATTGAAATTTGTTTTATGGCAAGCTTGATACCAAGCTCTAGATGGGGATTGCTAACCAAGATATTGACCTTAGAAAGTATAATAATTTGTTCTTGTCGGGCAATAGGCAGGTCTCGATCTATAGAAAGAAAAGCGGCACCAAGACGACTACATGCAACTAGAGCAATAATCCAATCTATTGTTCGGTAGCAGGCTAGGGCCACGATACTGCCCCTACCTATTCCATAGGAGGCAAGTTGGGCGGCATAGTCAGATGAACTACAAATCAATTGTTTGTAACTCATTGCCATAAAATCTTGGCGAACAGCAATAAGTTCAGGATACTGAATTGCAACCTCTTGTATTATTGAATAAATGCTTCGAAATTCGCTCGCTAAATTTTTTCTGTTAAAAGTTGATTTATTCTCTGAAGTAGCTTGATATGCTATTCTTAATTCGCGACATTGTATTGTCGGGTGCGCTACCAATATTGTTAAGTAGCCCTGCAAGCGCTTCAAAATCGAACTTGCCAGCTTATCCGAAACTAAACCACCCCTACAAGCCAGTCTAAAAAGCATTTGCTCATCTGGAATGACTGCCAAGGTAATCGGATAGTGTGCTTGCTCAATCATTTCTATGGAACTAAACGAAATATTAGTTCCAGACATTCGGTTACGAGGGTAGTTTTCTAAGACAAAAAGAGTCTCAAATAAAGGCTCCCCTGGGTTATTTGACCACCTTTGGAGAGTAGGTAGATCAATTTCCACATGGGATTGCATTTTTCCAAATAGATTTTGAATATTCTTAGCTATAGTAAGAACAGTATCACTCTCTACAATATTAACCACCATTGGTAAAGTATTAATTGTGAGGCCAACGAGTTTATTGATGTTCTGAATTGCTGGATCACGGTCTGAAACGATTAGTCCAAAGCAAGGGGTTGAGCCATAACCTAAGGATTGAAGAACCATTGCCCAGATTGCTTGCAAAAGAGATCCAAAAGTAACTCCTTGAGTTGAGACTAAGGTATTTAATTGATCTCTTAATTTATTTGATATTGATAAATCATTAATACTATTTGAAGCATGAGAATGAAATGGCAGCATTAACTTACCTGAATCTCTTCGAAGTTTTAGTATTTCCTGCCAGCAAGTTTTCGACTCAATCGAGTTGCGACTAAACTGGGCGCGAGTTAGTTTCTCAGATGTGGGAGGGAGCTCTCTTAATTTGAGGGTCTTGTTATCATAAAGTTCAATTAATTCATCTAATAAAATAGGTAGTGACCAACCATCAAGAATTGCATGGTGATAGGTTAAATAAAAATCCCAATGATTTGAGTTGAACTTCACTAAGGCTAAACGAGCCAAAGGGGGGCGACTTAAATCAAACTCATGAACAAGTTCCTTTCTTGCTAATTCTTGAGCTAATACATCCTGTGAATCATGATGAAAGGATAAATCAATGTACTTTATTGATGAATCGATTTGATTCTGGATCCAACGAATCATGCGACCATCTTCGCGCGTCGGAAAACAAGTCCTCAGAGAGTCGTGACGCTCAACCAAAGAATTCCAACATGATTGAAGTAATTCTAGATCTAGGGCGCCAGTTATCTTTCCATTGACCTGACCTATGTAAGTATTTTTATCATCTGATTGGGTGGTGTGAAAAATAAGGCCAGCAGCAAGAGGCCCAATTTCTAGACTTCGGCCCTTAGTATTAATATCTTTATATAAATCATGAATATGTTGTTCCATGGCCAATAACCACAGCCTTAATTTGGATTCGTCTTGATCATCGCTTGTTAACCATAATAAATGATATCCATCAGCATCTCGCCATAAAAGAATTTCGTGTAAAAATGGTCTTGTGCTCGAGGGATCATGCAGAGGTAGCGAAGGTAGTGGCGTTATATGAATCGGCGCATCAACTGGCTGTTGTAAACGCCCAAGATAATTAAAAGAAACTTTAGGCAATCTCCCAGCATCTAGCGATAGATTTTCACGAATCATTAGCCAAGAAGGAGCCATTGTCTTCCACCTTGCTAGGCCTGAAACAACTCTAGCTAATTGGTCAGTTAAGTGACCATTGCAACGATCCAATGGAAAAGGAGCAAGGGCGGTGTACCAACCAATTGAATCTATAGACTCAATATCATCTAGATCTCTACCGTGGTGTTCTAGTGTGATGTTAATTCCATCGGGAAAGTTATAAGAATTAAAAGCGCCAAGAAGAGACGTTAATAAAATTTCTTCTGCATTAAAGCCTAGCTTTTCAAGGGCATCAACTACTTTAGTTATGCCATCTGAAAAGTCATAGCGCATTTTCCTTTCTTTGGAATAAATGCTTGCAGAATCATTAAGAGTTCCCCAGCTTTTAAATAATTCACTTTGATGATTCCAGTAAGATATGTATTGTTCAGCTAGGGGGCCATTAATAATCGAAGGATTTCTGTTTCGAATGCTGGGAGCTTTTGGAACAAAATTGCCTTGGAAAATAAATTTAATCAAGTCATCGATCAGCACACGCCATGAAAGGGTGTCAATAATAAGATGGTGAATTACCCATACAATTCTAGTCGTGTCTTCATTTTTATAAAATACGATTGAAAGTGGGCCAGTCTCAATATTAATATTCTTGAAATCATTTCCTATATCTTCAAATAATTTTCCATCAGAAAGTTCAATTAACTTGAAAAGAGAATCATTTTGTATAAAAAATTCAATACCTAAATCATCTTTTTTCCAGCGATAAGAAAATGCTTGATGTTTGGCATGGAGGAGATTGAGGGCTTCGCTTAGTGTATTGACATCTAACCCTGTCGGAATATTAAGAGATAAAGCTTGATACCAGTGGTTATGATTTATCAAGTTCAAATCAAAAAACCACTTTTCAATCGGTAGAAGGTAACGACTGTGTTCGTTGGCATCCATAGATTGAGTCTTATCAGCCCCAATTTTTTTTAGCATTAGGTGATTTGCAAAACTCTCAGGAGTTGGATTCTCAAAAATATCTCTAGGCTTACATAAAATCCCATCCTCTCTAAGGTGGGAAATTAATCTCAAAGCTAAAATACTGTCACCGCCTAAGGTAAAGAAATTATCAGCAGGGCTAACATCTTGACCAAGTAACTGCCCCCATATCTTAGCCAGCTGAAGAGAGCTTGAATATGTTTTATTTTTTAACTCAATATCTACATGAGTTACATTTTGAGTAAATCTAATTTGCTTTGGTACTTCAAATTGAAATATGAATTTCGTTAGATCTTTTTTAAAATCAATCGCAAATATCGATATAATTTTTAAATAGTCAGCAAGAAGATGCTCAGCATCACTTGGAGTAATAATATTTTTTCGGTATTCGAAAATAATCTGAGCGCTATTATTTAAATTATTAGGTTCTAGCCGAAAGGTAAAGTCATATTTTGCGTTTTTATTTTCAACTGGAATTGCATTAGCCTCAATTTCTTGGCCAAAGTTAATTTTAGGTAATGAAATTTGATATGCGAAAAGAATTGCAGGTTGAGCTGTAACTGTAGATGGAAGAGATTCTCTTAGTAGTCGCCTGATGATCTCACCAGATTGATCTGCATGAGAGAAGTCGGACCGAACTTGGCCTTTAATTTGACTCATCAACTCTTGGAAAGTGAGTTTTGAATTGACTTGCAATCTCAGGGGAATGGTATCTACAAAACAGCCAACAGTTTCAAAAAACTCTTCTTCAGAGCGATTCGCCCAAGGGGTTGAGATCCAAATTTCATCGTTATTTTGGTATTTAGAGATCAGCAGACCTAAGCAAGTTAAGAACCACTCAAATGGCGTAATTGATAAATCATTACATTGCAATTCAATCTGTCTAAACTGTTCTTCTGATATCTTCGCACTTAAATATTCGGCCTCTATAGTGTTGTCGGCTATGTTGCCTATAATTAAAGGCGACAAGGTCTTAACACCAAATAGCCTTGTTCCCCAATAATCCCTATTAACAGTATTTTCTTCTTGAATATTTTGCCATTCACTCCAATCAACAAACTGGTATTCTAATTCTGGCAAATCGCAATCAGATTCTTCAGATTGCTGACAATGCCGATATAAAGTAGAAATATCTCGACTTATAATTTGAGCCGACCATCCATCACAAATTAAGTGATGAATTTCAATAAATAAATAATGGGTAGTAGTGTTAAATTCAGCTAATGAAGCCCTTAAAGTCGCAATACTTGGGTCTAGGTAAACTCGACTAATAGAAGAGGTGAATTCAAATAGCGTTGCCAAATCATTATTTGTAATTCTTACGGCATCAATTTCAATGTTTGCTTCTTGATAAATTCGCTGAAGTGCTACTGAATTTACTAGGGGAATGATGGTGCGTAATGCCTCATGGCGTTCAATAAGAGCATGTAAAGCATTTTTTAATGCTTTTTTGTTAAGTGGACCAAGAATTTCTATTAATAGGGGAATTCGAAATGCATTTGTTTCTGGGTCAAGTTTTTCACCTAGCCAGATTGCTTTTTGTGATTCCGATAGAGAAAAGTCATTAAAACTTCCAAAGTAACGCATATTTATATTTTATTCCTATGGATTATTACGATGGGCCTTAGGAATACGTTTAGGACTTGATGGAGCTTGCGAAGATAAATGCTTTATAACAGCCATAAGTCCATCTATATGTGGAGATTCAAAAAAATCTCTGAGGGTAAGGTCAACTGAAAAAGTTTTTCGAATGAGAGCCACTAAGCGTGTTGCGCTAATGCTATCTCCCCCAAGCGAGAAAAATGATGTATCTTTATCAATTTCCGCACCTGGAAGAACTGATTTCCATATTTCAAGCATTTTTAGTTCTAGGTCTGACCAAGATGAATCATTTAAATTAGAATTTTCATTCTGACGCTTTTTTTAAAACCCCTTGATCTAATGGGGTGAGATTATCAAGCAAAGCGGGCAACTTATTATTTGATTGTTGTGTATTTATTTTTAACAGAGGTAAAGTATTGCAGCTTATCGCCTGTAATGATGTTAGATATATGGAGTTAATATTATCTATTTTCTCTTCAGTAAATCCAGCATTGGCAAAAACCAGGGTTAATTCCAGGCCCTCATCTCTAGGGTCAATAGAAAATTGAGCCAAGAAAGGGAAATCAGTGTACTCAAAAACTTCCACTTCATTGATCTGCAAATGAGTACTTTTGAGTAAATCGCTATAAATATGAAAGTGAATATAGTTGAAGCCTGAGAAAAATACTTTTGACGTTGGGCTTTGTTTTAGGATTTCAACCAACGGGAGGCTGCGATGTTCTAGCGCTTCAGTTTCTATATTTAGTAGCTTTTTAAGCCATTTAGTCAAATTCTCAAGCTTAGGTGCGGAGCATCTAAGAGGAATTGTATTTAGAAATAATCCAACGGACTCTTCTGCCCCATTCAGTTCAGGTCGACAATTAACAACATAGCCTGTGCATATTTCGTCTTGTTTAGTAAATTCTAGTAAAGATAAAAAATGTACTCCTAATAACAAAGTTTTTAAAGGTATTGACAAGGAATAAGCTAATTTTTTCAAATTAATCAGTATATTTTGTTCAATAAGAAAAGTTTTTCGAATCGGCTTTTTTAATTTATTTTGTGACTCTGGCATCATTTGTGAGGGCATGCCTAAGAGATATTTTTGCCAGTACTCATTGAGTGCGCTATCCGCAATGCTCGCTCTTTCAGAATAGACATGTTTTTTTTGCAGCTCAATAGTTTTTGGTAGCTTGCCTATTAATTTTGAATCAGTAAAATAGCGTAGGAGCCGAGTAAAGAGGATTGCAAAGCTCCAACCATCAATAATGGCGTGGTGAAACGAAACGACTACCGTAAATGAATTAGCAGAAAGAATACCGATTGCGAAACGAATTAATGGTGGAGTTCTAGTGTCAAATGGCCTATTTTTTTCTAATTCAATCAATGCCTGTATTTTCTCTCGCTGAGCCTGCTCATCTAGGTTAGAAAGATCATCTACTTGCAGTGGAATAGTTAAATCAGAATATACAAGCTGAATTGGTTCGCTATAGTTCTCCCAGTCAAAACCTGTTCTTAAAGCTGCGTAGTCTTTCGATATTTGCTCTAAAGCATCTCTAAACTGTACTTCATGCCATTGATGTAGTACTTTGAAATGAAAAACGTCTAAAAATATTGGTAAATCTAGTTCATATGTGCTGTGAAATAACATTCCAGCCTGAAGCGCTGCCATGGGATAGGCGTCAAGAACATCAATAGGCGTTTCCCACTTTTTTTCGTTTTCCCTGGGAGCATATTCATTAATTTGTATGGGTGATGTTTTACAGTGAGCCGCTAATAACTCTAGAGAATTGTATTTATATAAGTCACTTAAGCGTAAGAATAACTTCTCTTGTCGAAGCAGTGAGATGACCTTAAGAGCAGAAATGCTGTCGCCACCGATTGTGAAAAAATTATCATCGCGGTAGACTTGATTAATTTTTAATGCCACTTGCCAGGTTTTGGCTAAAATAGATTCGACTCCCAGCAGAGGGCTTACTCTATTCAGGTTCCTCGCATTAATTGCTGGCCATGGTAATGCAGCTTTGTCCAATTTACCATTGACAGTAAGTGGAATACAGTCGATTTTGGTAAATCTCGAGGGAATCATATACTCAGGCAGAGATAAAAGTAGAAATTTTCTAATTTCTTCAGTTTGCAATTTTATAGCCAGGTTTTTTTGTATAAACCAGGCAAACAATCTTTTCTCTTCATAATCCTCAGTAGAGGCTGCCAAAACAATCGCATCAAGAATCTCAGGATGTGATTTAAGCGCGATTTCTATTTCACCTATCTCAATTCGGAACCCGCGAATTTTCACTTGCTGATCTGATCTACCAAGATATTCTAATTCTCTTGATTGATTAATTTTGGCTAAATCTCCAGAGCGGTACATCCGAGATCCATCATTAGCAAATGGATCGGGCATAAAGCGTTCAGCTGTTAAGGCTGGTCTGTTATGGTATCCACGTATAACACCGAGACCACCTACAAATAGTTCGCCAATTTGATTTTGACCTACTGGCTCTATAGAGGCATTGAGTATGTAAAGCCGCCAGTTCGGCAAGGCATCACCAATGAGACTTGTTTTATTAAGATCGATAAGATTTATTTCTTTATGCGTGACATGAACCGTAGTTTCTGTAATGCCATACATATTGATGAAGGTGGTGTTTTGGCCATAAATATCAAACCAGGGTTTGAGAATGCTTGGATCAAGAGCTTCCCCCCCGAAAATAATTTTTCGTAAATTTAATTTTATGATTTTATTTTCAGAATGAGCTTCAGAAATGACTTGAAGTATGGAGCGAAAAGCGGTTGGAGTTTGATTAAGGACAGTAACCATCTTTTCAGATAGCAGATCTAAAAATGATCCTGGATCTCGACTAGTTGCATAAGAGACCACTATGAGCTTACCCCCAAACAATAGTGCCCCCCAAATTTCCCAAACAGAAAAATCAAAAGCAAACGAATGAAATAAGGTCCAAACATCCCGCGATGAATAAGCATGTAAACCACCCGCTGATGCCATGAGTTGAGTTACATTCCGATGGGTTACAACACATCCCTTGGGATTACCAGTAGAGCCAGAAGTATAAATAATATAAGCTGCCTGCAGTGGATCAATAGTGGGCTCAATAAACTCTTGTACTGATGCACTTGCGATGATTTTATCTATATCTAATATTTTGATGTCTGGGCTTGCCTTTTTACAAACATTAGCACCTGTTGTATCAGCTAAAACTAGAGATGTATTGGAATCGTCAAGAAGATATTTAATTCGATCTTCTGGGTACCTTGGGTCCAATGGAACATAAGTACCCCCACACCCCAGTATCCCTAAGATACCTATTACAAGTTCTGCCTTTCGTTCGCAGGATATGCCAATAGATACACCGCTATTGGCGCCGTTCATTCTTAAGGTACTTGCAAGACTTTGTGCTTGAATCAGCAGATCTCGATACGAAATTATTTTTCCATATTCATCCTCCAGAGCAATTGCTTCAGGATATTGATGTGCTATGTGGTTAAAGCTTTGCCAAAGGTTAGATGAAGTTAATGTGCTCCAATCTAAATTGAAGGGGAGTGATTTTGGGAGTAACTGATTTTCAGTTGAATTTCGTTGGTCTAGTCTTGCGCACCATCTTTTCAGTAACGTTTGGATTGATTCTTCTGAAAAATAAGAGATATTGAAATAAGCATCTAGAAGAAAATCTTTTCCAAGTTGATATTCCCTCCCATAGATCTGTAATGGGCGTGATTGTGTTTTTGGACTTAAGGCATCAATTACTAGCTCGCAACCCGCTAAGGACTGGTTATAGTCATGCTTCTCAAAACTAAAGGTAGCCTGAATTGCTTCCTCATCAGAGCTTTCTTGATCCCAACTTTGAGATATGTCACCTATAGAGATACGGCTATGGCGGTAGTCGAGGCGTTGTATTTGTGTAATACGTTTAGCAAAATTGATTAGGGATTCACCAGCAATGATGTTGACCTGTAGCGGGATAATATGAGTAAATAATCCCACGATTAATTTAGAGGTACTACTTGGCCGATTTAGTATAGGTGTGCCTATTACTGGAACATCTACACGGTTATATCCAGCAGCCTCAAGTAGAAACGCTGCCGACATAAGTGCTGCAATTGAGATTTGATTTTCATCAGCTAGCGCTTGCCACTTTGCATATCTAGCAGCACTAATACGAATTCTAATATTTTGGGTTTCTAAGGTTTTTTCACCAATCGGACTAAATAGTGCTGCTGGCTTGGTTGGTATTTTTTTGAGCCAGTATTCTATGGACCGCTGTGCGGATGGAGTTTTAATCCAGCCAGCATTTTCCTCAACATAGTTCAAAAATGAGTGTGTCGCGAATGCTGGTTTTTTATCTAGCAAACGTATCAGATTGCTTGTCCAAAGCGAATAACCCCACCCATCAATTAAGGCATGATGAGCATAAGTAAAGTAAATATAGTGCTCGGAGCCTAGCTTAAAAAGATAATTTCTAAATAATGAGGATGAAAAATCTAAATTAAAGGGTTTTGAAAAGAGTTCTTGTATTCTTTTTTCTACAAGAGTTTCTGGGCTAGTTTTTAGGCTGTAATCTTCGAATTGAAGATTTATTAAGTTGTCATTCGCATCTGTATGTTGAAATATTTGATCTTCAATTATTTCAAATTGAATTCTTGGGGCGTCATGGTAATCAATTAGTTGATTAATGGCCTCTTCAAATTCCTTAAGATTAATCGGCCCGTGTATCTCCATAGTACCGCCTGTTAAACCAATGGCTGTATCAGGGGCAATTAAACTATTTATCACTAACTCTCGCTGCGCGCGAGAGAGTATTTTAAGATTTCTCAAGTGTTATTGAACTGGTATGTAATTACATATTAGATGGCTTTGTTTTTTCTAGGTGCTCGCGTAAACTTTTTGGGCGCATATCAGTCCAGTTGGTTTCAATCCAATTAAGACAAGCCTCTTTTGAATTGCTGTCTCCTACAGCTTTCCAGCCTAATGGTATTTCCCTCCAATCTGGCCAAATGGAGTATTGCTCCTCATGATTGACCACTACAAAATACTTTTCTTCGATTTCAGACATTTTTTTGCTATTTTTCAGTTAATTAAGAGTTGTGAAAGTTTAATTGCAAAAAGTAAAAAATATTAGCTTACTAAAAATTATGAAGCTTTAATGCCAATGCATAACTAGTTTTAGGTAAAGCTTTTCCAGGTGGAAATCTAATCAATAAGCAGATGCTATGCACCAATATGGTGCATAGCATCTGCTCATTTATCATAACTGATGAAGGTTATACTTTGAATTCAAATTTACCCCTCCAACCTAAATATTGAGAGTTATGCATTAAGTAATGAGAATTATTGCCATAGCCAATCAAAAAGGAGGGTGCGCTAAAACCACCACTGTTGTGAGTTTAGCCGCCTGCTTGGCAGAACTAAAATATCGAGTTTTAGTTGTTGATTTAGACCCTCAAGCAAATGCTAGTCGCTGGCTCGGTGTTGATGAGGACCATCATGGGACGCTTCAATTATTGGCTGGTGATAGTCTAGTTGTAGACTTAATTGCACCTACGGCAATCAAGAATGTAAGCCTTATTAATGGGTCGCAGGGCTTGGCCGAAATTGATAAATTTCTAGCAGGAAAATTGGCCGTTGAAAGCACCCTGTCCCGAAAGTTAAAAAAGATTGACGAAAATGGATGGGACTTTATATTAATAGATACGCCACCTACCTTAGGACTGCTCACTATAAATGCTCTAACAGCAGCAAATGAATTGCTTGTGCCAGTTACTACACATGTGATGACACTCTCAGGTGTGGCTCAATTAACTGCCACTGTTGAAAATGTGCTCGATATATTGAATCCGAATTTAAGAATATTGGGGTATCTTCCTTGTCGATTTGATGGACGTACACGTCACTCCCAAGATGTTTTGGAGTCTTTGGTTGGACATTTTGGAAGTGCAGTTTTCCAGACTAAAATCCGTGAAAACATCCGTATTGCAGAAGCGCCCTCTTTTCGAGAGAGTATTCTGGCGTACGACCCAAAATCTACGGTAGCTCAAGACTATCGTGATTTCGCAAAAGAAGTTTTAGGTAGGGCGGTAAATTAAAAAATGATACTTACCTCTGCTTTTGATAGTCCACTAGGGCAGTTTATCAAACAAGAAAGTTTGTTTGAGTTAAGAAGGTTAATTTTTTTATCTGCCTGTGTTGGCATTTCCAATATGGCATTGGTTGCACTTCTTAACAGCTCTGCCAGCACAATAGCTGCTGGAGGATCGATAACAATTAATTATTTCATATTTCTGGCGTTGATTTTATTTTTTGCATATGTTGTAAGAAAATCAAATCGGGAAAATGTCATTAGCTCTTTAAATCTAATGCATCGTTTCAAAATGCGCATTATGCGACAAGTATTAGCCTCCGATTTAAAAGTAATTGATGATATTGGACGTCTACATATATTACAGACCTTGGTTCGCGATTCTCAAACGGTATCTCAATGTCTTCAGATTGTAGTAGTTAGCCTGCAGGCAATTGCAACTCTAATTTTTATGCTTGGCTATCTTGGCTCTATGTCGATGGTAATTTTATTTACTGTTTCAACATTATTTTGTATTGTTTTTTTAGTTATGGCAAGAACGGTTCGGGCCACAAGTAAAAAAGCATATGATTCATGGCATCAAGAGGGCGCTAGCTTTGAAATTTTCTCAGATTTCTTATATGGTTTTAAAGAAGTAAAAATGAATTCTAAGCGAGCTTCCGAAATCACTAATGACATGGTAAATGAATCAAGGATCACACGAGATATGAAAATTGATGCCATGATTGCAATTACTGATTTTGGCAATCAAATGCAGATTTTTTCTTATGTAATTTTGGCAGTATTAATTTTCGTAGCGCCGATACTCTCTGACCAAGTTTCACCACATGTCATGGCTGCCACGACAGCTATTTTATTTTTAACAGGGTCACTTACGGGCTTAATTAGCAATATTCCCACTATATCTCAAGCTAATTCCTCTGCTAAGGAGTTAATCATTCTTGAAGGCAAGTTAAAAAGTCAGGTGAAGAGTGAGGAAAATGGGCGACAGGAGCTTTCAACTCAGTTTGTTAATTTAAAACTGGATGGAGTTGGTTATATTTATAGTAAAAATTCTCAAGGTAAAAAGTTTGAGCTTGGACCGATAACATATGAATTTGAAGCCGGAAAAATTTATTTTATTCGAGGCAATAATGGTTCAGGCAAAACTACTTTAATGCGTATTTTAGTTGGTCTCTATGAGCCAACTTTTGGTAGTTTACAAATAAATGGTATTGAAGTTGAGCAGCCCACAAGTAAGTCTTATCGTGATTTGTTCTCAGTTGTTTTTAGTGATTTTTATTTATTTAAAAAACTCTATGGCGTTATGAAAAATGACCCTGAATTAATAGATGAAGCGATTCGTATTTTAGAAATGCAAAATAAGGTAAGCGTTAAAGATGGTAGTTTTACTGATATTAATCTTTCCACAGGTCAAAAAAAGCGCTTAGCTTTGATCATTGCATTGCTAGAACAAAAACAAGTGTTGGTATTAGATGAATGGGCCTCCGACCAAGACCCAGAGTTTAGAAAGCATTTCTACGAAAAAATACTTCCAAAATTAAGTCGCCTAGGAAAATGTATCATTGCTATAACGCATGATGATCAATATTATCCTTTAGCTGATCACGTTATGGTTATTAATCAAGGTAAGCTTACTTAATTCTTTCAATCTTAAGGGCTAATATAGTGAATGACAATAAAGATCCTGATTCTCCTTTTGAAAAGCGAGGTCCACAGTTTTTATTTGCCGCTGCTTTAATTTTGATGTTATTTATAGCTAGTATTTTGGTATTGTGGCCGTTGGTAGCAGTTAAAATTCCGGTAGGAAACAACGGAGTTTTATATCGTCCATTATCCGACGGTGTGGATGAAAAGCTGGTCTTGAAAGAAGGTTTTTTTCTTAAGCTGCCCTGGAATACAGTCACACAATACAACATTCAACTGCAAACTGAAAAACTAGAATTAGCGGTGATGACTTCGGATCTATTAAAATCTAAAGTAACGCTCGTTTTTCAATATGAACTTTATCCCAATACCTTACCTTTGCTGCACAAGTATGTAGGACCAGATTATTTAAATAAAATTTTGATACCACAAATTTCATCGATTGCGCGAGCACGTATTGGCATGTATCCCGCAACCAAAGCATATACTCAGAATTTCGCTGAGGTTTTAAAAGATGTAGCAATTAGTGCTGACTCTACAATTATTGATGATCTAAGTCCGCCCGGTTTGATAGATGTTCGTCTTGTAAGTATTAAAGAGGCCCAAATTGTGTCAATTACCTTCCCAGAAGCTTATGAGAAAGCAATTGATGCAAAACTAGTTGAACAAGCAAAATCCGAGGCATATCAATATATTCTTCTGGCAGCAAAGCAGGAGGCAATTCGAAAAGGAATTGAGGCTGAAGGAATAAAGCAATTTCAAGACACTGTTAAAGCAACCTTAAACGATAATTATTTGCGCTGGAAAGGTATCGAAGCAACTGAAAAACTGGCTGAGTCTAATAATGCTAAGGTCGTCATTTTTGGGCAAGGAACTTCGGGTTTGCCATTGATTCTTGGTGAGTTCGATAAAACGCCGCCAAACAAAAACCCTAAACAGTAATGCTGGGGCACTACTGAATCAATTAGTAATTGCTAAAGCTTGGGAGAGAAACTTCAATATAGTAGTTTCCAAACTCATCAATCACTCGTTGTGTAGCATAGCCATCGGCCACTTGGTACCGAATAATAAGAGGCTTATTGAGTGTAAAACTTTCATATTTCCAACCCGGTTTTACTGATAAAATTTTCTCTAATTCTTTCAAATTTGTAATTTCAAGGTTTTTGAGAGAACTATATGCAAAGGACGTCATAACATAATAATTACCCTTTGGTGAAACCAAGCCAAAGACTAAAGAACCTTGTTTCCAGTAGGCGTAAAAATCTTCTTGAGTCTCAAACGGTATGTACGGCAATCTGCCGGGTTGAAAAAAGGCACCGTTGTTAAAGGCGGCTGTTGGATCACTTAGAAGCGAGGGCAAAGGTATTTTTGCAATAGCAATTTTACGAAAACGAAATTTCCCAATACTTATGAAGGGATCATGTGGTTGTGAAAGATTGCTGACCATCGTATTTAATTGAGGTGGATTTAATGAATAGAAAAATGCTGTACTGGAGGTTTGCATCTGAGCAATAACTGAAGGAATTGAGAGTTCCTTAAAATCCTTGTCATTGCAGGGATCAAATCCATGTGTTGTGTAGACTGTGGCAACTAAAGAGGGAAATTTGAACCTGATGGCAGTTATTATGCAATAAGGGTCGCCATAACTCTTGTAAAATTCAAACTCACCTTCCTTGGTATTCGTAGTTTCTGTTTTGGCAGCAAATTTACTTTCTATATCGTCTATAGTTAGATCTTTGTTGAGCGAACCTTGTTTTTTAGACTCGATGTTGTTAGTAGCCGTGTCTTTTAATTTACTTGATATTTGTGAAAAGTGAAAAAATCCTAAGCTGATTAGAGCTACATAAAATACAAATGAGATATAGAAGAATTTTTTAAACATTATTTTGGTTAAAAATATGCGCTTATAGTTGCTAGTTAACTGTTAATCTATGGCCAAATTCCTTAAAATTCAGTGTTTAGGAGGCGCTTGATTAGATATACTTATAGTATAGTATAGAAATGATTAACCTTCTAATAAGCCATTTTGAGCGTTTGTAAAAAATGAATATACGAGTGTTATTGGTTGGACTATTAATTGGCGCAGTCTTAATGTTCTACGCTTCATACAGGGCATCAATAAAACCTTATGCTATTCATAAGGTAAGAACTATGACAGTTTTTCAGCAGTTATTCCAAACCCTTATCTTTGGTTTTAAAACAATATGGCTTTTTTTAGTTTGGGGTGTAATGTTGTTTGCTTGTATCGCAATTTTTGGACGGTTGCTACAGTTTGTAGGCTAGGATTTATAGAATAAAGGCACTCATGAGTTTAAAATTTTTAACAAAACTTTTAGCACTCTTGCCTTTGCTTGTGATATCTGCTTGTACATCAATAACGCCTGATTTTATTGATATGGCCTCGTCTTATCAAAAAGTCATAGAGAAATATAACGCCGACAATATTTTATTAAATGTTGTTAGAGCATCAAAAGAACGGCCTACAAGTTTTCTAGAAATACCAACAATTCAGGGTACGGGGTCAATTACTACATCACCCAGTTTGTCTGGTACCCTAGGCAGCCTAGGGGCATCTGCTGGCAGTTTGTTCGCGATTACCTCTGGATCTTCCGGAACAATTGGCGCACCTATACCTAGCTTATCTAGATCCTTTAGCTTTACCCAATCATCCTTAGATAATGCAACTTTTTTAAATGGCTTTTTGGCACCAATACCCGCTGCGACGCTTAATTATTTCTCCTCAGTTCAGGCGCCAAGAGAAATAATTTTTATACTAAGTATTGATACCATAACAATTTATTCCATAGATGGAACTGTTAGTGAGTATAGAAACGAGCCAAAAGATCCAAATTATCCGAAATTTTTTACTATATTTCAGTCGCTCATAGATTCGGGTCTCTCGACTCAAACAGTTGCTCGCACTACTCCCTTGGGTCCACCCATGTCTGAATTGGCTGCTGCACAATTTATGCCAACCTTTGTTAATGTAAAAGACAAACAGAAATTGACTATGGAGGAAATAATTAATCCAAACGCTAAGCCCGGATCGCCGAAGTTTTTTCAGGTATATGAAACTGGCTTTGTATCACAGATCTGTATTCAAAGAAATGAGCGTTCCGCTGAAGTTGAGAGACGTTTTGGCCCTAGCTATTTTTGTTTGAATTCTGAAGAAGCACAAAAATTTCGTGATAACGAGTTGACGATGGAGCCTAGTAATTCGAATAAAAAATACTCAAAAATATCAATTAAGTTACGGTCAAATCGTGGAATTTATGATTTTTTGGGAGACCTTCTTAATGAGCAAGATCCTACCAAACCATTCTTAATAAGGGCTAAATCATTAAATGATGGTGAATACCATGTGATGCCGTTATTCCTTGTGGAGAAAAATTCTACCAACTCTGGCAATACCCTAGGCAAAGTTGAGTATGAAGGTGATGTCTATAGCATCCCTGGTAGTGCTAATGGGTATACCTCAATGGTGATGAACATTTTGACTCAATTACTTACTCTCAATAAGGTAACAGGTAGTATGCCACCCTCGCCCGCAGTATTAATTCGTAATTAATACTGCAGTATTGTTTTAACTGGGCTAGTAATTAAGTTATGCGTACTGTTTGCCTAATTAATAACTATAACTACGGTCAATATCTTAAGGACTGCGTTGAGTCAGTCTTTTCGCAAACGGTCCCCTTCGATGAAGTTATTTTGGTCGATGATGGATCTACAGATAATTCGCTTGAACTTTTAGAGCCTTTTCAGAATTTTCACCCTCACTTTCGTGTAATAACAAAAAAAAATGAGGGTCAAATGTCTTGTTTTAATGCAGTTACTGATTTGATTGATGAGCGAAGTCAAGTTTTCTTTTTAGATTCTGATGATTTTTATCCAATTGATTATCTTCAGAATACATTGGCTCAAATGGGTTCTGTGACATGGGATATTGCCTTTTCAATGCTTATTCCTTTTGAAGCTAAAAAAAAACGGCCGCCTATTTCTTTGACACAAGATCAAGATTTTTTCCAATCGTTATTTACGGGACCATTTGCACCGCCTTCGCTTGCCCATTTAAAGGGTTTGGAGCCCTTTAGCTTCCCCAGTACTTCGGCAATAACGAGAATGCATCGAAGTTGGGTTGGTATGCCAACTTCATCCATTTCTATCTTAGGGTCGCTTTTTAAGCAAATAACCCCCTTTTTAGGTGCTGATTTGAAGCATGCTTATGTTGACGATATTTTTGTGTTGGGTAGCTCGATTCTAGGAGTGGAGAAGCATTTCTTAACAAATAATGGTGTTTATTATCGCATTCACCAAAAAAATATGAGTCGGACAGGGACTGACTCTAAGGGTGTTGATAGATTGGCCATTCTTAATCAAATCATTAGCCATTTTTGTATTAAGTTTGGGCTTCCAAGGCACCCCAGCATCGAAGAGTTTCTGTTTGAAACACATAACTTTAATCTTTTACAAAAAGAGTTAATTAATTTGACTTTGCCTGTGGAATGTCAAATTGATACAACTTCAAATTTATAGGTTTCTTGCAATATCTTGTCAGATCACTGCCCTCATATCCCCTTGGCCGTTGGCTCCAATGCTGTGGGACAAAATGGTTTTTTTTAGGTCTTTTTCTGAAATGCTGAACACCAGCCATTACCTGCTACTTGTTTCCCCGGGAATATAGCGCAGGGGCCAGAAGCAGAAGTGGGCGTGCTTTGATAAATTTGACATGACCCGCAGCGTGATCCGGCAACAAATTTTGGGTATTTCTTTTTGCCCACATTGAGGTGATCAGTTACATACCCCATTGCTATTGCTTGAGGGTCGGTTAAGGAGAGCATTGCTTGAGCCTGTACTTTTCCATTCAAGGCAAATGTCGCAGCTCCAGCGGCGGTAAAAAGCATAAATTGCCTACGATTATTTTTCATGCATTTTCCAGGTTTAAATTACTATTCAATAGAACTTCTATTCTCGGGATCAACTTAAATTGTAGTATCCCCTTTATCTACTATCTGCTTAACCGCCTCTAATTTGAACTCAGCGGTGTATTTGGTTCGCTTCATCACTACTCCCTTGATTCATTGTTGACAATATTAACTGTCTACCGAATCGGGGGAATGCCAAACAACTCACAACATAAAGTCATCAAACGAAAAGGCGAAATAAATTTGTCATAAGCCTGAAATATGCTGTATTGATAAATATTTAGTTCATCAATCTGATCTATCTTCATCACAAGGGATTTGAAGT